>Ga0101944_10003164_pt1 | contig 23883 bp, 21 predicted proteins | sample DewCreD2012metaG_FD_75245 | JGI IMG/M metagenome (GOLD analysis project Ga0101944, IMG submission 75245) | Hot spring sediment bacterial and archeal communities from British Columbia, Canada, to study Microbial Dark Matter (Phase II) - Dewar... ... | reverse complement strand
CTGGAAGCAGTAGCATGGGGTCGCAGCACCGACATAGCCGACCTGTTCGTCGGGCAACCGGACAGCCTTGACATTTGCTACACCGTCAAACTGGACGAATTCCGAGGCAGGCGTCGCGTCCAGCTCGCCGTCCTCGACATCAAGCCCCGCACCGCGGAGAAAAGAGCGGCTTGTGAAGAACGGATGGCATAAGAAGTCCGAAGGCTCGCTTCACTGGTTCGAGCTGGCCATCTCCGACCGTCTGCTCGTGGCCTTCACCACCAGAAAAGGCGGTCTGTCCCGCCCGCCCTATTCCTCGCTCAACGCGTCATTCGACGTCGGCGACCTCGCCGACCACGTAACCGAAAACCGGCTGCGCATCCGGCGTTCTCTTCATCTGCGGACGCTGATTACGCTCCGACAGGTTCACGGCGACGCCGTCATCCCGGTCTGCGACTACACGACACCGCCCGACCTCATCGAGGGAGACGCTTTGGTCACGTCCGAACCCGGCCTAGGCATGGGCATCATGGTTGCCGACTGTCTGCCCGTCTACATCTACGCCGACGACCTGCGCTGCGCCGGAGTTGCTCACTGTGGCTGGCGCGGCACCGTTCGCCGCGTGGCCGAAAAGCTGGCCCGGACGATCATGCACCGCTACTCTGTCCGTCTTGCCGACCTGCGCTTCGCGTTCGGACCGTGTATCTGCCCCAATTGCCTCACTGTCGGCGAAGACGTCTGGCAGGCGTTCCGCGTCAGCTTTCCCACACCAGAGCGTTTCCTGCCCCTGACCCCCGACCCTGACGGCCGCTCGACTCGACTTCTCGACCTCCGCGAGGCCAACCGCCATCTTCTCCGCGACCTAGGTTTGACCGAAGCCGGCTCCTTGGACGCCTGCTCGCGCGAAAACGACGACGAGTTCTACTCAGTCCGGCGCGAGCGAACGACCGGACGCAATCTGGCCGTCATCGCCCTGCGGTAACGCCCGGCCGGAAAGCGTGCCACCCGCCGCAGCGGGTGGCACGCAGACCTTGGAGGCAGCCTGCCTTGCAGTCGCTACCAGCGGTAATGGGCGAAGGCGCGGTTTGCCTCCGCCATCTTGTGAGTATCTTCCTTCTTCTTAACCGCTGCGCCCTGATTCCGGCTGGCGTCGGTAAACTCGTTGGCCAGTCGCTCGGTCATCGTATGCTCGGACCGGGCGCGTGCCGCCATTATCAGCCACTCGATTGCCAGTGCGTCGCGCCGCCGCGGCCGCACTTCCATCGGAATCTGATACGTTGCTCCGCCCACACGCCGGGGCCGCACTTCCAGCACCGGCTTGACGTTGTTGATTCCCCGCTGGAACACTTCGTAGCCATCTTCCTTGGTGCGTTCTTCGATCAGTCGGAGCGCGTCGTAGAACAACCTCAACGCCACCGTCCGCTTGCCGCACCACATGAGCTTGTTGACAAACTTCGCCACCAGGACCGAGTTGTAACGTGGGTCCGGTGCCGGCGAACGCTGAATCGCTCTGCGCTTTCGTGCCATAGACGCTCCTACCCCTGCGACGGCTTCGGCCGCTTCATTCCGTACTGACTCCGCCCTTGCCGCCGACCCTCGACCCCGGTGCAATCCAGCACACCACGGATGACATGATAGCGGACTCCCGGCAGGTCCTTGACGCGACCTCCGCGGACGAGCACGATCGAATGCTCCTGCAGGTTGTGCCCTTCGCCCGGAATATAGGCGGTTATCTCCTGGCCATGCGTCAATCGCACTTTACAGACCTTGCGCAACGCGGAATTCGGCTTCTTGGGGGTCGTCGTGTACACACGGGTACAAACGCCGCGCTTCTGGGGATTACCCTTCAACGCCGGCGTCTTGGGCCGGGCGCGCACTGGTCTCCGCGGTCGTCGCACCAGTTGATTGATTGTGGGCATGCTATGCAGCCTCCTGGTCTCCCTTCGCAGCCTCTTCGGTAATAAGCTTGATCCGGCTGAACTCGCGGAAACCTGTCCCCGCCGGGACCAGCCGGCCAACGATGACGTTCTCTTTCAAACCTTTCAGCTTGTCCTCTCGCCCGGCAATCGCGGCATCGGAGAGAACCCGGGTCGTCTCCTGGAACGAGGCGGCCGAGAGGAAACTCTCGGTCAGCAACGCGGCGCGGGTAATGCCCAGCAGAATCGGCTGGTAGCTGGCTGGCCGCAGCCCCTCGCCGAGAAGCTTCTCGTTCTCCTCCAGCACCCGTCGGCGCTCCACCACCTCGCCCTCGGTGTAGCTCGAGTCGCCGGCGTCCTCGATCTTGGCTTTCCTCAACATTTGACGCACGATAATTGAAATGTGCTTGTCATTAATCTTAACCTTCTGTAGTCGGTAGACTGCCTGAATCTGATTGGTCAGGAACTCCTGCACCGCCAACCAGCCTTTTACCCGGAGCACATCGTGCGGGTCAACCGAGCCCTCGCACAACTTGTCGCCGGCACGCACGCGGTCGCCAGTCCGCACCAGAAGGTACTTGCCATAAGGTATCTCGTACTCCTTCGTCGCACCGCCCTCGGACGTGACGCGGACATTGACGATGCCTTCCTCCGGAGCTCCGACATCCACCGTGCCGTCAATCTCGGAGATGATAGCCGGGTCTTTTATCCGCTTCGCCTCGAACAACTCGGCCACCTTTGGCAGACCGCCGGTAATGTCCTTGGTCCGTGCCATCTCGCGCATTAGTCTGGCGAGAGTATCACCGGGGACAACATCTTGCTTGTCCTCGGCAACCAGGTAGGCACCGGCCGGCAGCGCATGGCTCTCTTCCAGCTTCCCCTTTGCGCCGATGATCTCGAGCCGAGGATGCAGCTTCCGGTCCCGGTCTTCGACGATTATCCGCTGCATTCGTTCTGTCCGCTCGTCGATGTCTTCGCGAACGGTTACACCGACTTCGACATCCTGGTAGCGCACCTTGCCGGCAGCCTGCGCGATGATTGGAATCGAATAAGGCTCCCACTCAAACAGCGTGTCGCCTTCGTTGACCTGCTGCCGGTCGGCAACCCGCAGCACCGCACCCGCCGGGACAGTGAACGGCACGGCCCGGTCAGGCGCGATCAATACCAGCCGCCCCTGTTCCAGAGCAACAATCTCCCCGTCACTACGCTTGGCTGTGTGCAGCCCCTCGTACTTCGCCTGACTCGCAAACTTCGCCGAAGCTTTGGTCTGCTCTGCCACTCGAGAGGCGACACCGCCGACGTGGAAGGTCTTCAATGTCAGCTGCGTCCCGGGCTCGCCGATAGACTGTGCCGCCACGATGCCAACCGCCTCGCCAATCTCCACAATCTTACCAGTGGCCATGTTCCGGCCGTAGCACTTCACGCACAAGCCGGACGGCGCTTCGCAAGTCAGCACCGAGCGCACGCGCACGGCTTCGATACCGCAGTCTTCGATCTCCTCGGCAGCTTTGTCGGTTATCTCCTCGCCCGCACTGACAATCACCTCTCCCGACACTGGATTGACAACGTCGTCGAGAGAAAACCGTCCGGCAATGCGCTCGGCAAGGGGCTCGACAGTATCTCCACCCTCGCGCAGCGCGGTGACCTCCTGCCCGACTATGGTACCGCAGTCCGGCATAGTGATGACTACGTCCTGAGCAACATCCACTAAACGGCGTGTCAAGTAGCCGGCCTCGGCCGTTTTCAGCGCGGTATCCGTCAGACCCTTACGGGCACCGTGCGTGGATATGAAGTACTCCCAGACCGACAACCCCTCGCGGAAAGAGCTCTTGATGGGCGTCTCGATTACCTCTTCCCCGACCGACCGCCGCTGAGGCTTCGCCATCAGACCACGCATCCCGCCGATCTGCGACGCCTGGGTACGAGAACCGCGCGCGCCCGAGTCAATCAGGATGAAGACAGGATTGAATCCGCCCTGGTCTTGGCGCAGTCGCTCCATCAACGCTTCTTCAACCTCCGCTGTGGCAAGAGTCCATGTGTTGACCACGAGATTGTACTTCTCCGAGTCAGTCATCAAACCGCGCTCGTAGGCCCGCTGGACCTTGCGTATATCACGTTCGCTGCGGGCGATGATGCTTTCCTTTTCGGGTGGTACGACGATGTCGTCAATGCCTATCGAAAGACCCGAGACCGTGGCCATTTCGAACCCGAGGTCTTTGATATCGTCAAGCACCTTGGCTGTGACGTCCAGTCCGAGCGTCCGGGCACATCGGTCGATCAGCGAAACCAGCTTCTCCTTCCCGCAGAGGTCGTTTACGAAACGCAGCTCCGCCGGCAACACTGCGTTAAACAACACTCTTCCGACAGTTGTCGCAATCCGCTGCCCAGCATGCTGGAAGTATATCGGCTCATGGATTTCAAGCTCGCCCATTTCATAGGCCGAGCGGACCGTGTCGCTGTCTCCAAACCACCGCTTTGGCTCGAGCGGGCCGGGGTGTGTCTTGGTAATGTAGTATATGCCCGCGACCACATCCTGCGACGGCGTCATCAACGGCCTGCCGTGGGCCGGGGAGAGTATGTTGTGAGAAGACAGCATTAACACGGACGCCTCCAATATCGCCTCTGGTGTCAGCGGCACATGGACCGACATCGTGTCGCCGTCAAAGTCGGCGTTGAACGGAGGACATACCAGCGGGTGAATACCTATCGCGCGGTTCTCAGACAGAATCGGGAAGAACGCCTCCAGCGAAACGCGATGCAGAGTCGGCGCTCGGTTCAGCAAGACCGGATGGTCGCGAGTGACCTCCTCCAACACCTCCCAGACTTCCGGGGCCTCACGCCGGTACATGCTCTTTGCCCCGCGGTCGCTTTCGGCGAGCCGACGCTCCTCGAGCTGGCGCAGTATCATCGGCTTGAACAACTCCAGCGCCATCTCCTTGGGCAGACTGCACTGGTGCAGCTTCAGCGCTGGGTCGACGACAATGACCGAACGCCCGGAGTAGTCCACGCGCTTGCCCAGCAGATTCCGGCGGAACCGCCCCTGCTTCCCACGCAGGGCCTCGCACAGAGACTTGAGGGGCCTGTTTCCTCTCCCTCGCACAGGCCGCGGCCGCGTTTCGTTCGAGAAGAGCGTATCAACAGCATCCTGCAGCATACGCTTCTCGTTCTTGAGGATTATATCCGGCGTCCTGATAGACATCAGGTGCCGCAACCGGTTGTTGCGCACAATCACTCTCTTGTAGAGGTCGTTAAGATCGGACGTCGCATAACGTCCTCCCTCGAGGGGAACCAGCGGACGCAGGTCAGGGGGAATCACTGGAAGGACGTCCAGAATCATCCACTCGGGCCGAGCCCCTGAGGCACGAAAAGCCTCAACCACTCGCAGCCGGCGCAACAGACTGAACCGACGGGAGGTCTCATGCTTGATCCGCGCGCGCAGCTCAGCAGCCAAGTCATCCAGTTCTATTCGCGACAGCAGCGTCTTCAAGGCTGCAGCACCAGAATCGACTTCGATTCCCTCGAATCGGTGCGCATTCTCGCGGTATTCCTCCTCCGAAATCAGCTCCAACTTCCGGTAAGTAGAAGCCCCCGGCTCAATAACAACGTAGGCTTCGTAGTTCAGGATGGTCTCCACCTGGTTGATGGAGAACGCAAGCATCAACCCGACTTTCGAAGGGGGGACCTGATAGAACAGTGTATGGGCGACCGGAACGACTAACTCAATGTGACCCATCCTGTGGCGCCGCACTGCGGACGTAGTTACCTCAACTCCGCAACGGTCACAGACAATGCCTTTGTAGCGGATTTTCTTATACTTGCCGCAGTTGCACTCATAGTCCTTGACAGGACCGAATATGCGTTCGCAGAACAACCCGTCACGCTCCGGCTTCTGGGTACGATAGTTTATGGTCTCCGGCTTTATCACCTCCCCGGACGACCAGCCGCGGACCGTCTCCGGGGAGGCAATCCGTAAACGCAGAGAATCGAAGTCGAAGAAATCCCGGTCTGAGGTCATGCTGTCTCCTTGCCCCGCTCGGGAATCAGTTCCAGGCCCAACCCCTGGAGTTCCTTCACCAGCACGGAGAACGAAGCTGGGGCCTTGGGCCTCGGGGGATTCTTGCCGCGAATCAGCGCCTCATACAGACTGCTGCGACCCTCAACATCGTCAGACTTAACAGTCAGCATCTCCTGCAACGCGTGAGCCGCGCCATACGCCTCAAGCGCCCACACTTCCATCTCCCCAAAACGCTGTCCGCCGAACTGCGCCTTGCCGCCGAGCGGCTGCTGGGTTATCAGCGAGTATCGACCAGTCGAGCGTGCATGTATCTTGTCGTCAACCATGTGGACCAGTTTCATCATGTAGACGATTCCGACTGTAACCTTGTGCTCAAACGGCTGGCCGGTACGCCCGTCACAAAGCTCCACCTTCCCATCCTCAGGCAAACCAGCCGCACGCAGTTCTTCTTTGATCTGCTCGGGAGTGGCACCGTGAAAAACAGGACACACAGCCTGATACCCTAGGATACTCGCCGCCCAACCAAGGTGCGCTTCCAGCACTTGGCCAAGGTTCATACGCGACGGCACCCCCAGCGGGTTCAGCACCATCTGCACGGGCAGACCTCGCATTTCCCGAATCGTCTCAGAACTTCCGTCACTACCGTCCGGCCGCGCCGAGATATAGGGCATATCCTCCACCGGCAGAACCTTGGAGACTACGCCTTTGTTGCCGTGTCGGCCTGCCATCTTGTCGCCCGGTGCGAGCCTGCGCTTCTGGACGATGAAGATAGTAACCCACTTCAACACACCATGCGGCAGTTCGTCTCCACGCGACACGCGTTCGACCCCAGTTAGCCGTTCCTTTTCCGCTGCGGCAAGTGCTTCGTCGTATTCCCTCAATGCGGCCCTGATCTCCATCTGGAGTTTCGGACTGGAGACCAGCTGCTCGAAGTTGCTGACGTTGGAGAATTCCTCTGAGTTCAAGAACTCGTCGCCCATGGGCAGACCGGCCCTGTGCAGTATCCGACCTCGACTATCTTTGGCGTTGGCTGCGGCCTTCTGCCCACGTAGAACCAGTCTAATCCTCTCATCACGACGGTCTATGAGAAACTGCTTCTTAAGCTCGTAACTCCGGCTGGCATCGGCTACCCGCTCTCGCTCCAGCCGCCTGCACATTGGGTCGTTGAGCTTGCGGCTCAGGATGCGGCGGTCGAGCACAACACCAAAGACACCAGGCTCCACGCGAAGGGAGGTGTCTCGCACATTCGCCGCCTTCTCGCCGAAGATAGCCCGTAGCAGACGCTCCTCCGGCGTGAATTCGGTCTCCCCCTTCGGCGTTATCCTTCCGACCAAGATATCACCCGGCCCTACTTCAGCTCCAACTCTTATCACCCCGAACTCATCGAGGTTTCTCAGCTCATCTTCGGTCGCGCCAGGAATGTCGCGGGTGATCTCCTCCGGCCCAAGTCTGGTCTCACGTGCCTGCGTCTCGAACTCGAGTATCTGTATGGAGGTAAAGGCGTCATCACGCAACAGGTCCTCGGAGATTATGATCGCGTCCTCGTAGTTGTATCCGCGCCAAGGGACGAAAGCCACAAGCACGTTGCGACCCAGCGCCAGCTGACCATCTTGGGTCGCCGGCCCGTCTGCCAGAAGACCACCCTTCTTGACAGTATCACCAGCTCGAACAACAGGCCGCTGCGATAGACACGTGTACTGGTTTGACTTGCGGTACTTGCGCAGACGGTACTCTGTCAGACCACTCTCGGTACGCACCACGATTGTCCTAGCATCGACCTTGGTGACCACCCCGTCCTCCCGGGCTAGGAGCGTTGCCCCGGACTCGGCGGCAAACTTGCCTTCGACGCCCGTGGAAACCAACGGTTTCTCCGGAATGAGCAATGGCACCGCCTGTCGCTGCATGTTCGCGCCCATGAGTGCGCGATCGGCATCATCGTGCTCCAAGAATGGCACCATCACTGTTGATGGAGCAAAGAGCTGCTTTGGCGAGACATCCATGAAGTCCACTTGGTCGGGTGGGACAGTCACTACATCGCCGCGACGTCGACATACCACCTCGCTCTTGGCGAATACCCGGTCACTTGTAAGCTCAGCAGTCGCCTGAGCTATCGTGTAGCGGTCCTCCTCGTCGGGATTCAAGTAGACTTCCTTGCCTTTGCCTACTTGGACTTTGCCCTCACTGACGCGCCAGTAGGGAGTGGTCAGGAACCCGTAGTTGTCAATCTGAGCGTAGGTCGAGACCGTGGAAATCAGACCTATGTTAGGCCCTTCGGGTGTCTCTATTGGGCAAATCCGCCCGTAGTGTGAGTAGTGAACGTCCCTAACCTCAAAACCAGCTGTCTCCTTCGTCAAGCCACCCGGGCCGAGGGTAGATACGCGGCGCTTGTGCGTCAGTTCGGTTAAGGGATTGGTCTGCTCCATGAACTGACACAGCTGGTTCTGCGTAAAGAACTGCATTATCGCGTTAGCAACAACCCGAGTATTGACCAGCTCTTGGGGCGTCAATTGACTGTCATCGATGAACGCCGCACGTTCGCGGATGTTCTGCGCAAGCTGCATCAGAGCTGCGCGGAACTGGTTCTCCAACAACTCACCGACGCGCTTCACCCGACGACTTGCGAGATGGTCCACGTCGTCGGCTTGATAACGAACCGACTCGCCTACAACCCTGTGTTCCTGACCGGACAAAAGCTTCTCGGCGCGCCTGCCCGATTCCTCTTCCGTGTAGGTAAGCTCAAGTTCACCCCGGCGTTCGTACCAGTGAGTTCGGTCAGGTGGCACCCCACCTTTCTTGAGTAGAGCAATCGCCTCCTCGCGCGCAGATGAGCTTCCACAGAAGTAACGCACGACGTAGATACGCCCGTCATCGGCGAAGCGCAACAGACGATCAATCATCGCAAACACGTCAGCTTTCAATAGACCCGTCTCTCGCGTCGGAACCTTGGACATCAGCCGCTGGTTCAATCGATAGCGGCCCACCGCCCCCAGATCGAACCGCCGTGCGTCAAACAGCATTCCAAGAATGACGTTCTCCGCAACTTCCACCGAGTGTGGTGCAATCGATCGCAGACGGTAGTACATGCGCTTGATAGCATCTTCCTTTGATGTCGAACGATCGGCCTGGAGGGTGTTGGACACAATACGCAGCCCTGGCATGTCGCCTTCAATTACCTTCACTTCTTCGATCCCGTGAGCGGCAAAAACGTCAAGCAACCCCTCCGTAACGGGCTCGCCGGGCCGTGCCAGTGGCTCAGACTCTCCTTCTAGGCTAACGGCGGCAGCCAACACCTGCCCAACAGCAGGATGGCGCCGCTGCACTCTCTCTCCGTACAGCTCAGTCAGAATCTCTTCATGCGAGTAGCCGATAGCCCGCAGGAAAGTAGCGGCAGATATGCGACGTTTCCGGTCCAGCAACACGACCATAGACTCGTGCTTGTCCACCACCAGCTCGAACCACGCCCCGCGGAGCGGCACGAGCAGAGCAGAATACTCGGCACCATCTCGAGAAAAGTAGATCCCCGGAGACCGATGGAGCTGGCTCACAATGACGCGTTCCACGCCGTTTATGATGAATGACCCGCCGTCCGTCATCCACGGCATGTCACAGAAGAACACCTCCTGCTCAAGTATTTCCTTGACCGTGTCCGCGTCCTTGCCAAACCCTTTCTTGACAAGCTTGAACACAACCTTGAGCGGCAGAGAGTAGTTGACTCCCTTGGCGATCGCCTCGTCGGGGGAGTACTTCGGTTCGCCGAAGGAATAACGAACATACTCAAGCCGGAAGTTCCTGTGATCGTCAACTATGGGGAATGTCTCGCGAAAGACGCCCTCAAGCCCACGCGCCTGCCTCTGCGAAGGGTCGACACCCCGTTGGACAAAGTCGGAGAAGGAATCGAGCTGAAGCGAAAGCAGATTCGGAATCTCTAAGAAAGTCCCGGTCTTAGAGAAGTCCTTCTGCTTCATTCTACTTCACCTCGACCTTGGCCCCAACTTCCTCGAGTTTGGCCTTGAGCTTGTCCGCCTCTTCACGAGTGGCATTCTCCTTTATGACGCTTGGTGCCTTGTCGATCATCTCCTTGGCCTCTTTAAGGCCCAGACCGGTGAGTGCGCGCAGCTCTTTGAGCACTTGTATCTTCTTGTCCCCGACCGAAACCAGAGTAACGACGAACTCGGTCTGTTCCTCGGTCTTCACCTCGGCCGCTGAAACTACCCCGGGCACGGCGGTCGAAGGCCCGGCCACAAGTGTCGGAGCTGCCACTCCGAACTTGTCCTTCAGGACCTTGACCAATTCCGCCAGCTCGGTTACAGTCAGACCTTCGATTGTCTCAACCAACTGCTGTAGTTTGTTCTCTGCCACGACTCCTCCTGGCTATGTTCGCTGCCCTGCTGTCGGCAGCACCACTCGACCTTAGGCTTGAAACAGCAATCAAAATCACTGCTGGCTGCAGATTCACCTGCCTTACATCTCGTCAACCCGACAATCACACAGACCCCGGGCTCTGACGCCGAGCCAGCTCGTCAATCACCCTCACGAGTTCCGCAACCAAGTTCTCTAGAACCAACACTAGGCCGCAGACTGGCGACTCGAGAATCCCCACCAGATGTGCTCTCAATTCCTCCTTCGTCGGCAATGCGGCAATCATCTCGAACTGGTCGGACCTGTAGAGGTTGTGTTCAAGGTAGACACCCTTTACCTTCAAACCTCTCAGTCTGCCGAGTGCCTCCTTCAGTAGTCGCGCCGGCGCCACAGGGTCCTCACCGGCGAACACAATCGTAGTCGGTCCTCGAAGCACCTCCGCCACATCAGACGGCACGCCACACTCCACCATAGCACGAAGTGCGAGCCGATTCTTCACAACGCGCACTTCCACGCGGTTTCCACGAAGGCGACGTCTGAAGTCGGCGAAATCATTCGCCCCCACTCCTGTGAAGTCAACGAAGTATAGGGCAGACGCCCCCCCTACCCGTTCTCTCAGTTGCCGGACAACCGCAACCTTTTCCTGTTTCGGCATGTCAACCCTCTTTCTTGGCCGCATCCAGGAACTCACTGGGGTCTATGGGCACTCCCGGCCCCATGGTTGAGGAAAGAACAACGCCCCGCAAGAACTGGCCCTTGGCAGTTGCTGGACGAACTCTAAGAAGCTCTGCTACAAGCGCTCTGACATTGTCGACAAGCATCTCTGGCGCAAACGAGACCTTTCCGACCAGAGCATGTACATTCCCTGACTTGTCGGTGCGAAACTTGATGCGGCCTGCCTTCAGCGCCCGCACCGCAGGGCCGACGTCGAAGGTAACCGTCTGTGTCTTGGGCGACGGCATTAACCCCTTGGGGCCAAGGACCTTGCCCAAGCGGCCCACACCCGACATGGTATCGGGAGTTGCCACCGCGACGTCAAATTCGGCCCAACCGCCACTTATTCTCTCAATCAGGTCATCGAACCCGACGTAGTCAGCCCCGGCCGCCCGCGCCTCATCTTGCTTCTCTCCTTTACAGAAGACCAACACACGCACCTGCCGGCCCGTTCCGTGCGGGAGTGCAACAGTGCCGCTGACGAGCTGGTCCTGCTTCTTGGGGTCGATTCCGAGCCGAACAGCGACCTCCACTGACTCGTCGAACTTCGCGGTTGCACTGCTCTTTACGGCCTGCACACCATCCATAATAGAATACTGCTTGCCACCCTGGATTCTCTGTCTCGACCCTTGATACCGCCGACTGCGTATCACTTCTCCTCCACAGTCAGTCCCATCGCTCGCGCGGTGCCTTCAACGATGCGCATCGCCGCCTCGACAGTCGCCGCGTTCAAGTCCGCCATTTTGCGTTCGGCGATATCTCGCACGACCTTGCGGCTGACCACACCCACCTTGGCCCGGTTAGGTTCTCCTGAGCCTTTCGCAAGACCGGCAGCCTGCTTCAGAAGCACTGACGCGGGCGGGCTCTTTGTCACAAAAGTGAACTTCCGATCAGAGTAGATGGTAAGAACCACAGGTATCAACATCCCGGGCGCCTCTTTGCGCGTAGCCTCATTGAACGCCCTGATGAACTCGGCGATGTTGACGCCGTGCTGACCCAAAGCCGGGCCAACTGGTGGTGCGGCAGTCGCCTGCCCCGCCGGAATCTGGAGTCTCACAATGGCTGCGACCTTCTTCACCATACTCTCTCCTCCTGACTATCTATATCGGCTGAACGTCCAGAAAATCCAGGTCAATGGGGGTAGGACGGCCGAATATCGTAACAATCACCTTCACTCGTCTCCGCTCAGCCAAGATTTCATCCACTGTCCCAGTGAAACCCGCGAATGGACCTTTGGTAACCTTAACCGTCTCGCCCTTGTCAAACGGCGCCTCCGGTTCTGCTTTCTCTTGGCCGCGCTCTATCTGATCCAGAACCGAAGTCACCTCGGCTTCGGTTAGCGGAAGCGGTTCCTGCCGAGTCCCGAGGACATGCGTCACGCCTGGAATCGAGTTGACGAGCTTCATCGTCTCCTCACTCGGCTCCATTTCGACAACAAGGTATCCTGGATACAGCTGTCGCTCGTCGGCAACTAGCTTCGACTTGCGCACACGTGTCACTCTCTCTGCCGGCAGGATCACCCTCCCAAAAAGACGCCGCATCTCTTGGGCGTCAATCGCCTTCTCCAAGAGTTCCTTCACGCGCTTTTCACGCCCGGTATAGGTATGGACCACGAAGAACCTCATCGTCCAGTGGAGCCTACCGCAGGATCAACCCCAGCAAATGGGAAAACACAAAGTCCCAGAACCCAATGAACGCCGCAAGAACGGCGGAAAAGGCAATCACAACAACCGTCGTCGTCAACAACTCCTTGCGCTTCACCCATGTCACCTTGCGCAACTCAGCCGCAACGTCAACGACGTAGTTCCGAATGCGTCTTATCACGTTCACGAGTGTAACAGGCCAGGAGGGATTTGAACCCCCAACCTACGGATTTGGAGTCCGCCGCTCTGCCGTTAGAGCTACTGGCCTACTTAACCTCCTTGTGGGCGGTATGCTTACGGCAGGAACGGCAGAAACGCCGCAGCTCCAGCCGCTCAGTCTTCTTCTTGTGTTTGTTCGAGTGATAGTTGCGACTTTTACATTGCGTGCAGGCCAGTGTAATGAACACTCGCATAGTTGGCTACTCAACAACCTGCACCACCGTGCCTGCACCGACCGTTCGGCCGCCTTCGCGGATTGCGAACTTCGAGTTCTGTTCGAGCGCAACTGGCGAAATCAATTCAATGTCCATCGTAACGTGGTCTCCCGGCATCACCATCTCCACGCCCTGGGGCAACGTGCAGGAACCCGTCACGTCCGTGGTCCGGATGTAGAACTGGGGACGGTATCCGGGGAAGAAGGGCGTGTGGCGTCCGCCTTCCTTGTCAGTGAGCACGTAGACCTCACCCTTGAACTTGCGGTGGGGCTTTATCGAACCCGGTTGAGCGATAACCATGCCGCGTTCGACTTCCTCCTTGGCAACGCCGCGGAGCAACAGCCCGACGTTATCACCGGCCCTCGCATCCTCAAGCACTTTGCGGAACATCTCGATGCTTGTGCAGACAACCTTATCTTGCTTACCAAAACCAACTATCTCGACTTCGGTATTGGGTTTGAGTACGCCCCGCTCCACGCGCCCAGTGACCACCGTGCCACGACCAGTGATGGTGAAGATATCCTCGACCGGCATCAGGAACGGCTTGTCGACTTCACGCACCGGATCAGGAATGAACTCATCGAGTGCATCGATCAGCTTCAGAACTGATTCCTCGTCTGGAGCGGAACCCTGCAATGCCTTCAAAGCGCTGCCCCGTATGATCGGCGTCTTGTCGCCGGGGAACCCGTACTTTGACAGAATGTCGCGAATCTCCAACTCCACTAGGTCAATCAAATCCGGGTCATCAACGAGATCAACCTTGTTGAGATACACGACAATCGCCGGCACGTTCACCTGCCGCGCAAGCAGAACGTGCTCGGTTGTCTGAGGCATGGGCCCGTCCGCGGCGGAAACGACTAGAATCGCGCCATCCATCTGCGCCGCCCCGGTAATCATGTTCTTTATGTAGTCAGCGTGTCCCGGGCAGTCGATGTGCGCATAGTGACGTTTAGCGCTCTGATACTCCTGGTGCGAGATGGCGATGGTGAGAATCTTCGTTTCGTCGCGCCGGCCATGAGCTTCGCTGGCCTTCGCCACCTGGTCGTAGGTCACGTAGGTAGCCAAGCCTCGCTTCTCCAAAACCTTGGTTATCGCTGCGGTCAACGTGGTCTTGCCATGGTCAACATGACCAATCGTCCCGACGTTGACATGCGGCTTTGTCCGTTCAAACTTCGCCTTCGCCATTTGCACTCCTCCTTAAAATGCCAATCATATCCAGCCCGATGCATAGGATCTTCTCAGCCTGCTTTACTCGCAAAACATCGCCCTCGGAACAAGCCCACGGCCGGAATCGAACCGGCGACCTCTTCCTTACCAAGGAAGTGCTCTACCGACTGAGCTACATGGGCGAGCCAAGAGGTTCGGCAATTATATGCATAACCGCCGCCCTGTCAAACACTAAATACATAAGAAGCCAAGCGGCCCGCGGCCGGACGCACCCGGACATGAAACACATGGCCGAACGCGAACGACAACCGTGGCGGGCCCAGCGACAGCTGGAACGCACAGCGGTCCTGCCGCGGAAGCGGGCGATGGGAGTCGAACCCACGCAAACAGCTTGGAAGGCTGTTGTGCTGCCACTACACCACGCCCGCAACGACTGCGCGTCTCAGCTCTGATGGACGGGGAAGGATTCGAACCTCCGTAGGCGTTCGCCAGCAGATTTACAGTCTGCCCCCTTTAACCACTCGGGAACCCGTCCGCCAACCGAAAACAAGCCAGCCGACAGAGGGAATCGAACCCCCGACCTGAGGTTTACAAAACCTCTGCTCTGCCATCTGAGCTATGTCGGCAACCGCACCAACTATAGCGGACAAATTCGCAGCGTCAAGCAAGCGCGACCAGACTACTGTATACTGGACGCCCAATCACGCTGACAAGACGTCACACGTCCTCCCTTGACTTGGAGCACCGGCTGATTATCCTGATGTTACCGGTCACTATCTTTACTGCTGAACGGTGAATTCACTTTGGCCGGCACTGCCGAGGTGGCGGAAATGGCAGACGCGCTAGCCTCAGGAGTTAGTGGGGAAACCCATGGGGGTTCAAATCCCCCCCTCGGCATCAAAACCGCACTAGATGCGGCCGAACATTCGCTGCAACCGTAGTCGCAGCACGAGGAAGAACGCGCGACGAACGATTCTCTTGTTCATTTTTGAAACACCGGCCCGGCGCTCGGTGAAGACGATCGGAATCTCCTTTATGCGACCGCCCTTGCGCCAGACGAGAAAATCAATCTCAATCTGGAACCCGTAGCCATCTTCCTTGAGCACGCTCAGGTCGAGTCTACGCAGCATATCGCAGCGATATGCCTTGAACCCGGCGGTCAGGTCTCGCACCGGACAACCGGTCACGCGCCGGGCGTAGGCGCAGGCGAAGTAGGACAGGAGCAATCGCTTCATCGGCCAGTTCACGATCGAAATGCCATTGGAGTAGCGCGAGCCGATGACGAGGTCATAGTTTTCAAGCGCTGCTATCATCTCGGGGATCTTTTCCGGCGGATGCGAGAAATCGGAGTCCATCTCGAAACAATAGTCGTAGCCGTGTTCCAGCGCGTAGCGGAATCCCAGCACATAGGCCGTCCCCAAACCAAGCTTACCAGGACGGCGGATCAGCCAGATTCGGGGGCTCGCCGCCTGCATCCGCTCCACAATATCGCCGGTCTTGTCCGGCGAACTGTCGTCAATAACCAGCACGTCAAGTTCTGGAGACTGGTCGAGCACGGCCGATACGATGCGCTCAATATTCTCCGCCTCATTATAGGTCGGCATGATGACAAGGCCGCGTGCCACAGGCAGATGATAGGAATCATCCCAAGCGCTGTCAACGACTCCGGTTGGAGCTTGACTTGGCCGCGTGCTTCAATATCCTAGCCTGACACATCCATGCTCAAATCGACGCAGGTTCTGATTCTCTCGGGGCTTCTTGCTTGCTCCGCAGGCGCAAAACAACGCACGAACGTTCTGGTCTTTGTCCCGCAGAGTCTCTTTCTCGATGAAGACTACGAGGCGGTCACCAGTCAGCTCAACCGCGCCGGCCTGCGCGTTGTCACGGCCTCCACCGACACGACCGCCGCCGAGAGCATGGACGGGCTTCTCATCAAACCGGAGCAGTCGCTGGCGACGGTCGACCCGGCTGACTATGCGGGCCTGGTTCTCGTCGGCGGCTCGGGAGCCGTGCTTTATTGGGAAGATTCTCTCCTGCACTCCCGCTGCCGCGGGTTCACCGATGCCGGTCGGCTGATCGCCGCCATCGGCCTCATGCCGATAGCCCTCGCGCGGGCCGGACTACTCACGGGTCGGCGGGCAACGGTCTTCCCTGACCGGCGCGCAATCGAAATGTTGAAGAAAGCCGGGGCTAAGGTCAGTCTCAACGACATCGTTATCGACGGCAACATCATGACCGCATCCCGGACGCGGGCAGCCCGCGCTCTTGCCCGACACATCGCCCGCCGGCTGCCGCGTTGAGACAATGCGCACTGTGCTGCAACGTGTTTCCCGGGCAAAGGTATCCGTCGAGGAGACTGTAGTGTCCGAAATCGGACCGGGTTTGCTCATCCTTCTCGGTGTCGGCCACGACGACAGCGAAGAGACATGCCGTCTGCTTGCTGCACGGATCGCTAGGCTCCGCGTCTTCGATGACGAAACAGGCAAGATGAACCTGTCGCTGCTCGACATTCACGGCGCTGCCCTCGTGGTGTCACAATTCACGCTATACGCCGACACCAGTCGGGGGCTGCGGCCATCATTCACCGACGCCTGCCCACCGGGCAGGGCACGGGAACTGTGCGACCGATTCACCTCGGAGCTCGGCTATCTCGGTGTGCCCGTTCGAACCGGCCGGTTCGGCGCACGTATGGCGGTACAACTTATCAATGATGGCCCGGTGACGATAGTACTAGAAGAACCCAACCGGAAGGCACCAATATGCTCAGGAGTATGACCGGCGTTGGCCGTGCTGAAGCCGTCCTCAGACCTTGGGGTGCCAGAATCGTGGTCGACATCCGGTCCGTGAACCATAAGTACCTCGAACTGGTCCCCCGCCTGCCCGCGCAGCTTACCGGATACGAGGCCGAAATCCGGGAACTGGTGCGCCGAGCGGTCAGACGGGGATACGTCCAGCTGCAGGTGACACTCGACGAAACGACTGAAACCCCGCGCCTTATGGTCAACGAGCGCCTGGCCCGCGACTATGTTCGGCTTGCCCGCGCCCTCCAGCGTCGTTTTCGCGTTGCCGGCGAGCTTGACGTCAACACGCTTCTGGCTCAACCCGGGGTGCTATCCGCGCGCCGCGCCGAGACGAACGGCGGAAGACTCTGGCACCAGTCCCGCCGGGTAATCGTCGAGGCGATCCGCCAGCTTCAGCGTATGAAACTGGCTGAAGGGATAGCGCTGGTTCGCGACCTCCGGCAACGCATCACCCGCATACGCCACGCGCTCACTCACATTGAGCGGAGGGTGCCAAAGCGGCTCCAGGAGCGTAGAGCTAATCTCGTCGCCCAAGTCAAGGACCTGAACGTCGACGCCGACCCCAAGCGCGTCCTCGAGGAGGTGGCCTTCATCTCCGAACGAATCGACATCCACGAGGAGTGCGTCCGCCTCCGCAGTCACTGCACGCTCTTCCTGCGCGCACTGGGGCAGACCGCCACTTCGGGCAAGAAGCTCGACTTCATCGCCCAGGAAATGCTGCGCGAGACCGACACTCTTGCCGCCAAAGCCCGCGACATGGAGATATCCCGTCGGGCCATAGAAATCAAAGGCGAGATCGAGAAACTCAAGGAACAAGTGCGCAATGTCGAATAGCCGGCCAACTCACGTGCCGTTCATGGTGGTTCTTTCCTCACCCTCCGGCGCCGGCAAGACGTCAATCTGCCACGCCTGCCTCGACGCCGACCGGCAACTCGCCTACTCGATATCGGTGACTACCCGACCGCCGCGCAAGGGCGAGCGCAACGGCGTCAGCTACCACTTCGTTACCCCGGGCCGGTTCCGCCAGCTGGTGCGGCGCCGCTCACTGCTCGAGCACGCCCGCGTCTACGGCCACGAATACGGCACACCCCGCGCGCCGGTTCTGGCCCATTTCCGTGCCGGACGTGACGTCATCGCCGATCTGGACCCTCAGGGCATGCGCTCCTGCAAGAGAGCACTGCCCAGCACTATCGGCATCTTCATCACCGTTACCGACCGACGGGAACTCGCGCGCCGGCTGCATCGCCGCGGCACCGACTCGCCGGCCGAACTCCTCTGCCGCCAGCGCGAATTGCGCGCGGAACTCGCCGCGATTCCCGACTTTGACTACCTGGTCGTCAACGACTCCTTGGACCGGGCGGTCGCCGATGTGCTGACAATAATTCGCGCCGAGCGAATGCGAGTCGCGCGCCGGCGACCCAGCGACCTCTCTCGGCTGTCTGCCGGCCGACGTGACCATCGAATCTGACAAAGGAGATTTGCATCATGAAAATCGTCTCGCCCGAACAGCTCTCGAAGATCCAGCCGAACAAGTACCTGGCAGTCAACATCGTTGCGCTCGAAGCCCGGCGCGCTATCGCCGCGCTCCAGCGTGGCGATAGCCAGACTCCGGCCAACCCCTACGACTACGCGCTGCAGCGCTTCCTCGAAGGCAAGTTGCAGTTCGCGCGGCTGACTGAAGAAGAACTGGCGGCGATGGGCCGGGACGAGTACGACAACCCCGGCCGCGGAACCGTCTAGCCCGGCCACTGCCGACGCCAAGCCGGCTGCGGTTCCAACATGGCGGGCAGCCCCCTACGTCGCGACCGGCCGCCGCGGATCCTCTTAGGGGTCACCGGCGGTATCGCTGCCTACAAGGCGCTTGAACTCGTCCGCTTCTTTCGCAAGGAAGGATGGGACGTCACCGTGGCGATGACCAGTGCCGGCCGTCGGTTCGTCGGCGCTGAGTCGTTCCGCGCGCTTACCGGCAACCCAGTTGCGCTCGACCTCTTCCCAAAGTCCCGGCCCCCAAGGCCGACCGGGCCGGTCGAGCACGTTGACCTCGCCACCTCGGCCGATCTCGTCATTGTCGCCCCAGCCACAGCCAACATCATCGGCAAGCTCGCGTCGGGCATAGCCGACGACCTCCTCTCCACGCTGCTGCTCGCGGTACCCCAAACCACGCTGGCAGCCGGCCGGGTCGTGATTGCGCCGGCCATGAACACGAACATGTGGCAACATAGTTCGGTCCAAACCAACATCCGGCGACTCCGCGAGCAGGGATACGTTTTCGTCACCCCTGAATCCGGCGAGCTTGCCTGCGGCACGCACGGCCCGGGCCGTATGGCTGAGCCGGCAACCATCCTTGAAGTCTGTCGGACCGCCCTGCATCGAAAACCGACTGCTGCACTGGACGGGTTCAGCGTTGTAATCACTGCCGGCCGGACCGAAGAACCGCTCGACCCGGTCCGGATCATTACGAACCGCTCAAGTGGCAGGCTCGGGGTCGAGCTTTGCCGGGCCTTCGCTGCCGCCGGCGCCGATGTCTCGCTCGTCGCCGGACCGATGTCGGTTTCAGCCCCCTCGGGAATCCGCGTCACTCACGTATCCACGACTGAAGAAATGCTTGCCGCGGTTAGGCGACTCATCCCCACGGCCCACGCACTGGTGATGTGTGCAGCCGTTGCCGATTACCGCCCCGACCACCGGGCGCGCGCGAAGCACCATGGTTCCCGCCTCGCACTCCGGCTTGAACGCACGCCGGACATCCTCCGTGCCGTCGCCGAGACCGGACACCGCGCCGTCGTTGTCGGTTTCTCGCTCGACGCATCGCTCGCCCGCGCACAGGCCAAGCTCAAGAGCAAACGTCTAGACCTGATCGTCGCCAATCCGCCAGCCACCGCCGGTGCCGACACAATTCAGGCCGCGCTCATCTCCCGGCGTGGCACGGTCCGCCGGCTGCCGGTGCTGTCCAAGTCCGAATTCGCCCGTCGCCTGGTCGGTGTCGTCTCCAGACTTCTGCGCAGAAGGAGAACCTGCCTCGAAGCCAGAAAACCATGAACCCGACCCTCGATTCCTCAAACCCTCGAACTGTCGAACCCCGTCCGGTCAGGAGGTCAGAATGAGCCAGCCAGCCCGGCCGGCCGAGAGCGAGTCCCGCCGACCGCCACAGGCACCTGAAGCCGAATCCGCCGTGCTCGGCGCGATGCTCCTCGACCCGGAGGCGGTGCCCGTCGTGGTCCAGTATCTCAAACCCGAACACTTCTACTCCCGTGCAAACGGCATCGTCTACCGGGCCATCCTCACCCTATTCGAGCAGAAATCGCCCGTCGACATCACCACGGTAACCGCCGAGCTTAAGCGCATGAAGGAATTCGACGCCATCGGCGGCACGCCCTTCCTCTCCGAGCTGGAAGGGACGATTCTCACAACCGCCCATTGCGAAGAACACGCCCGCCTCGTCCTCGAGAAGGCGGTCCAGCGCCAGCTTATCCAGACTGCGACCGAGATTGTCCAGGCCGGCTACGACGAGGGCCGTCGGGTCGACGAACTACTCAACGAAGCCGAGCAGAAGATATTCGAGCTCCGCGAATCCGGCTACCGCCGTGGATTCGACCGCATCAAGGACCTGCTGGTGCTCGAGTGGGAACGGGCCGAGCGGGCGATGAAGTCGAAACAGCTGCTTACCGGCGTCGAAACCGGCTTCACCCAGCTCGACGAAATGACTTCCGGACTTCAGGCCGGCGATCTTGTGATTGTCGCCGGCCGGCCGGGTATGGGCAAGACCGCCTTCGCTCTGAACATCGCGGTCAACGCCAGCACCCGACGCTCGGTCCCGGTCGCCATCTTCAGCCTTGAGATGTCCTGCGGACAGCTTACCCAGCGTCTGCTCTGCGCAACCGCCGACGTCTCGATGCACAACCTCCGGCGGGGGCTTCTCGGCCGCGAAGAGCGCGCCCGCCTGCTGCATGCCCTCGGCGTCCTCTCCGACGCCTCGATATTCATCGACGATTCGGCGGCGCTCAACGCGCTCGAAATGCGCGCCCGGGCCCGGCGTCTCAAGTCCCAGACACAACTCGGCCTCGTCATCGTCGACTATCTGCAGCTCATGGAAGCCCATGGCCAGCGCAGCCGCGACCGCAACCGCCAGCAGGAGATTTCGGACATGACCCGCGCACTCAAGGCGATGGCCAAGGAACTGAACGTGCCAGTCATCGTCATATCCCAGCTTTCGCGTGCTCCCGAAACGCGCGGCGGCGACATGCGTCCGCGGCTCGCCGACCTCCGTGAGTCCGGCGCGATCGAACAGGATGCCGACGTCGTCCTGCTGCTCTACCGCCCCGAGTACTACAATAAGGAGGACGAAACGCTACGGGGCAAGGCCGAGCTCGACATCGCCAAACAGCGCAACGGCCCGCTCGCCCGGATCGACCTCACCTTCCTCTCGCGCTGCGCCCGGTTCGAAAACAAGTACTCCGGGCCCGAGCCTGCGGAACCCCCACCTGACGACTCGGGCTACGAACTCTGATGCCCGCCCCCCGGACCTTCTTCGTCTGCCAGAACTGCGGCCGCGAGACCCCGCGCTGGCTCGGTCGCTGCCCCGGCTGCGGCGAGTGGAACACGCTGGTCGAAGAGCAGCGGCCGGCCCGCGCCCGCAAGACCAATGCCCGTCCCCGGCCTGAAGGCCCGGCCGCCGTCCCGACCCGGCTTAGCCAACTCCGGCTCGAACCGGTCGGACGCCAGTCCACCGGCATCGCCGAACTCGACCGGGTGCTCGGCGGCGGACTAGTTCCCGGCTCGCTCGTGCTTCTCGGCGGTGAGCCCGGAATTGGCAAATCAACCCTGGTGCTGCAGGTCTCCGACCTCGTCGCCACCGCCGGGTCGAAGGTTCTCTACGTCACCGGCGAAGAGTCGGCCGAACAGGTCCGGCTCCGCGCCGAACGCCTCGCTGTCCGGGCCGAGGAACTTCTCGTCCTCTGTACCGTCGAGCTCGAAGAGATTGCCGCCGCGGTCGAAGATGCCAGCCCCGGCCTCCTCGTCGCCGACTCAATCCAGACCCTCTACACCGCCGAACTCGCCAGCGCTCCGGGCAGCGTCGCTCAGGTGCGCGAGTGCACCGCCCGGCTCCTCCGCCTCGCCAAGACCCGCCGGCTCACGACCTTCGTCATCGGCCATGTCACCAAGTACGGCGCCATCGCCGGCCCGAAGACCCTCGAACACATGGTTGACACCGTCCTCTACTTCGAGGGTGAGGGCTTCCAGCAGTATCGCATCGTCCGTGCGGTCAAAAACCGCTACGGCTCGACCAACGAGATCGGCGTCTTCGAGATGACCGATGCCGGCCTCGTCGGCGTGCCCAATCCCTCCGAATTCTTTCTCTCCGGCCGCCGCACCGACATCTCCGGCTCCGCGGTCGTCGCCACCCTCGAAGGCGGCGTGGTCCTCAACATCGGGTCCGCCGTCGTGATGCCCGAGGTCTTTCTCAAGGCATTGACCGTCGCCCGAAATCTCGGCCACACCGTCTCGCGGTTCACCGCTGCGAACTTCGACATGATCCGTCACTATCGCCCCTCCGAAAATGTGGTAAAACGCCCCACCCGCCTCGGCGGCGAAGGATTCTCCATCACCGGCCACCACGAAATCATGCTTCCGCTTCTCGTCTGGGGAGTACTGGAGGAGTTGGACCGCAGCTAGTTGCCGCCCGACCAGCGCTCGCGTAACCGGCGCGCAGTCTCCGGACTCACGATGGCCAGCACCAGATAGATGGCTGCACCCACGATAGCCACCACGATCGCCAGCCTCACGAGCGCCAGAAGCAGGCCGAAGAAAAAGCCGAAGATACCGAAGACCACCTTGAGCAGGAAAAGACCTGCCAAGGCGAAGAGTCCGATCATGAAAATGGTGCGCAGCATGCCAGCGATCTCCCGTAGGTTACCACTCCTGAACTACGCAGTCCGAGCGGTCGCGGTTTCGAACCCACCAGCGGACGCAACCACCGTCGCTTAAAATAGGGAGTTACCCCGGTTCCCGCTCGCATGTGCAGGGCGATACATTGCTGCGCGTTCGCCGGCCCATGTGGCAACGCCGGCTAGATCCAGGACTTTCCCAGTGACGGAACAGCTCTACCAGATAATGGGCCGCCATCGTGCGGAGCCGCTGCCAGCCCGGAAGCCAGACTGGCTCAAGGTCAAGGCACCGGGCGGTGCCAACTTCGTGCGCTTGCGTTCTTTGATGCGCCAGCTGGGGCTGCACACGGTGTGCGAAGAGGCCCAGTGCCCCAACATCGGCGAGTGTTGGGAGCACAAGGCTGCCACCTTCATGATCCTGGGCGACGTCTGCACCCGCAATTGCGGCTACTGCGCCGTGGCGCACGGGCGCCCACCGAGCTACGATCCGGGCGAGCCCGAGCGCGTAGCACAGGCAGTCGCCGAGCTGGGATTGCGCCACGTGGTCGTGACTTCGGTCGACCGGGACGACCTCCCCGACTTCGGTGCCTGGGCCTTCGCCGAGACTATCCGGCAGGTCCACCAGCGGATCCCGGGTTGTTCGGTCGAGGTCCTGGTCCCGGATTTCCAAGGGAACCGCGAGAGTATCGCGACCGTGTTGGAGGCGGGACCGGAGATCTACAACCATAACACCGAAACCGTGCCGCGGCTCTACAAGCGGGCGCGGCCGGGCGGGCGTTACGAGCGGGTGCTAGGGATCTTCCGCACGGTGCGAGAGCTGGCGCCCGGCGTTCCTACGAAGAGCGGGATCATACTGGGCTTGGGCGAGACGGTGGAGGAGGTGTTGGCGGTGATGCGCGATTTGCGCAGCGTCGAAGTGGACATTTTGACCTTGGGACAGTACCTGCGCCCTTCGCGCGACCATCTGCCT
>Ga0101944_10003160_pt1 | contig 23906 bp, 19 predicted proteins | sample DewCreD2012metaG_FD_75245 | JGI IMG/M metagenome (GOLD analysis project Ga0101944, IMG submission 75245) | Hot spring sediment bacterial and archeal communities from British Columbia, Canada, to study Microbial Dark Matter (Phase II) - Dewar... ... | reverse complement strand
GCCAGGTTGTAGGTGATCTGGATGGCGTCGATCGGCTCGCTGCGCATTACCCGCATCACTTCGTCGTGGGCGCGGCCGTGCGAGGTGGACACGCCGATGTAACGCACGCGCCCCTCATCTTTCCAGGCACGCAGCGTCTTCAGGTGGGCCCGCCAGTTCAGCAGGTTGTGCACAAGCAGCAGGTCGAAACGCGGCACCGCCAGCACCCGCGCCGCGCTCAGCGCCACGGCCGTCACCGGATAGCGATCCTGCTCGAACAGCACGACCTCCCCGAAGGTCTCGCCCGGCCGAACGGTGCGGATGACCGTCTGCGCGCCGTCGGCGGCGGTCTTGTGCAGGCGGATGCGGCCCGCCGCGAGGGCATAGACCGCCTCGCCCCGGTCCTGTTCGTGAAACAGCGTCTCGCGCCGGCGCAGCTCCCGCCAGCGGCAAACCCCGGCCAGCCGGTCCCGCGCGCCGGCCGCCAGCCCGCGAAACAGTTCCGCGCGCCTTAGAAACTCCGCAATCTCGGCACGGTTCGTCATGCCAGCCTCCTCGCGCGACCGACGACGGCCGCGCCCCGCAACGGCCCCCCCCGAAAAATATCCCCGCTTTCTTGACTTGCGTCAAGGATGCCCGGCGCCCACAATGGCAATCTGGGCGGCAACGAACAACCCCAGGAGGGCGCAGCGATGTTTTGTTATCAGTGCGAACAGGCGGCTCAAGGAACCGGATGCTCCCAGTTCGGCGTCTGCGGGAAAGACCCCGAGGTGGCGGCGCTCCAAGATTTGCTGGTGCACGCGGTCAAGGGAATCGCGCGCTATGCCCATCGCGCCCGGCAACTGGGCGTCCGGGACCGCGAACTCGACGTCTTCGTCGTGGAAGCGTTGTTCACCACGGTCACGAACGTCAATTTCGACGCCGCCCGTCTGGAAGGCCTGCTGCGCCGCGCCGGAGCCCTGCTCGTCCAGGCCCGCGAACGCTACGCCGCGGCCGCCCGCCAGGCCGGCGCGGCGGCCGAGCCGCTGGCCGGCCCCGCCGCCTGGCAACCGGCCGCGGACCGCGCCGGCCTGCTGGCCCAGGCCGAGGCGGTCGGCATCCCCACCCGCATGGCGGCGCTGGGCGCGGACCGCGCGGGTCTGCAGGAACTGCTGCTCTATGGGCTCAAAGGCATGGCGGCCTACGCCGACCACGCGCTGATCCTGGGGCAGGAAGACGACGCCGTGTTCGCCTTCTTCCACGAGGCGCTGGATTTCCTCGCCCAGGAGCAGCCCGCCGTCGAACAACTGCTGGCCATGAACCTGAAGTGCGGCGCCGTCAACTTGAAGGTCATGGGCCTGCTCGACGCCGCCCACACCGGCGCCTACGGCCAGCCCACGCCCACCCGCGTGCGCATCGAGCCCCTGCGGGGCAAAGCGATCCTCGTCTCGGGCCACGACCTGAAAGACCTCGAGGCCTTGCTGAAGCAGACCGAGGGCCGGGGCATCCAGGTCTATACGCATGGCGAAATGCTGCCGGCCCACGGCTACCCCGGCCTGAAAAAGTACCGCCATCTGGCCGGCAACTACGGCGGCGCCTGGCAGGATCAACAAAAGGAATTCGACGCCTTCCCCGGCGCCATCCTCATGACCACCAACTGCATTCAAAAACCCCGCCCTTCCTACCGCCGGCGCCTGTTCACCAGCGGCTTGGTCGCCTGGCCGGGCGTGACGCACATCCCGGACCGCAACTTCGCGCCGGTCATCGAGGCCGCCCTCGCCGCCCCCGGCTTCCCCGCCGACGGGCCTGACCGCAGCATCCTGGTCGGGTTCGGCCACCAGGCCGTCCTGAGCGCGGCTGACCGGATCGTGGACGCCGTCCGGCGCGGCGCCATCCGCCATTTCTTCCTGATCGGCGGGTGCGACGGCGCCAAAAGCGGCCGCAATTACTACACCCGCTTCGCCGAGGCGGTGCCGCCGGACTGCGTCATCCTCACCCTGGCCTGCGGGAAATACCGCTTCAACAAGCTCGACTTCGGCGCCGTCGCCGGCCTGCCCCGGCTGCTGGATTGCGGACAGTGCAACGACGCCTATTCGGCCATCAAAATCGCCTCGGCCCTGGCCCAGGCCTTCGGCACGGATGTCAACCGCCTGCCGCTGTCGCTGATCCTGTCGTGGTACGAACAGAAGGCCGTCTGCATTCTGCTGACGCTGCTGCACCTCGGCCTGCGCAACATCCGGCTCGGCCCCAGCCTGCCGGCCTTCGTAACGCCGGCGGTGCTCCAGGTGCTGGTGGACAAGTTCAACATCGCGCCGATCACCACCGTGGAAAACGATCTGGCCGCGGCGTTGGGAAAAAACTGAGCGCGGGCGCCGGCCCCGGCCGCCGGCCCGCGGGGAACGGAAAAACGGAGATGAAACGCAAGGTCATCGCCATCGACGAAGAGAAGTGCAACGGCTGCGGCCAGTGCGTGACCGGCTGCTCCGAAGGGGCCTTGCAGATCGTTAACGGCAAGGCCAAACTGGTCAAAGAACAATTCTGCGACGGCTTCGGGGACTGCATCGGCGTCTGCCCCACCGGCGCGCTGAAGATCGAGGAGCGCGAGGCCGAGGGCTTCGATCCGGCCGCCACCAAGGCCTACCTGCTCCAGACGCAGGGCGAGGCCGCGGTGCGGCGGATGGAACAGGCCGAACGACGCCACGCCGGCGCCCCCGCGGCGGGGCCGGCCGCCCCGCCTTTCGGCGGTTGCCCCGGGATGCGGCAGCGCGTTCCGCCGCCGACCGCCGCGCCGGCCCAGCCCGCCGCCGTCGGCGCGGTTCCCGGCCAGGCGCTGCGCTCCGAATTGCAGCAATGGCCCGTGCAGCTCCATCTGGTGCAGCCCGGCGCGCCCTTCTTCCGGAACCGGGAATTGGCGATCCTGAGCACCTGTTCGCCCCTGGCCTCGGCCGACGCGCACTGGCGCTTCATTCGCGGCCGCGGCGTGGTGGTCGCCTGCCCGAAACTCGACGACACCGCCGCCTACGCGGAAAAACTGGCCGCCATTTTGAGCGACCCCAGCATCCCCAAGGCCATCGTCGTGCGCATGGAAGTGCCCTGCTGCGGCGGCCTGACGGCCATCGCCCGGCAGGCCGTGGCGCTCAGCGGCCGCACGGATTTGACGTTGGAAGAGGTCACCGTCGCCCTGAACGGCGACGTGCTGCAAACGAGGGTCATCCGATGAACGATAGCCACCCGGCCGTCAAGGGCGCGGCCATTCCCTTGGCCCAACATGTGGACTACGCGGCGGATTCCGTGGTCAGCAAAACGCTGCTGGACAAAAAGACCGGCACCCTGACCCTGTTCGCGTTCGACGCGGGGCAGGGACTGAGCGAGCACACCTCGCCCTACGACGCGACCGTGCTCGTGCTCGACGGCGAGGCGGAACTCACGATCGGCGGGCAGCCGGTGCGGACGCGCGCCGGCGAGTTGACCATCATGCCCGCCGGCGTGCCGCACTCCGTGCGCGCTCGCCAGCGGTTCAAGATGCTCCTGATCATGATCCGCTGAGCGGCCCCAGTCGCACCGTCAGGCCCTGCCGCGCCAACGCCGCCCCCGGCAGGGCCTCGCGCACCGCGCGCTCCACCGTCCGCAGGGCCCGGTCGTCCAGGCCGGGCGCGTGATGGGTGATCAGCAGTTGCCCCGCGCCCGTGCGCCGCGCGGCTTCCACCCCGTCGCTCCAGCGGCTGTGCCCCCAGCCGCGATGGGCGTCGTAGTTCTGCGGGGTGAACTGGCCGTCCCAGATCAGCAGATCGGCCGGCCGCGGCTCGGCGCACAAGCGCTCGAAGGCGCGCTGCTGGGCCGGGCTCGAGGCGGCCCATTCCAGGTCGGTCGCGAACACCACGGCGCGGCCGCTGGCCGGCTCGTCCACGCGGTAGGCATAACAGCCGCCCGGATGCTGCACCGCACACCAGCGGCACACCAGGCCGCCGACCGCGCGTCCCGCGTCCGGCTCCGCCGCCAGCGCTTCGAACCGCACCTCGGCCGGCAGGCGGGAGAGCGGCAGCGGCCAGAAGGGCGGTTCGAACAGGCGGGGCAGCGTCTGCTCCGCGCTCCGCCCGTCCAGCGGCGGAGCCGCCAGCGTCACGGCCCAGTCCTTGCGGTACAGCAAGGGCAGCCGCGGCAGCCCCTCCACGTGGTCCAGGTGGTAGTGCGAAAAGCAGAGCGTCAGCCGCCGCTCGGGACTCGCGCGCTCCACGGCCGCCGCCGCCAGCCGCAGGCCGGTGCCCGCGTCCAGCGCCAGCGCCGCGCCGGCGGCGTCCTGAATCAGCACGCAGGTGGTCTCGCCGCCGAAGCGCGCGTGCACCGCGTCGGCCGTCGGCGTCGTGCCCCGCACGCCTGCCAGGGTAATCTGCATGTCATTTCGCCGTCAGGTTCCAGATGCCGTCCCAGGCCGCGCCCGGCTGTTGCGCCAGTCCGCGGCAACGCTCGGCATACAACCGCGCCGCCGGATCGTCCGGCAGCCCCGCAAACCGTTCCGCCGCGGCCGCCCACTCGCCGGCGAAGCAGGCGCGCAGCCCCTCCGCGAACCGCTCCAGCGCGGCCGGCGCCGGCTCGCCCGGCAGCCCCAGCAGCTCGAACACGACCACCGGCGCGCGCCGCCCCACCACCCGCAGCCGGCCCAGTTCCCGGCCCACGAAACCGGGCGCGCGGCTCCAGGTGGCCTCCGAAACCATGGTGTACGTGCCGAAAGCCTTGTTGGCCCCCTCCAGCCGCGAGGCCAGGTTGGCGGCGTCGCCCAGGACCGTGTAGTCGAAGCGCTCGCGCGAGCCCATGTTGCCCACGACCACCTCGCCGGTGTGGAGGCCGATGCGCATCCGCAACTCCACCCCGGTGCGCTCGCGAAACTCCGCGCGCCGTTCGGCCAGCCGGCGCTGGCAGCGCACCGCCGCGCGGCAGGCCCGGGCCGCGTGATCGGACTGCGCCAGGGGCGCGTTCCAGAAGGCGATGATCGCGTCGCCCTCGTACTTGTCGAGCGTGCCCCCCTCGGCCAGGATGATCTCCGTCATGTCCGAAAGGTAGTCGTTGAGCACGCCGGTCAGCGTGGGCGGATCGAGGCGCTCGGACAACGCCGAGAACCCCTGCAGATCGGAAAAGAAGATCGAAAGCTCGCGCCGCTCGCCGCCGAGCTTGAGCTGCGAGGGATCGGCCAGAATGCGTTCGATGACCTGCGGACTGAGATAGTGTTTGAAGGCCTGCTTGATGAACGCTTTCTGGCGCCCCTCGGTGGCGTAGTTGACCACCACGGCCCCGAGCAGCGCCAGCAGCGCCGCCAGGGTCGGCGCCGTGACCGGCCACCAGACGCCCGCGGCATAGGCGGCGAAACCGAGCGCCAGCGGCAGCGGCAGAAACACGGCCAGCGCCACGACGCTGTGCCAGGCGCGGCGGCTGAAGATCACCGCCGCCGCCGCCGCCAGCGCCAGCCCCAGCGTTCCCAGCGCCGCGGCGCGCCGGTCGGCCTCGCGCAGAAAATCGCCGGAAAGCAGATTGTCGAGCGCCGTGGCGTGGATTTCCACCCCGGGATAGACGCGGCTGACCGGCGTGGGCCGCAAATCCATCAACCCCGGGGCGCTGAACCCGAACAGCACGTAGCAGTCCCGAAAAACGCCCGGATCCCGGATCGGCGGCTCGCCGCCCTCGCGCAGCCGCAGCTCGGATTCGATCACCTCCAGGGCGTTGAAGGTGCGGTGCGTCTGGGACGGGCCGCGAAAGCGCAGAATCGCCCGGCCGGCGCGGTCGATCGGCGCGCGCCGCGCGCCGAGGCGCAGCTCGCCGGGGGCGATGCGCGCGGCCACCGGCGGCTCCTCCGCGGCCAGCCAGGCGCCGACCCCCAGTCCGAAAACCGCGCGGCCGTCGAACACCCGGAACAGCGCGGCGCGCCGGAAAACGCCGTCGGCGTCGGGCTGGTCGCTGACGTTGGCCAGGCGGCAGACGTTGGTCGCCAGTTCGGGAATCGGCAGCGCGGCCCGGGCCGCGACGGCCGCGGGCGCCGCCCCCGCCAGCCAGCGCTCGAGCCCCTCCAGCGGCGTCAGCTTCCCGGCCAGTTCCGCGGGCCAGCGGTCGGCCTCGCCGCTCTGCTCGCCCAGAAACACGGCCCCGACCGTGTCGCGGCGCGCGGCCAGAACCGCGCCCAGGGCTTCGTCGTCCGCGGCCTGATACACCGACGGCTCGGTGAACAGCACGTCGAAGGCGATGGCGCGGGCGCCGCCGCGCCGGCAGAACTCGATCAGCGGCCCGTACACCTCGCGCGGCCAGGGCCAGGACCAGCCGTGTTGCTTGCGGCCTTGATCCAGACTGTACTGGTCGAGCAGAATGACGCGGATGCGGTCGGTGGCGCGGCCGGGCTTGGCCCAGGCCTGCGCGCGCCAGGCCCAGGTCGTGTATTCCACGCGCTCCAGGGCGCCGGCCTGCCACAGCAGCAGGGCCGCGGCCGCGGCCGCCAGACCGACGCACAGCGCCAGGCGGAGCTTTTTCATTGCAGCGCGCGCATGGCCGCGGCGAAACGCTGCGCGCGCTCGGGCGGCGCCGCGGCGGCGGGCGGCGCGGCGATGAAACGGCGAATGTCCGCGATGCGCTCCGCCGGATCCGGATGCGTTTTGGCGAAATCCAGGCCGCCGGGCCGCAGCCGCCGCTTCATGGTTTCCAGCATGCCGACCAGCGCCCGCGGGTCGTAGCCCACCCGCTCCAGAATCCGGATCGCCGCGCGATCGGCATCGCGTTCCAGGGCCCGCGAATAGCCGCTGTTCATCAGCGTCGCGGTGATGTCGCCGATGCTGCCTTCGAAAGCCTGCGTCAGCGCCGCCGCCTCCTGGCCGGCCAGATTCTTGGCGCTTTCCGCGGCCAGGATCGTGAAGGCGTCCGTCAGGCGGCTGGCGCGGATGGCCCGCAGGCCGTGCTGGCCTTGAATGTGGCCGATTTCGTGCGCCAGCACGGCGGCCAGTTCGTCCTCGTTGCGGCAGCAGCGCAGCAGCCCTTTGGACACCAGGATGAACCCGCCGGGCGCGGCGAAGGCGTTGATCTCTTCGCTGTCGAGGGCCTGGAAGTGATAGCCGCCGAAGGTCTCGGGCCGATCCGAGGCCTGCGCCAGGATTTGGCCCAGAATGTTCAAATAGCGGTTGAGCGCCTCGTCGTTCTGCGGAGGGTAGCGGTGCAGAATCGTGGCCGCCACCGAGCGGCCGATGTAATACTCCTGTTCGGGCGTGATGCGTTCGAACGAACGCTCCACGGCCTGCGCGGTGCGCTGGATCGCGGCGGCTTCGGTCGGCGTGATGACGCCCGTGGCTTCCGCGAGTCCCGTTCCGACCTGGGTTACCGTGGCGCAGCCGGCGGCCAGCAGCGCCGCGCCCGCGGCGGCGGCGGCGGTCCAGAAGGCGCGCTTCATCGGGCGCCTCCTTCCGGCGGACGCACGCCGCCGGCCCGCAGGAAGTGCATCATCTCGTAGGGCGCCACGGCGCGCCGTTCCATGCGCTCCACGGCCGCGAAATCGGCGGCGGGATTCTGCGCCCGGAAGCGCGCTTCGACATCCGCGTTGAACCCCTTGCCCGCCAGCGCCAACTCCTCGCTCGAGGCGCCGCTGCGCACCTCGCCCTGCCCGGCGGCCAGCACGACCCGCTTTTCGGTCAGCGCCGTGGCGTGCAGCCAGCCGGACAGCGCGCCCGCGCTCACCTTGATCCAGCCGGGTCTTTCTTCGAGCACTTGCACGCGGTCGCCATAGTTCAACTGGCCCGCCACCGCGGCGACAAACGAAGGCGCGGAACGCACCGGCGCCTGCCGCACCTGAACGCTCATCAGTTTCTGTTCGGCCGCCGCCGCGCTCAGCGTTGCCGCCGCCGCGACCCCGGCCCCCCACCGCAGCCATTGGCGATGCATGCTTCCTCCCGCTCCTTCGCTTTCAGCCCGGGCGCGCCGGCCCGCCCTCCGCGGCGCCGGCCCCGAGGAAAAGACGCCGGGCGCGCTCGATTTATTCGGCGGCCGGCCCTGCGGCCTCGCCCTGGCGCTGCCGCTCCCGCGCCAGCGCTTCGCGCAGCGTTTCCAGCAGCCAGGCCGTCCGCTCCCGCAAGCCCTGATCCGCCGTTTTCTCGGCCATCCTAAGCGCCCCCTCCGCGGCTGGCAAGGCGTTCGTGAAGTCGCCCTGCGCGGTCAGACTGCGGGCGCCGCGGTAGTAGCGCGCGCCGGCCGCGTCCCAGCGGCCCGCCGCTTCCCAAGCCGCGGCGGCGCGCAGCACGGCGCGGGCGCGCTCGGCGTGGCGGCCGGCCCGGCCGAATCCTTCCGCCGCCTGGTCGTAGAGCGCCGCGGCCGCCTCGGCGCGGCCCTCCACCTTGGCGGCGGCCGCCTCCGCGGCCAGCGCCTGGGCCCGGACCGGCGAAGCGGCGGGCAGGCCCGCCGCGGCCGCCTGGGCCAGGGCCGCGGCGTCGCGCGCGGCCGCGGCGTCGCCGGCGGCGGCGGCCAGCGCGGCGCGCAGCGCGTGCGCCTGGGCCCGCAGCTCGGGCGGACCGCCCGCGCCCAGGCGTTCGAGCGTCTCGGCGGCCAGCGCGGCGGCCTCCGCGGCGCGGCCTTCGGCCTGCGCGATCCGCGCCTCCAGCAGCGTCGCTTCCGCGGCGCCGGTTTGGTCCAGCGCGTCCAGCTCGGCGCGGGCTTCGCGCAGGTAGGGCCGCGCCTCCGCGGTGCGGCCGCGCGCCGCCAGGGCGGCGGCCAGATTGTAGGCGCTGTCGGCGAGCTCCCGCGGCGCGTCCAGGCGGCGCGCGCGCTCGAGCGTCGCGCGGTAGCACCGGGCGGCGGCCTCGTACTGCTCGCGCTGGAAATAACGGCGGCCCGCGTTCATCGCCGCCGCCAGGTCGCGATCCGGCGGCGGGGCCGCAGCGCGCGGCGACCAACATCCGGCGGCCAGTAGCGCGGCCGCGGCCAGGCCCGCGGCGGCTGGAATTCTCGTACGCATGTCAGCGCCCTCCCGGTACGGCGATTTCCGCCGGCGGAATCCGCGCCGGCGGCGGCGCGGCCGGGGCCATCGCGCCCCGCAGCAGCCAGTGCCGTTGCAGCCCCTGCAGCGTGAGCTCCGCTTCGTGCAGCGTGTCCCGCGTCTGCAGCGCGGTTTCCGGCAATTGCTCGGTGGTCGCCCGAAGGTCGGCCACCACCCCCCGCAGTTCCGCCAGCGCCGCGTTGAGCTGGCGGACGGCTTCGTTCACCCCGTCCACGGTGGCCGGGTCCTTGAGCAGCTTGCCCGCCGTGCCCTGCCCCTGCGAGAGGCCGGCGGCAATGTCTTCGATCCGCGCCAGGATGCGCTGCAAATGCCCGTCGGGGCTGCGCAGGTCGGCCGCCAGCCCCGTGTACTCCGCGATGGCCTTGCGCACCTCTTCCAGAATCGGCAGCACCGAATCCTGAAGCTGCCCCACCAGTTCCTGCAACAGCTCCACGATCTCGGCGTCCTTGCGCGCCACCCGGGGCAGCACGCTGTCCTCGGGCAGGGGCGCGCCGGAGCCGCGCACGATTTCGATGAAGGAATCCCCCGCCACGCCGAATTTCTTCTTCAGCACGGCCTCGGAATCCTCGCGGATAAAGCCGCGGAACCGGCCGCGAATCTGCAGCACGCCTTCCATGCTGCCGTCGTCGTTCACCACCACCTCGGACACCCGGCCCACCAGCGTGCCGAGGATGACGACCTCGGCGCCTTTCTGCACCCCGAACGAGCCTTCGGGCGGGAAGCGGATGCGCAGCGTGTACTGCGGCTCCAGCCAGCCCTGCACCCGCGCCACCACGAAGATGCCGCTGAGCAGCAGCAGCGCCACCAGCAGCACGAAGGCGCCCACGATTTCGTTGACGTAGCGGAACTTGAACGGTTTGGTCATGCTTGGCTCTCCTCCAGCGGTTGCAGCGCGGCCCCGCGGATGGCCCAGCGCCGGATGCGGCCGGCCAGGCTCGGCGGCCACTCCCGCGGCTCGGCGCCGATCCATAACGCCGCCGCGCCGCCCGCGACGGCCTCGGCCAGGGCGGCGCGCCAGGCGGCGAGACTCTCCGCCGGGGCCTCGTGCTCCGCGTCCTCGAGCAGCAGCAGCGCGGGCCGGCCGAGCAGGGCGCGCACCCATTGGGCGCGGATCAGGTCCGGCGCCGGCGTCCAGGCCGGCCGCGTCGCCGGCAACTCCGCCAGCCCGAACCGCGCCGCCCAGCCCTGGGCCTCGCGCCGCACCTCCGCCTCCGGACGGCGCGTCAGATGGCGTTCGCGCAGGATCACGTTTTCGTCCACATCCAGATTGCCGATCCAGGCCGCGCCGGCGAACACCCGGCCGATCCGCCCGCGGCAGGCGACGGCGCGGTCGGGACTCATGGCGGTCCAGTCCTCCCCCGCGAACGTCACCCGACCGCGCGCGGGCGGCAGCAGACCGAGCGCCAGGTCGGCCAGCGGGGGGAGCCGCCCCGGCCCGGCCGGCCGCACCGCGGCCAGTTCGCCCGGGCGCAGGCTCAGCGAGACGCCGCGCAGTCCGCCGGCGTACTGCGCCGTGCCCTCCGCATCCACCTCGGCAAACTCCAGAATCGGGTCCCCCGCCACGCTCCGTCCTCTCGCGCTAGAGATAGGTCAACACCGAAACCACCGCCGAAACGGCGAACAGCGCGGCCACCGAGCGAATCACGGCCTGCCCCGCGGCGCGGGGCACGTCCGAGGCCGCCCCCGCGATGCTCAGCCCCTCCACGCAGCAAATCGCGCCGCTGATCAGGCCCGGCGCCAGGGTCTTGGTGAGGAAGTTCAGCACGTCGGCCGGCGCGATGGCCTGCATCATGCTGTCCACGAACTGCGGCAGCGGCGTCGCCTGCACGCCCAGCAGGCGCCCGCTCAGGAAGCCGCTGGCAAACGAGACCACGACCAAGACCACCGTCAGACAGAAGACCGAGATCGCCATGCCCAGCACGCGCGGCACGACCAGGTAGGCGAAGGGGTCCAGGCCCTGCACCTCCAGGACCCGGATTTCGCCGTTGGCGCGCATGCTGGCCAGTTCCGAGGCGATGGCCGTGCCGCTGCGGCCGATGACCACGAAATTCGTGAGCAGCGGCCCCATCTCGCGCACCACCACCGCCACCAGCAGGGGGCCGACCAGGGCCGACTGGCCGAACTTGGCCAGCCAGAGCTGGGCCTGCATGACCACGGCGACGCCCACAAAACACCCCACCCAGGCGATGAAGCGCGCGGCCTCCACGCCGGTGAAGAACACCTGCCGCGCCAGCACGTTGCGCACGGGCGGCGTCCAGCGCCGCTTCTGCGCGCTCAGCCGCAGCGCGGCGGCGATGACGCCGGCCAGCAGCGCCGCGGCTTTCCAGCGTTCCACCACGGTTTGCCCGCTCCGCGACAGCAGGTTCATCTCGGCCACTCCTCAACCTGCCGCCCACTATAGCCCCCCGCCGCCCCTTTGTCATGCCCTGTCGTGTCATGCCCAAGCCGGCGCGCATTCTATCCGGCCCGCCGCTCAACAACCGCTTGATCGCCAAGGAGCGCGTTGTATACTCGCCGCACGAGGATAGAAACTTTGGGCGAGAAAGGTTCTGGTTGCGCTCGGCATAGCGTGCTGTGATTTTTCATCGTTGAGATAGGCTAACCGTATGAGTCTCTCGACTTTCTTTCAGACAAAGCACGGCGCGATGTACCTGGGCGACTCGCTTGAGTTCATGAGGGAGTCTGTACAAGCGGCAACCGTCGATCTGATCGTGACCAGCCCACCGTTCGGTCTCGTCCGTAAAAAAACCTATGGAAACGTGGACGCGGACCGGTACGTGAACTGGTTTCGGCCTTTCGGCGTCGAGTTTAAGCGTGTGCTGAAGCCCTCCGGTTCTCTGGTCATTGACATCGGCGGGGCGTGGATTCCGGGACAGCCAACCCGCAGCCTTTATCATTTTGAGCTCCTTCTGATGCTTTGTAAGGAGGTCGGGTTCCACCTCGCCCAAGAGTTCTTCTGGTGGAGTCCGTCCCGGCTGCCGACCCCGGCGGAGTGGGTTACCGTCCGCCGTGTGCGCGTTAAGGACGCCGTTGACTGCGTTTGGTGGCTATCTCCGACCCCGTGGCCCAAGGCCAGCAATCGGCGAGTCTTGACGCCCTACAGCGACGCCATGCGCAGCCTGTTGAAAAACGGTTACAAGCCAAAGCTGCGGCCCAGCGGTCACGACATCAGCCACAAGTTCGCCACGGACAACAAGGCTTCGATACCGCCCAACATCATCGCCCTACCGAACACGGAAAGCAATTCCTACTACTTGCGGTACTGCAAAGAACACGGCTTGCCCCAGCATCCCGCCCGCTTTCCCGCTGAGTTGCCGGAGTATTTCATCCGCATGCTGACGGACCCGGACGACATGGTCTTCGATCCTTTCGCCGGAAGTTGCGTGACTGGCGAAGTCGCCGAACGTCTTCGCCGCCGCTGGATGTGTTGCGAGCTTGTTGAGGATTATCTGAAAGGCGCTGTTGGCCGTTTCATGCGCACGGAAACGCTTTTTCCACAGGTGGGGAAGAGGAAAGACGTTGCGTACAAGCTCTATCATCCATCAGCCATGTGGGGCAATGGATCTGACGCGCCATTGCCGGCACATGGCGGGAGGAGCCGAAAGAACGGCGAGGCTCTGCGCTATCCTTTCGAAAAAGCGATGCCGCTTGCGGCGGCCAGGGAAGATGAAAGGCGCACCCAACAGAAGCGTACCAAGCAAAAGTCTCAGCAAAGGGGTTCCTTATACGCCAGGGTGTAGATCATGCCAGCGGTCAGACCAAATGTTCTTGTTGATGCCATCCTGGACGCATTTGAGGATTCTGGGGCGTCCGGTTTGCTGTTGTCCTCCCCGACGCGCCATCCGCGCCGGTTTACCGTTGCGACGGCCAGCGGCAGCATCGAAGTCTGGGTGTACGCATGGACGTTGACGCACGGCGGGCGTCCCAGCCTTCCCGACGAATTTCGGATTCAGATGACGACGGTAACGTCGCCCCTGCCAATAAATCCGAAAGGGTTTACTGTGCTTCTCGGATACGAACCGAGTCTGAAGATGTTTGGCGGTTTTGATCTGCGCCGCCATCACCGGTTCACAACCGGCTCGCCGTCTGTGCAGATTGACATCAAGTGCATCCACAAGGCCATGCAGGACGGTCTAGCCTTTGACCGTAAAGACAACGACGAGATTGCCGTCGGCATCCGGCCAGACCAGTTTGTCAACTACATAGCGCATGCATCGGAACTGCACCGATTGGGCGCGAGCGCTGAGGTGTTCAGGTTGCTCGGCCGAGCGTGCGCGCTTGAACGAATTGCCGCCAAGGAACTGGTGCGACTCCCAGAAGAACGCCGGCAGCTCGTAGCAACAGTCACCAGACTCTCAAGACTGGCCGCCTTCCGTCAGCAGGTCTTGAACGCCTACAGCAATCGCTGCGCGGTGAGTCGGCTTCAATTGCGCCTTGTGGACGCGGCGCACATTCTGCCGGTCGGGGCGGAGGGGAGCACGGATGACATTCAGAACGGACTCGCGCTTTCGCCGACAATCCACCGGGCTTTCGACACTGGATTGGTGTTTCTCGATAAGGACTACTTTATGCGCATGAACCCCGCCAAGGAACTGCAACTGGTGACGCTGAGACTCGATGGCGGTTTGGTGGACTTCAAGGGCCTCCTCGACAAACGCATCCACCTGCCGCCAGACCGTCGGCAGTGGCCGGACCCGGCATTCATCGAGAAAGCAAACGCCTACCGACGGATTCCCGCATAATGAAAGCGGCGCGGACATAGACCTGGACGGCGCCGTTCGGTGCGGGCGCTCAGTTCCTTGGCGTTGCGTGCGTTCTCTTGCGGCCTGCCAACCGCCGGTTTTCGGTCCGCGCCGCCGCACGGCCGAAATCGGAGTTGCCGGCGCCTTTCGCCATGTGCTTCAATCGGTGGCTGGCGCGGGCGGAACCGCGCCCGGACACGCATGAATCTGCTCATCAAGAACGGCATCGTGGCGGGAACGGGGCGGGGCGAGACGCAGGCGGTTGACCTTCTGATCCGCAACGGGCGCGTCGCGCAAATCGGCCCCGGCCTTGTGGATCCCGCGGCGGCGGTCATCGACGCGCGCGGCAAACTGGTCGCGCCCGGTTTGGTGGACGTGCATGTCCATTTCCGGGAGCCGGGGCAAGAACACAAGGAAGATCTGCGCAGCGGCTCGCGGGCCGCGGCCGCCGGGGGCTTCACCTCGGTGGTGGCCGAACCGAATACGATTCCCCCCATCGACACCCCGGACCGGGTCCGCAGTCTTCTGACGACCGCCCGCGAGAAATGTATCGTGCGCTTCCACACCAAGGCGGCGATCACCGCCGGCATCGAGGGCGAGGAACTCGCGGACATCGCCGCATTGAAAGCGGCCGGCGCCCGCGCCATCTCGGACGATGGACACCCCGTGCCGACCGCGCGCCTGATGCAGCGCGCTTTCGAAAAAGCCAGAGAATACGACATCCTGGTGAGCCCGCATTGCGAAGAGTCGCCCCGCTACCGGGCCAGGATCGAGTCCCTGGCCTCGGAAAAGACGCCGCCGGACGCCCCGTACACCGCCGAGGACCGATTCGTCAGACGCGACCTCGAACTGGCGGAAAAGGCCGGCGCGCGCGTTCATATCTCGCATGTGAGTCTGGCGACATCCGTGGCGCTGATCGCCGCCGCCAAGCGCCGCGGCGTTCGGGTCACGGCGGAAGCGACGCCGCACCACTGCTTGCTGACGGCGGACGATGCGCGGCGGATCGGCCCGAACGCGAAGGTGAATCCGCCGCTGCGCTCGCCGCGCGACGTGGAAGCCGTCCGACAGGGCTTGCGCGACGGCACGATCGACATCATTGCCAGCGACCATGCGCCGCACGCGCCGGAGGAGAAAAACCGCCCCTGGGACGACGCTCCCTTCGGCGTCATCGGTTTGGAAACCACCTTGGGGCTGGTGCTGACCGGCCTGGTTCGGCCGGGCGTTCTGACGCTGACGCAGGCGCTCGACAAACTGACGGCGGCGCCGGCCAGAATCTTCGGACTCGAGGCCGAAGGTATCGGCCGGCTCGCGCCGGGCGCGCTCGGGGACGTCGTGATCATCGATCCCGACCGCGAGTGGCAAGTGAACGCGCGGGCCTTCTATTCCAAGGGGCGAAACTGTCCCTTCGACGGCCTGGCGCTGCGAGGAAAAGCCGTGATGACGATCGTCGGCGGCCGGATCGTGGCCAGGGACGGCAAGCTGGCGGCCGATTGACCGGCAGAGGGGCTGGACGTAGGTGGCGGATCGAAGCGCGCCTCCATGCGAAGGCTGGCTGTCAGCTTACTCCACTCGCTTACTCGACCCTCTGGCGCCGCTGGCGCTCGGGGCCGAGCGCCCTCCACCGCTGCGCCCAGCGGTTTGTGGCGGAAATGGCCGCCGGCGGCTGGACTTGGGCGTCAGCTTTTTGGACTGCGCCAGTCCTCTGGCGCTTTGGATGGGACCCGGGGAAGCGCGGAACGACGTTCGCCCGATTTTACATTCCGCCGGGAGGACTTGCACACTTCGCAAAGTGTGCAAGTAGGAAATCGTTCCCGTGTAGGATGTCACGCAGCAGCACATCGTTTCTCTGATCTCGCGAAGACGCGAAGGCCGCGAAGAAAGCCCGTTCTCTGCATCCCTGGCGTTTTCGCGAGATAAGCTCTTTTGGGTTGGGGCATCGGTCCGCGTTGAGGGAAAGACGGCGGAAGGAAAAGCCGGAAGGCTGCCGGAAGGGATGCCGGCAGGGACAGACCCTGCACGCCCGGAAACTGGGGGTACGACCCTCCGCCTTCGCGCCGACACTTCGGCGGGACGAGCCGTGTCGTCCGCGCCGTGCAAGAGGCCAACAGGAGTAAGCCGCGAAAGAACGCAGAGAACGCAAGAGAGAGAAGTCGAGAGCGGTGTTGAGAGAAAAATATGTGACGGATTGAACCGTCGCCCAACGGTTGCGAATGCCGGCCGCCATCGGTCGGTCTTTGCGTTCCTTGCGTTCTTTTGCGGCGTTCCGACGGCTGGAACCCTTGCCGATTGAGGGTGGCTTGTGCCGCAATGGAGGGCGGCCGGCCTCGGCCGCCGACGGGGGACGCTGGCGCTCGGGGCCGAGCGCCCTGCACCGCTGCGCCCAGCGGTTTATGCCGGAAATGGCCGCCGGCGGCTGGACTTGGGCGTCAGCTTTTTGGACTGCGCCAGTCCTCTGGCGCTTGGGATGGGACACATGGAAACGCCGAACGTCGGTTGTCCGATGTCGGCTCCACTGGGGCAACTTGCACACTTCGCAAAGTCTGCAAGTTGCCGGGGCTGGCGGAATGTTGGGAACGGGGGCGGGTGAGCCGAGGGTTGCGGCGCGAAGCGGCGCACGCCATGGCTTGCGTCTTGCCTTCGTTCCCGGCAGGCTCGCGGAGACCCTCCTTCGCGTGGCGTTACGCAGGACAAGCCGCTTCGCCCACCCGGCGGCAGCCGCAGTCCGATCGATCGGTCCGCGCGAAAAGGGACACACCTTTCCCCACCGCTCCTCGCTGTGCCGGAGGGCGAAAAGGGACACACCTTTCCCCACCGCTCCTCGCTGAAAGCGGGTGCAAGATGGCGTGGCCCAATTGTCGAATGTCGAGACGTGACCCCACTTTGCCGTGCAGGCCGTTCGTGCACCTGATTCGGAGGCCTGACGTTCAGAGTTCCCGCACCACGCGCAGGAAAGTCGGTGTCCGCGCGGGAGGCGCGGCTGTGTAGATGTTGATCGGGGGGGTGGCGGCTATCCCTGCACGATCTACGCTGAAGCGATTCCCGTTCCGCAGGTCATCGGTGCCTTCCACACGGTAAACTGCGCCGGGAATGCTGTACCAGCGCAGGACGGGCACCCCGTTCGTTCCCAGACCCAGCGACTCAATCCGCACGCAGGACAAGGGGTCGTGCGGGTCCGTGCCGGACATAAACTCGTAGAAGTCCGACAGGCCGTCGCGATCGACGTCCGTGGTGTGGCTGATGTTGGTAATCTGACCGAAGTGTTCGATCTCCCATGCGTCGGAGATGCCGTTGCCGTTGCTGGCCTCCGGCGTCGGCGGCCGCCGCACTTCGATCCAGCCCTCGCTGATCCCGTGGGCGACCGACAGGCCGCCGCGCTCGTCGGCCAGAGCATGGCGGAGCTCAACCGGCCAGTTGTTGGTGTCGGCCAGGAAACGCACGGCGTAGGTTCCGGGCGGGCAGTCGGCCGCCGCCGTCCAGCGCAGCGTAGCCAGGGCGCCGCCGGCGCCTGCGAACGCGCTCGTGCCGGAAGCCACGCTCAGAGCGACGCCGCGGGCTGTGCCCAGATCGATGTCCGCCGCGTAGAAATCGAAGTTGGTCGCCGCCACCAGGCTGCCGCGCGCCGCGCCGGCAAACCGCAGGGGGGCCGGCGCCAGCACCGTGGCGTTGAAGCCGCCGTGCATGCCTGCGCCGCCCGCCACGGTCAGATCCAGGGCCGCAGTCTGGCCGGGCTGAATGGAAGCGGAGCTCAGCCCCAGCGTTACGGCCGCGTCTGCGGACAAGGCGGCTTCCATCAGGATGCCCAGCGCCACGGCCAGCCATTGTCGGACTGTCTTCATCGTCGAACGAGTCCGCGAACGGGCGACTACCTTCTGGTGATCATCAGCGTCGCCAAAGTACGCGCGATGTTCTCGTTGTGCACGGGCGGTTGACCGGCGACGGTATCGGTCAGATCGTACACAACCTGCCACTGTACGAACAGCGCTTGATTGCCCCGCGCCTCCAAGGGTACCTCCGGCGGCACGCTCGCGTACTGGTTGGTGCTGCTGGCGAGGTTTTGGCCGGTGCGGAGATCTATGGGCCACTGGGCGACCTGGTAACGCAGGTTCGACACCTCAAGCTGGTGCGTCTTTGCGCCGTCCTGGACGCTGGTCTGCGGCGCCACCAACGCGACGAACGGCCGCAGAACCGCGGGAACCGGCCGATCTTCCCACACGTGAAGCGCCACGGCGTTGTAGCCCCACGGACTGCCGGAGACGTGGGTCAGCCGGTTGCTCACCAGGCCGTACAGGTTGGTGTCGGTGACGCCGAACGTGCCGCCGCAGACGAACTGCGGGAACGGAACGAGGGTATAGTCGTTGAGGCTGCTAAAGTACACGGACGTCGGCGCGCTGAAGGTGTATCCGATCAGGTTGTTCGTATCCGTCAAGTGCTGGACGATGTTCATCGCCAGGCGGGCCGGCGAGGCGACGGCCGGCGATGTCTCCGCGGATCGGACTGCGAGAGCCACGATGTTTGGCGTCAACGTGCGGTCGCGGAAAGCTCGGATGTTGGGGATCAGCGCGCGCGCCATCGTCGCCGACCAGGGATTCTCGGCGCTTTGAACGACCTGCGTGCTGGCCGCGACGTTCCGCGAGTACTCGAACAGCAGCAGTCGCGAAGCCGCATCCTGGCGAACGAGCCGAAATGCCATCGCATCGTCCGGACCGAGGCCCGTATAGCGCGGGTCGAGATAAACGCGCACGATGCGGGCGCCCAGGCCCGGCAGTGTCAGTGACCAGCCCTTGTGCGATGAGTCTGCGGAGGATACGGTTAAGCTGATCACTTCCAGTTCGGTTGACGCCAAGTCGCATTTCTTTGCAAAGCAGGACTGGCCCGTCAGCAATTCCGTGAACGTTGCCAAGTGCACGCTGGGCCACGCGCCGGGCGGCAGCGCCCGTGTCAAGGCCTGGATCGCCGTCGTATCGCCGTCGGCCAGGATTTGCTCGTAGGCCCGCGCCAGCATATTGCTGCCGCAACGCCGGACGACTTGATCAATCAGCGCCGCCGCGCCGTAGCCGTAGTTCTGCCGCGCCGTCCGGAAGTCGTTACCCAGACCCGTGAAGAACTTCGGCCAGTGAGTGTTGTAGTTTTCCATGGTCTCGGCGGGATTGGTGCTGACGAGGGATTCGACCCAAGTGGCCGTGGCTTCGTCGAGCCAGAGCGTATGGCTGTAGTACTGAGGTGCGCCGTAAGCGTACTGCACGGCGTGGAAGAACTCGTGATAGATCGTGCTTACGCGCCGGTCAGGGTTGTCCAGGACACGGAAGTCCGGTGCATCGTAGGCGTTGTAGCGCAGGTAGATGCTGGAGGGTCCCGTTTCGCCCACCCGTTCGCGGTTGCCGAAATCGTAGACCCAGACGTAGTACGGTTGGGGCACACGGAGCATGTTGAAGGATAGCCTTGCATACAACGCGTACGCGCCGGCGAATTCGGAAAGCACTGGTCCGATCAGCCGGTCGGTGACGACGTCGTCGTAGTAGACGCGGAAGTGGGCATTGGTGCGGTAGTACCACGAGCTGAAATCCCAGCCGAGATAGATGCCCCACCGGTCCTCGCCGGAGGGCGGTTCCGCCGCAGCGGTTTCGGCGATGCCAAGGGCACGGATGACGCGAGATGGCACCGCCAAGGACAGGCGGCCGCCGCTGGCAGTGGCTACGGGGTAGGCGTCATAGCACACGCCGAGTTCGTCGCCATAGCCGTGCACATAGCCCGGCCAGCCGAGGAAAAGCGCCGCCGTGTTCGTGGGCGCCGACCGGCGGTCCGGGATGCTGACGGTTAACCCCGCCACCGTGTCCAGCGGCCAACCGCGCAGGCGGTAAGTGGGCGATGTGAACATGCCGGACGGCGTGTCTGACGTCTCGAGCACGAGATCCGCGTCGGATCCGAACGTCCCCGGCGCGATCGCGAACTGCACGCCGCGCGCGGCCAGCGTGCCGCCAGCCGCTCCGATGGTCCCCCTTGCCAGCGGCAGGTAGCCTTCGGCGCTGCCCTGGTGCAGCAACAGGCGCGCGATCAGATCCGTATCCGACTCATCGAGTCGGCCATCGGCGTTCATGTCTGCCACCGCCAAGTTCGGCGTGACACGGCCGGCGATCATGTTGCGGCACCGCACCACGTCGGCAGCATCCACCGCGCCATCGCCGTTCACGTCGCCAGTGCGCAGGCCGGCGGCGGTGATGGCGAAAGACTGACTCTCGCTCCAAGGCGACATGCCGCCCGCGCCGTCCACTGACCGGACACTCCAGTAGTAGCGTCCTGCGGGAAGATTGCGCAGCCGCAGACCCGGCGGCGAGTTGGTGTTGCAATGCCTCGTGGCAAACCAGGACGGAACAGAGAGGACGTGCAGCGCATTGCCTGGAGGCGGCCAGCCGTGGAAGGGGCTGACGGTCTCGCAGGTCTCCGGCGTCAGGCCGACACGCACACAGTAGCCGAGCGATGCCGGCGACGTCAGGTCATCGCTGGCCGGGTCCCACATCAGGTGGATTTCGTTGGATGAGCTCCCGCTCGTCGCCCGCAGCCGGGGCGGCGCGGTTGGGGGCGCGTTGGCTTGCGACATCCCGTCGGCGGCGGCCAGGCGGCTGCGAGCCATCATCAATGACAGTGGCGTGCTGTTTCCAATACCGAGTTCGGCCCCGCGGCCGAGGAAGAGGTCCGCGTCTCCGTCGGCATCGGAGTCCACCCATGCCACCTGGCCTTGCACGATGGGTGGAAGATCCGCCCCCATGTCGGCAAACGTGCCGTCCGTCCCCTGTCCCCACACGGCCGTGATGCCGCTGTCCTCCGTGTCCGTCAAAATGCCGCAGAGCGCCAACTCCAGGCGGCCGTCGGCGTCAAAGTCGCACCAGGCCAGGTTGCCGTTCCAGATGCCCGGCAGGTTGGTGGCCACGGGGGTAAGGACGGGGGTGATGTCGCCCCAGAGATTCGTTTCCCCGTCGTTACGCAAGATGCGCGTAAAGAGTCGGCCGGTGACGGATCCGTCCGGCTTGCCGCAGATGGCCAGGTCGGGCAGCCCATCGCCGTTGAAGTCGCCCCAGGCGTGGGCTCCCCGGCGACATTCGGGCAGAATGCCGTAGCGCAGGATGAAATCTCCGTTTTCGTACTGGCGATAGAGGGCCTCGCCCACGGCGCAGTCGAGCAGCCCATCGTTGTTGAAGTCCACCCATGAGACCGGTTTGTTGTTGCACCCCATGAGGCCGATGCCGCTGTTGACGAAGTTGGTTCGGTCATTGCGAAGGATCCAGGCGACCGAGGCTCCGCCGGGCTGCATGCCCGCGACAAGCAGGTCGGGGTCGCCGTCGCGGTCGTAGTCGCCCCAAGCCATGGCGCCGTTACTCAGGGGGGGCAACGCGATGCCGCTGTCGGCCAGCCGGCGGCCGCCGACGTTCTGGTACAGCCGGCTGACGGCCCCGGTGGCGGTGTAGCCGCACAGGGCAAGGTCGGGGTATCCGTCGCCGTTGTAGTCCGCCCAGGCCAGGGCGGCGCCGCTGGCCACGGGCGGGAACGTCGAAGCGGTGTGCTCGGCGAAGCCCGCGCCGCGGCTGAGGAACAGCCGCACGCCGGCGTTGGTCGCGTCGGCCCCGCACAGCGCCACGTCGGGCGTCCCATCCCGGTCGAAAAGTCGGCCCAGGCGGAGGCCATGAACATGCGGCCTGTTTCACCGCCGAAGGCATCGGAGGAAACGACGAAAGGGTCGGCCGCGAGATACGCGATCCCGTCATCCGCGGTCTGGAGGGGGACGGCGTCCGCTTCCAGGCACAAGCCGCCGGCGCGCTCGACGTAAAAGCGCGAGACGTGGCCGCTGGCCGCCGGCCAGCCCGGGTTGTCCACCAGGGCATCTTCGACGCGCAACCAGTAGGCCAGCGGGTCGGCGGCGGAGAAATCCGTCACGTCCACCGCAATCGTGCCGGCGAAGCTCTGCGTGGAACCGGCGTCGGGGAATGCCTCGAGCCAGCCTGGCGACGCTGGCGCGGCGGGGGGGCCGGCCCCGATGCGAACATCCAGTTCCACGCGGCAGGGATGCTCGATGGTATAGACCGCGACGTCGGTGGGCTGGTAGCCGATACGGTCCACAAGCCCCAGCACCTCGAGCAGGCGGCAGCCCACCGTGTCGGCGAGGTAGTCGTAAGCGAACCAGACGCAGCCCGCGCTGCCCAGCAGGGCGTTCGACACGCCCCAGTTGGGCCCCCAGGAGTTGACAGCAAGGAACGCTCCGCTTCGCGCCCCTCCGTTCGTATAGGTCTTGTTATCGTCGTAGCCGATGACTGTGAAGGTGTGCGGGGCCCATTCGACGGATCCGGCGGCGCAGATCACGCCGTTGTTCGCGCCTGCCCCCAGCGGGTAGTTGTCGTACACGTCGTGGTAGATCAGCAGCGAGAGCGCAAGCAGGTTGCCGTCCGCCAAATGCTGCTTCATGGCCGCTTGACCGGCGGGCGTGCGGGCGTCGAAGGAAAGGATGCGCTCAGCGCGGTACGGCATGGCCTGCCGCCAGACGGCCTCGGTGGGATAGCTGGTCCAATCCGTGGGGTTCTCAGGCATGTCGCGCCAGGTGGCACACCCGTAGCGGCAGAGGATCGCCAGCACCAGCGACGGGGCAGCGCCGGCGTTGACACCGCCGTTGCTGAGCGGGAAAGTGAAACCGGGGCTCATGACGCGCTCGGGGTTGACAAGCGGGTCGGGCCGCACCCAGTCGCGCTCGCGCGCTTCCTGCCACGTCTTGAGATAGTACGTGGGCGCAAAGGCGCCGCAGTTCTCCAGCGACTGGGAGCGGATGAGGGGCAGATGCCGGTAGTTCGTGACCTGAGTCGGCAGGGCTTGCGGCGCCCTCGTGAAAGGACGAAGATCGTCCCTCGTTGCCACCGGCGTCACCCACGGCGCCACCTGTGCCCGCTGCTCAGCCGTAAGATCGCGCCAGCCCGTGGCGCGGATTGCCGCTTTCCCGCCATTGGCAACGGCCAGAAGCATCGCCAGAGCGCGAACCGGTTCCCAGCGCCGCGCACGGCTACAAGCCAGCCCCAAGCCGTGCCGATGAAAGCCAGCCAAGCGGTATGCCTTCACTCCCAGAACGATAGCCGTGCCGCTCCGACACGTCAAGAATGCACTACCCTCCGCTTGGCTCACGTTGAAAACCGCCGTCGTCTCGTTGCCATGAAGACGACGCGAGGGCGGCCCCGCCGGGAGTCGGGGGCGCAAATCAAAAGGGAAGGGGAAAGAACGCCAGGCAAGGTGTGTGCCGCGCCGGAACTTGGCGCAGGGGGCACTGCTGTCCGACGCGAAACGAGAAGTGAATGACAACACTTCCGACCCGAGAGCCGGATGCGAGAAAAACCGCCTCCTGGAGTGCGGAGGGCGGGGATAACCGAATGACGGCCATTTAACATCCAGCGCCGAACATCGAATGACAGACTTCCAGGAATGGCGCACGCTTCTGCGTATCATGTCCAAGCGGAACAATCGAAAAGCCGCTGCGCGTTCCGGCGTGGGCCAGCGGCTGGAACTGGGCGCGGGCTTACTGCGTCTCTTCCAGAAGCACCGGCACGTCGTCAATTGCGAGGCTGACGCGACCTTCACGGACAGGAACTGGCACCGGCAGTGGAGGGATTTCCTCGCCGATTTCGGTGATGATCCGTTGCAGGTGGACCGCCGCGGCGGCGGTTGTCAGTGACACGCGCTGCTGGGGCCGCGGATCGCCGGGCAGACGCCCCTTGCCATCGTCAAACCTTGTTGTGTGGGTCTCTCGCGATGCGAACGCCCGCGGCGCAAGCGGAGCCTTGTGGGCACTCGTCGTTCTTTTGACGGGCATACCCGGTTGGATCGTGTACCTGATTGTGCGGCCAACCGCCATCCTCTCGCAGCAAGGCGGTTCTAACGAACGCGCCTTTGCCCCCGCCCCGTCTCGGCCAGCGCCCGTCGATCGCCCGTCTTACGAACCTCGGCCCCGGCCAAATACAACATTTCCCGTTGCAGGATGTTTGATTGCGGCTTTGTGTTTTGCCGGACTGGCAGTGTTGTTTGCCTTTCTCGGCCCTCGTACATAGTGGACTTTCGCACTTTCCAGACCCATCTGATCTGAGCTTCCGCAGTCCCGTTTCGTAAGATTTCCCGATTGACCCTGCGGGTGGTTATCGGCATAGTCTGTAAGCTGGTACGCTAACAGA
>Ga0101944_10003158_pt1 | contig 23913 bp, 12 predicted proteins | sample DewCreD2012metaG_FD_75245 | JGI IMG/M metagenome (GOLD analysis project Ga0101944, IMG submission 75245) | Hot spring sediment bacterial and archeal communities from British Columbia, Canada, to study Microbial Dark Matter (Phase II) - Dewar... ... | reverse complement strand
TCGAAAAACGCCCGCAACAAGTCCGCGAAATAGCCAGCCATCCTACGGCTTCGAGGACACGTTGGAGAGCCGAATCTATCGCTTGCGGCTTGTGGCTTTGAGCGGGAACGCGGCTTCCACTTGCAACTTGAATATTTACTGGCAAGTTGTATAATGAAGGTGCAAGTTGAACTTGAGGGCGATAAGATGAAAAGCACATATGACACCGGGACCGACGCGGAAATCGGGCGACACTTGGTCGAGGTAAAGGCGGGCGTACAGTCCATCAGGACCCTGCGCGACGCCATCATCAACCTGGCCTATCGCCTTGCGGAGTCCCCGTCGAGAAACGCGCTACTGATACTACCGGGCCTGCAGGTATCGCAGAAACGGCTGGCCGAGGAACAGGCGAAGGCACTACGGGCCTTCCGGCCCGAGATTACCCGGCGGCTTCACTTGGTGGTGGAAGAGGGAGATGACTTGCGCGGTCTCCCTGCCGGTATTTCCCGGTCGGACAAACAGCGTTTGAAGGACGTGATCAAGCAGGAGACCCTGCGCCACGGCGAAAGGCTGCCGCGAATAGACGGGTACTTCGTCATACTGAAACTGCTGCTACTGGAATGGCTGAAGAAGAAACCGCCCGTGACGGCGAAGTGGTTGTCGGAAACCAGCGGCTACAGTTACCCGACGGTGGCCAAGGCGATATCCCGGCTTTCCGACAGCATCAGAAGGCATTCGGATCGCCGTGTGGAACTGAGGTCATTTCCGCGAGGCGAGTGGGCGCGACTGCTGGCGGTATCCGATCAGGTGCGGTCAACGGTATGTTTCGCGGACGTTTCCGGGCAGCCTCGCTCGCTTGAGAGCCTTATGCGCCGGCTTCAAGAATTGAATCGCGCCGACATTGCGGTCGGCGGCGTATACGGGGCGAAGCACTATCATCCGGAGCTGGACTTGGTTGGTAGCCCGCGCCTTGACCTGACTATGCACTGCCCGCACGGGATGCGCGACCTTTCATTTGTGAAACGACTTGATCCGGGCTTGGAGACCGTTGATGGGCCGGGAAGACCGGCCCGTCTGGTCGTCCACGTTTTGCGCAGGAAGGAATCCTTTTTCGAGAGAGGGTCTGGTGGTTCTCTTTTCGCCGACCCTGTCGAGTGTCTGCTTGATCTTCACGAGGCGCGCCTTGAGCCACAAGCGCTGGAGCTTCTCAACATGCTCATCGGCAGCAGGGAGCAGACGCAATGAGCGATGTCTCGCCCGAACAAGTGCTGCGCGAAGTCGCGCGAGCGGTGCCTCACGACTTCTTGGAGAACATCGTCGTCATCGGCAGTCTCGCCGCCGGGTATCACTTTTTCAGGAACGAGCCGTCCCTGCAGGTCCGCACGAAAGACATTGATTGTATCTTGCGGCCCCGCCTCGTGGCTGTTGAAGCCGGCGTCGCCATCGCCAATCAACTAATTCGGATGGGGTGGATACCGCGTAAGGAAGGGCCATTCACAGAACCCGGCACATCCATCACGCCGGACAGCGAACTTCCTGCGGTCCGTTTATATCCACCCGACTCCGTAGCTTGGTTCATCGAGTTGCTCACGGTACCGCGGTCAGAGGTCGAGGGCGATTCCTGGACGCGCCTTGAACTTGATTCAGGCCATTACGGACTTCCGTGTTTTCGCTTTCTGTCAATTGCTGCCTACAACCCAGTGAAGACCGAGTTCGGCCTCTACTGCGCCCGGCCTGAGATGATGGCGCTGGCAAACCTGCTGGAACACCCCGTGATTGGCGAGCAGACCATGAGCGGACTCTTTGCGGGACGCCGCATAAAGCGGAGCAACAAGGACCTGGGGCGCGTCATTGCGTTGGCGCGGTTGAGCAACGATGAGACCGAGACTTGGCCTGCCGTTTGGAAAGACGCCTTGATGGCGTGTTTCCCCACCATGTGGCGCGAGCTGGCACTGTGCGCCGGCAATGGACTCCGCGTGCTACTAAACAGTCACGAAGATTTTTCGGAGGCCTTTGTCACATGCACGAATGGTCTTCTGGCCCATTACGGTGTTACGGAGGACCAGTTGCAGGTGACCGGACAGCGTCTTCTCCAAGATGCCATTCTGCCGCTCGAACGTGCGGCCGAAATGGATTGACAAAGATAAGTCCGTATGAGAACCTCTTTGACACAGCTCAAGATCGGGTTTTAGGGAAGCCGAACTTCGTTCGTTGCTCTTCCCACACCGATGGGACGTCCCTGATGAGTTTGGCGAGCGACAGGCCGCTCGGTTCCCTGCCGTCGAGGATACGCTCGATGATGTCCGGGGCGAGCAGCGTCAGGCGCAGGGACCGGCTGATGTACGCGGGGTCCACGCCGACGTGCGCGGCCAGTTCGCCAAGGGACGCCACCGTGCCCGTCTCCAACAACTCCGCCCAACGATGGGCGCGCGCGACCTGCGTCTCTTCGAAGGGCTGCTCGCCTTCAGTCGCCAAGTCTTTCGCCGTCCTGAAGGTCTGGGCGATGATCTCCGGCGACCGGAACAGGCCGCGCATCTGCTCGATGACGGCGTGCTCCATGTCGCCCGCGGATACGCTCTTCACGGGACACGTGTCCGGGCCGGACTTGGCCGCGCTCAGGCAGTGGTAGTAGCGGTACTGCCTGCCGTTTCTACGGGACCACGTGATGCCCATCGAGCATCCGCAATGACCGCACTTGATGATGCCCCGCAGCAACGCCGGCGTCCGCGACCGCGCGCGTCCGCCGCGCGAGTGGGAGTTCTCCGCCATAATGGCGTGCGCCTGGTCCCACACCTCGCGCGCGATGATGGCTTCGTGCTCGCCGGGATAGACGCTACCCTTGTGATCAATCTCGCCGATGTACAGCCGGTTATTGAGCACCCGGTACAGCACAAACTTGTCCCAGGGATTGCCGCGCCGCGTTTTGCCCTTGACCGTGGTCCAGGATTTTGTGCGGTGCCCCGCCTCGTTGAGTTCCTTCGCCAGCAGCGTCGTGGACTGAATCTGGACGAACCGCTTGAAGATGTGCCGCACGAGTTTCGCTTCTGTCGGATTGACCAAGAGCCGTTTGTTGACCCGGTCCACGTCGTAACCGAGGACGGCGGGGCCGCCGGTGTACTTTCCCTTGCGCTTTGCGGCAGCGACCTTGTCCCGGATGCGCTCGCCGATGATCTCGCGCTCGAACTGTGCGAACGACAGCAGGATGTTGAGCGTCAGGCGTCCCATGGACGAGGTCGTGTTAAAGTGCTGCGTCACCGAGACGAAGGACACCTTGTGCCGGTCGAACAGATCGACGATGCGCGTGAAGTCCAGCAACGACCGCGAGAGGCGGTCGACCTTGTAGACAACCACGACGTCGATCTTCCCGCATTCGACATCCCGCATCAGCCGTTGCAGCGCAGGGCGCTCCAGCGTGCCCCCGGAGAACCCGCCGTCGTCGTACCGGTCCGGCAGCGCGATCCAGCCCTCCGCGCGCTGGCTTGCGATGAACGCTTCCGCCGCCTCCCGCTGCGCGTCGAGGCTATTGAACTCGAAGTCCGGCGTGTGCGGGGGCGGCTCAGAACCGAGCAGCGTCCGCCACTGCTCGCGGAGCTGGTCGCGCGTCATCCGGTCCAGCGCCGCGATCTGGCGCAGGACCGTCGCTTTCCTTTGTTCGATCTGTGTCGCGTCCATCGTTGTTATCCTCTCCGTCAGGGTTCGACACGATGAACGCTCTTCGGCGCGCGTGAGTCAAGACAATTCTCTGCGGGAAAAGCAGCGGCCTCTTCGCTCGATGTACGGCGGAGCATGAGCAGGAATCCGGCCGCCAGAATGTGTGCCACTTCCTCAATCCGTTGGCCGGATGTCATCAGGTCCGGCGCTTTTCGCATGGGATGAGATTTCATGATGTAGACGCCTCCATGGCCGGCGGCGCGTGTCATGCCGCGCGCCGTCCATGGGGTATCTACCGGAAATCTCGAGCGTGTTTGGCCGCGTGAGGAAATGCAGACTTCGGAACGCGTGGCGAAGACGGACCTGAAGCACGCCGCGTCGGAAGGACGAGAAACCCTCGAAGCGGCGCTCCACTTCGTGACGGGAGATGAAACGCCCAATGACGGAAACGGGAAGGGTCGTCAATGGGTGGAAAGCGAGGCTGACGCGAAGGTGCGCTCAGGCTTACGGGCTTGCCATTCCATCCTGTGTTCCCATTCGATGTTCACGCGCCGGTGGAGGTCCCGCATAAGGTCCGTGCGGAATACCAGGATGTTCTTCACGCCCGCATGCGAGGGATCGGCGTAGCTTCGTTTCAGAAGAAACATAATCAGGTCCACCACGCCTTGGGCCTTGCCGATCACGTTGTGCGGTGGCCCGATTCGCCTCTCGGCCCCGATGTACTCCAGCAGCGTGGGTAGCCGGTAGTTCGGCGTGCCGAGTTCCGCCCACCTCGCCCACCGCAGCGTGCTCAACACGCATCGGTCCTCATCGGCATCCTCCCGCCCGCCCAACGCGGCATAGAGAAACGCCGCCTCGAATTCGGATCGCGAATTGCGGCACACAACGTGCCGGGCAGGATGCTTTGTCTATTCCCCCTCATTCCGCATTCCGAAATCCGCATTCCGCAATCGGCTCGGCCACCTTCTCGTCCGTGACGCCCGTGATCTCCCGGATGTGTTCGGGGATGGGTATGCCCGGGTTCGCCCGCTCCCAGAATGTGTCGAACAGGGTGCCCTCCTGGTCGAAACGCACCGCTCCCACCTCCGTTATCCGGTCCTGCAATGGATTGAGCCCCGTGGTCTCCAGGCTGACGGCGACCGAGTTACGGGGCGAAGAATCTTGCGCAGAAGTGAACGGGATGCCGGTCTTGGAACCGGCCAAGGTTATCCAGTACGGTAACAATCCGACAACGCGCTTTGCCGCCGTTCTTTTCGCCTCGCAGGCCACGCCCCACCATCTGCATGTAGCGGACAGGGCTGAAAACCGCGCGGGAGATGAGCACCATGTCTGTTTTCGGAGCGTCGAAACCGGTGCTGAGGAGTGTGTGGTTACAGAGGACGCGGATTTCGCCACGCTGGAATCTGGACAGAAAAAAACGCCGCACTGTTGTCGGCGTATCGCCGCTGACTGCGGCCGCGGAAATCCCCTGAAGATTCAATCGAGCCGCCATTTCCTCAGCGTGCAAGACGGAGTTGGCGAACAAGAGAATTGATCGTTCTTCCGCCTTGCTGATGCGCTCGATCAGTCTTTCGTTGCGTTGCGTGTTGCCAGCCAAGCGCTGGTTGATGGTTTCAAGGAGATTCTCGAAGTCAATTCCTTCCCACGGCTCCGGAATGGCGGAAAGTCGTTCAATCTCTTCAGGCGCAAGGTCCATACCGCTGTACAACGGCTCATTGTCCACCTCCGCCAACACGCCTCGGTCGCGAAGACGGCGATGGAGATTCTCCTGATCGGCAGGAAACCAACGACTGTCAAAACGACGCGCCAGCCGTGCGCTCTCTTCATCGTCCGTGCGGAATGGAGTAGCGCTGAGACCGAGAATAGGTGGCTCGTCTTTCGCGGGCGCGCCAGGTCTCGGCGCTTCTGCGTCGAGGAAGCGGAGGAGATTGGTGTAGCTCGGCGTGATCGCGTGGTGACATTCATCAACGACGACCAGTCCCGGTTTGCGCAGCCATGCCAGCCCGTCAGTGCCCATACGACTATTCAGCGTTTGAACCGAGGCGACGATCACGGTCGGCTTGTTTGGTTCCTGAATCGCCGGATTGGGATTCCCGCCCCACAGACGGACAATACGCAAGTCGGTTCCCTGCGCGCCAAGGTTAAGCCAGACCTGACGGAACGCCTGCACGGCCTGCTCACAAAGCTCATCGGTCTGCGCTACCCAAACGACGCTGCGAGAATTCCCCTCTGGTTTGAGAACGAGCAACACGGCCGCCTCTACTGTTACTCGCGTCTTGCCGCCGCCAGTAGGGAGACTGACGACCGCGCGGCGACGAGTTGTTCCGCTGGCAAGTAGCCCGCGAATACCTTGAAGGACTTCCTTTTGGAAATCGTGTAGCGGGGACAGTTCGATAGGTCCGCTGATGAACACTTCCGGTTCACGGCGGGCTTCGGGCGATGCGGCAAACTCCTCGGGAAAACCAATGCGGGCAACAAATGCGCGGGCTTCAGCGGTGTTCCAGCGTGACGGGGGCTTCAAGCCCTCCTGTTTCAGCGCTTCCTTGAGGTCAGAAAGCGTAGCCGGACCAAGCTGAGCGAGCACCAATTCGGCAAGCCGTATCGAATCTATTCCCTCAAGGAAATCCATAGCCCCCACTTTGCCGAGCGCCTGGCGCAATGGTTCTTCCCGATTGCCGACAGCGCGCAGCAGCCGCTCCGCCAGCGACGAACCATGCGCAACGTTTGCGCGCAACCGGTCCACTTCGGCGTCGCCAAGGATGCGTAGCGCCTCGTCGGCGTTGTGCTTGAGCCATCCAGCCGCTGCGGTTTCGGCGAGCAGATGTTGAAGCCTGTTTGATCGCGCCAACTGCGCCAGTTGCGCCATATCGAGGAGCAACTTGTTCTCCCACATCAGACAATGCACGGGGCTGGCGGCACCTGCAACAACCAGCATCAGGCCTGCCACCGATTGGCAGCGTGCGGTCTCCCGAACCTCGGAGCGAAGCACTTCGGCCAACTCAGGGATGGCTGCAACAAGAAGCCCTTCCGGACCGGTTGCTTCACTCCACTCCGGCCTCATCAACTCCGCCAAGTCCCGCGCCCCGTTCTCCAACCACAATGAAAGCGCATCCGCGTCGAGAGTGACTGCGACGTAGCCCTGGCTTCTTGCGCGCCGCGCCAGGTCTGGCGAACCCGTGACGTAGATCTCGGCGAGGGCCACATCGCCTCGCGATGAAGGAATGCGTTCAGGGACCACACCGTCTTTCGCGGCGGCCGCCCAGAGATCTGTCAGCGTGTCGTTGGCAACCGTATCGGGCGTGGCGAGAGCGCAGATGAGCGCGCGCCACAGGGCACGGACATCATCCTTGGTCGGCTGAACGTTCGGGAAGAAGTGTTGGAGCCTATCGACGGCAGCGCTCAAGTCGGGCCATTCCGCGAGGTTCGCAAGGGCGCTTTCAGTCCGCCTCGCCATCACAGCTGCCAGTCGAACGTTTTCGTTCCCAATATCGACCGTTCCGCGCCGCACCAGGAGCCAAGGAAGCGGATGTGGCACGTCGATCTTCGGATACACTGACATCGTGCTGTGCCCGAATCGTACATTACCCGCGAATGCTCCACAAACGACTCGTGCAATGAACTGCTTCGTCAGGCGCGCATTTGGCTTGCCGATGAGACTCGACAGGAAGCCGAACCCGCGTGGCATGGATAGGGAGACGGGTTCCAGGTATCCCCATGAGGCCGAGTTCTTATGAGTGTCCTTGTACTGACGCCGACAGGCGTCAAGCCATTCTTGGACGCTGTGATAGTCAGACAGCCATAGATCGCCATCAGGACATTCGACCACACCCAGAGCGCACAGCGCATCGCGGTCACCGCCATGAACTGTTTGGTCCACCAGGAGGTTCCGGTTTGGGGAGGAGTCATCCGCGCCGATCAGCGCGCCCGGCAGCAGCACCTCATCCGGCAAAACCCATTCATCATCGCGCCGTTTCACTTTAACTTCACGGAGTCTCGTGGAGACGAACTGCTGCCTCACCGCAGGGGGCGCTGCTCTCAATCGCTCCCAGAAATCCAACCAGCCCCTATTCGTGGCATCGCGAGGGTAGCTCGGAATCTCCCGCAGTGCTTCGCTCAACACATCCATCCATACGCTGTCATCCAGCGGTTTCACCTTCAGCACGTCGGTGAGAATCCGCTTCGCTTCTGTGTCTTCGTATAACCACCTGGCGACTGGATGCCGACCGTCTGGAACGTGCGTACCTTCCGGTGCAATGACCGCCTGATTTGCCGTCAACAACGTGCCGCTATCTGACGGAATGATGGCGAGCGACACGCGAACCGTGGACCATTCGCCGGGTTTACAGTCTTTCTCAAATGCCTCGGCGAGATTGAGTACTTGCAGGGCCTTCTCTGTTTCAACCGATGCGACAACATCGAACCAATCCTTCACGTCGCGCTGTCGCAGATTGGGGCACGAAGGGATGGCAGTTCCCTCCGGTCGAAGGCGTTCCGCGAGGGCCTTGAGGCGGCTGCCGCGTTGTCTCTCCAGGCACGAAGGATGAACCATCTCTCTCAATTGCGTATCGCCCGCGAGGGTCTGCCATAAGCGGGCCAGTTCGTTGTTCTCCCTCGGATGGCGCCACAACTCGTTCGCTCGGCGCAACGCGCCCAAGCCATCCGGAATGACGGCGGAGCTTTCGAGAGCAATCCAGAGCGCCTCGACAAGCGGCACCGCATCCTCATCCGCACGATCCAGTTGACGCGGGAAGGCGTCCAGCACCCGGCCTGGGTCGGTATCGGTCGTCAGTTGCGGCAGAGTCTCAGCGATGAGCTTGGCCGCCTCTTTCATCAAAGCCGTGTTCCATTCACCGGGGATGATGGCGTTGCGGTCGCTGTTCAGCTTCCACGGCGCGTTGAGAATCCCAGGCAGATACGTCGGCGTATGTGTCGGGAAGAATGCCCAGAAACGCCCCGCTTCCTCGCGCTTACCTTCGATGGGCATCGCCCAAGCCAGCGGCACCGCATCGCGTTCATGGACATGCGTTGCGTCGTCCTTCGCACGTTGGTCGGCAATATGAACCAACGTTTCTACAACTCGCCATCGTGAGGGCTCCCTTGTTCCCCCGTCATAGAGAATGACGTCCTGTCCATCGGTCTTACGGCACAATTCGCGCTTTCGGTCTACATCGCTGCCTGTGTCAAGCGTCAGACTGACGGCAACCGGCAGAAAAAGGAGAAACTCGGCAGGGAATCCTTCGATTTCGTTCCGCAGATGGTCGTGGAAACTTTCGGCCCTGATCTCCGCACAGACAACGGTTGTCGCCCAAGGGAATCGGTTGCATAAAGTGGCAGCACGGTTTTCCTCCAGTGGCCACGCCAGGCGCAGTCCAGGTGCATCTTCCACTCCGAATCGGTCTCGCAGTTCAGCGTGGCATCTCTCGGGGTTGAAGCCGAAGGCGGCTTGACCGCTGGTGATGTCGATCTTCCCGCCAAGTCGAAGCAATGACTTGAACCCAAGCCCGAATCGCCCGATTTGATTGCCCCGCTTTGGCGAGGAGTGGGACCGCAACAAAGCGTCAATGCCTTCCTCGCTGAATGCCGCACCCGTGTTCGCCACATAAAGGCAAGAGCCGTCCAGCAAAACCTCAATGCGGGGCGGACCATCTTGACCGATACCAGCCTCATGCGCTTCAAGTATGGCATCAGCGCCGTTCTGGACAAGTTCCAAGGCTTGCCGGTAGCCGTATCCCCCGGCGAGGACCACCTGCTCAATCCCGAAATGTTCCCGGATATCGCCAGGCGAGGCTTCATAAGCCCGAAGCCTGCTTTCGCGCAATTGATTGATAAAGTCTTTCATGTCTGTCAACTGCGAATCCGTCCGATCTATAGAGGGCGCTTTCGGCCAAAATCGCGTTACTTATTGCAGATCAATGAGTTAAAACGCTTTTCCGCGTTCTGCAACTCGATTCCGCGCTGCGCGAAATCGTTTTTCACAGCGCGGAATGAGTTTTCCGCTCAGCTTTTTAATCCGCGCTGCGCGGATTCATTCCGCACAGCAGAAACTCCAATCCGCGTTCCCCGGAACGGTTTCGCGCTCCCGCGCGTCATTCCGCGCGCCGAGGAATCGTTCCGCGTTGCGAACAATAACCGCGCGTGCTGAGATTCCAGTCCGCGCGGGATACACGCCTCTCCTCGTCGCCGCGCTTCATTCCTCGCCACGAGCGATATCCCGGCGCGACGCGAAGGTTCCCCGCGTTGTGAGATCTGTCAACCTGCCACGAGAAATGAATGTGAAACAGGGAGATCCGAGCGAGCGCTGCAAGCCTCGCATGATTCAACTTTCGCGCGTGTGTTCGGCGGATGCCATCGGGATGCCCGCCGCCGCTATGACCCATAGGCGGCGTCCCCGGCACTTCGAAATCCGTAGCACAACGGTACTACTTCTCGATGAATGAAACCATTGTACTTCCGCCCGATCCGCGAATGTCAAGTATTCTTCGCGGCAGGCGTTGGTGGGTCATTCCTGACCGATTCGTGCTTTATCTCGGACTGGAGATGCCGAGGTCTTTGCAGATCTTGCGGACGAGATTGTCACCGATTTCTGTGTGGCGGGGGACTGAGGATCGGCGGTTTTCGATGGGGTTTCCGTACCAGGAATGCTTCGCGCCTTCGCGGACGAGCCTGCATCCGTGGGCATGCAGGTGGGCGAGGAGTGCCTGCCGCTTCACAAGGCAATGCTCTCTTCTACGTAACTGTCAGCGGCGGCGGCAAGGGCTTCTTCTCGGTTCATTTGGATGGCTTCTTCGAGCGCCGAACGGAGATTGTCAAGCAATTCCTCCCGCGTTTCACCCTGCGAGTTCACGCCCGGAATTTCCTCAATCCATCCTATCCACCAAGGCCCGTCGCGCTTGATCACGGCGGTGAAGGCGTTCGTCGTTCCCATTTCCAGAGATCCTTATCGGTCTTCTTCTTCTCCACTATGCCATTGAGCGGTTATGAAGGTCAAACTTCCCGGCAGATCAAGTATTGCGCCCGGACCTCCGTCTTCGCATCCAGGCCGCCTTCGCGGAAATGGGTCTCGGCATGTACCGCGGCCCGTAACTGCCCTTGGTGTGTTTCGTCCTCAGTTCTTCAACCCCGGCAAACAACGAAGGAATCATCAACCATGAACCTAAAAAAGGCAGTAGGCCCTTATTCGAGTGCCTTGCTGGCCTCGGTTTTGTAAAGAATTGACCTCCCGAGCGTTGTTCTACGTTGGTGCCGGAAGCAGATTGGGAGGGGCAAGCGGTCGTCCTTTCAGCCTGGATTCGGCAGTCAAGATCGGATTCTACGTGCTATCCTCTGGATGTCGTGGACCTTGTGGACGAAATGGACAAGAAAATCAATCCCCTTGCGGGTGAAGTCCACTGGGTCCACAATGTCCATCTCGTCCATGGTTTGGTCGAAAGAGCCGCGTTCAACTGCCGATTTTAGGTTCAGGATCTTCGTGAAGATTCGGCTGAGGATCATTCGCCATCGTCCGTTCCAATCCAACTGCCGCGCAGTTGCCTTGACTTCGGACAAGAAGTCATTGACGGTCGTCAGAACCTTTTACATAGCTTGGCGTTGTGCATGCATGGGCGTGATGGTGATGGTCGTTTGTCCGCCGTGACGCGTCTGTTGTCCGACGCCGTATAACAGCAGCGGACGGCTGGTGATTGCCTCGGCATGGCGTTCCGGAATCGCCAAGCGTACATAGAGCGACCACCAGTTGTAGATGAGGGCAATGATACGGGCCATGATTTGGCAGCGTTTGAGATCGTGCGTGGTGTAGCCGCCCCAGCCCCATTGGTTCTTGTCTTCGTCGTAGATGTTTTCCGCATCGCTGCGGTCGCGGTAATGTTGGGCCACCGTCGCGATCGGGTCCGTCAACGACGTAACCAGCACTACATATTCATACTGGACCGCGCCATCTTGGGTCTCGATGAATTGGAGTTGCTCGGCCACTACCTCCGTTTCCGCCGAGGGCGCCAGCGCAATCGCCGTCTTGAGCTTGCGTCGCAAAACGATCACCCGGCGCTTGCACGTCCATCCCGTCAGTTGCAGCCGATCTTCCACCCCTTCCCATTGCTGCCCTGCGGGTGTCCAATCCCCACGGCTAAACGCCTGTTTGATGAGCGTCTTGACTTTGCCGGTCTGGCATAGCTTGAACAGATACGCTATCCCGCGCGTCTCGGCGTCTAGCATGTCGCGCCCTGTGCCGAAGTTGCAGTCGCCTCGAATGAAGCACGGCCACTTCGTGCGTGGCAAGCCATCGAGAAAAGCCCACAGGCCCGGCATCGTATACTTCGCGGACGATTCGTTTCCGGGACGAGTCTCCACATCCAACACCAGACGCGTGTTCGCCATGAAATACGTGTGCAACACATGCGACGGGCGGCCTGGCTTGGTCGGGTTATAGCCCAGCACCGCACCCTCTTGATGGCCGAAAAGCGGCTTGACCGTCGTGTCCACGTCCAGGATCCACGGCGCGCAAAACAACTCGTCGTAACAACGATGCAGGTGGTTTTGCAGCCAGCGCGCACAGGCGTCTCCGTCCGCCCGCATAAAGGCGCGCCGCGCCGACGACGAACTCACCACTTTGCCCATGCCCAACAGGGCGGGATTCACTGCGTCGTAACGCACCGATTCGATGTGCGCATAGCGCGTGTGGCCGGCAAGCACCGACAGGAAAAGCGTCCCCAGCACGTCCACTTTTGCCGGTGCATTATTGCTCGCGTACGAAAGCGGACTCTCATCCACCCACGGCGAAAAAGCTCCGCCGTCTTCAGGAAATCGATGAAGAACGGCAACTGGCCAAGCAGAGTTACAGCACCGTCCCGGTCCCATTGGACATGCACTCGGCCACCGTACGTATCTACGAAAACCGCTGGAAACCCGCTGCCCGCTACCACCATTTCCTGTTCACCCAGTGGGTGAATCTCTTGCTTTGCCTGATTCGTATCCATGTCCAGAATCTTGAACTACTTCCAGCGGCCAAGGCAAGATCCAAATGCCGATTTTAGGTTCACCGGATGTTCACGGATATTCTGAATGTATGCAAAAGAATCAGCGTCGCTTCCTTCTCACGAGACAAAGGCCACCCAGGACGCCTATCATCATCAGGAGATCCCCTTGAGCGGCAGCGAATGGGCCGGCCTTTAGCGCCTTATGCGTCTGAACGTAATTGCCGTGAATGGTTGTATTCTCGTTGCCCGCGACCATCACATTCAGAGTTGCCGGTTTGCGCCAATTGATTGCCGGCTGGAAACAACCGGGAGACTCCTGTCCGGGTATCTCGGTGAATGTCACGTCATACGTACCCACGGACAATGTCACCGATTCCCCACTGGCATGCCAAGTCAAACCACCGTCCACGCTCCACAAGGCGCCTGCCGCGCGGGCTTCCGCCGGTCCTATCGTAACGGTCAATTGTCCAAACGCCGTCTCAACGGAAACCGAACCATCCTGTTTCACCGGCGTTCCCGGCGCATCGAATTTCGGTATGGCGCCAAAGGCGTCCGACCATTGGAAGCCGGCCAGATGTAAAGCCAAAGACGGTACATCGGCGCCCACAATACGCAAGCGCAATGTAACCAGGAGGGTCTTGTCCGGCACTCCAATGGGCGATGCATTGCCGGCGGAAATATCCACCGTGCCCTTGTCTCCGGTTTGTTCGTGTTTTGCGGTCATTTGGAACCCTTGGGCGTTGAGTTCCCCGCCCAATTCCACCGACTCGAACGCCAATCCTTGCGCGCCTTCGGGGAAACTCACACGCATCGAAAAGGCCGCCATCCGAGGAGCGTCTTCGAGGGTTATCGGAACGTCCACCACGTCGCCAGGCTTGCCGGCGACATCTCCAACCGTCACGACAGGAACCGGAACGTCTTTCAGAGCGGAAGCGGCAACGACCGATTCAAGCGCTGCGTTCTTGCCTTCATTCGCCGGCACAAGGTCCATTCCCCGCACCCAGCGCATAATGAGGGTCGCGTCGGCGGAATCAACCTTCCCGTCGAAATTGAGATCGCCCGCCCGCAATGTGCAATCGCCGGTTTCCGCCAAGCCTATGGACAGCATGTTGACGAACTCCGCGTCGCTATCGTCAATGCGGCCGTCTCCGTTTACATCGCCCGGCAAGCACTCGCCGTCTCCGCAAAGGAGACCGTTTTCGACCTCGAGAGCGATGGATGCCGGCGGTTCGGAATCGTCGTATAGCCTTGTCGTGTTCTGCGGGGATTCCGGCGCCAGCACCCATTCCGCCGAAGCACAGCCATCGAACGGCTTCGTCTTGACGGCTACATAGAACAAAGCGCCCACGCCGAACAACGAGCGGGCTTCGACATCGGCGGAGGCTATCTTGAGCCGCAGATGCTCGTCGTCGCCGGCAACGGTTTCAAGGTTGTAGTCGTAGAGCATCCCGGCCGTAATCGCGCCGGGCAATACGGAGATGTCTTCGCGCGTGGCGGCGTCCACGATCGATTTCGGCAGCAGCGCGCAGATCTGCATGCCGGCGCTGGCCACCTGGTAGCCGCAACGCGTCGAAATCGGAATCACCGTTAGGGGCGAACCGTCTTCCGTCTCCCACTCGAAAACGCCGGCATTATATGCGTCTATTTCCGGCGGGAAGAAGAGGGTCAGCCACTGGCCTTTCACCGGCGGCTCCGACATTTCGGAAAGTCCGCTCAAACGATCCGCTCCGCTTATGGATTGGATTTGATAGACGTAGAATTTGCCTTTTTCGATGCCGTTGGGATTCGTCTCGCTCTTCATCTGGTCGACGAATTCCGTATTCGTGACCGGGCTGTCGTATGCATCGTCCGAGCCGCCATTGAGCTTGAGCGCCTCGCCGGCCGGAATGCCATTCGCCACTTCTGTCCGGTAGACGTTGTATCCCTTGAGGTTGTACTCGGGGCTGGCCGCCCATTCGAGATAGACGGCGCGCGGTCCGCTTCGCGCCAGCGGTCTTGCCGGAACGGCCACGTCCAGCGGATCAAGCGCAACATCGGCCGCGGCATTCGGCGCCGTTACGCCCGCCAGGAGGCCTTCCTTGTATTCGGTCTTGGCAAACGAGAGATCGTAAGGAACCGCTTGCAAGGCGGCGAAGGCGTAACGGCCTTGTTCATCGGTCACGGTTGCCCGTGTTTCTTTCACCGGCGTCAACAACTCGACCCGGACTCCCGCGACCGGTGCTTTCGTGACACTGTTCGTCACGGTCCCTGCAATCTCGCTTTCGCCTTCACCCTCGCCCTCTCCGGCCAGGAAGTGCGCGTAAATGGACATGTCCTCGTTCATCGTCACGTCCAGCGGGTTTGCGGTTCCCAACACCGATCCGGCGCCGTCGGACCAGCGAACGAATGTGTACCGGGGCGCTGAACTGGCGGTCAGCGTCACATGGGTTCCGGCCGGATACGGCCCCTCGGCCGGCTGAACCCGCACACTGCCGCCCTCCGCCGGTACGGCGGCCGCCTCCAGCGAAAACACCGGCGCGAACACGGCAATGACGGACTTGTTCGCGTCCACCAGCAGCGACGCCGGATTGCCGTTGCCCGAAAGGCTGCCCGCCCAGCGTCTAAACACGAATCCCTCCGCCGCAACCGCCGTGACTTCCACCGTCGTTCCCGGATCATAGAGACCGCCCGCAGGATTCAACGTAACGGTTCCGGCCGCGGCGGGAGTGACCGCAAACGAAACGGCATACCGGATGGGAACAAACACGGCCGTGACGGTCTTGTCTCCATGCATGAGCAATGTTCGCGTTGCGTCGGAGCCTTCCAGCGCTCCTTCCCAGCGGCTGAATGTGTAGCCGGCGGCGGGCGCCGCCCTCAACGACACGAGGGTGCCCGTTGGATATGCGCCCGTTTGTTCGGGGTTTACGACGACCGCCCCGCTGTTGGCGGGCGAGATATTCACCGTCAACGAAGACCAGGCGGAAATGAATACCGCCGTCACCGTCTTGTCCGCGTCCATGGTCACCACGGTTTGTGCGGTTGTTCCGGAAGCGCCTCCTTCCCAGTGATCGAACACATAATTCGCGTTCGGCGCCGCCGTCAGGGTCACTTGCGTGCCTTCATCGTACGGCCCGGCGGGCGGATTCACCGTCGCCACACCGCCTTCCGCCGGATTGGCCGCAACCGTCAACGCGTAGGTCCGTACAAATACGGCCGTCACAAGGCCCACGTCGCGATCCATGGTCACCACCATCGGGGTCTGATTCCCGGAAACGCCGCCTTCCCAGCGGTCGAAGCGGTAACCCGCGTTCGGCGCCGCCGTCAGGGTCACTTGCGTGCCTTCATCGTACGGCCCGGCGGGCGGATTCAATGTCACCACACCGCCTTCCGCCGGATTGGCCGCAACCGTCAACACGTAGGTCCGTACAAACACGGCCGTGACCGGTCCGGCATCCGGATCGACGCTTACCAGTATCGGGTTCAGATTTCCGGAAGCGCCGCCGCCTTCCCACCGGTCGAAACGATAACCCGCGTTTGCCGTCGCCGTCAGTTTGACGCCCATGCCCGTTTCGTACGGACCTGCCGGCGGATCGATGGAAACGGTTCCACCTTCCGGCGGCGACGTTTCGACGGCGAATACCGGTGTAAACACCGCCTTGACGCTTTTGTCCGAATCCATCCTCACGGCCGGATTGGCGGACGTTTCCCGCAAACCGTCAATCACCCAGTGGTCAAATGTCCAGCCTTGTGCGGGGGTGGCGGATAGCGTGAAGAGTTGCCCGGCCTCCGCGGCGTGTTCCACGCCCGCTTCGGGCTCCGTGGTTCCCCGGCCCTCGACGGAAATCAGCAGCGTGTAGCCGGACGTGCCCGGCTCGCGCACGGTAACACGGCCGCCCACCTGTTCGAAGGTCGCATACCAATCGAAACTGTCGCCGTATTCACCCTTGAGTTTCACGCGGGTCAGCGGCAGAGACAACACCGAGCCGACTTCGGCACCGGGCGCCACGAGGAACCGCAGAACGGCAATCTGCCCGCTTCCGGACGACAGCGCCGTCTCCCGGCTCATCGCGACGCGCACGTAACCGGCTTCCGCGTTGAATTCGGAGGTAAAGCCCGCTGTCAGCGATCCGGTTCCCACGCTTTCCAACTGCAAATCCGGGGGGTAACTGATTTCAAGTTCAATGCCGCCGACACCCGTCGCATCATCCAGACTGACCGGCACGTTTACCCACCGTCCCGGTTCGCCGATCACTTGGCCCACCGTGAGTGTAAGCGTCGAACCTCCCACGGATGCGGGAAGCCGCGTCTTGCCGGACGGCGGATTCAATGGAATCCCGACGCCCAGCCGTCCAATCAGAATGGCGTCCGCGCTGTCGAGTTCGTTGTCGCCGTTCAGGTCGGCCGCATGGAAACGGCACTCATCCGTGATGTCCTCACGGCCCACGGCCACTTTCAGCGCCTTGATCACGTCGGCGCTGTTCACCAGCCAGTCGCCGGTCAGGTCGCCTTGCCGGCAACCCGTGATGGCCGGATTCGCGGTAACGCACAGTTGGCCACTGTCCGTATAGTCCACCGTAACGGGAGCGCCGGAGGCATCCAGCAACGTCACCGCCGGCCCCGTTCCGCCCTGGAACCGCACGTCGCCGCATTGCGCGGCCGCGGCGCCGGACACCAGCGTCAGCACCACGTCGAAAAGACGGCCCTGGCCCGTGAGTGGAATCGCGCCATTCTTGCTTGCACTCGCGATCGCGATATGCCCCGCCTGCGTGGTATCCACCGTAATATCCATCGCTTCCGTAACGGGGGTCTTCTCGACGCGGATTTCCTTGCCGGCGTCCACCAGTTCCGCCGGATACGACAGGTTGATGGTCATGCCGGACACGCCAATGCCCAATACCGTCGCGGCGGAGATTGAAATGCGCACGGTGCTGCCCGTGGCGCCGGACACGTTCGGCAAGGACAGTTTCACCACGTTGCTCGCCGCCTGAGGCGAACGCGCCGGGTCGCTCTTCGTTTGGGCGTTCATCACCGCCACCACCCAGTAGTAATACACGCCCGCACCCGCCGTCGTATCCCCAAACGAACCCGCCGCTATCGGCTGCGGCGTCAGCAACGTGCTCGCGGCGGGGTTCCAGGTGTCGCTTTCGCTTCGGTACACTTCATACCCAACCACTTCCGGCGAAGGACTCGGCGACCACGTTACAAGCACATACCCTTCCGTCGCGCTGGCGCGCACGTTGGACGGCGGCAGCGGCTTGAACGGGTCCATGGCCACATTCACCGCGGCCGGGCCCGTGATGCCGCGGCGCACCACGTCCTTGAAGCCTACCAGGGCAAAGTTCACCCGGAGCAGCGTCAAGCCGGGCACGTCCACCGCGTATGAGCCGTTCGCGCCGGTCGTGGCCGTCGTGACGGCGCGCTGCAAGCCGCCGTCTTCCCATACGGAGACGGCCACGCCCGCCAGTGCTTCTCCCGTCCGCCAGTTCGTCACCACGCCGGACAAGGTCTCGACCGGACACGGTTCGAAGACTGCGGTCACGGTCCGATCCTGCATCATCGTGACGGATCCCGGATTGGCCGAACCCGTCAAGGCCCCTTGCCATTCGACGAACCGGTGCCACACGTCCGGCGTGGCCGTCACGGACACCACGGCTCCGACATCATACGTGTGATTGCCCGCCGCCGGCTCGACCGAGCCGTTGCCGGTCACCGCCGTCGTCAGCACGAAGGTCTGGATGAACACCGCGCCGACCGACCGATCCGCCGTCATCGCCACCGTGGTCGAAGGCTGCGACGCATTCGCGACCGGGCCGGTCCACCGGTCGAACCGCCAGCCCGCGGGAGCCGTGGCCGAAATGGGCACGGTGGTTCCCGTATCGTACACATGATTCCCCGCGCCCGGCGTCACCGATCCGCCGCCCGTCACGCTCATCGTCAGAACGTACGTCTTCACGAACACCGCCGTGATGCTCCGCACGCTGTTGCTCATGCTTACGATGGTCGGACTCGCCGTGCCCGCGAAATCGTCTTCCCAATGGTCGAAGCGCCAGCCCGCGTTCGGCACCGCTTCGATCCGCAGGCCGGATCCCGTTTCATACGGGCCTGCGGGCGGGTCGAGGACGATGCTTCCCGCGCCGGACGGTTTCACGTGCGTCGCAAACACCGGCGTAAACACCGCCGTGGCGATCTTGTCCGAATCCATGGTGATGCTTGTCGCGTTTGCCGTCACCTTGTTCGAACCGATTTGCCAATGGTCGAACAGCCAGTCCGCCGCGGGCGTTGCCGTGAGGTTCACGACCGTCTTGGCATCGTAGGTGTGCGTCGAGGCCGCGTCCGGAGCCGTCGTGCCTTCGCCTTCGACATGGATCGCCAGCGTGTATTGCGGCGTCACCGGCTCCAACACCGTCACGCTGCCCGATTGCCGCGACACGGTGTTGTACCATTCGAGGCTGTCCCCGAACTCGCCCTTGAGCGAGGCGTAATTCAACACCAGCGGCAGCGTGCTTTGCGGAGCCGCGCCCGGCGCGATCAGGAAACGCAGCACGGCCACTTGCCCGCCGCCCGCGCCCAACGCCGTCGCGCGGCCCATCGCCAGCCGCAAATAACCGGCCTGCGCGTTCGACTGCAAACGGAAATTCGGCGCCAGCGCGCCCGCCGAAGCGCGATCGAGTTGCAGGTCGCCCGGATAGCTGATGCCGAGTTCGAGGCCGCTCACGGCGTCCGCGTCGCTCACCGTCACCGGCACATCCACCCAGCGCCCCGGCTCGCCGGAAGCCGTGCCCACCGTCACCGTCACCGGACCGGTCTTCGCTTCGCACACCGTGTACAGCGTCTTGCCGCCTTCCGGCGGGTTCAGCGGCAGGCCGTCTTTCAGACGCATGATCATGATCGCGTCCGCCGAGTCAATCTTGAGATCGCCGTTCAGATCGCCCGCCTTGAGACGGCACTCGTCCGCGATCGAAACCGTGCCGACGGCCGATTTGAGCGCCACGGTAGCGTCGGAATAATCCGCCACCCGGTCGCCCGTCAGGTCGCCCTGGCGGCATCCCTCGACCACGAGGCTGCCCGCGCCGCACAGCCGGCCCTTGTCCGAATAGTTGACGATAATCGGGTTGTTCGACAAGTCGTACATCGTCACGCCGGGACGCGGCGTCCCCTGATCGTTGAAATCCTGCAATGCCAGGTCGCCGCACTGCTGGCCTTCGAGATCCGAACGCAGCGTGAACACCACGTCGAACAGTTTGCCTTCGCCCGTCAGGACGGTCTGTTGCGTGCCGACGCTCATGATGCGCACCCGGCCCGCCTCGTCCACATTCGACCGCACGGTCATCCGCTGCGTAATCGCCGTCTTCTCGATGCGCACCGCCTGCGCCGCATCCACGATCGCACGCGGGTACGCCAGATTGAAGTCCATGCCCGCCGGGCTGATCCCGTCCGCCGCCGCCACGCTCACCGGCACGCGGACCTCCGCGCCCTTGTCCCCCGTCGTTTCGGGCAGATACACGTTCACCCCGTTCGCGGCCACCTGGTTCGACCGCGCCGGATTGCTCGTCGCGCCGTCGTCGGCAACGGCTATCACGTAGTAATAATGCGGCGACGTGCCGGGACTCGTATCCTTGAACGTCACGGCGTCCAACGGACTCCCGCCCGTCAGCAGCGTGCTCGCTCCCGGATTCCACGTGGCCGAATCGCTCCGGTACACGCGGTAGCCCGCCACGTTCGGCGCGTGGCTCGGCGTCCAGTCAATCCGGATGTACGCCGGGCCGGCCGCGGCCTTCACGTCGGACGCGGGCGTCGGACGCGCCGGGTCGAGTCCCACGTTCAGCGTCGCGGACGCATAGATGCTGCGCCGCTCCGCCGTCTTGTAGTCCGTCATCGTATAGCGGAACTTGAGCGGAATTTCGCCGGGCACGCTGACCGTGTACGAACCGTCCGCGCCGGTCTGGACCGTGTTGATGGTCCGGCCCGTGCTTTCCTCGGACGCCGCGACGGACACGCCCTGCAAGGGCTCGCCCGTCCGCCAGTTCGTCACCACACCGCTCACGCTCTGCACCGAGCACGCGGCGTAATTCGCCGTGACGCTCTTGTTGGCATCCATGAGGATTGTGGCCGGCGCGGCCGTGCCCGACAACGCCCCGCCCCAGCCCGTGAACCGGTTCCACAACACCGGCACAGGCGTCAGCGTCACCGTCGTGCCTTCCGCATACACCCCGCCGGACGGATTCAACGTCACCGATCCGAGATTCGACGGCACATTCGTGATCGAAAGCGTGTACACCCGGACGAAGCTCGCCGCCGCCGTCGTGTCTACCGTGATGGCGATCTGAATTTGCGCGCTGGAATACGTCTGCCCGTTGATGTTCCACGAAACGAATTGGTAGCCCGAATTCGGCGTCGCCGTCAGCGTCACTTGCGTGCCGTACGGATAGTTCGCCATCACCGGATTCGCTACCGCCGTTCCGCCCGTGCCCGCCGACACCGTCAGCGTGTGCGTCTCCACCGCGTACGATCCCGACACCTGCGCCGTCTGGCCCGCCGTGACCGTCACCGTCTGGTTCGCGGGCGTAATCCACCCCGTCAGCGACTTGAACGACACCACCCGCGAACCTGCATTCAACGCCATCGCCGTCGCGCCGCTGTCCCGCCACGGACCGCTGTCCACGCGCCATTGCGCGCCCGCCGATACCGCTTCCGCGGGCGTAATCGTCGTCTGAATCGAACCCGTGCCCGCCACCGGCGTGTACGTCCCCGTAATCGCCGTCGTCTGGCCCGCCGTGATCGTCACGGATTGATCCGCCGGCGACGTCCAGTTCGCCACACCCTTGAACGATACCGTGTGCGTTCCCGGCGCGAGATTCGTCAGCGCCGCCCCGCTGTTCCGCCACGCCCCGCCGTCCATCCGCCATTGCGCGCCGTCCACAATGACCGAGGCAGGCGCTATCGTTACGACGAGACTGCCCTGCGGCTCACGGCCCGACCAGTACCACACATCGTCACGATAATTGCCGTCGTATCCGCCGAGGACCCAGAGTTTGTTGTCCATCACCGCCGTCGTGTGATTACCCCGCGCCGTCCAGCCGGGCGTGACGGAAGATTTTGACCACGTCACCCCGTCCGACGACCACCATACGTCGTTCTTTCTGCTGCCGTCGTCCCCTCCGCCGAGGACCCAGAGTTTGTTGTCCATCACCGCCGTCGTGTGACCAGAACGCGCCGTCCAGCCCGCGGATCCCGTCGCCTGCGTCCAATTCACCCCGTCCGAAGACCACCATACGTCGTTCTTGTAGGAGTAGGTGCCGTATCCGCCGAGGACCCAGAGTTTGTTGTCCCACACCGCCGTCGTGTGATAAGCCCGCGCCGTCCAGCCCGCGTTCGACGTCGCCTGCGTCCAATTCACCCCGTCCGACGACCACCATACGTCGTTCTTATAGTAGGGGTAACTGTTGTCGCATCCACCGAGGACCCAGAGTTTATTGTCCCACACCGCCGTTGTGTGACCATTCCGCGCCGTCCAGCCGGCATTCGCCGTCGCCTGCGTCCAATTCACCCCGTCCGACGACCACCATACGTCGTTCTTTCTGCTGCCGTCGGAATCATATCCGCCGAGGACCCAGAGTTTGTTGTCCATCACCGCCGTCGTGTGACCAGACCGCGCCGTCCAGCCCGCGGATCCCGTCGCCTGCGTCCAATTCACCCCGTCCGACGACCACCATACGTCGTCCTTAAATCCGTCGCTGTCGTCGTATCCGCCGAGGACCCAGAGTTTGTTGTCCATCACCGCCGTCGTGTGACCACCGCGCCGACCAGCCCACCCGTCGCCTGCGTCCAATTCACCCCGTCCGATGACCACCATACGTCGTTCTTTCTGCCGTAGCCGTCTAATCCGCCGAGGACCCAGAGTTTGTTGTCCCACACCGCCGTCGTGTGACCATACCGCCCCGTCCTGCCCGCGGATCCCGTCGCCAGATTCCAATTCACCCCGTCCGACGACCACCATACGTCGTTCTTATAACCGCTGTCGCCGTATCCGCCGAGGACCCAGAGTTTGTTGTCCCACACCGCCGTCGTGTGATTAGACCGCCCCGCCCAGCCCGCGTTCGACGTCGCCCGCGTCCAATTCACCCCGTCCGACGACCACCATACGTCGTTCTTATAGGCGCCGCTGCTGTCCCTTCCGCCGAGGACCCAGAGTTTGTTGTCCCACACCGCCGTCGTGTGATCACGCCGCGCCGTCCAGCCCGCGTTCGCCGTCGCCAGATTCCAATTCACCCCGTCCGATGACCACCATACGTCGTTATTATTGCCGCCGCCGCCTCCGCCGAGGACCCACAGTTTGTTGTCCCACACCGCCGTCGTGTGACCCTCCCGCGGCCCCCACCACCCTTTCGTGATAACCCAGTAGGGTTCGCCTTCACCCTCCCCTTCGCCTTCGCCGCCCTGGCCGAATAAACATGCGGAGGCCGCATGCCGGCAAAGAGAAACGGGTACGCCCGCGACGGCGGCTCCGCACAGCATCATAAGAACGAAAAACAACGGAAAGAAAAAACTTGCAGCCCGTTTGCACCCTTGCATGACACAACCTCCTGTTTGCATGGCCTCACATACCATCCATTACCCACCGTCCCCGGCGAACGATACCACCTGCCGAACTTATACCAAATCTCGAGACATTTATCAATCGTTTTTTGCCCGAGGCGAGCGCTCGTGAAAACCGCGGGGTTTTGAGTGCAATTAGGCCCTTACTGGCCGCACGGCGACAACACATTGTCGCTGCCTGAAGTTTGTCCGATGGATTTTATGCAAGACTGCAAGACCGATCGGGTTGCTCGTCAAATGGGGTCGCACAAAGGACAGGGTAGGCGGCGGAAATGAATAAAAGTCTCAAGTTGAGCGGCGGTGAAGGACAAATTCAAAAGGACAAAGGACGAGTTTATACCAATTGAGGCAATATCCAGCGAGCTGTCGTCCTTTGTAATTTGTCCTTTGTCCTTCGCTCACGAATTGCTACCTTTATTCATTTCCGGCTCCTTAGTCCCATAGGGACGGTTTGAACATAGCCCAGGAGGAACTCCTGGGACCCGGTAGAAGATAGCGAGATAGTCCCGTAGGGACGTATGAAATCGAAATCATTAGAGGCACAATGGCACGATGCAAAGGGTTCGCTGCTTGCGCGGCGGACGGTATGGGATCGAAATTGATGGAACTGGGGAAAAGACTTCAAACGTCCCTACGAGACTTTTATTTGGCTCTTCCGGTTTTACCGTACTTTTGGAATGCTCATCCGGTTTTTGCATATTTCCCCGGCATCCACACTCCTCGTGCTCGTGCTCGTGCT
>Ga0101944_10003159_pt1 | contig 23918 bp, 16 predicted proteins | sample DewCreD2012metaG_FD_75245 | JGI IMG/M metagenome (GOLD analysis project Ga0101944, IMG submission 75245) | Hot spring sediment bacterial and archeal communities from British Columbia, Canada, to study Microbial Dark Matter (Phase II) - Dewar... ... | reverse complement strand
CAGCCCTTCCACAAAGGCGCCGTTCAGTTCGACCAAATCGAGCCGATCGTTCGGCCCCAACCGCTTGATGATCTGCTCGGTCACCGAACCGGTGCCGGGGCCGACTTCGCAGATTCGCCGGCCTTCGGGCAGCGGCGTCACATTGCGTGCCAGCGCCCGGGCAAGGAACCGCCCGCTGGGCAAAATGGCCCCGGTGGTGTGGAAGTTGCGCACAAACTCGCGGAGGAAGACGGCCGTTTGTTTCATGGCCGCCAGCATAACGCGAAGAGGCCGCTTTGCAAGCCCGACGGAACGGCGCCGCTGGCCGATGCCCGGATTTGGACCTGGCGAGCAACGCGCCCCGACCACTCCGAAACAAACCGCAATCCCCCTCCGACAGGGATTCCCAGGGCCGACAGTGTTGACGGTTCGGATTGGCGACCAAGCGCCATCGGCCGGCCTGCTGAGCGACTTTTGCTTGAAAGTCGGTGCCGGGCCGGGTAAGATCGAGTTCTGGGGGGTCGCCCGCCTTCAGTCGGGCCTTCGAGGAACCGAGCAAAGAGGCCGATCCGCGGCTGGTTCGACTCCGCAGGCAGACGCGGTCGCGGAGTTTCTTCGTTTTTCCGTGAGGATCGATCGGTTCGCGTCGGATCCCCGAAAACGCGAACGGCAAAATAGGCCCGAGCCGGCGGGAAAGCTGCGACAAACGCAGCGAAGCAGCCCATTGCGTGCCGTCCCCGCTTGGACCGCTTTCGGTTATTTACGGTGTTTTGTTGAGTTGTCGCGGTTTTCCTAAGAATTTCGATCCGTGTGATTGATTACGGCACACGCAATCCGCGTATAGGAGTCCACTCGACATGTTGCGCTATTTTTTGGTGATGGCAGGACTGCTCACCGCTGCGGCCTGCACCGTTGTCGCCGCACAGGAGGCCGTGCTTGCCCAGTTGTACGGCCAGGGCGTTCACGCGTATTTCGCCCAAGACTTCGTCAAGGCGCACGAACTGCTGTCCAGCGCGATCGATCGCGGCACCAACGATCCGCGGGTGTACTATTTCCGCGGGCTGGCGCTTCAGCGCCTGGGTCGGCCCGAAGATGCCGAAGCCGACTTTTCGGCCGGGGCCGAGCGCGAAGCGAAAGACTTGAACAAGTTCTACAACGTCTCAAAGGCACTGGAGCGAGTGCAAGGCCATGATCGCGTGGCGTTGGAACGTCATCGGGTGGAGGCGCGCGTGGCGGCCCTGGAAGAGGCGCAGCGGATCATGCAGGCCCGCTACGAGCAGCGGCGGGAGGCTGAGCGTCATGTGCTGGCCGGCCCGCCCGAAATCGTCAAGCCCAGCGAAATCAAGCCGGTCAAACCGATTGATACGTCGTCGAACGATCCGTTTGCCGCGCCGGCCGCAGGCGCATCGGAACCGGCCGCCCCGCCGCAGGAACCAGCCGTAACGCCACAACCCGCCGAAAAGCCGGCCGAGAACGATCCCTTCGGCGCTCCGGCAGCCAAGCCCGAAGAACCCGGCGCTATGCCTGCCGAAAAGCCCGCCGAGAAACCGGCGGAAAATGACCCATTTGGCGCTCCGGCAGCCAAGCCCGAAGAACCCGGCGCTATGCCTGCTGAAAAACCGGCCGAGAACGATCCCTTTGGCGCACCGGCAGCGGGCGGTGGTACGACCTCGTCGTCAGCCACGAAGCCGAAGGGCGGAATCCTTCGCGCCTTCCAACGCGCGGCGGGCAAGGCGCTCGGAGGCGGCGAAGAGGGCGGCGCAGCGCCTCAACCGATGCCGTTCGGGCCGTTGCCGCAACCCGAGGCCGGGTCGATGCCTGGCGAGCCGGGCATGGTTCCCGGCGGCGCCCCGGGCGCTGCACCCGGCGGCGCCGTTGCCGATCCGTTCGGCGAGGAAAAGCCGGCGGCTAAGCCTGCGGTTACGCCCAAGCCAGCCGACGACGACCCGTTCGGCGGCCCCGCCACCCCGGCCGCTCCGGCAGGCGGCGGCCAAATGGACGCCCCGGCTGCGGAGAATCCGTTTGCCCCGGAAAAGCCGGCCGATGCAATGAACGATGCAATGGGCGATGAAAAGCCCGCGCCGGCCGACGCCCCCAAGCCGCCTCAATCGAGCAAACCGGCTGACCCGGACGACCCGTTCGCCAACTGAATCGTTCCACACAAATGCGAAAGCGGCCGCGGCCGCTTTCGACGCGGCCGATTGCGTGCGATCCCCGTTTGAGCCGCTTTCCGTCTTTCGCGGTTTGATTTCGATCGTTCAACGCAATTGCGATAGTTACCGAACGAGAACAAAGTCGGCGGCCCTCAACGGGTCGCCGGCTTTTTTGTGCGCCCACCGGATCGATTGATCGATGTAAATAATCGTCGGCGCGCGACGAACTGTTCCGGCTCGCGGTCCGGGCAGCGATGTCTCGTGCGGCAGTCGGCCGCTCATTCGCATCAACCCGCCCATTCGCATCAACCCGCCCATTCGCATCAAGCCGCCCATTCGCATTCAACCGCCCGGCGCGGCCGCCGGAGCGGGCTGCGGTGCGAATTGTTCCCTCTGCAACAGCCAGCACAGGGCGTTGTCGAGCAGTTGGCGGAACTGCGGTTGCTCGAAATCGTCGGGATGCCCCAACGAGGTGTAAAACACCCGCGATTTTCCGTAGGTCCGAGTCCACGCAACCGGCTCGATCAATTCGCCCGCCTTGCCCTTGAGAAGAACTTGGGCGTTGGGGTCGAGTAGTTTGCTCAGATAGAGCGAGCCGCGGCTATGCCACCGAAGCGGCTCGACGCCGTGCAACAGCGGCTCGTCGATGGCGGCCGCGGGAAAGATGCCGGAACCCAAAGCATTGCCCGCGTGATTGCGATACTCGCAGCCGAGCACTTCACGATCGAAGTCGGGCCAGTTCTCCACGCCCTCGGGCACCGCGGCGCCGGCGCGCACGGCAAAGGCATGAGAGGTGGTGCGCAGCGCCAGCACGGGGCGGCCATCGGCCAAATAACGACGAAGCACATCGAGCTGCTCGGCGGGAATCGGTCGGCGACGGATATAGAGCACGGCCGCATCCGCTTGCCGCAATGCCTCGATCCCGTCGAGACGAAACGACCCACGGCCTTGAATCACCGTCGTCGAGAAGTCGCGACGGAACTCTACGTCCGCCGCCCAGCGAGCCAGCGTTTCTTCGGCGCGGTACTCGTCTTCGTTGATTAGGAACACGACCCGCGGCCGCCGATCGCCGCCGAAACGGAACGGCGCGCCGCCGAGAATATCATTGCTTTCGATCGTCGGACACCAGTACCGTTCGATGTGTGCCACCACCCGCGCCGTGCCGCCGAAGTGGCTGATTTTCGGTGCCGCGGCCGGGTCGTACATCGCGTCGGTCAAATCGCGGACCAGCACAACCCGTTTCCCCTGATAAACCAGTTGCCGGATCCCGAACGGGCGACCCAAAACGCACATGTTGGTATGCACGCCCGCGAGCATCACATTGCGGATGCCCCGATGCACGAGCAAGTTCAACACGTCCACCCCGTCGCCGATGGCGTCTTCCGGGGCAATCTCGATCGCGTCGATTTGCTTCCGCCAAGCCCGCCGTTGTTCCAAGCCCGGGGTGTCGCAGCCGCCGGCCTGATCGTCGATCGGCAGCGGGGCCTCGCGCTGCGGATCGAGCTTGCACCAGCCGCGGGCGGGCGGGTCGAACTTCGCCGCGGGAGCGTCGAACGCCCGCTTGCGCTGCGGATAATCCTTGTAGTGTTCCATCGTGCCGCTGGGCGCGTGGACGACCAACACCCCGCGGCCGCGCAATGCCGCAAGAAACTGATTCATCCGCGGCGCCATCTCGGCCACGCGCGCGGCCGCTGAGGAGCACCAGTGATCATCCCACATGTCGCAGACGATGACGGCCGTTTCCTGGGGATTCCACTCGACGGTTTCAAAAACCACCTTGGCCGCCGGCGAAACCAGCCGCGCGGCCGCCTCGTCGAGGGAAAGCGACGGCTGCGGCACGGCCGATCCGTTGCCCTGGGGCCGATTCGCCTCGGCCCGCGTCGTGCCGCCGCTGGTCGCCGTGCCCGCAACAGCCCCGCCGACCGCCGGATGGGCATTAGCCGGCGCATCGGCATCGGCCGCGATTCGCGCTCGCGTGTGCAAAACCAGCGCACCGGATTGCACCGACGCCTGTTTCGCCGATTGTTCGGCGGCCGGCAACAGAGTACCCGGCCCGGCCGACAACAAGAACGCGAGAACACCGATCCACCCGCCCGCACACTTTCCGCCGAAACGCATCATCATTGACCCTCCGACCGCCGACCTGTCCGACAAAAAGGCAGAGGAGCCTGAAAGAATGGGCAGGAACGGTCCCGCGCCGTCGGCTGCGTCATCGGCGACGTGTGGCCCAAGCCGTTTAAATCATCCCGCCGGCCGGTTCAGCAGCGGGCGGCCGTGCCGCGAGGCTCTTCCAAACCGAGCCGCTTCATCTTCTTGTAGAGCGTTGTCCGATTGATGCCCAACGCGGCGGCCGTGGCCTGGCGATTCCAATTGTTCGCCTCGAGCACCTCCAAGATGATCTGCCGTTCCGGGGCCGACAAAGCGTCTTTCAGGCAACCGGCCGTAGTATCAAGAGCGACCGGGGCCGCCGTCAAGACATTGGGAGGGAAATCCTCGGGCACGATTCTCGGACCGCGCCCGAGCAACACGGCGCGCTCGATCACGTTCTGCAACTCGCGGACGTTGCCGGGCCAACGGTAGCGTTGCAGGGCGGTCAGGGCTTCGGGCGAAAAGCCCTCGACCTTGCGGCCCGTCTCCGCCACGACCCGTTGCAGAAAATGCTCGGCCAACAGCGGAATATCGGAAATCCGCTCTCGCAGCGGCGGCAGCTCGATGTTGATGACGTTGATACGGAAGTACAAGTCTAGCCGGAATCGACCTTCCGCGGTCTTCTTTGCCAAATCTTCGTTGGTGGCAAGGATCACGCGGGTGTCGATGCGGTAGGTCTTGGTGCCGCCGACCGGTTCGAACTCGAGATCTTGCAGCACCCGCAGCAACTTGACCTGGAAACCCGGGCTGGCCGTGCCGATCTCGTCGAGAAAGATCGTGCCGCCGTCGGCCTGCAAAAATTTGCCGACCTTCTCGCCGATTGCGCCGGTGAACGCGCCGGCCACATGGCCGAACAATTCGCTTTCGAGCAGCGTCTCGGGCAGCGCCCCGCAGGCCACTTCGACGAAGGCCTTGTCGCGCCGCCCGCTGCGGCGATGGATGGCCCGGGCGATCATCGACTTGCCCGTGCCGCTTTCGCCCGTGATCAACACCGTGGCCCGCGTGTCGGCCACGCTGTCGATCATGTCGTAAATGCGCAACATGCGATGGTCGCGGCCGATCACGTTCTCCAGGCCGTAGCGGAGATCGAGCTGCTGTTTCAGAGTGCGGTTCTCCTCGATCACGCGCCGTTGATTCTGCGCGCGTTCGATGGCCATCTTCAACTCTTCGTCGATCAGCGGCTTGGTGAGAAAGTCGAAGGCGCCCAAACGAATCGCCTCGACGGCCGACTCGACCGTGCCATAGCCGGTAACCATGATCACGCTGGTGCTCGGCCGCACGCGGCGACAGTGGGCGAGCAGCTCGAACCCGTCGTGCTCGCCCAGCCGAATGTCCACCAACGCGACGTCGTAGTTTTTCCGATCCACGGCGGCCTTGCCCTCAGCCAAGCTCGAGGCCGTATCGGTGGCGTAGCCTTGCTCGCGGAGCCAATCGGCCATCGAGGCCAACACATGGCGGTCGTCGTCAACCAACAACAGAGTGGTTTGAGTTTTCATCTGTGTCGCTCGCGGAACATCATAGGGCGTCGTCAAATATCTACGTTACAAGTCGCCCCGCGGCAACTGACAGAATTTCCGCCCGACGCCCGCCCGACGACATCCAGCGGCTTCGATCGATTACACCGGCTGCGCCGTCCGCCCTTGGCCGCCCGGCCCATGCCGTTCCCGCCGGACGGATCGCCACCACCAGACCCCCGCCCCCGGCAGCGTGGTTAACAACATCCACTCGAATCCCATGAGTGCTTTCACACAGCCCCCCAACTGCACCGAAGACCGATAGAGGGGGCGCCATTCTTTTTTCGGAAAACTTGCTCGATAGCACCGCTTTGCTATAGTATCTTTAGGGGGGACGCTGGGCATTCCGCGAATTGCGCGGCACAATTTAGCAAGGTGAGTGTTTCGAGATCCGGCCGGCCATGGGGGCGTTTTCGTAGCGACGGTTTCGCGGGACGTCGCCTTTCGAAGACGAACGACGGGGTATTGAGGCCGTTAAACGGGAAAAGGTCCGCTCAACTGAGAACGCTGGTGCCGAGAATGTGATGCATCGCCCCGCCTGACGCCTCGGCATCGACCGCTTGCCTTTTTTTGCAGTTTCATTGTGTTTTGCGCATACTGGCCTAACAGAAAACCCTTCGTGCCTTTCGTCAGAGTGATTGTTTGCCGATAGTCGAACCCGCTGTGGTGCCGTCGTCGCAATCGGGGCATGGCGACTTCGCCTGCGGAGACGGGTTCTCCGGCAAATTCGAGGTCCACTTGTTCGCGGCCGGCCGCGGCGGAGTGTGTTGACATGGCTATACGAGTGTTGATTTGCGACGATCATGAGGTAATCCGTTCGGGCTTGGCCGCGTTGCTCGCGGAAACCGGCATCGAAGTCGTCGGCGAAGCAGCCAACGGCAAAGAGGCGGTCAAACAAGCGGTCAAGCTGAAGCCCGACGTCGTCCTCCTCGACATTCGCATGCCCGATGGCGACGGCCTGCAAGCCCTCGACAAGATTCGCGCCAAAGTGCCGACCGCCAAGGTGGTCATCCTTTCGACATACGACAACCCGACGTATATCGCCCGGGCCGTCGCCTCGGGCGCCACCGACTACGTTCTCAAGGGTTGCAGCCGCGATGACCTGCTGGGCGTGATCAAAGCGGCAGCCGCAGGCGAAAGCCCCTACCACGCCGGCGAGTTGAAGCGCGTGGCCAACGCAATGAAGGTCAAACAGGCGATCGAAGACGACGAAGTGCCGCTGACCCAACGCGAAACGCAAGTGCTCAAGCACGTCGCCCTGGGCCTAAGCAATAAAGAGATCGGGCGATCGCTGGGGATCAGCGTCGAGACCGTCAAAGAGCACGTCCAAAACATCCTGCGGAAGATCGCCGTTACCGACCGCACCCAAGCGGCCGTCTGGGCCGTCCGCAAAGGACTGGTGTAACCCCCGCTCCCTTCATGCAGAACCGCCAATCCGCGCCAACGGCCGCGAAGGCCCGGAAGCGAACCGCGAATGGCCGCGAATCCACGCCAAGGCGAAAGGCTATACAACCGCCAATCCACGCGAATGAACGCGAAGGCTGCTCCAGCGAGCCATTAGCCGCTGTTTGAGAGGCGTCCGAAAAAAGCACACTGAACGGTCGCTTCTTTTTCGTAAGGCTTCAACGCAAGTAGCTCGACGCGGAGCAACTTGCCGTCTTCTTCAACTTTCGCACTTTCGCGCTTTCGCGATTCCCATCCTGTTTCGCAATTCCTATTTTGTCGGCTGGCAGAGAAGCACCAAGAACACCGCGAATCGGCGCCAGTTCGCGCAATTGACCGAAAGCGGCCGGCTCGCACCGGTTCTCATCGATTGCGGAACCGATCAATTCTCTTCTGAGCGGTTTCGCTTTTTGTCCCTCCGGTCTGAGTTTGCTTCTGCCCGCGGGTGTGCGCGCTGGTAGATTGCGTGCAACGTGGAAGTGCTGACGTGGGTGTAGATCTGCGTCGTGACGAGGCTCTTGTGGCCGAGCAGTTCCTGCACACTGCGAATGTCGGCGCCGCGATCGAGCAAATGGGTGGCGAAACTGTGCCGCAGCGAGTGCGGCGTGGTGCGGCGGTCGAGGCCGGCCGTCTTCAGATGCTTCTCGAGCATCCGCGCCACGCTTCGTGTGGTCAGCCGCTTGCCGAAGCGATTGACGAACACCGGGGCCTCGGGACCGGGGGCGATGCGGCCGCTCAGCCGGCGAACGGCCAACCATCGTTGCAAGGCGGCGATGGCATACGAGCCTAACGGAGCCAAGCGTTCGCGTTTGCCTTTGCCGCGAACGCGAACGATTCCGGCGTCGAAATCGAGGTCGCCGTCGCACAGGCCGACGGTTTCGGCAATGCGCAGCCCGGCGGAGTACATCGTTTCCAGAATAGCCCGATCGCGCAGGCCCAGCGGTTCGTCGGCCTTGGGGGCATCGAGCAGGCGGCCGATCTCTTCGACCGAAAGCACGTGGGGCAGATTGCGCGATTTGCGCGGCGTCCTCAGCGGCTTGGCCGGATTGTCCGTCGTCCAACCTTCGCGCTGCCCAAAACGGTAGAAACTGCGCAGCGACGCCAAACGCCGGGCGATGCTCGTCTTCGCGTAGCCGGCCTCGTGCAATGCTGCGACATAGGCGCGCAGCTCGATGGGCGTTACGTCGCCCGGCTCGGGCATTTGGCCAAGCGATTCTTTCAGCCAACCGGCCAGGGCCGTCAAGTCTTCGCGATAGCTCTTGATCGTAAGCTCCGAAGCGTTGCGCTCGACGCGCAAGTAGGTCAGAAATCGATTAATGGCCGAATACATGCGCGGTGGGGCAAGGCCGGAACGGTTCGAGGGACCAACGCACTGGCGAGCGACTCTTCACAGCGGGCGACAATTGCCGAGAGTCGGCCGCCGAAATCTCATGGCCGAACGCCGGCGGGGGCACGGGGGACGTTCCCGGCAGGGCGGTGTTGCACCGCCGGCACGTTTGGGCGGAATGCTCAGGGCGGCATGTTTAGGCGGCGTCGTCCGATTCCGTGTCGGCGGGCAGGGCCATGCCGAACCGCGACTGCCGAAGGTGCCGTTGCGACTCTTGACGAATCTTCTGGCTCAACACGGCGGCATCGTACCAGGTGAAGCTCAGTTCGGGGTTCGATGCAAAGCGTCCCAGCGTGCGCAATGTTTCCGCACGGCTGGCGTCGTCGTAGAGAAAGACGTAGCGCTCGTTGCCCTTAATCAGCGCGAGCACGTTAATCTCTTGATTCACGGCAGGGCATCTCCTTGCGACAGCAGCCCGAGCCGGCACGCCCGGTCTCTTCCATGACATTCGTTGGGGGGGTGAATCCGCCCGGCACGCGACATCACCCATTGTTCTTATCGGATAGCAGGCCAGCGCCAAACCACTCTAGTTTGGTCGGCGCCGCCTCGAGCCGTCAGGGTTTCGGCGATGTGCATGTGACAGCAAAATCGCACGAAATCGTCGCTGCGCTGCAAGTAGCTTTGCCAACCGCCAAACCGCGCGTCGTTGCGAAAGTAGTAATAGCTCGAAAGGGCTTCGGTAAAGTCGGCATCGTGCCCGTGATAGGCCTTGGTGTGCTTGATGACCGGTTCATTCGACGGCTGGCCCTTGGGCGGACGTTTCAAAGGCGGCGGGGGCACGAACCCTCTCGGGTCGGGCCAGTCGGGCGGCAGGCCCAACTCGACCGCCTCATCGCCAACAACCTGCTGATGCCCGGCCGGGCGGACCGCACCGCCTGACGACGTTGTGTCGCGCCAATGGTTCGGCTCCTCGACCCCCGGGACGTTCGGTCCAGCCGGCCGGTTCGGCAATGCGTTGGGGTCGTCCTTAGGAGGCTCGGGCGTGGGAATCTGGATCGGAAGTTTCTGGTAAGAAGGAGTTTGCGTCTTCATTTGGGCCTTGGCCAACGCAAACTCCGCCTCGAAAATCAACGGACCGGGAATCTGATCCTCTTCGGTCGTCCCCCACGGCAACCCGTAGCCCGGCGGTATCGGATGATAGTTCGGATTGGCAGCGTACCACTCGACTTGCATCGACATCCGTGGCGGATAGTACGGCGAGTAATCCGTCACGGCCCCGATGAGGACGGCATCCACATCGAGGATTTGGGCCAGCCGTCGGGCGTCTTCCGCGCTGCGAAGCTCGATGCGGTAGTCGCGCATGGTCGTTTCGACAACGTGAACAGGCACCACCTCGAAGCCCGGCACACTCTGCAATTCGTGGAAATAGGCTTGAGCTACGCGCCGTCCGTCTAACGTTGCTTCGCCGCTGAGGTTAAAGAACGGAGCGATAGCCACTTTGGAAAGCTGCGGAAACGGATTGTGATACTGCGGCTGGTGCGAAATCTCGGGCAGCAGCGAACAGCCGCTGCCCGTCGCAAGCGTAACGAACAGTAATACCGCCGAGAACCTATTCACTCAACGCAACTCCCGCAATCGACCTATTTTCACTCACGCCCCTTCTATTCCGTTTGCCGGGCCCGAACCTCCCGCCGAAAAACCAGCGATTGTCCGTCGGCCCGAATCGCGCTGTTCCCGTCCCGAGGAACGGGCTTTTCGACCGCTACGACCAAAATGCCAACTCTTCCGCGAAAAAACCGATCGCGACGTTACCGGAAGCACGGCAGGCGACCATCGCACTGCGGGAGAAAGGCCAGAATAATCGCTAACGTCAGCCTTATCGGCAAAGTCCCTGCAAATTCTCCAATCGGATTCTCCCGTGCCGATGGCTTGTACCGCCAAGCCGTTTCGGCACAATGAATAGAATGAGCACGGCACCAGCAGACAAATCTCCGCGGAACCCCACGCGAGCGGTATCGATCGGATCGATCACGATCGGCTCAGGCCACCCGATCGCCGTGCAAAGCATGTGCGCGACAAAAACGACCGATGTGCCCGCCACGGCAGCACAAATCGAAGCCTTGCGGCGCGCCGGGGCTGACATCGTTCGCGTTGCGGCCGACACGCGGGCCGACGCGGCCGCCTTGGCCGAAGTCCGGGAACGGACAACGGCCAACCTCTCGGTCGATTTGCAAGAGAACTATCGGCTGGCCGAGGCCGTCGCCCCGCATGTGGACAAAATTCGCTACAACCCGGGGCATTTGTACCATCATCAGGTGGAGGTTCCCTGGGCCGATAAGGTCCGCTATTTGGCCGAGGTGGCTTCGCGGCATCGCTGCGCGATTCGAGTCGGGGTGAACTGCGGCTCGATCGATCCGGAACAGAAGGCAAAGTTTGCGCCGGGCGATCGGTTGGGGCCTATGCTGGCCAGCGCGTTAGCGCATTGCGAGTTGCTTGATCGGTTGGGGTTCTTTCAGTATTGCGTTTCGTTGAAAGACTCGGATTGGCGATTGGTCGTCGAGGCCAACCGCCGATTCGCCGCCCAGCGGCCCGACGTGCCGCTGCACTTGGGGGTAACCGAGGCGGGCATGCCGCCCGAGGGGATTCTTCGCACCCAATGGGCCTTGCAGGAATTGATCCCGCAAGGCATCGGCGACACGATTCGGGTGTCGCTGACCGTGCCGGGGCATCGTAAGCAGGAAGAGATCGAGGCCGCCCGTAAGATACTAGGCGACATCGCGGCCGGCCGCCGAATCGAGCCGCCGCAGGAAGAAGGCCGGCAACTGACGATCGTCAGTTGTCCAAGCTGTGCGCGGGTGGAAAACGAGGCCTTCGTCGCCTTGGCCGAGGAAGTGCGGCAAATGTCGCGATTCGCCGAGGCGTACCCGATTACGATTGCCGTGATGGGCTGCCGTGTGAACGGGCCGGGCGAAACCGATTCGGCCGATTTGGGTCTGTGGTGCGGACCGTCGAAAGTTCATCTCAAACGCGGCGCCGAATTGATCGGAGCCTTCGCCTATGGCGAGATCTTGCCCCGCTTGCGCGCCGAGCTCGAAGCCCTGATCACCCAGATTGAAAATCGCAGATCGCGTGCCTAACGAACACGGATCGCCGTGATCGATCGGCACCAAGAGACTGCGACAAGTTCGTCGAGCGTTTGCCGCGACGGGCATTCCGCCCGAACCATGCGCGGAACGATCGCCGCCGACCGTTATTGCACGATCAATGCTTCCTGTCGGGCGATGATCTCCAAGAGCATCGCCGTGAGCCGGCGTTCGATCTCTTGCGGGTCGAGAGACGTTTTGCCGCCGACCGCCGCATCCGCGACCGTCTGCCCGGATTTCGCGATCGCCCGGGATTCGGCCGCGGCCATGAACGCCTGGTCATGGCCGGCCATTCGCGCCAGCAAGTGCGAGAATCGATCAGCCGCCGGCAGGACGCTGGCCACATACACCTTCCAGCCGCGTTGGCGCATTCGTTCCACCTGGCTCAGGGCGGCACGCTGGGGATGGTCGATCGGCGCTTCGCTCCACACGGGCGACGAGCTGCCTGCCGCCCAGGCATCGACCGCACCCTCGCTTGCCCGCGCCGACTGCGGAACCCCCGCTAGAATGACAACAACAATCTTTTCACGCCTTGCGGCCGCGGTTTCAGAGTCGCTGCCGGCCAACAGTTCCGCAGCCGTTTGCAGTGCGGCATCCAAGGGCCGCGGCTTTCGCGTTTCCCCCGCCGCCTGCAAGCGTCCTGCGGCAACCAAAGCGGCAGTGCAGTCGGGGCCCAGCGGATGCCAAGCGATTGGCCCGCCGTTAAACAAGCAATCGAATCCGACAATGGCCGTTCGGTCTCGCGATGGATCATTCGTACGAGACACATTCCGCCGATCGAGTTCCATCAATGCCGACGCCAACGAACGGCGCACCGCATGCATCGGTTGTTCCCGCGGCAGAAAGCTCAAAAGCCGATCGCCCACGGTCTCCCAATGGGCCGGGCAGGCCGGATGATGCACCGAAAGCGGCGAGTAGTCGATTCCGTCGGGCTTCAAATCTCGGCCCAGATCGAGTAGGAACTGCACGTAGGTGCGATTGCCGACGGGCCACGGGGTTTCGCCCACTAGGCCCTCGCCGTCAAGTCCAGCGCCGGTCCGAGAGGCAGTTGCCGACCGACCCGTTGCGTCTTGCAAACCCGTTGCGTCTTGCAGGCCGGCATCTCCCCGCCAAGAACGAGCTTCCTGCCGAGCGGCCGTGCCGTAAATCTCGCTCAGCCGTCCCCCGTTGCGCAGGTAGTCGATATACGATCGCCAGAACTCGAACCGGTCGAGCGACGGCGCAGGCTGTACTTCTCTCAGAACGCGGCGCAGTTGCAAATCGATTAGCGCGGCATACGCCTTCGAGCGTCGCACCTCGGCCGAGTCGTCGGGCTGCACCCGATAGGCCAGCGGCAGTGCCTGGCGGCAAAGCGGGCCATCGGCGGCCGACAAGATGAGCAGCGGGTCGATCGCCTCGCCAGGCTCAAAGCGCCTGTCGCCAAGCTCGATCGTGCCGAGTTGCTCTTCAACGCCGGGAAAACAGCCCAAACGCAGGTCGTCGTAGAGCGACTCGATCGCGCGCGCTTGCGTCGCCGAGTCGGTCGGCGTTCGCATCGGCGCGCTAAGATCGTTCATCGCGCCCGACAGATCGACGACGAAGCAGATGTCGCGCGGCGTGGTTCGGGCCACCGCCGCGGCCTTGTCCGCAAAGTCGAACTTCGACCACCATCGGCCGAAAAGCAAAGTGTGCGCCGACCAAGCATCGTCGGTCGCACGCAGAGAAACCCGCACGGCATCGCCGCCGGAGCCGCCGGAGACAAACATCCGTTGCGCCGCGTCCCAGCGGCCTCGCTCCATCGAATCGACGGCGATGCGGTTTTGGGCTTGACTCAATCGTCGCTTTTGCTCCGCCGGCGAACGGCCCAACGCCAGCGCCACAGCGGCATCATCGGCTTCCACCTGAAGCTGCGCACGGCGCGCGACCAACAGCCCCAAATCGATAAGGAAGGCGGCCGAAAGCATCAATCCGATCAGTCCGCCGATCAACAGAATCGGAGCGACGCCCGATCGCGCGTCTCGTTCATCCGACGATCTGGCCGGCCGGCGCCTGGTCTCGGCCGATCGCCGGCCGCCCTCGGCCCGATGCAACCGCCCCAAGCCGGGCGAAGCAACGTGTTCATCGATCACAGGCATCAAGCAACGCAGCATTGGCCAACTGTGCCTTTCCCATCGCATCACGGCCTGCCGACGGACCGCCGCGCCCGATGGTCGTTCGATTCCAGATCACGCGGGAAGGTTTTGCCGCGCAAACGGACGTTCTCCACCATCCGGTCGTTGGCAACCGACCGCGAGACAAGCTCCAGCCGCAGCAACGCCGATTCGCGCAGTAAACAACATCCCCAAGTATTTAGGTCGCAAACCCCGGGCCGTCAAATAAAAGGGGCGCCGGGCGGCGATGGGATGCCGCGACGCTCCGCAAGCGACGACGCCCCGCCGGCGACCAAGCGAAGCGCAGTCCGCGAAATCAGCTCGCTTCGAGGATGCCTGCGTTCGCTTCGAGGTCGGCGCAAGGAATCGCGGGGGCCTCCGGCAGTCGGGAATCACCGGCAGAGCAAAGCATCAGGCCCGGATTCTCGGCACCATCGGCACACTCGTCAGAAAGCGGAACAACGGCAGCCGCATGCGCCGACAGAACGTGCGATGCGCACTCCCGATCGCCCGACAACGACTCGCCTCGGCGCCCGGCAAAACGCGCGAGCACGTTCTTGCCGGTGCTCGGAACCCTCAAATGCCTTCCGGCTGTCAGCGCCCGGCAAAACGCATGGCCTGCGCGGCGATGTCGAGGCCGACGAACCGATTCAACTCGGCGAGAAGCTGCGAAAAGACGGGGCCGGGCGCTCCGTCGCCCACCGGGCGGCCGTCGAACCGCGTAACCGGCAACAGGCAAAACGGCGTGCTCGAAAGCATCACTTCGTCGGCCGCCGCAATGTCGTCCGTTGTGAGATTGCGATAACCGGCGTTCAGCCCGATGCCCTCGGCAAGCCGGAAAACACGGCCCAAAGTTACGCCCGGCAGCACGTGCGCCAACGGCGGCGAAATCAACCCTTCGTCGCGGCGGTAGATGAGGACGTTGGCTGTCGAGGCCTCGGTGATGAAACCGTCGAGATCGAGCAAAACGGCGCGCGCCCCGGGGTACCGCCGGGCGACCTCGCGGTCGGCAAGATAGTAGTGCATCCGACTGCGGCACTTGACGTGGGCGGGCCAACACGCCGAAGGGACTTGGCGAACGCTCGATACGGCAAGGTGCTGCCCGCGCGAATACTTCTCCGCCCAAAGACGAAACGGCAGCGGATAGGTGTGCATCGCCAACAGCGGTTGAGAGGTTGTCGAGCGCGAATAGGCCGGGTAGTCGCCGGGGGTTGCAAAGACAGAAAGCCCCAGGTCGTCGCCTTCGTTCAGCAGCGCGTGATTGTGGGCCACCAGCCGCTCGGCCGCAGCGCGCAGTTCCGATCGAGCCATCGGCGGCTCCAAGCCGAGAACCGCCAGCGACGAATCCATGCGATCGATGTGCTCGTCGAAATCGAAGAGGCGGCCCCCAAAGGTCCGCAGTTGCTCGGCGATCGTCGTCCCTTGCACGAACCCGCCGTCGGTGAGCGGCAATCCAGCCTCCGCAGCCGCAATCCAACGACCGTTCAAGAAAACCAGTTCGCTCATGGTCCGACCATTATCGCCCAAGCAAGCGGATTCTGCCAAGGATAGCGGCCCGTTGAAAAACTCGGTCTTGGGCGCTGCGGACTGCATTTTTCCGAGGGTTTTGATGCTCGCAAACAACTTTCATCAACGGGCTGACAGGCGATTGCACGGCGGAAACCGTGCACGAACCGCGCGGGCGACACGGCGGCCCCACCGGCGCTCCGTCCAAATGCAGGCGATGCCGACGGCAACCAGTGCCCCTTGGATTCGCTTCGACTCACTGCGTTGCCGATAGAGAATGATTCGGGCCGGGCGCGAAGGAGATCGTCGGAACAATCGCGGCCGCATAGCAAACCCAAGCGTGAGTTTTGCCCACGGCACATGAAAGATCGACGACGTGCAGGTTTTGGCCGCCCCCGCACGGGCCGACGTAGCCGAGCGCCTGCGGTCCGCGCCGGCCATACATCCGCGGGTAGAACCGCAATGCCGGGTCGAAGCGATTGCGGGTGATGGTGATCTCGGCCGCCTCGCGTGCGGCGGCGGCGAAACGGCCTTGCGGCGACAAATCGCCGGCATCGAGGGCCGCGGCAACGAGGATCAACCGGATGCGCCGAGCAGGCCGCTTCGAATTGCCCGAGTCGCGCGAGTCGCCCGAAACGCCCGAGTCGCGCGAAACGCCGGCCGAACCGTCGTCGTTTCGCGATGCCGAAGCGGCCGAATTCCGGTTCGCGGCCAGCCGGGCAATCGCTTCGACGGCAATCCGCGCCCCAAAGCTGTATCCCACCAGGCAAATCTCTTCTCGCTGATCGAGCAACTGCAACAGATCGGCCAGATAGCAGGCTTGTGTCGGCGTGTAGGCGTGTTTGAGCTGAACGTCGGGCCGCTGACGCCGGCCGACGCGATCGGACGGCCAGGCCCAGATCAGCAGGCGGTACTTCCGCCCGCTCGACTCCAGCTTGCTGCGAACGGCCTCCGCATGAGTAATCGCCGACTGGAGTGACTCGCGATTGCCGTGAATAAACACGAACATCGGCCGCGGATCGTCGCGCACAATCCGTTGCAGCGCATCGAGCGATTGATTGTTCCAACAATCGCCCGCGGCCTGCCAAAAAGAGATGCGTTGCTCGACCAGCCGTTGTTCGCCGCACCGCACCGCCCGGCGCGTGCTGATCAACCAGACGTCGCCCCCGGGCGCATCGGCGCGCACGGTCGCTGCCAATGCGGCAATCGCCAGCCACGCGGCCAGTGCCGGCGTCGTCACTGGGCACGGTCGATGCAACATGGGCGGAAGATCGAAGGGTGGACGATCGAATGAAGTTGTCCGGTTGGCCGAAGTTTTTGCCGGCCGCTGAACAAACGTAGCTCAACATCCGAGCCGAAGGGAAGATTCGCCGATCGACTCGTACCGCGTTTTGTTTCCGCACGGTCGCTGCCGGCGGCGGGCGGAACGGCTGTCGGGCGGGTTGCGATGCGCTGCTTCGCCCTCGGCACGGCGATACCGTTGGCGCATCGCGCACAAGCCATGCGAACGATTCGCTCGACACGTCCGGCGGCAAATTGTTGCCGAAAAACAACGATGTTGCATTTGCTCATCGCCGATGGTGGTGTAGAGTTCCTTCATGCAGGAGCCCTGCGATGGAACGATTCTGTTTCGATGGGAGTTCGAGTTATGAAGAAGATGTTGATCTTGACGGTCGTGCTGACGCTGTGCTGCGGCACGTTGGGGTGCCGCTGGTGCGATCGTTGGTGGCGCGGCTCGTCGGCCAATGACGCGCCGATCATCTACGGCGCGCCGATCTCGGGTTGCGACCCCTGCGCCGCTCCGGCTGCGGCACCGTGCGCACCGCCGGCCTGCGGATATATCGCCCCGACCACGGGAAGCTGATTCAGCGAGTCCGCGAACAGCCTTTTGTGTCCCGCCGTGCTTATCGCATGTCGGCCGTGCCGTCCTGATCACCGCCGGCCGCGATGAGCATCCCCGCCCCAAACGCCCGCCTTTGCCCCTAGCGATTTCCGCTGGCCGTCGCTGATTGTCTGCGGCCGCCGCCGGTTTCCGCCCATCGTCCGAAAGCCAACGGCCGATGCGCTGCGCTGACGCTGGCAAAAGCGTGCGTTGGGGCGGCGCGAGTTTTGCGGAGGGCGACAGGTTGCCAATCGCCGGCGACCGGCGGGAGTCGGGCGATCCGCGCGCGAGCGAGCCTGCCGCCGGAATGCTTTGCCACGATCGGGGCGCACGAACCGGCGCGCAGCGGCCGCCTCATGGTGCTGTCTGCCGCAGAGGCTGCATAGCGAGCAGATAACCGGCATTGCGCGGTGGAACGCACGGCAGCAGAATCGGTCGATGATTCCTGCGTCGTGCGCGGCTATGCGTTGTTCGCCGCGTTCCAACGCCGGCGAAGCCAACGGCCCCAGCGCAAAAGTTGCGCCCGCACCGCGGCGGACGGGTAATGGGTCAGCCGCCCGACGCTCGCAATGCGCGTGGCCAACGGCATCTTGCGCTCGATGGAGCCTACGCCCAAATCGAGCAACCGATCGCCGCGTTCGAAACTGTCGCGCACGGCCATGCCCATCAGCACAAGGCCCGCGCTGTGCCGGGCGAACTGCGGATCATAGCCTTGCCGCAGCCCGAACAACCGCCCGTTCCAATGATAGTTGTATTGGAAGGCGATGGGCCGATCTCCGCACCAAAGCAAGCACACGTCTGCCGCCCCCAGCGCGACGGCCGACCGGTGAACGTCGCGCAGAAAGCCCTGAATACTCGGACTGCTCAGGGTGGTTCCGCGCGCGGCCGATGCCTGCCAACTCGCCGCGGCCACCTGCCGGCATGCCTCGAACAAGTCCCAACGGGGGTCGCTCGATTCCAACGCAACGGCGGGCACGGACCGCTGCGGCAAACTCGATTCGCCCCGAGGCGGGAAAAGGTGCGAGCCGCCGCCGGGTCCCGAAGCCGCAACAGCGGCGCAACAATCGGCATGATCCGCTTCGCCTGGCGCATCCGGTCGGAACCGTTCAAATCGCACATCGCCGCGCGACATCAAGCGACGCTCGGCCGCCCGAAAGTTCCGCCGCCAATGCGACGATCGGCTTCGGAGGTAGTCGTCCCAACTGCCGTCAAAATCGATGAGTGCGGTTCGATCCTCGGCGCAGAACGTACAGCCGGATACGCCGCTGAGCAACGTCTCCCATAGGCTGTCCGCATCGGCCTCCGCACTGCCCAAATGCTTCAGATCGATGAGGTCCCAATCGCGCGGACCGCTTTTCAGGTAGTTGACGGCCGCCGCGGTCGCCCAAACCGGATCGGGACCGATCGGGCCGAAAAAGGTTCCCCAGGCGTCTAGCGGCCAAACGATCATCCTCATCGGGCCGAGCCGAGTCATGCACCGCCGCACCACAAGCGGGACAATCGCCCGAATCTCCCCGCCGTCAAAAACCAACAGCACCCGCAAACGCCGGCCTTCGCCATAGTGCCGCCAGTAGGCCTCGAGCCACTCGAGCGACTGAAAAAACGTTGCTCCCGGTGTGCGCAGCAGCAGACCGGCCCATCGCTGACGATGGGGCGCAAGGGCTTCGATACGATCGAGTTCGACGATGTCGGCCATCGGGATGCCGCACGGTTCGCGCCGCGGACGAAGAGTCCGCCCAACCCTAAATAGTTCCACACAATCACGGAAGCGGCCGCGGTCGCTTTCGACGCGGCCGATTGCGTGCGATCGACGTTTGAACCGCTTTTCGCCTTTCGCGGTTTTATTTAGAAATCTACGTTATGCCGCGGCAAGGAACGAACCGGACGCCCAGGATGCGCGTTGCCATGCGGCGCAACCGCCATAATCGGAACCAGCGACGACCAACGAACCGCTGCGCAGTCATCGCCTCAATTGCCGCCGCATCAACGGCCGCTCGGCGGCAACAGCGGCAAGCATGAGGGAAGCGGGAGAGAGAACAACGAACGTAGCCCGAAATAGTGATGGACGGCTGTCAGACGACGGTCAAAACTGTCGGCGAGAGCCGAGACTACCCGAGATGGATCCCGCGGAACCGTCGCCACCTTTCGGGCAGGAGCTTGCAAGGGCGTTTCGATGCGGAGCGATCCGCCATCTTCTCGCATTCTCGCGACTCCGCGATTCCCGTTCTGGATTGTCGTTTCGCGCTTTCGCGCTTTCGCGTTTTCGCGACTCTAAGTCTGTCTGATCGTTTCGCGGTATCGCGTTGTTCAGGCTCCGGCCCGAGCCTCGCACCGGTGTGCGAGCCGAGCCTCTCGAACCGGCCCGTTAGTCAAGAACGGTCTTGATATCGACGTGAACGCGGTCGTTGCGTCCGGCCAACGCCTTGTGGACGGCCAAGTCGATTTCGTGCGGAATCGCGTGCACCGAGCCGTCGCAGAGCGACATTTGAAAGACTCGGGCATGGCAACTGCCGAAGATCCAGTTGAGCGTGGCGCCCTTCTGGTCTTGCCGAGGCTGATCGGCCGCGTAGCTGAGATTATCGTTATCGTGCCCGACATACATTCCTTCGTTGTCGTTGGGCGATTGGCCCGAGTAGTAATGATCGGGATCGATATATCGTTCGCCGATCAGATAGGTATTGCTTGCCCCGTCGTTGATCTTCGACAATCGAATCGCGCTCTTCTGATAGATCACGCCGTTGTTGGCCTTCGTGCCGCCGTCTTGGAATTGGCCGCGCCACCCGACGGCCTCGCTAAAGCTGCCTGGCCCGGCCTCGTCGCCCACACCGACAAACCCGGCATTGCCGGCATAGTCGGTGCGCGCGAACCGCTGCGGGTTGTCGAGATTTCGAAATCCGCCGCTTCCCACGTAGGGATGAACAATCGCTCCGCGGCGCGAGGGGCAGTTGTACAGCGGCAGCGGCGAGGCCGCCACCTGGGTCAAAATGGTCCGCTTTTGCGCATCGGGCTTTCCGGCGGCCATCTTGTAAAGCTGATCCTGCTCGACAAACGGCAGGATGCTGAAACACCAGCCGCCGGGCTGCGAGGGGCCGGCGCCGCGATCCGGATCGCCCATCCAGCGGTGCCCCCAGCCCCCGCTCGGAAGAAATCCGAAAGTGTCGGCATGATTGATCGATGCCAGACTGATCTGCTTAAGATTATTGGTGCACTGCGACCGGCGGGCGGCCTCGCGCACTTGCTGCACGGCGGGCAGCAAGAGAGCAATCAGAATGGCGATGATCGCAATCACCACCAACAGCTCGACCAACGTGAACCCGAGCCGGCGCAAACGCATCGGGAAGCCCCCCAACCAGCGTTTTTACGGCGCGGCCGACATGCACCCAGCGTTGCCCCAGGCCCAATCGAGCGCGCCGGCCAAGCCGTTTTCCAAACAAGAGAAGACCGCCAACGATCCGAAAAACAAGCAATGCGATTGAACTGGCGCCGATCGGCCGGTTGCCTACCGCCACCGCCTGTGCCGTCTTCCGTGTTCCGCAGTAAAAAAAGAGGTTGGAAAAGTGAGGCCGTCGGGACTTGAACCCGAGACCCACGGATTAAAAGTCCGTTGCTCTACCGACTGAGCTACGGCCTCACATTCTAACCCAAATCGCGCACAAACGAAACGATTTTGCCTATTCTCTTGTCCGGCGGGGCGACCGAGCCTTCGGCGCGAAGCCGTCGGCTTGGTGGCCCCTTCGCGTAGCCCCTCGCGTCGGCCACCGGCCCTGACGCTGCAAATCCAGCAGCATGCAACAAGTTGCCGAAAAACGCTGGGCGCAATCGAAACAACCCATTGTCGATCAAATCCGCCAAAGTGTCAATTCCCTGGCCGGGGAGCCTTCGACGGCCCGCATCATCGGCGCGAACGCAGAACGCGCCTCCGGTTCGACCGACGGGCGGTCCGTCTCGGCGTTCTCATGGCGGTCATGGGCGCCGGGTTGCTAAGATACCTGAGATCGTCCTCCGAACGCTCCGATGATGTCGGCCGGAAAAAGCCCGACAACCGCAGAAGGCGGTCTTGTTGGGCTTCGCCAAACCAAGCGGCGCGCCGGCGCCGAACGGCGCGTTGAAAAAGACCCGAAGGAGTTGTACGCAGGCGTCGCCATCCTCGGGAAAAACATGGCCAACAAAGCGCAAGACCGGCTTTTTCAACGGATTGCTAAGTTCACGGCAGACCGGCATCACCACGATTGGCGACGACCAACAATCGACGAGACTCGACCGAAGCGCGTAGAACGACGACACGCCCGCCTTCACCGATTCGTCCAGACCGAGGAAAGAAAGGGGAAAACATGCAACGACGGCAATTCCTTCGGAATGTCGGGGCCGTGGCGTTGACTGTGTCGGCGCCCTGGCCGGCCGCCGTTTCAGCGGCCGAGGCCGACAATCGGGCCGCTTTGCCGGCGGGCCGGCGGTTCCGCTTCGGCGACGGCCGCGACTGGTTCTTCGAGAAGCGGTTCGGCATGTTCGTCCATTGGGGCATCTACGCGATTCCCGCCTGGCACGAGCAGCATCAATGGCGGGCCCGCGTGCCGCGAGCAGAATACGTGAAGCTCGCCGAGCAGTGGAACCCCGTCAAGTTCGATCCCAACGCTTGGCTCGACTTGCTCGAGCAGGCCGGTATGAAGTACCTCTGTCTGACGACCAAGCATCACGACGGTTTCTGTCTCTGGGACACGCGAGAAACGACGTTCAACACCATGCACACGCCCTACCGGCGCGATATCGTGCGCATGGTCGCCGATGCTTGCCGCCGCCGCGGCGTCCCGTTGTGTCTGTATTATTCGATTGCCGATTGGAACCACCCGCACTATCCCAACCAGGGCCGGCACCACGAGCTGCCGCCGCAGCCCGGCGACCAGCCCGACTGGGACAAGTACCTCGAATTCCTCAAGGCCCAGGTGCGCGAGCTTTGCACGAACTACGGCGAAATCCACGGCTTTTGGTGGGACATGAACGTGCCGAAGCACGTCGATCGTTCGATCAACGCCATGATTCGCCAGTTGCAGCCGAAGGCCGTGATCAACAACCGCGGCTTCGACGACGGCGATTTCGGCACGCCGGAACGCGACTACGACACCGCCGCGGCCGAAGCCGCCGCATTCGATCGCCCGACCGAAGCCTGCCAGTCGGTCGGAATGGAAAGCTGGGGCTATCGCAAAGACGAAGACTACTACACCGACCGTCATTTGCTGCGCAGCATCGATCGCTACCTGGCCCGGGGGGCGAACTACCTGCTTAACGTCGGACCGACGGCCGAGGGCGTCATTCCCGAACCGGCAGCCGACATCCTGCGCCGCATCGGCAAGTGGTATGCGGCCGTCAAGGAATCGCTTGAGGGGGTCGAGCCGTGCTCGCATCTGACCGCAAATCGGAACGTTTTACTGACGGGGCGCGGGCGAACGCTCTACGTTCACCTGCACAAAGACCCGCCCGGCGACGCGGTGAAGTTGCGGCCGATCGCGGCGGCGCCCGCGCGCGCCGTGCTCCTCAACGACGGTAGGCCGGTGGAATGGTCGATCGAAATGGCCCCCAGCGACCACTCCGAGCAGCGCGGCTACCTTCGCTTGCGGCGGCTGCCCGTCAACGAAATGAGCAATACCGTTCCGGTGGTTCGGCTCGATTTTGATCGTCCGCTGGAAGAGCTTGCCGCTCCCAAGCCGGATAGACCGACGAGTGTTGAAGCCCAGAAGTGAATTCGGTTGTTTGTGACGGCGGCAGGGCGAGCAGGTCGTAATCGCAATCTAACGGCCCGTTGAAAATAGCCAGCGGGCGCGATCCGAGCATCGAAATCCTCGCGAAAGACGCATCACAGAACTTGCAAGACCGACTATTTCAACGGGCTGCTAACCGTCGGTCGCCGCAACGGCGGGCCGATGCGCGGCGCATGCCGTTTCCGGCGGTTTCCGGCGGCCCGGTTTTCCGGTGCTTTGACGAGCGCGGCCGGCAGGCTCTATAATTTCCAACGATGAGCACACTCAACGCCGCTTGTATTCAGTCGCGTCGGTCCGAGCAAACCGCAGGATCCGAATCGGCCTTGGTTTTCCGCAAGGACGGGCTCGCCCGTCCGGCGGGTGCGAGGCCAGGCGGGAGCAACCGATTTGGATCCCGCAGTCGTTTCGGCTGCGGGCGTTTGCGCGCGGCAACTGTTTTGGGCTTGGCTTGGTGGGCCGGATTGGTTTGGTTTGGACTGGTATCCGCGGTTCCGGCGGCGGACCAAGCGGCGGGCGAAGCGGCGGACAAAGCGCCAGCAGCGGCTTCCGAGGCGCCCGATCGCCCGAAAGAACCGGCTCGGCCTGCGCAACCGGCCCGGCCCGAGGCGCTGCCGGAAGCAGACACTCCCGAGGCAATCCGGCGCGAAGCAAACCGTGCGGAAGCGATCCCGCCCGCAGCCAACGATGCCGAGCCGCAGCGGATGGGCTTTTTGATCGAGGTGCCTTTGCCGATCACGGGCCAATCGTTCGAACGAACGGAGAAGGTGGTGCGGCGCGCCTTGGAAAAGGCACAGGCCCGCAAGGCTCGGCCCGTGTTTGTCTTCTCGTTCGATGCGCCGGCCGGTCAAGATGAACCGTCGCGGCGGAGCGAGTTCGGCGCGGCCTTGTCGCTGGCCGAGTTCCTTTCCAGCGAGGCGATGAATCGGGCGCGAACGATCGCT
>Ga0101944_10003157_pt1 | contig 23922 bp, 20 predicted proteins | sample DewCreD2012metaG_FD_75245 | JGI IMG/M metagenome (GOLD analysis project Ga0101944, IMG submission 75245) | Hot spring sediment bacterial and archeal communities from British Columbia, Canada, to study Microbial Dark Matter (Phase II) - Dewar... ... | reverse complement strand
TTTGACAAAATGATTGCCCGTTTGCGCAATCACCTAAAAGGGGAAATTATTCCTTTCATTGTATGCTACAGCTGTGCTCCAGATGTTGAAAACTACATTGCATTGCAATATCCATATATTCACATTCACAAAAGCTTTGAATTTTATAAGTATAAAAAACAATATGATTAAATCACTGTTAAATAATTGAAATGAATTTCTTCAGTATTTATACTTTAACATAATGTATTGTAAATAAATGTTTTAAGTGATAAATACTATTTGCATATAAAGAAATTAATATTGACTGGTGATATATAAATCCTTACATAATGTTAATGAAGTAATCTTTTAAGAGATTATTATGCCATATTCAACGTTAACAAGTAAAGGTCAAATTACTATTCCTAAAGCAGTAAGAAATAATCTAAACTTAAAAACGGGTGATGTATTAGATTTGTACAAATATTAATAAATGTACACTTCCACCGCCTTCGGCGGCGCGAGTGTACTATTTTTTATATTTTATTTTTAAGGAATAAACACTGTGAATAGATATATTTGTTATTGTTTCAAATACACTGAAGATGATATCATTAATTATATAAAAGAACATGGCAAGTCTACTATACTTGAAAGGATTGTTTCAGCTAAGCGCTTGCATCAGTGTAATTGTGCTTTAAATCACCCTGAAAAAAGGTGATGCTTGTCTGATGTCCGCCGGGTTGTGGACAGTTATAAAAAAATAGTGAGTAATGAATTGTGAGGGCTTATGGACTACCTTCTGTTAGCTGTTTTTGGTGCACTGGTTTTACTGATTATTCTGGTAATAATACTTTTATTACGCAATCAGCCACAGGATGTTACATCGCAGATTAATGCTGCGCTTGCAAACCAGTTTTTGGCATTGCAGTCGTCTATTAACAATGAGTTGCATTCTGCTCGTCAGGAAATAGCTGCTTCAAAAGATACTATCGCACAACATACGTTGAAGACAATTGAAACCATAAAAGAGATTGGGCAAACAATCCATACAATTACACAGCAGCAGGAGGAAGCTCAGCGATTGGGGCAGTCTTTAAAAGATTTATTGCAGGCACCCAAACTGCGGGGAAACTATGGTGAAGCAATATTAGAAGAAATGCTTGAAAGGGTGCTTCCTAAAGGAATATGGGAAGCTCAGGTTTCCATTGATGGCAGGGAAAAGGTTGATGCTGTTGTTAAAATAAAAGATATGATTATTCCCATTGATGCAAAATTCCCGCGTGATAATTATCAGAAATACCTGAATGTATCGTCTGTTGAAGAAAAACGATATTACTGGAATGCATATGTAAGCGATGTCAAGAAGCAGATCAAAAGTATAAAAGAAAAATACATCAAGCCGGAGAAGGGAACATCGGAATTTGCGTTGATGTTTATACCATCTGAGGCTATCTATTATGAAACTATCGCCGAAAAAAATTATTTAGGCATGCCTTCTGATTTGTATGAATTTGCTCAAGATAACAAGGTTATTCCGGTAAGCCCTAACACGTTTTATGCGTTTTTGCAACTAGTAGTTGTTGGCTCACGTAACTTAGAAATTATTAAAAGTGTGAAAAAAATTCAAAATGGCCTGGCTGAGCTTGAACGTGTGTTTGATTTGTTTTATGCAAAATATGAGGAGATAGGCAGAAGCATTGAAAAAGCTGCTGAAAGCTATAGAGTAGGCGATGGCCACATAAAGAAATACAAGGCAAAACTGGATAATACGCTTAAACTTGAAGAATTTTCGCCAAGCGAAGAGCTACCTATAAAGAAAGACTAACCCATTAATCCGCACCTTTTCTTGATTAAAAAAATTTCGTTGAGGGACATTATATGTCACCGCTGATGAAGTATATTTTAATAAAAATGGAAGCTATCACAGTGTTGAAACATGGGTGAGCATGGAAGAAGGTCCTCGTGATGATGACAGATGGCTTATTGAAACAATATAGTTATTAATGAAAGGTTATTGGGGAGGTAATATGTGGATTTATATGAATGATAGTTTTTTATCCATCATTGAAAATGATGAATTACACCTGACAGTGCGTGCACGCAGAAAGGAGGATATTGAGCGTGTCTTTCCGGATGCATCAGTACTGGAAACACCTGACAGGGATTACCGCTACAGGGCAGTAATGAAAAGAAATGATGTGGCGATAGTAATAGCAAAAAGGATCATGGGTATTGATTATTACAACTTTAAGGACAGTGTTAAAGAGTATGACCGAAAGCATGTATATTCTGAGGTTTGGGGGGAAACTTTAAAATTGCAAAAATAAAAAATTCTTGTATTATCTATGGTTGGGATATAAAGCGATGTAGTGCGGATATGAGGACGTTATTGGCGATTGCACTTAAAAATATACTTGCAAATATACTTGACTTTTATTTAACCGTTTATTATCTTTAATATAAGAGGTTTACTATGCCACAAATATCATTATATATAGACAAAGACACCTTGTCCAAGATTGAAAAAGCCGCAGCTAAAGAACGTATTTCAATCTCAAAATGGGTAGGAAAAAACATTAAAAAACTATTAAAAGAAGATTATCCACCAGGATATTTTGAATTATTCGGTTCAATAAACGATGAATCGTTTGAGATTAAGGGTTTGTCATTTGAACAAGATTCAAAAAGAGATAGCTTATGATATATTATCTTGATTCAAATATATGTGTATATTTTCTTAAAGGATTATATCCCTCAATAAGGAAAAATATACAAAATACAAAACCGGATAATATTAAAATTCCTGCCATTGTTAAAGCTGAACTTCTTTATGGTGCTGAAAAAAGTCAGAATAAAGCTAAAAATTTGGCTAATATAAATAGATTTCTTGAACCTTTTGAAATAATACCATTTGATAATGAGTGTTCAATTGTTTATTCTAAGATTCGTTCATCAATGGAACTTAAAGGAACAATTTTAGGTCCAAATGATTATATAATTGCAGCAACAGTTCTGGCTAAAAATGGTATTCTTGTAACAAATAATATAAAAGAATTTGAAAAGGTCAAAAGCTTAAAAATAGAAAACTGGATTCTGAAATAAATGTAACAACAGATCAATAAGCCAGGAAGTAATTTCTATTATGGAAAAATATCTTTCAAATCCGGCAGTTTATAAAAGTAATCCAACAAGAGAATTTTTAGCCCTTTCCAGTGCATGGGAAGATGATCAAAGCGCAGATGAAATAATTGATTCAATAAAAAAATCTCGTAAAAAATCAAAAAGGTTCCAAAAGTATTAGTATTTATTTTATTGTTGAAGATGATAAAAGAATTCCAATTGATGTTGGAAGCCATGATGAAGTTTATTGATAATCGTGGCAATTTTCTTTGTTTTATGAGGAAAGCAGCTTGGCCATGATTAAAACAATTTCTGTAAGGCACTGGCATCCCCATTAATAAGAACTATTTAAAAAATTTTTGAAAATGCTTGCAAAAGATTTGGAATGATGAAAAATGTTGCTGTTTATTCATTGAATCGTGTTTGAGAGTATAGTTATGAATACCTATTTATTAACGTGGAATCCTCTAAAGTTTCCTTGGGATGAATTATATGATGCTATTGATGAAATTGAAAATAAATCGTATTTATTTGGTACATGGAGTTTTGGAAACAGAAACAATATAAAAAAAGATGATAGATTTTTTATGATTAAATTGGGAATGGAACCTCGAGGAATTTTTGCATCAGGAGTTGTTACTAGTAGTGAAGTTTTTGAAGAGTTCTCTTATGCATATAATGGTAAAAGGAGTTATTATGGAAAAATAAAATTTGAAGTTTTATTAGATCCTTATAAGGACATTTTTCCATGTGAATTGTTATTGAAAAATTCAAAATTAAAAAAATACAAAAATTGGTATGCACAAGCATCAGGGTGTATAATTCCAACAGATATTGCAAATGAATTAAGTAAACAATGGAATAAATTTTTAGAAAAGAGGAATTTAACATCATCTGATAATATAGAAAGAAATGATGTAAATAATCCACCAGAAAGGATTGAAGTTTCAATTTTGAGGTTAATAAGAGATTCTATTAGAGCAAAAAGATTAAAAGAAATTTATGAATATAAATGCCAGATATGTAACTCAGCCATTCGATTACAAAATCAGTCCTATATTGAAGTACACCATATTCGACCTTTAGGCAACGGTCATAATGGTTTGGATGTAGAATCTAACATGATTGTTGTTTGCCCAAATCATCATGCAATGTTTGACTTAGGCTTTATAAAATTTGTTGATAGAAATAAAGTTATCATTAACAATAAAACCATTAAAATAAAAAATCGTCATATGATTGATAAAAATAATATTGATTATTACAATGCAAACATATGTCAAATTTAACAAGAAATACCCAAAATAGTGTACTCGCTTTGATCCTTTGCCTTTTAGGTTTCATCGTTATAATAATAAAAATCGACGAAATGTTGTAAGCAAACCGTTAATCCCCATTTTCCCCCTCTATTAAAACAAGTTGCTTAAATACTGGTTTGTATTAATAAAACTATTGAAAATAATATATAGAGATGCAATGATTGATAAAGAATTGAATTGTAATATTTTTTTATTGTAATTCTTGGATCAAAAACGTACTCCAATACTTTGCTATTAAATCTATACCATTCATCTTAAATAAAACTCACTCCACTATTACAGTATGTAAGAAATAAAACAAAAAATTTTAAAAAATGGTTGCGTTGGTGGTAAAGATCTGATAGTATATGAAAGATAAACTGAAAAGATTCTGTTTGCAAACATTTATGGTCTAAAAAAAAGAAAAGAAAAAACTGCTGATAAAAAGTATATCTTAAAACGGTCACTTGTAACATGATACATCTACATGCCAGCAACAATCTTGAATATTTAGCTGCACAATTAGGACAGCAATTATATCGTAAAAAAAATAATATTTTGTTGCCCCACACAATTATTGTGCAAAGTTTGGGGATGCAGCGGTGGATTTCGCTACAGCTTGCTAAACAGTTTGGAGTTTTTCTGAACTGCCAGTTTCCTTTCCCTGAGAATTTTGCTGAAGAAATTTACAAAGCAGTGATCCCTGACTATGAACTATCGCCCCTATATAATAATAAGGCACTGGTGTGGCTGCTTGTTTCACTGTTACCGCAATGTATAGATGAAAAGCCGTTTGAACCCGTTAAACAGTATCTTGTTGCTGATGGCACAATCAGTCAGGTAAGATTGTACCAGCTTGCACGCAGGCTTGCGTATATGTATGATGAATATATTGTGTATTTTTATGAAGATATACTGCAATGGGAAGAAAAACCGCTGGATGCCTGGCAGGTTATTCTTTGGCGATATATAAAAAACAGCATTTCAGTTGATTCAAGGATGTGCCATAAAGCGCAGCTTTTGCAACATGCAGTTAAAGCATTTGGGGAATCAAAAAATGCACAGGCTTTGAAACAAAGGCTAAGTGATGAAATTTTCCTGTTTGGGATTACCGTGCTGCCAGAATATTACATTACACTCTTCAATGCGGTAAGCAGCATTGTGCCTGTACATATATTTCAGCTTAATCCATCAAAGGAATACTGGTTTGATGTGCGCAGTGAAAAAACTATCTTGCGTATAAAGCAAAAGATTAAATCCAAAAATATTCCCATAGAGGACATGCATTTTGAAGTTGGCAACCCACTGCTTGCATCGCTGGGCAGGGTTGGGCAGGAATACATTGGGATGCTTTTAGATTTTAACGTAGAAGAAAATATTAATGATGAACATCACTATACGCTTCATACAAACAAAACACTCCTTGGATATATTCAGGGAGATATATATAGTTGCATTGAACGCGGGAAGAACGGGAACGATAAGCTTGAAATAACGCCTGACGACAGGTCCATTACCATACATTCGTGCCATTCGCCATTGCGTGAGGTTGAAGTGCTGCGGGATTATATCATTGATATTTTGAACCATACATCAATTGTTCCCAATGATGTTATTGTTATGGCACCTGACATAGATGTGTATGCGCCATTTATTAAAGCAGTCTTTGATGAACAGGTATTAAAAAGGGAAGGATTGCCTGCCTTGCCGTATTGCATTGCAGACCAGTCATATAAAAATACCAGCCGTTTTATTTCTGCATTTTCTGATGTGCTTGAGGTTATGGCTGGCAGGCTTGAAGCTGATAAGGTTTGTGAATTGCTTGATTATGATGAAATAGCAAAAAGCTTTGGAATAGATAAGCACACTGTGATGTCTTTTCACCAGTGGGTGGAAGAACTCAATGTGAAATGGGGAAAGGATACTAACCACCGCAAACAATACACTAACACTGAAAGCAATGCATTTACCTGGCATTATGCCATTGAGCGGTTGCTGATGGGATATGCAATACCGCAGAGTGCAGGGCTTGTTGATGATGTTATTCCCTTTGATAGTGTTGAAGGTTCACAGGCTGTTGTGCTGAGCTGTTGTATAAATTTTTTGGAAACATTGTTCTGTTTTTTTGATGAAGCGCAAAAGCCAAAGAAACTTGCAGGCTGGATTGAATATTGTAACAATCTCATAAACACCATGCTTGATGTGGAAAATAATTCTCATGATTATGAAAATATCCAGAATTTGTTTGTATCATTAGGGGCGATAGTTAATGACAATAAGCTTAATGATAATATAGAATTTCTGGTGATAAAAGCCTGGATTGAGGATTTCCTTTCTGAGCAAAGGGCCAGCAGCAATTTTTTAAGTAAAGGCATTACCTTTTGCCAGCTTTTGCCTATGCGAAGTATTCCCTTTAAGGTTGTATGCCTTTTGGGGATGAATGATGGACAGTTCCCACGGCTTGATGAGAATATAAGCTTTGATATATTGCGCAATGAAAAATATAACGATGCATTGCCGCATGAAAAAGATAAAGTCAAATTGCCACGCTGCATCCGTTCAAAGCGCAATGATGACCGCTATTTATTTCTGGAAAGCATAATTTCAGCAAAAGAGTATCTTTTTATAAGCTATCAGGGCCAGAGCCCCATTGATTTAAGCAGCAAAGAGCCATCCATAGTGGTGAATGAATTGCTGGAATATATTGAGAACGGATTTTATGTGCATGACCAATCCCAATCTATACGAGATTGTATTGTTACACAACATCATCTGCATCACTTCCATCCGGCATATTTTCAGGATAACAGGAAATATATTTCCTACTCAAAAAGGTGGCTGGATGAAAGCAAAGCGTTATATGGCCAAAAACAGGATTATCAGCCACTTATTACACAACCAGTTGAGTTTCAAAAACATAACACTGCCATAACCATGGATGAACTCATACAATTTTTTAATAATCCAGCCCGTTACTTTATTACAAGGGTCTTGGGCATCTATTTGCGTGATAACGTAATAGAGTTAGATAGCAATGAGCTTTTGAGTATAGCAGGTGGATTGGATGAATATGCATTAAATAATGAGATAGTTGCCTGGCGCATTGCTAACAATGATATACAACAATTTATGTATGTAAAGAAGAAAGAGGGTGTAATACCTGATGGCATTTTGGGTGATGTTATAGTTAAAAATGCAGATGCAAATGTTGCGGGTTTTGTTGAAAATGTTAAAAAGTATTGTATGGGAGAAAAGCACAGTTATGAATTAACTTATACGGGACATGATGGCATAACAGTAACAGGCACACCAACACTGTATGGGGAAAAACAGGTTTTTTACAGGTATGCTGAATTAAAAGCAAAAGACAGGATGAAGGCGTTTTTATGGCATATATTTGTTTGTGCTACAGGAGAGTTTGGTGTTACAACGTATGTACTAACAAAAGATAAACCACAACCATTAGCATATACAAACATTCCTAGTGAAAGAGCAAAAACGTATTTAGATAAATTTTTACATTTGTTCAATGAAGGCAAAAGGCGGATTATTCCATTTTTCCCTGAAACATCATATAAGTATTATGAACTCATGCACAGTCAAAAGAAAAATAAAAAGTATATAGTGTATGATCTGGAAAAAATATTTTATGGAGATAGTGACTACAATATCCCAGAATATTCTGATCCTCATGTAAAACGGGCATTATATAAGGTAAATATTTTTGATGATGAAACCCTTTTTGCTGAATTTAAAGATATCGCAACAGAAGTATTTAGTATGATACAGGAATGGGAAGTACAACAATGACAAAGGTACACCCTGTAAGCAATTTTTCTGAATATTCTTTAGATGGCATTAATTGCATTGAAGCAAGTGCGGGTACAGGCAAAACCTATACCATAAGCCATCTGTACCTGAGGCTGATTATTGAGAAAGAATTTAGTATTGATAATATTCTTGTTGTTACATTCACTAATGCAGCAACTGAGGAGTTGCGTTCGCGTATTCGTACCATTATAAAAATAGCATACGATATGGTAGAGGGTAAGTGTAGCAATGAAGTTATAGAAAAATACAAGGAGTTGTATGAATATTTGAATAAAAAAGCGGATTCCGGTAACTATCGCAAACAAATAAAAGATAAACTTCAATTGGCATTGAGTGAAATTGACAAAGCACACATATATACCATTCACAGCTTTTGTAGCCGCACATTAAATGAATTTGCATTTGAAAGCCGTTCGCTTTTTGGAAGCCAGCTTGTTGAAGACGAAAGCCCGTATTTGCGTAGAGTAGTTGAGGATTTTTATTATACAACAATTGCTCCGCTTGGCGAAGAGTTTGTTGCCTTGTTTTTTCAAAAAAATGAGGACTTTGTAAGCTGGTTCATGAAGCTTTTGCACAAACTGCCTGATGATCCTGATATTGCAATCCTGCCTGATATAACGTTTGAACCTAAAAGATTACAACAACAGGTAGATACACTTACCAAACAAATAAAAACAATACGGGAAAAGTTTAATGCTGAGTTTGGCTCTATAAAGGATAATTATTGCAAAGCCTTAGCGGATGGCGTGCTCAATAAGAAATCATATAATGAAGATGACATCTATACGTTACAGCAAACTATACAGATACTCTCAGTGTATTCTGCATTGCAGGATGATATAAATAAAAATTTAAATAAATTCTCACTTTCAGGTTTATTATCTAAACTGAAAGGTGGATATAACAAAGGTGAAAAGCACTATACATGGCATGAATTTTTTACGCTTCTTGATGAATGCAGGAATACTATTATACATATAAAGATACAGGTAATTGCTGCGTATCGTGAATTTATATTGTATAGTGAAACACAGTATTCACGGTACAGGGATCGCTGGAATATTATTTCATTCAGGGATATCCTGAAAGATATGCATAAAGCGTTAAAGCAGGGTACTGACAGCAAATTGGCTATACGGGTACGTGAGCGTTTTAAGGCAGCACTTATTGATGAATTTCAAGATACTGACCCGTTGCAGTACAGTATATTTACAACTATATTTAAAAAGAAAGGCTATATACTGTACATCATTGGCGACCCCAAGCAGGCTATATACAGCTTCAGAGGGGCTGATGTGTTTGCGTACATCAAAGCGCGTGCAAGTGCTGATAACATATATACTTTAACAAAAAGTTTCAGATCAACCCCGGCATTATCTCATGCTATAAATTATATTTTTAGCCGTATTAATAACCCTTTTGTGTTTAATGAAATACAGTATCATCCTGTTGAATCGCAAATACAGGATTCATGTTTTGGTAAAGACGCATTGCAAATATGGTTTATCAAGCAAGATGACATCAATGATAAAAATATATCTGTTGGAATAGCACGTAAGATAATTGCCAGAAATATTGCCCGTGAAATCCAGAAGATTGTCAATGGTTCATATGTGATTAATGGGAAAGCATTACAATACAGTGATATAGCCATTTTAGTGCGGAAACACCATGAAGCAGAATTAGTACAGGATGTTTTACGGCAATGTGGCATTAATAGTGTTTTATATAGCAGGCAGTCAGTATTCACTACACCTGAAGTATGGGAACTTTTACATGTTCTTGAAGCCATTATCAATCCGTCTTCAACAGCAGCTATAAAGCGGGCACTGGCCACCAGCCTTTTGGGGTATTGTGGATATGATATTATGCAGATGGAGCAACAGGGCTTATTAGATACTATCAAGATGCAATGTGCTGCATACCTAGACGTCTGGAAGCTGAAAGGCTTTATTGTCATGTTGCAGCGGCTTCTTCATGATGATGCGATAGTAAAAAAGAAAAACGATGATACAGTTGCAAAAAGAATTTTACAATACAATGATGGCGAAAGGGTGATAACCAATATACTGCACTGTGCTGAAATACTTGCCGATACTGAGTGTCAGAAAAAATTAGATCCGGTGGCGCTGGTTGAGTGGTTGAAAAAAGCCATGTACGTAGAAGCGGAGGCCAAAGAGCAGGAATTGCGCCTTGAATCAGATGCCAATGCTGTCAAGATTGTTACCATACATGCAAGTAAAGGGCTTGAATATCCGGTAGTTTTTTGCCCGTATCTTTTTAATGTTTCTTCATTAGATGAAATATTTGTTTTTCATGATAGTGCAGATAATAACTATAAAACTCATGTATCGTTTCAATTTAGCAAGAACAAAGTTGAGGAAAAAGCTTTGTTGTTTCCTGATAATGATTATGAAGCATTTGAATTTATTGCAAAATGTGAACTGCTAGCTGAATCCCTGCGAATTGCCTATGTTGCAATAACACGTGCAAAGTTCAGGTGTTATATTGGATGGGGGAACATCAATACAACAAAAACATCAGCGTTACGCTATCTTTTCCATTATGATAATACCACAATAAAAAATTTTATTGAAGGCATTGATCGTTCAACTGATGAGTTGTTGAATGATCTTAAACTAATTGAAGACGAATCAGGTGGCGTCATCAGTGTTAAGCCCATTCACGATAAGATATTACTTTCTCAGGAAACTATCCAGCCAATATATCACCAGCCGCACCATATCAAAAAGCTGGTAAAACCATTAGAACCTGGCTGGCAGCTGACAAGCTATACGTCGCTGTCATACAGGCGTGAGGATGAAAAAAGTGATGAGGTGCAGGTTCCTGTTATTATTAAAGAAGAAGCAAAAGAGCAATCTATTTTTACATTTCCTGCCGGAAGCATTCCCGGTTTATGCATCCACAAGATTTTTGAAACAATTGATTTTGATGCAGATACTAAAGCAATATCACAGGCCGTTAGTGATTCATTGAAAAGATTCAACATTAATAGTGTATGGACTGATATAGTAACTACTATGGTTCATAACGTGTTAAAGGTTCCCTTACAAACAAATTTTGTTTCATTATCCAGCATCCCTACTAACAAACGGCGCCATGAATTAGAATTCTATTATCCGGTGGAAAAACTTGACAGCAAACGATTGGTGCAGCTTTTCAACGAACACAGCCTTTTTACCATGAAATATGCATCAGCTTTAGAACAGCTATCATTTGCTGATATTAGCGGTTTTATGCATGGTTACATTGATATGGTATTTGAACTTGATAACGCCTACTACATTGTTGACTGGAAGTCAAACCTGCTTGGCACATCCCTGGAGGATTATCATCGCAGCTTGTTACAAAATGCAATTGCTTCACATCTATATTTTCTGCAATATACAATTTATACGGTTGCTATCCACAGGTATTTGCACTTGATGCTGGGCAAATCGTATAGCTATGAAAAACATTTTGGTGGTGTGTTGTACATATTTGTCCGGGGAGTTGATGCTGCACATGGATGCGAATACGGAATTTTTTATGATAAGCCTGATGCTGTATTAATCAGTAAGCTGGATAAACTGTTGGGTGGGGTAACGATATGAATGTGCTATCTCAAACTAAAACCATCCACCATCACTTTGCAGACTTCATCTGCAGCAAATATAATTGTCATGATGATGTTCTGAAAGCTATAGTATTTTGTGTAAGCTATATGACTGCTAGTGGGCATAGCTGCCTTTCATTGGGAACTATCGCCAATAAAACATTGCGCCAAATTATTTATGATGAAAACATTAATGTAGATGATATAGAATTCCCGGATGAAAAGACGTTGGAAAAATATTTACTGGAGTGTAATGCCGTTGCAAAAAATACGGATCAATGTAAGCCGCTTGTTTATATAAACGGAAACTGTTACCTATATCGTTACTGGAATTATGAAAGTATTATTTTGCGTTTTTTTGAAAATATTTTACAACATGTTATAGAAAATAGCTTGATTGCTTCATGCAGTAAAACCATTGATGAGCTGCAAGTTAGGGGGATCAGATTTTCCAATGAACAGGTACTGGCACAACTGACAGCATCAACTCATGATGTTTGTGTTATTTCAGGTGGGCCAGGAACAGGCAAAACCACAGTAATTGCAGCAATAGTGTATCAACTGTTACGCAATAATCAAGATTGTTCCATTGCACTGTGTGCACCAACCGGTAAAGCGGCATCGCGTTTAATGCAGGCGATAGCTCATTTTAAAGAAACTTATGTGGCAGAAAATCCATTGAATTTTCCTTCCGAGGCTTTTACCATTCATCGACTGCTTGGCTATCAGAAAGGCCAACTGGAATTTTATTATAATGAACAAAATCCTTTGCCGTATGATGTGGTAATTGTTGATGAGTGTTCCATGGTGGACATTCCACTTATGGCAAAGTTAATGAAAGCGCTGAAAAGCAATGCCCGCCTTATTCTTGTTGGTGATAAGGACCAGTTGTCATCAGTTGAGGCGGGTGCCTTTTTTGGTGATGTGTGCTGGGGTGTATCGGAATACTCATATTCTGACAACGGGAAGAAATTGTTGCAATACTGCAATTGCGCCATTAAGGAAAACCATAAAAAGCCGCATCCAATGCGGGACGCTATTGTCATATTAAATAAGACATTTAGATTTAGTGCAGATAGTGGGATTGCTGCTTTGGCACAAGCTATACGAAATAATGATGAATCAAAAGCCCAAGAAGTAATAACAAACAATTTTGCGGATGTTGAATTTAAAGAGTATGATTCACTTGACTGGCTGTATAGTCAAATTCAGGATTATGCCAATTCATGGTATAGCACTATTATTGGTCAGGCAGATATTACCAATGCATTTCAAAAGATTGCTAATCTTTGTATTCTGACACCTTTTAACAAGGGACCTTGGGGAGTTGAAACATATAATGCTGTCATTGAAAAGCAATTAAAGCCAGCTTTTGGTAATGAATGGTACCATGGCAGGGTTATTATGGTAACTGCCAATGACTATAATCTTGAGGTGTTTAACGGCGATACCGGTATATACATTGGTGATGATGATGCAGTGTATTTTTCAGCAGCTCAAGGTTTTAGAAAAATTCATCCTTCACTGTTAACAAACTATGTTCCTGCATACAGTATCACTGTGCATAAAGGGCAGGGTTCGGAATTTGAACATGTGGTATTAATATTGCCGCATATTGATATTGGCAATAATGAACACTGGAAGATGTTATTAACCCGTGAACTCCTTTATACTGCTGTTACGCGTGCCAGGCGTAAGCTTACTATTCTTGGTAAAAAAGCAATACTGCAATATATGGTCAACAATCCCACCATGCGTACCTCTGGATTACGCCAGCGATTGTGGTATTAAAAATTTATTTTTTTGCTCCATTCCGATAGCGCAAGGTTTTGTCATATTTTTTGCTTGAGCTTTTAATAGTGTATAGCAATCTGGAAAAGACATAGTAAACATGCTTAAAAAGGTGCTTCAATGAAAGTATTAATATACGGTGGTGGTGCAGTTGGTTTGGGTTTGGCACGAAGCCTTGTTTCATCAGGTAATGATATAGCAATCATTGATGTAGAACCAACGGTTAGTGCCCTGAAATACAATGGCATAGTTCAAACAGGTGTGTTGGGAAGTTTTACCATTAAACCTGAGCAGTTTACGGTATATGATTCACTGGAAGGGATTAGCGATGCTTATTTTGATTATATATGTGTGTGCATTAAGTCGTATATGTCAGAAACAATTGCAGAAGTATTGCATCAACATAAAGACAAAATTGGTACTTGTCCCATAGTGTTATTCCAGAATGGATGGGGCAATGCTGAACAATTTATCAAATACTTTGATAAAAGCAGAATTTACAATGCACGGGTAATGACGGGGTATATTAAACCAGCACTTCATCATGTTGACATCACTGTCCATGCTGATGCAATACACATAGGTTCTTTATTTGGGGGCGATAGTACAAAATTACAACCACTTGCTGAAAAGCTAACCAAAGGTGGCATGCCCGCTGAAATAACACAGCATGTAGATAAGGATATATGGGCAAAGATGCTGTATAACTGTGCACTTAATCCATTGGGTGCAATCTTCAATGTGCCGTATGGACAGTTGGGAAAATCAGAATACACAAAAGCCATAATGAATGATATATTTCATGAGATATTTGAAACTATGCACAAGGCAGGATACAGTACACATTACCAAAGTGCACAAGGATATATTGATGTGTTTTATTCTAAATTACTCCCGTCAACAGGACAGCACCGCTCTTCGATGCTTCAGGATATACAGGCAAAGCGCCGCACTGAGATAGATGCATTAAATGGAGCAGTAGTAGAACTGGCAAGGCAACATGGCGTTAGTGCACCAGTTAACGAAGTAATAACGGGGTTAATTAAGTTTATTGAGAGTGGGTATGTATAATTTCAGAAAAGGAAAAGGTACTTGCTTGTATTAGTGATAAGATTTCCCAGTTTGCATTAAACTCATAAAATATAAAGTTAAAACACTGTTAATTCCTAAATGTATTTTTGTGTACAAAAAAATAAGTGTACTTGTATTTATGTTAGATTTTTTTAAGGAATAAATACTGAAGTTAAAATATTTTTCTTATCTTAATAATTATTTCTTGCAGTATTTATTTTTTTTATTACACATTGCACACTGTGTTAATTAATTCTGATTTAGGTTTGGTATATTGCAGTATTGTAATAAAATGAGTCAAGAAACCTTAGTATATCTTTTATCCAAAATTTAAATTAGATTATGTTTGTTGGGAATATTTAAATCAAAGCAGGGTAAATTATGATTCAACATGCCATAATACCTGATAACCTAATAAAAAAAATAAGCGAATATTTAAACCCCTTATTTAATCCTGATGTATTTACAATGAATCAGCTTGATGGTTTTTTATTTTGCATTTCTATTTCTTCTCCCTTGATACCCCATAGCCAGATAATAGCGTCTATATTTGGAAGTTCTGAGCCTTCTTTTGATACACTTGAAGATGTTGCAGATTTTAATAGGTATTTAGAAAAATATCTCAATCTATATGCAAAAGCTCTAAAAAACAATAGCTTAAAATTTCCATTCAAAATAGATGCTAATAAGATAAATGATGACATTGTACATGCAATTCAGGATTGGTGCTATGGATTTTTTCGTGGCTTTCTAATAGGGCATGATGATTGGCTACCACCTGACAAGCAGATACTGGAAAAATTATCTGTTAAAGAAAAAGTGATATACGAATGTATCTTTCTTGTTTATATGGTGGCTTATACTTTACATCATGATAAAATGCCTGTTGAGAAAAATTTTCATAAACTGGTTAATATAAAAAAATTTAAGGATGAACTTATAACAAATATTTTGATACTTCCAGACGCATTAAGAGTACTTGTTGAATATGGTAAGCAAATGAAATCAATTATAGTAAGCCAGCATTCAGGGCGTGATAAAAAAGAACCTCATGTAAAAATAGGCCGTAATGACCCTTGTCCCTGCGGCAGCGGGATAAAATACAAAAAATGCTGTGGCAAAAATGTATAATACTGTTTATTGGAGTGGGATATGATAAAAATTGTTGCTACAGTTATGACCATATCACTAGTATTAGCTAATAATTTTGTTCCCAAACGCAGCACACAGGGGAAAGAGTATATTATCTGTGGCAATAATACGCAGCAAAAGATATATTATGCAACCAGCAGCAACTTCAGCAAAAATCATAAAGGCGAAAAAGCGTTAGATGATGATGACACAACTTCATGGGTTTCAGCTAAGGGTGGTGAGCATTGGATTGAAATAGATTTTGGTGTCAAACGGGTTGTAACTGATATTGAAATTACTGCAGGAACAAAAGACAATTACAATACCATAAACTATTGTATACTGCAATTTATGTATGATGGCAAGTGGTTTAATCATTCGCGTGTTAACTTTAAACAAAAAGTCAAGAAAGGTTTTTTGGGATCCAATACGTACCAAAACACTGTTAGAGTAAAGCTTAATGGCATTGATGCAAGTACTTTCAGAATTGTCATCCCACAGGATGCAATGATTGATGGGTATGCAGCCATTGCTGAGATTGCAGTATATGCTGGAAGTGCTAAGCTGCAATATTTTGACAAGCGATTGTATAATCTTTGCTTCCCCGTAAAAAATGGATTATTCCCTGAAAATGATTCAGGTTATCCCAATGCACCACGTGGATATCGTGGCGGTATTCATTATGGGCTTGATATATTCTATTATTATAACGAAGACAATTTCCTTCCAATACCGGTGGATGAAAATACACCAGTGCTGGCATGTGCTGACGGAGTGGTAGTGCGGGCTGATACTGACTATGTACCCCCTAGCGAGGAGGAATGGAAGTCCCTATCGCACTATTATCAAAAAAACCCAGCAACATTTATTAAGCGTTCTTTTGGCGGCAGGCAAATCTGGATAGACCATAAAAATGGGGTATTATCTACATATAATCATCTTTCAAAGATTGATTCATCAATTAAGGTTGGCAGTGTTGTCAAAAAAGGGCAGCGCATTGGCTGGGTGGGTAATTCAGGCTTGCTTGGCGAAGCTCAAGGCCAAAAGTGGGGACAGCATCTGCATTTTGAATTGTGGGTGGATGGAATATATTTGGGGTATAATATGAGCCTTGTTGATATAAAGCGCTATCTGCGCTGGATATTTGCAATACGCGATATGGAGGAATTCTGATGACTGATATTAAGAAGCGGGCGTACCAGTTCATTATCATTTTTGGTGTAATAAGTTTATTAGGCGACATCATCTATGAAGGTGCTCGCAGTGTCAATGCACAGTATTTAAAAGAATTGGGTGCAAATGCACTGTGGGTTGGTATTGTTGCTGGATTGGGTGAGTTCATTGGATACGCCATACGGCTTGTTTCAGGGTATTTAAGTGACAGGACCAAAGCATACTGGTTGTTTACCTTTATTGGTTATGGCCTGCTGATTTCGGTGCCGCTTTTGGCGCTGACGGGGTTATGGCAGGTTGCTGCCCTTTTAATGATTGCCGAACGTCTGGGGAAAGCACTGAGAAGCCCGGCAAAGGACACTATACTTTCACAGGTAACTTCGCAGGTTGGGCGAGGCTTAGGCTTTGGGCTGCATGAGGCAATGGACCAGATAGGAGCTATTGCCGGGCCACTGATGTTTACTGTTATATTTGCGTATGTGGTTGATTATAACCTGGGCTATACCATTATGTGGATTCCGTTTGTACTGCTTATTGGCGTGCTTGTTGTTGCTAAGATATTGGTGCCGCATCCTGAACGTTTTGAGGCAAAAGCCGTAAAGAATGATGTAGTACCTGATGCTCTGACCCCAACATTCTGGCTTTACACAGCGTTTTCTGCATTTGCCATTATTGGATTTGCCAGCTTTCCAATTATTGCGTATCATCTTAAGTCACAACATATAGTGGCGGATATGACTATTCCACTGCTATATGCAGTTGCAATGGGTGTTGATGCAGTATTTGCGATAGTTATCGGTAAACTATATGACACAAAGGGGATGAAGGTATTATTAGTAATTCCGGTAGCTTCGGCGATAGTTCCTGTATTAGCTTTTTCATATAATTGGATGGCCGTGGCCATTGGCATTATCCTGTGGGGGCTGGTGATGGCAATACACGAAACGATTATGCGTGCAGCAATAGCCGATTTAACATCGCTACAAAAACGGGGGACGGGTTATGGGATATTCAACACGGCGTATGGCTTGTGCATGTTTGTTAGTGCAAGTATAATGGGATGGTTGTATGAGATTAATATTTCCTACATTATTGCATTTGCTGTTGTTGCTGAGGTTATAGCGCTGGTGCTATTTATGTATTTGATGAGTACCGTAAAATCAAAACGATAAAATTAAAAAAGTTGACATTTAGTAAATAGTGTACTACATTAATGTTGGCATAGCATTGAAGTATATACTTTAAATTAAAGCAGGAAGGTGAAGATGGCATTGGAGCAAAAAGATATAGAATTTATTGAAAATTATTTGCGTGAAAATTTACCGCGAATATTGGCTGAGCAGAGCCTGGCAAAACCACCGGTTGTATATGAGATTGAACTGCGTGAGCGCATGGTGCGCGTTGAGGAGGAGTTAAAGCATCAGCGCGAATTGATGCAAAAAGGTTTTGAAATGATGGAGAAACGATTCCAACTAGTTGATAAGCGGTTTGAGCAGGTTGATAAGCGGTTTGAGCAGGTTGATAAACGGTTTGAGCAGGTTGATAAACGGTTTGAGCAGGTTGATAAACGGTTGGAATTGCTTGAAAACAGGTTTGACCAATTATCACGACGGATATTTCAGTTTATGATATGGACATTTGGATTAATGGTATCTGCAACAGGTATAATTATTGCTTTTATGAAAATGTGAATGCAAAATTATATTAATAAAAAAGCGGTATGAAACTGAGATTAATTTCCTGGAATGTCAATGGCATAAGAGCAGTATATAAAAAAGGCTTTTATGATTGGTTTATTACCCTAAAGCCTGATATACTTTGCCTGCAGGAAACCAAAGCCACAGCTGATCAGTTTCCTGAAGAATTGAAAAACACAACTAATTATCATTCATATTTTGCTGAGGCACAAAAGAAAGGCTATAGCGGTGTGGCATTGTTAACTACTGTTAAGCCAAAGAAGATAGAAACTGGTTTTGGCATAGAGCGCTTTGATACAGAAGGACGCATTATAATTGCCTACTATGATGCATTTGTGCTGTATAATATCTACTTCCCCAATGGTAAGGCATCCAAAGAGCGCTTACAATATAAGATGGATTTTTATGATGCGTTTTTGGAACATGCCGAAAAAAACCGTAACAAAGGTACCAGCATAGTTATGTGTGGCGATGTCAATACTGCGCATACCGAAATAGACCTTGCCCGACCAAAGGAAAATGAAAATGTCTCTGGATTTTTGCCACAGGAGCGAGCATGGATTGATACATTCATTGCAAAAGGGTATACGGATACCTTCCGCTTGTTTGTAAAAGAAGGTGGCCATTATTCGTGGTGGGATTACAAGACAAAAGCTCGCCAGCGGAACATAGGCTGGAGAATTGACTACTTTTTTGTAAGCAATGATTTAGTGCCAAAGGTTAAAGATGCATTAATATTAGATAAGGTTGAAGGCTCAGACCATTGTCCTGTAGGAGTAATTTTAGAAATATAAGAATAAAATGCAAACTCACTATTAACACTAAACGTTGAATGTTGAACTTGGAACCTTGAACCTTGAACTTTGAACTTTAAAACAACCCTTTGTACATCCCTCCATCAATAAGAATAGTCTGACCATTAATATAACCAGCTTTTTCTGAAGCTAAAAATGTAACAAGTGCAGCAAATTCTTCAGATGTCCCTATGCGTTGTAATGGTATTTCTGCAGCAAAGCCTGCAAGGGCTTTTTCATAGGTTGTGTTTTCCTGTTGGGCTTTTAATTCAATCAGGCTTTTTAAACGGTCAGTCAAAATGTAGCCGGGAGCCACTGCATTTGCTGTGATGTTATATGTACCGTATTGATTTGCAATACTCTTGATAAACGCTACAACGCCAATACGTGAAACATTGGATAACACTAAATTATCTAATGGCTGTTTTACAGTGATTGAAGTGGATGCAATAATTCTTCCGTAATGTTGCTGTTGCATTACAGGCAGAAAAGCGTAAATGATGTTTATTGCACTCATCAAATTGAGTTCCAGTGCCTTTTGGTAATCATGGGGTGGAAAATCACGGATAAATCCGGCAGGTGGGCCTCCTGCATTGGTAAAGACTATATCAACACGGCTGCTGTTTTTAAGCACTATGTCTTTTAATTTGGTAACATCTTCAGGTTTGGTTACATCACACGGAAGAGCAAAGACTTTGTTTCCAGTTATGGACATAATTTCTTTGGCTGCGTTTTCTATCTGGTTACTATCGCGCGAGCATATAAAACACAGTGCACCCTCCCTTGATAATTCCAGTGCAACAGACTTGCCCAAGCCTTTGCTTGCAGCAGTAATAACAGCAACTTTATTTTTCAAATTGAGATCCATACCATCCTCCCTGAAACGTATTTGTTTAATAAAAACATTTCAATGGCATAAATTCAATATTTTTTTAATTAAGATAAAGGTCATTATTTTTTTATATGATCTTGTTATTACAAAAACTTATACATAAATTGTATTTGACTTTTTATAATACTATAATACATCAAATTTTAGTTGCAATTTAAAATACAGAAGGAGGTTATATGAAATTTAAGTTTTTAGCTGCACTTGTTGCTGTATTATGCATAACATCATTCATCTATTCAATGGATGAAAAAAAGGGGCTTATTTATCAAACGTTTAAAGCTTATCCCGGCAAGGCAGGTGACCCATATACGTTGATGTATCCATTAGAAATTACAGGTCCCGGTAAAATGCGTGTATATGTACAGGTTACAAAACAAGACAAAAAGGCACCCTTGGATGTAGTGCTGGTAGATGTAAGGGCTTTTGAAAAAATTGAACCAAGTTTATGGCAGCAGTGGATGGATTTGGAAGAAAAATATGTACCGGTTAAAGTTTTTACAATCAAAAATTTATCGCGTGTTTTAGATGTATTAAAACGGAATGTAAAAAAGATTTTAGGATCCAAAGAAAAACCGCCAGCATGGTTCCATGGCAGGGATAAAGCAATGCTTAATAATAATGCCAGAATTGAGCACATCATTGATGATGCAGAGCGCATGGTTACAGAAGGAAAATATGTTGTAATGCTTGAAAACGATAATGATACTATGATCGAAGGAACAGTGCTGATTGATTTCCCGGGTGAAATATTTGATATTGAACGCGATTTATGGGAGCAGGACCCAAACAAGCCTGATCTTTTAATTAAGGATATAACACTGGCCAGGGGTAATCGTGTTCTTGTTACTGTAGAAAAGGATAAAGGCTTCTTCCCTGATGCTTTGTGGAAACAGACGGGAAATAAAGCGGTTGTCTTAAGGGTATCAGTTGGGGATAAAGTTATTGAAACTAAATTGCCGGAATTTGATCCAAAGCGCAATTTAAAATACGAGGAAGTTACGTTTGCTGTTCCTGATATTACAATTACTGAAGAAACAACGGTGAGTGCATTTATTGATGCAACAAATCAGATTGCCGAGCGTTCAAAAGCAAATAATAAAAAGACAGTGACACTGAGTCCCAAAGACCAATCACAGGCTGGCAAGAGGGAAAAACAATAAAATTAGATTTACATTAAAGATAACCAAGCAAAGAGAGGGTATTGCCTCTCTTTGTTTTTTAAAGCAAGACAATCACAGGTTAAAAAATATCTTGAAAATGTTGATATTTAAGTATATATTAATATACTTAAATATCATATAATATTTTTTTAAAAAAGGATAATGACGATGCCAGTATATGAATTTAAATGCAATGACTGCAATTTGACTTTCAGTGAGTTGAGAAAAGTTGGTGACACTAAAGCTCCTGAGTGTCCCTACTGTCATTCATCAAATACACAAAAAATATTTTCAGTGTTTGCAAGTAGCAGTGTTAAAACGTCATGTTCAACTGCATCAGGTGGTGGATGAGGAATATAATGCTTACCGGTCTGGTAAGTGTATGGGCGATAGTTACTGTGTATTGATGCAATTGTAATTAAAACATCATTCAAGAAAACAGTCTTTGGACATGCCATGTGTTGCAATGAGTTTGTTGCAACACATGCTTTTTTATAATGACGATCAAACAAGGATGTTGGTGCAATAGATGTGTTGTGTATTCATGCAATTAGTTAGAAAAATATTGTATTGTGGCGTGGTGTAGTAGTATAGTGGTAGAGTGGTATAGTGGATTTATGGGAGAAAGTCATCCTCTTTGTTAAATGTAACAAAAAAAGAATTTACTTTCACTATATACTTAATATACGATGACAGCAAAGGCAAATGTCATCCTGAATTTATTTCAGGATCTAATGATTTGATAGATTCTTGGCCAAACCCCTCAATTACACTTTGCTAATAATTATTGTATTCAGGATAAAATGCTATAAAAAATGCTTGCTACAGAATATTTTATATGTTATAAAATAATATAACAACTATATATGGTTTATGATGTTTAATATATAGTATTTTTAGGGTGGGGATGAAGTATGAAAATTACATGGAAAGATTTAAAGATATCATGGAAAATTATAACTTTAGGCTTTGGTATGATTTTGTTATTTATTATTGCAGTATTTGGATTAGCATTACCTAGAATTGAGAATTCATATATGAATAAGAAACGAGAAAAAATACAGGATATAGTCAAAACTTCAATAAGTATAATTTCCGATCTTGATGAACAGCAAAAAAAAGGTATTTTCACACTACAGGAAGCTCAGCAAAAAGCAATAGCAATTGTAAAAGCTATGCGTTATGGCCCTGATAATAAAGATTATTTATGGATAAATGATTTTAATCCAAATATGGTAATGCACCCGTTTAGACCTGATCTTGATGGAAAAGATATCAGCGATTACTCAGATCCTAATGGAAAAAGACTTTTTGTTGAAATGGTGCGAGTGTGTAAAGAAAACGGGGAGGGTTTTGTTGATTACATGTGGCAGTATAAAGATCAAAAAGATAAAATTGTGCCAAAGATTAGTTATGTTAATGCATATAGACCATGGAATTGGATAATAGGTACAGGTATTTATATTGAAGATGTGAATGCTGAATTGAAAGAATCACGAAATTATGCGATTATAATGGTATTGGTGATGTCGGTAATAGCTATCGTTATTACATTGTTGATAGCCCGTACAATAACCAAACCAATCCATAAAGTAATGGTGTTTTCAAAAAAAATTGCCGAGGGCGATTTGCGTGAAAGAATTGACATTAAACAAGGAGACGAAGTTGGCAATATGGCCATTGCCCTTAATGAAGCTGCTAATAACTTAGAGCGTTTGGTAGCAGAGGTAAAGGTAGCGGTAAGCAATTTAACACAGGCGGTCAACGAGATAGCAAATGGCAATGAAAACCTGTCGCAGCGTACCAGTGAGCAGGCATCGTCATTGGAAGAGATAGCAGCAACCATAGAAGAGGCAACTGCAACCATAAAACAGAATGCAGAACATGCAACACGGGCAAACAGTATAGCAGAAAAGACAAGTGAATTAGCAAAGAATGGCAACAATTTAGTAAGCGATGCAGTGGTAGCAATAAATGAAATTAATGCATCCAGCAAACGCATAGGCGAAATATTGACGCTTATAAACGAAATATCCTTCCAGACAAATCTACTTGCACTAAACGCAGCGGTTGAGGCAGCACGAGCAGGCGAGCAGGGCAGAGGCTTTGCGGTAGTAGCAGGCGAGGTGCGCAATTTGGCACAGCGGTCCGGAAGCGCAGCAAAGGAGATAGGCGAGTTGATACGGGATTCATTGGATAAGATTGACACGGGTACAACGCTGGTAAACAAGAGTGGTGAAGCGTTGAAGGAAATTATGCAGTCCATACAGGAGTTGTATAAGACAATAACGGAGATAGCCACAGCAAGCGAAGAGCAAAAGCAGGGAATAGACCAGATTAATGTAGCGGTATCGGATTTAGATACCATGACACAGCAGAACGCG
>Ga0101944_10003152_pt1 | contig 23951 bp, 18 predicted proteins | sample DewCreD2012metaG_FD_75245 | JGI IMG/M metagenome (GOLD analysis project Ga0101944, IMG submission 75245) | Hot spring sediment bacterial and archeal communities from British Columbia, Canada, to study Microbial Dark Matter (Phase II) - Dewar... ... | reverse complement strand
TGCCGTGGCTCGGCGCCTCGGAGACCCGGACATTGCGCGGGATGACCGTGGCCAGCACCCGATCGCCGAGATGGTGCCGCGCGTCCCGCGCGACCTGCTCCGAGAGGTTGTTGCGGCGGTCGTACATGGTGAGCACCACGCCATGCAGCGCGAGCCGGGGGTTGAGGGCGGCGCGGACCCGCTCGATCGTGCGCAGCAATTGGCTCAGACCCTCGAGCGCGAAGAACTCGCATTGCAGCGGCACGAGCACGCCGTCAGCGGCGGTCAGCGCGTTGATCGTCAGCAGGCCCAGCGAGGGCGGACAGTCGATCAGCACATGCTGCCATTCCTCGGCGGCATGGTCAACGATCTCACCAGCGTGAAACCGGTCATTGATTCCAGAAACTGCAAGAAGTGCCGGAGCTGCGTGGAGGTGTGCCCCGCGGGCGCCATCGAAACAGAGGGCGATTTCAAAATTGACGCCGGGCGCTGCATCCTGTGCTTCTGCTGCCACGAAATGTGCGAGCACGGCGCAATCCGCCTCAAAAAAGCCCCGCTGGTGCGCCTGGCCGAAATCGTGATGCCGCGCTGACCGTTGAAAATGCAAGCAAAAGCCATAAAGCAAAAACAGGGATCGCCACAGAGAGCACGGAGGCCACAGAGTGCGCGGCCGGGCCGCGCTTGAACCCGGAGCCTCGCGCCCCTTCAGAAATTTCCCGGATGGACGAATTATGAACCGAGACATATTCAGAGAACTCGAACAAAAAGCCGGGGAAGTAAATGCTTCCATCGTGTATCCCGAGGGCGAGGATGCGCGCGTGATTGAAGCCGCGCAACGGGTGCGCGACGCGGGCATTGCCACGCCCGTGCTGCTTGGAGATCCGGACAAGATCGCCGAAGCCGCGGGCGCGGACCTGCCGGGCGTGTGCCTGTTGTTCCCCGCGGAGTCGGGAAAGCTCGACGCCATGGTCGAGGACTACTGCGCGCGCCGCGCCACGGTCAAGCCGGGCGTGGCCCTGCGGCTCATGAAGAAACCCATGTTCTTCGGGGCCATGATGGTGCATCTGGGAGAAGCGTCGGGCATGGTGGCGGGCGCGGCCAGCGCCACCACCAGCGTGCTACAGGCCGCGGGCCTGGCCATCGGATACGCGCCCGGCGTTCCCTGCCCGTCCAGCATCATGCTCATGCGCATCCCGGATTTTCTGGGACAGGGCGAAAAATTCATGGCCTTCGCGGACCCGGCCGTGACCGTGGACCCAACCGCTGAAGAACTGGCGGCCATGGCCGTGCAGAGCGGCATGAATTTCCGGCGCTTCACGGGCGAAACGCCGCGCGTGGCCCTTTTGAGCTTTTCCACAAAAGGTTCGGCCGCGCACGCGCGCGTGGACAAGGTGCGCCGCGCCGTGGACATCGCGCAAACCCTGGGCGCGGATTTCCCCATTGACGGCGAGTTCCAGGCCGACGCCGCCATCGTTCCCCGCGTTGCCGAAAAGAAAGTCAAGGACGCAAGCGAGGTCGCGGGCCGCGCCAATGTGCTGGTGTTCCCGGACCTGGATTCCGCGAACTGCGCATACAAACTCACCCAGTACCTTGCGGGCGCGGACGCCATCGGCCCCGTGCTCCAGGGATTCCGCAAACCCGTGAACGACCTGTCCCGCGGCGCCACCGCGGACGACATCGTGCGCGTCACCATCCTGACCGTTTTGCAGACACAATCATGAAAACACCGTTCCCTGCCGCACTCCTGCTCACACTGATTTTTGCAACCGGTTTCTGTTCGGCGTCCTTGGCCGCCGAGGAGTGCGGCTACGACCCGGCCGCTCCTCTGCGGTTCCATACGGATGCGAAATTCATCTACGACCAGTACGGCCGCACGGCCATCATGCGCGGGGTGAACATGCCCGCGGGCTACCGTCCGGAGTTCCCCTACTCGGAACAGGATCTGGATAATGTCGAAAAGTTCGGCTACAACCTCATCCGTCTGGTCACGGCGTGGTCCAACCTCGAACCCGTGGAGGGGCAGTTCAACCGCGAGCATCTCGAAGCCAACCGGCGCTTCATACGCTTGGCCGCGGCGCGCGGCATTTACACCATGCCGGACATCCACCAGGTGCAATGGTGCGCCTCGCACATGATCCCGGACTGGATGTGCAACGAGCGCCCGGGCCACGGCATCCTGGTGGAAGCCATCAAAAAGGAATCCGACCGGTTCTGGAACAGCCCGGACCTGCAGGCCAAGCTCGTGCGCGTCTGGGAATTTCTGGCCACGGAATACCGGGACGAGCCGGGCGTTTTCGCCTACGACATCCTCAACGAACCTTTCTCGTACGACGCGATCTCGTACGGTTCGTTCGAGAAATGCTGCCTTTATCCGTTCTACAAAAAGACCATAGCGGCCATCCGCGCCGCGGACCCGCGCACGCCCATCGCCCTGGAGCCGCCGCCGCTGAATGTGCTGTTGCCCGCATATACCGAGGATTTTGGCTCCGGCAATCTGATCTGGGCGCCGCACGCGTATTATCCGCACTCGTACGGCCCGGGCGGATATTCCGTGGACAAAGAGGAAACCCCGGCGGACGCGCGCGCCAAGTACAAGCGGTTCGCCCGTGAAGCCGCGGGCATGGGCGCGCCGTTGCTGATCGGCGAATTCGGCATGTGCGGCTGGGACCGCTATCCTTTCATGCCTCCCTGGCTCGAAGAAAACATGAAAATGCAGGAGCGGCTCCTGGCGTCTTCCGCGGTCTGGGACTACGGCCGCGCCGCGCATGGCTGGGGCATTCTCAACACAGAGGGAGCGCCCAACCCGGACCTGGCCGCCGTCCTGCACCGCCCCTACCCGCGCTATACCGCAGGCACGCCGGAAAAGCTCGCCTTCGACCCGGAGCGGAAAACCTTCCGCTACCGCTACACCGCCGACCCCGGCATCTGCGCGCCCACGGAGATCTATCTGCCCCCGGAGCTGTTCGGCGGCGGGCCGGACATTCTCGTGCAGGCGCAATGCGGCGCGGCATGGGTTTACGACCGGGACCGCAAAACGCTTCTGATTCCGTCCGGGTGCGCGGGCGCTGTGGAAGTGAGCGCAACCGCGCCATAGGATCCTTGTATACCGCCGCAACTCTGGACCTCAATCGCATTCGTCACTAAAATGTTGTGAACCGTTGCGCCCCCCGCGCGGCGGCAAAAGGCACGGAGAGGCGATTTTCCATGAAGAGAATCAAGACCGTTCTATTTATAGCGGCGGCCATTTGCGCCGCCATGCTCGCGCCGCGGCCCGCGGCGGCGCAGGCGTTCAACGAGCAGACCGTGATGGTTCCCATGCCCGACGGCGTGCGCCTGGCCACGGACCTGTTTCTGCCCAAGACGGACAAGCGCGTGGCCACGGTGCTGGTGCGCACCACATACGGACGCAAGGGCTTCGCCAACATGATCCTTCCGCTCATGGCGGGCAAGGGCATGGCGCTTGTGATTCAGGACACCCGCGGCCTTCACGATTCCGAAGGCATTTCCTCGACCTTCATTGACGACGCCCTGGACGGATACGAAACCGTGGAGTGGATTGCGCGCCAGCCATGGAGCAACGGCAAGGTGGGCACCGCCGGCATCTCGGCTTTGGGCATCACGCAGTACATCATGCACAAAAAGCCGCCCCCGAGCCTCACCTGCCAGCATGTCATGGCCGCGCCCGAGAGCCTGTTCCACACCATTGTGTACCAGGGCGGCGCCGTGCGCCGCGCCCTGTTCTACGGCTGGGTCATGAACCAGCGGTTCCCACCGCATGTGCTCCAGCTCATCCTCGCGCAGGTGGACTACAACGAGATGTGGCAGATGCTCAACCTTGGCGAATCTTACGACAAGGTGCGCGTGCCCATCATGCACATGGCCGGCTGGTACGACCTGTACACGCGCGGCAACATCGAAGCGTACATGGGCATCCGCAAACACGGCGATCCCTCGATCCGCGACAAGCAGTATCTCGTGATCGGCCCCTGGACCCACGGACACTTTCTCGGCTTCAACGGCACAAAGCTCGGCCAGCTCCAGTATCCCGACAACATAAAATATGATTTCTCCAAGATCATTGATTTCTTCCAGGAGCGCTTCTACGGCAGGGACAAGGGCATCATGTCCGGGCCGCGCGTGCGCTACTATGTCATGGGCGCCGTGGACGAGCCGTCCGCTCCCGGCAACGAATGGCGCTCGGCCGAAGACTGGCCCGTGCCCGCGGACCACACGGCGTTCTATCTGCACTCGGACGGGGCCCTGAACACGAGCAAACCCGCGGGCGAGGGAGAGTTGACAATCGTTGACAATCCGGCGGACCCCGTGCCCACCCTGGGCAGCCGCGAGCACGCCGAGCAACGCGAGCCTGTGGACCTGCGCCCCATCGAGTCGCGCGGCGACATCCTGGTGTTCACCACGCCGCCTCTGGAGCAGCCCCTCGAAGTCACCGGCCACATCAAGGCCAAACTCTACTTCACCACCGATGTGGCGGACACGGATTTCGTGGTGCGGCTCTCGGATGTCTACCCGGACGGACGGTCCATGCTGGTCACGGACGGCATCGCCCGCGCGCAGCGCATGCAAAGCCTCACCGAGCGCGTGCTGCTCGAACCCGGCAAACCCTACGAAATCGAGATCGAGGTCTGGCCCACCAGCATCATCTTCAACAAAGGACACCGCATCCGCGTGAGCGTGTCCGGCACAAACTTCCCGCGTTTCGATGTCAACAGCCACACCGGGCAGTACCACAACTACTCGTGGGACGCCATCAAAAAAGCATTCGACGAAGGCAAGCTCGAAGAATATGTTTACACGCCCAATCCCGCGCCGGACGCAAAAATCGCGCACACGAAAATCAGCGTGAGCGCGGACCGCCCGTCGCACATCGTGCTGCCCCTGGCGCCGAAAAAATAGGGAAATCGCGAATGCGCGGTTTTCCGCGCAGCGGCTCATGAGACGCGTTGAAGCGCGTCCCTTGAGAATCTCCCCAATCTTTTCGGGTTCGCGGGTTGGCGACCATGTTCCCCCCGCTCATTCAAACCATTCATACGCACAAATATCCACCGCAGGTTTTGTGAATATCTCAAAATAAACTTGAGATTTGCACAATATTAAGTATAATAAAAACATGATTACGCGTGACATGACAGCAGAAGCTCTCAAGGCCGCCGCGGAATATCCCGTGGTTACCATTCTGGGCCCGCGTCAATCGGGCAAGACCACACTGTCTCGAATGACCTTCGCGGAAATGCCTTATTATTCGCTTGAGGATCTTGATGTCCGGGCGGCGGCGGAAGCCGACCCCAGGGGCTTTCTCGGCCAGATGAAGCGCGGCGGCATTCTGGACGAGGTGCAGCGGCTCCCGGCTTTGCTTTCTTATGTCCAGGGCATTGTGGACAGCGATAAGCGTTGCCGGTTTATCCTGACCGGCAGTCATCAGCCGCAACTGCATGAGTCCATCAGCCAGTCGCTCGCAGGCCGGACGGCAATCCTGTCCTTGTGGCCATTCTCCATGTCCGAGCTTCGCCACTATCCGGCGGAACGGGCGCCGTTTGATCTTATCGTTCGAGGATTCTACCCCCGGCTTCACGAAGACAAACTGGAACCGCGCCGGTTCTTCAACAACTACATCCAGACTTATGTAGAGCGCGATGTGCGCTCGCTTGCCCAACTGCGCGACCTGCCGCAGTTTCAAAAATTCATGACCCTGCTGGCGGGACGCACGGGCCAGGTCGTCAACTACACTTCTCTTGCAAACGACATCGGCGCTTCCGGCACGACAATCAAGAACTGGATTGGGGTTCTTAAAGCGTCCTACATTGTTTTCGAGCTGCCGCCGTTTTACGAGAACATTCGAAAGCGCGTCGTGAAATCGCCAAAAATCTATTTCACTGATGTGGGGCTTGCCTCGTTTCTGCTCGGCATCCACACCAGCGAGCAGGCATCGCGCGATCCCCTGCGGGGCGGACTGTACGAGAACCTCGTGATTGCCGATATTGTGAAATCCGCTTTCAACCGGGGGATCAGGCCGGATATTTTCTTTTACCGGGATTCCCACGGCAACGAAGTTGACCTGATCATACGGGAAGCGGGAACGATCCTCCCGATTGAAATCAAGTCCGCATCCACCTTTTCCGCCGGTTTCACAAAGGGGCTTGAGCATTTTCGAAGGTCCGGCGTCAAACGCGCGGCCCCCGGCGCGGTGCTGTATAATGGGGAGCGGCATTACAACATTCACGGCGTTTCCGTTTTAAACCCGTTGCATGCAGACGATATTTGGAAGACGCTGACAGCGCCTTCCGTGCTTGAAGCCGAAGACTAAAGGATTGATGCCGTGAACCAGAAGAATACTCGCAAAACACATTTCCCAGGCGCGAACCAGAACAACACGCGTGAATGGAACCACTATTATCCCTGTATGTGAGGAACCCGCATTGGAGAAACCTAACATTTCAAAGGCGCTCAAACGATTTGGCATCATCATTCTTGCGCTCGGCGTGATCGTGATCGTGTTCGGGCTGAAGACCTGGAAGGATGCGGGCGAATTCAAGAGACTGGAATATCAATCGCAACTGGACTGCCGCGTGGCGCATGGGGTGGAAAGCTCCGAAGACATCACCGTGGATCCCGAGACCGGCATGGCGTTCATTTCGTCGGTGGCTCGCGGGCTGGACCGGGACAAGACCCTGCCCGCGCACGGCGCGATTTTCGCTTACGATCTCGAAAGCGCGGATCCGCAGCTTGTGAATCTCACCCCGGACATTGACAGGAAGCTCGACGGGTTTTTCCCGCACGGCATTTCCCTGTACATCGGAGAGAACGGCGCGCGGTCCCTGTTCGTCATCAACCACCGGACCACCGGCGATTTCGTGGAAATATTCGACTACACGGACGGGCGGCTCGTTCACCGCAGGTCCGTGAGCGGCGCGCTCATGCACAGCCCCAACGACCTGCTGGCCGTGGGGCCGGACAGTTTTTATGTGGGCAACGACCACGGCGCGGATTCGTTCATCGGGCAGGTTCTCGAAGATTTCCTGAAACTGCCGCGCTCGTTCGTGCTGTTCTTCGACGGCAAGCAATTCCGCAAGGCCGCGCAGGGGCTGCGCTACGCAAACGGATTTGCGCTGTCCCGCGACGGCAAAACCCTGTTCGTGGGCGAAACCACGGGCCGCGGCGTACGCATCTATGAGCGAGACCCCAAAACCAACGCTCTGGAACTCAAGGACACCCTGCCCCTCGACACGGGCGTGGACAACCTGGAGATGGACGCACGGGGCGGCATCTGGATCGGCGCGCACCCCAAGCTGTTGACATTCGTCAGGCACGCCAAGGATGCGCGAAAGCCATCGCCGTCGCAGATCATCCGGCTCACGCCCAAACAGGGCGGCGGCTTTACCGTGAAAGACATGCACCTGGAGGAAGGGCTGCGGCTGCCCGCGTCGAGCGTGGCCGCGCCCTATAAAAACAAGGTTTTGATCGGTGTGGTGTTCGCCCCGCAGTTCGGGGTCTGCGAGATCAAGTAACCTGGATTTCTTTTCCGCGATTTTCTGGGGCGGAACCCGGCGCGGCTCGCGTTATTTGTCCTGAAACAGTTGCCTGAACCGCTCCATTTGGGATTTGGCGATGTCCGCGTACGCGCTCCGCGCCTCGTCCTTGACTTCGCCGGGGTCGTCGTATTCCACCAGCGATTCGATTTCTTTTAAAAACCGGGAAGGCTTGCGGCGCACCATGGCGCCGAATTTGCGGCGCGCGCCGCACCAGGAAATGAAGAGCCGTTTCATGGCGCGCGTCATGCCCACATACATGAGGCGGCGTTCCTCCTGCACTTCCTCGTCCGTGTCCATGCTGCGGTCGTGAGGCAGAAATCCCTCTTCGCAACCCACCACGAAAGCCACGGTGAACTCGAGGCCCTTGGCCGAGTGCAGGGTCATGAGCGCCACGGAATCTTCCTTGAGATCGTCGTCGCTCTCGCGCTCGTCGGTGAGCAGGGCCGCATTTTCGAGGAATCCGGCCAGGGACGCGTCGCGATTCACGGACTCGTAATCGGCCAGGGAGGAAACCAGCTCGCGCATGTTTTCGAGGCGGCGGCGCGCGGCATTCACATCGTCGGACGCCTTCTCCAGCGCTTGTTTGAAATCGAGCTTTTCGATGAGCCATCGCACGCTGTCCGCGATGGGCCGCCGCGACGACCGCTCCCGGAACTCGTCCATGATGCGCGTGAAAGACTCCACGCCCGCGCGCGCGCGGTCCGGCAGTTGCGCGAGCATTGCTTCATCGCGCAGAACGAATCCCGCGGGCTGGCCATGGGCCATGGCGAAATCCACGATGGCGTCCACGGATTTCTTGCCGATGCCGCGCGCGGGATAGTTGATGATGCGGTCCAGGGCCGCGGCGTCCTGCGGATTCGCGGCGAAGCGCATGTACGCGAGCAGGTCCTTGATTTCCTTGCGCTCGTAGAACTTGGCCGCGCCCACAAGCACATACGCGATGCCGCGGGCGATGAGCGCTTCCTCGAAGATGCGGGACTGCGCGTTGGTGCGGAACAGCACTCCGAAGTCAGACAGGCGCAGGCGCGCCTTGTGCTTCTCGGAAATGATGCGGTCAATGACCGCAGCGGCTTCGTCCCGGTCGGACGCGGCCGCGAGCACGCGCACGGCGAAGCCGGGGCCGAGCGCGGACACCAGCTTCTTGTCGCGGCGGCCGGTGTTGCGGCTGATGAGCAGGTTGGAGGCGTCCAGGATCTGCTGCGTGGAGCGGTAGTTGCGTTCGAGCTTCACGATGCGCGCGCCGGGAAACGCTTTCTCAAAGTTGCGGATATGGTCCATGCTCGCGCCGCGCCAGCCGTAGATGCTCTGGTCCTCGTCGCCCACGGCGTAGATGTTCCGGTGCGCGCGCGCCAGCAGAAACAGCAGCTCGTACTGCACATTGTTGATGTCCTGATACTCGTCCACCATGACGAAGCGGAACCGGTCCTGGTATTTGGCCAGGACTTCGGGGCGCTCGCGCAGCAGGCGCGCTGCGAACGCGAGCAGGTCGTCGAAATCGAGCGCGTTGTTTTTTTGCAGCAGCGCGTTGTAGCGGTTGTATATGGCCAGGGTCTGGGGATCGTCGAAGGCGCGGTCCGCGTCCCCTGTGTTCTTCACGGCGCTGAAGCGGAATTGCAGGGGGCGCGGATCGTTGCGGCGCGGGTCCAGCCCGTGCTCGGCCATGGCGGTGCGGATCAGGGATATCTGGTCGCCGGTGTCGAAGATGGAGAACTGGGGGTCGCGGCCCAGCGCGGCGATGTCCTCGCGCAGTATGCGCGCGCACAGGGAATGGATGGTGGACAGGGGGATGCGCGCGGCGGTGTCGCGGCCCACCAGCCCGGACACGCGCTCGCGCATGCTGCGCGCGGCCTTGTTGGTGAAGGTGATGCCGAGAATGCTCTCGGGCGCGATGCCCGTTTCCAGCATGTGCGCGGTGCGGAATGCGATGGTGCGGGTCTTGCCCGTGCCCGCGCCCGCCACCACCAGCACGGGGCCTTTCACGGCCTTGACGGCGTCGCGCTGCGCCGGGTTCAGTTTCTTCCAGTTGATCGTCATGGCAAAACAAAACCCGGAACCGGGGTTCCGGGCGGGATCCTTCCTGACAGGGTTCAAAAACGCCGCAATCCCTTGCGGGCGCGGCGCGGGAAAAGGGCTTACTTGAGATTGCCGGTTTTGATTTCCGTGGCGCCGGCCAGGCCGTCCGCGGGAAGGCGGTACCATTTCAACCGCGTTCCGTCGTAGGGATCAAAAAGATAATTCTGCGGGAAGAAAAGTCCGGTTTCGGGATTCCACTTGAGTTCGCCCAGGGCGCCGAAGCTGATGCCCGCGATGTCGGTGATGGCGAAGCGCTGGGTCACATGGCGCCCGGGCTTCAGCAGGTCGTCCACCTCGGCGTAGACATACTGGCCGAAGCAGTTCGAGAACCAGGCGTCCTTGAGTCCGATTTCGAGGCGGGTGTCCGGGTCGCCCTTGCCCTGGCCTGGCACAATGGCCGTAACCACCATGTCCGACGCGGATTCCGGCAGGAACGGGGAGTAATCCGCGCCCTGGTCCACAAGCAGGATTTTCTCGATATCGTCATACATGATGCGGATGCGCGTGCTGTCAATTTTCTGTTCCTGGATATCGGACACCAGGGAAAGCAGATCGCTGTTCTGCTGGAGCACATCCTTGGAAATCCAGCCCGTGGCGAAGGATTGGGACAAGTCGCAGGTGTCGTTGTAGTTGCGGTTGAACCTGTGGACCTGGACGATGCCGCCTTTTCGCAACTCCACGAATCCGTCGCCAGCCAGGGGCGCGGCGGCATGCGCGGCCGCGGCCGCCAGGCCGAACACTGCCGTGAAAACCAGAATCAAACGCTTCATGGTATCGCCTCCTTAAAACATCCGCGCGGAACGCGGGGCGCGGTATGCGAACCCGGAACGGGCGGCTCCGGGGTCAAGACACTTGCGCGGGTTCGGGCGCGGCGTAGGGCACATATTTCTCCCACTCGGCCCGGAACGAATGATTGAGCGACGGCGCCACATGCGGGATGCGCGGCTTGCGCGAGAGGCGCATGCCCGCCTGCTCGGGCGTCCTGTCGCCCTTGACGGTGTTGCAGCGGCGGCACGCGGTCACCACATTCTCCCAGCAGGTTTCGCCGCCCGCGGCGCGCGGAACCACATGGTCCAGGGTCAGCTCCGCGGGCTTGTGCGCGGCGCCGCAATACTGGCACTCGCACCGGTCCCGCAGGAACACATTCGAGCGCGAGAACGGCACCATGAGCCTGGGCTTGTTCACATAGTAATTCATGCGAATGACCGAGGGCATGGGCATGGAAGAGCGCGCGGACCTGATGCGGACCTCGCCGCACTCCTCCAGCATCTCGGCCTTGCCCGAGAACACCAGACGCACCGCGCGCTGCCAGCGCGTGACATTCAACATTTCGTAGCTTGCGTTGAGCACTAGGACATTCACGATGCTCTCACCCTGGGCCTATATGTTGAACTGCCGCTCTATGCGCTTGAACGCGGGAGAGCCGCCTCCCGCTGTCAAAGATCAAAACCGCTCCGGAAACGCGGTCAGGACAACTCGCCGGCCAGATACGCGTCGTACGCGCTCATATCGAAATGGCCGTGTCCGGACAGACCGAACAGGATGGCCTTTTTCTCGCCGGTTTCCTTGCACTTGAGGGCCTCGACCACGGCGCCGTGCAGGGCGTGCGCGGATTCCGGGGCGATGATGATGCCCTCGGAGCGGGCGAACTTCATGGCGGACTCGAAGACCTCGAGCTGCTGATACGCAACGGCCTCGATGACCTTGTTCTTGAGCAACAGGCTGACCAGCGGGGCCGCGCCGTGATAGCGCAGACCGCCCGCGTGGATTCCCGGCGGCACGAAGTCGTGGCCGAGCGTGTACATCATCAGCAGCGGGGTGAAGCCCGCGACATCGCCGAAATCGTAATCGTACGCGCCGGTGGTGAGCGTGGCGCAGGACTGCGGCTCCACGGCGATGATGCGGATGTTCTTGCCCTCGGCCTTGAGCGGCACGAACGGGAACGACAGGCCCGCGAAGTTGCTGCCGCCGCCGTGGCAGCCCACGATGATGTCCGGCAGCTTGCCGATCTTCTCGAACTGCTTGAGGCATTCCTGGCCGATAACGCTCTGGTGCAGGATCACATGGTTGAGCACGCTGCCCAGGGCGTACTTGGTGTCGTCGCGCTTGACCGCGTCTTCCACGGCCTCGCTGATGGCGATGCCCAGGCTTCCGGTGCTGTTGGGATCTTTTTCCAGAATCTTGCGGCCGGATTCGGTCAGTTCGCTCGGGCTGGCCACAACCTTCGCGCCCCAGGTCTCGATCATGGACTTGCGGTACGGCTTCTGCTGGAAGCTGACCTTGACCATGTAGACCATGCACTCGATGCCGAACATGGAGCAGGCATGGCTCAAGGCGCTGCCCCACTGTCCCGCGCCGGTTTCGGTTGCGATGCGTTTCACGCCTTCGCGCTTGTTGTAAAAGGCCTGCGCCACGGCGGTGTTGGGCTTGTGGCTTCCGGCCGGACTGACGCCCTCGTATTTGTAGTAAATCTCCGCAGGGGTGTCGAGCAGTTTTTCGAGGGCCGTGGCGCGATACATGGGAGTGGGCCGCCACATGGCGTAAATGTCCAGCACCTCTTCGGGAATGTCCACCCAGCGCTCCTGGCACACTTCCTGCTCGATCAGGCCCATGGGAAAGATGGGCGCAAGCGCGTCCGGGCCAACAGGCTCCCTGGTGGCCGGATGCAGCGGGGGCGGCAGCGGCTCCGGCAGATCCGGGGCCACATTGTACCACTTGCGCGGCAGATCTTTTTCGCTTAATAGAATTTTTCTTTCCGGCATTGTTTTATCCCTTCCTGTTCTGATATTGACAATCAGACATCCTGATTTTTAACTTGTCCAAGTTCGCGGAAACCCGGGAACCGTTGTTCCAGCATGGCCACGCGCCGGTCCACTTCTTCGAGCGCGATGCGCCCGCTCTGCAGGAGTTCATCCAGAACGCCGCGCTCGTGCAGAATGGTGACGATAGCCACGCAGCGGGTCAGATAAGAACCCTGATCCCCGCCCTCCACAAGCAGCATGCTTTCCTGTGCCCGGTTGTTTTCCTCGTTTGCCATTGTCTGCTGGAATCCCGCATGACTTTTGCCAGAACGGCGGATCACAGGCGCGTGGCCATGTCCGCGAGCGCCTGGGCTTCATCTTGTTTCTGGGCCTGGCGCGCGGCTTCGGCGTCGGCCTCGAGCGCGGCTTTGATTTTGGCCTTGAGCGACTCGAAGGCCGCGGCCAGAGACTGGTCCGGCTGCGCGCCGTCCAAAGCAGGCTCGATCAAAGAGAACGCCTTTCGCGCATCGCCCGCATTGATGGCCGCGGCCGCGGCGTGCGCCATGGCCAGGAACCCGGCGCGGCGCGCCTCGTTCACGGCCCTGGCGTGCGTTCCGGGCGTGGGATACGCCGTATCCTCGAGACGCGAATTCATGACTTCCACAAACTTGAGAGCTTCCGCATGTTTGCCCTGGCGCACAGCCTCGTCCGCGGCCTGGGTGAGGCTCTGGAATTCGGCGCTGTTCAGCGCATGCCCGCCAAGACCGCCGCTGCGCGCCGTGCGCGCCATGCGGACCGCAGTTTCGCTTTGTCCCGCCTGAAGCAGGCTCGAAACGCTGCCCGCCGCCAGAGCGGCCTGGAATTTTTCCGTTGACTGCGCCGCGGAAGCGGATTTCACGGCTGCGGCCGCGCGCTGATCCGGATCGCCGGTCACGGCGACGATGCCCCAGGCCAGGTTCAGAGCGCGGGCGCTCCAAGAAGGTTCCGCAGGTTTGCCGGAGGAATCGCCGTGGTCCAGGGCCGCGCTGTAAGCATAGTGCAACTGCACCGAGGGCTTGGCGAGCATGTACGCGATCAGCAACCCGAGTCCGAACAGCGCGAGAACCAGCACATTGGCCAGCAGCCGCGCGGTGCGGCCGCTGTCGTAAACCTGGATGTGGACCTTGCGCTCGCGCGGCTCCTCGATCTTGACCATCTCGGCCACGACCGCGTCGTCTTCGAGAGCTTCTTCCTCGCCGGGCAGTTCTTCACCGGGCGCCTGCGCCTGGGGCGGCGGCGGCTGGGGCGCAGCCTCGGCTTCGGGTTCGGGCGCCGCGGGCGGCGCCTCGACAGCTTCAACAGGCTCATCAAGGGCTGCCTGTTCCGCGGCCGCGGACTCTTCACCAGGCTGCAGCGCATTTCCTTCCAACGCCAAATCAAACTCGTCTTTGGGTTTTTTCCGCAGCTTGCTTTTTATTTTTTCAAAGAAACCCATCAAAACCCTCCCGGGCTTACGGTCGTCCAGTGGAACATCCTCTTCATCCGGATTCTGATCCAGTACGGCTTGAATGTCATCCAATGCCTGCGCATCGCTGTCCGCGGCATTCACCGGCGGTTCCGGCAGCGGCGGTATGTCAATCTCCGTCACATCCTCAATCCCGGGTTCGGCCGCGGAGCCGGCGTCTGGCGCGCTCAAGACGGACTCGCGCACCTCCAGCGCCGCGGGCGCGGAATCTTCCCGGTCCGGCAAGGGCGTAAGATCGTCGAACTCGCTGCGGGGGCTGTCAGCCTCCGGCTCGTCCGCGCCATCTGCCGCGCCAGGTTCCTCAATGTCAACTCCGGTCTCCGTTCCGCGATTATCTGTGTCCGCGGGCGGCGATCCCGCTTCGGCCTCGAGCGCGGACAGCGCGGCGGCGACACCCGCATCCAGATCAACGGAAACCTCTGCCGCGGACGATCCGGCCGCGTGTTGCGTTTCCGCTTCAATTTCTGCTTCAATTTCCGGTTCGGGTTCCGGTTCCAGTTCCAGGTCCATTTCAGGTTCCGGCTCCGATACGATCTCGATATCCGGCTCTGGTTCGGGAATGGATTCGATTTCCTCATCCAGAACTATCGCGGATTCCGGCCCGGATTCTGTTTCGGCCGGTTCCGGAGCGGCATCGAGGCCAAAATCTTCCTGCACTACAATTTCGTCAGCGATGGCGCTGTCGAGATCCATGGCGGCGGTGTCCGGCGTGCGCGTTGGCGTGAACTCGATATCGAACTCCTCGACGGGTTCTTCGGCCGGAACCGGCGGCATGCCGCCGCTGTCGTCGAGGCTGATTTCAAAGGCGTCAATGGCGCCTTCCTCGAGGGCTGCGCCGCGCGTGTGCAGGGGCGGCTCATCCGCGGAGGCTCGCGCCGCGGCTTGCAGCTCCGCGATAATCTGGTCGTGTGTGAGTTCGACGCGCGGCTCGTCCAGATCTATGGCTGGCGGCGCGGGCTCGGGCGGCGGCGCGGGCATGGGCATGCCGGCCGCGGGCGTGAATCCGGTCTGGGTTTTCATGCCTGGACGGCGCGTGGGCACGGCCGGACCCTGGTTGCGCTCGATCAGATCCTGCAGGCTCTTGATGGCCCGGGAATCCAGGCGCGGGGGCAGTTCCCGGTCCCGTTCGATCTTCTCCAGCCGTTCCCGGATGTTGGAAAACAGCAGATCGTAGGAATCGAGCACGCTCTTGTCTATCTCGATGTCCTCATCGAGAAAAATTTCGCGGGGATACAGCGTGAGCGCCTGCCGCAGCAAGGATTCGGCTTCATGGCTCCGGCCGCTTTTCATGAGGCTGGCGGCTTTGTTATAGGCGTTGCGGCTTTCTTCAAACCGCTGTATGATTTCCTGCTCTAATGGGTTCATGGGCACACAAGTCCGCGCGCCGTGGTGCGAAATGCGCGCTTGGCAAAAACATCCGTTCAATTATTAAACAAACATACTATCACAGAACTATTTATTTGTCTTTACCAATATCAAAAGATTTATCAAATTATATGCGTGTTATAAGCGTGAATTTTGAGATGAGCGGGCCTGGCTACCGGGCGGAGGGGGACAACATGGCGCAGACGCGATCCGCCACGCGCTCGGCCACCAGAGTTTTGCTCATGAGTTCGCACTGCTCGTACACGACATTCACGCCGCCGAACGAGCCTTTTTCGCAGTGGTCCGGGGCTGCGGCTTTTCCGGCGGGCCACAGCAGCGCCACCCGGTTGGTGTCCACGCCGAACCCGGCGTCCTTGGCGGACACATCGTTGCACACGATCATGTCGAGGTTTTTCTTTTTGATTTTGGCCGCGGCGTTTTCCATGAGGTCCCGGGTTTCGGCGGAGAACCCGACAAGGATCTGGCCCGGCCGCTTGTTCTCGCCCAGATGCTTGAGGATATCCTTTGTGCGGGTCAGTTCGAGGGTCATGCCGCCGCCGGATTTTTTGATTTTGTGCTCTTGTCTGGCGGCGGGCGTGTAGTCGGCCACGGCCGCGGCCTTGACGATCACATCCATGTCCGCGGCGCGCGCGGTTACGGCCTCGAACATGTCCTGCGCCGAAGTCACGCGCACGAACTCGATGTCGTGCGCGGGAACCAGAGTGGTGTGGCCGCTGACCAGGGTGACGCGCGCGCCGCGCCGCGCCATGGCCGCGGCCACGGCGAAGCCCATTTTGCCGCTGGACCAGTTGGTGATGAAGCGCACGGGGTCTATGGACTCGCGGGTTGCGCCCGCGGTGACCAGCACGCGGCGGCCCTCGAGCGCTCCGCTCCGGTCCAGAACCTGCATGGTCTGCTCCACGATGGATTCGATGTCCGCCATGCGGCCCACGCCCTGCTCCACGCACGCGAGATACCCGGTTTCCGGGTGCGCGATGCGCGCGCCGCGGTCCTCGAGCAGGCGCACATTGTGCTGCACGGAGTCCGAAACCCACATGTCATGGTTCATGGCCGGGGCCAGGATTGCGGGTTTCTTGAGAGCCACGAAAAGGGCGCTCAACAGATCGTCGGCCACGCCCCAGGCGAATTTCGCCAGGCAGTTTGCCGTGGCCGGGGCCACGAGCAGGGCGTGCGCCCAGCGCGGCAGCTCCAGGTGCGGATACTCCCCCTGCTGCTCGAACATGTCCGAATACACGGGGCCGCCCGTGAGCGCCGCCAGCGTGGCCGCGGTCACAAATTGAAACCCGTGGCTTGTGACCACGGGTTTGACCGTCACATTGCGTTTCTGGAATTCGCGGATGATGAGCGGCGCCTTGTATGCGGCGATGCCGCCGGTTATGCCGAACAGCAGGCGCCGTTGCATGGCGTTACTCTTCCTCGTCCAGGCCGAGCAGCTCTTCGTCCTCGAGGTTCAGCATGTCCTCTTCGTCGTCCAGCTCGAAGGCCTCGAGGTCCATGACTTCGTCTTCCTCGAAATCCTCGAGGTCGAAGCCCTCTTCCATGCCGATCATTTCCTCGAAAGTGATGAGATCCTCGTATGTCGGGGCCTTGTCCGCTTCCTCGGGCACGCCCAACTCGAAGCCGATGAAGCCCTGGCGGATTTCCTCGAGGGCCACATCCAGCGGGTGCCGGGAGCGCTCGCGCACATACACCTGCACGCCGCCCTCGTTGATCTGCCGCGCGCGCTGCGCCGCCACATTCACCAGCAGGTACTTGTTGCCCTTGAACGAACCCATGTAATTCTCACTGATGTAGCGAAACGATTCTCCTGCCACGGTCCCTGTCACCTCGAATTAATTCGCGCCATTGCGCGGGCGCGCTTTCTCTTTTCTGATTATAGAGACAATTTCGTCAACTGTCACATCCAGATCGCGGTTTTCCACAATATAGTCGTAGAGTCCCGCCTGTTCGAGTTCGTCCCTAGCGTTGCTCATGCGCAGGGCGATTTCCTTTTCCAGGTCCTCGGGCGAGAGGGCCGAGGGCCGGCCCTGGAGGCGCTTGCGCAGCATGTCCTCGGACACCTTGAGGAAGATCATGAGCGCTTGCGGGAATTTTTCACGCAGCGCGGCCGCGCCCTGCACATCAATCTCGAGCAGCAGGTCGCGGCCCTGCTCACGCGCGGCGTGCAGTTCGCGCACGGGCGTGCCGTACATGTTGCCGTGCACAAACGCCCATTCGATGAACGCATCCTCGGCCACCATGCGCTCGAATTCCTGTGTGGAAATGAAGTGATAGCTCACATCCGGAATCTCGCCGGGGCGCGGCTTGCGCGTGGTGGCGGAAGTGGAAAACTTGAGCTCCGGCCCGATCTCGGGATGGTGGAGCAGGCGGTCTATGACGGTGGTTTTGCCGACCCCGGAGGGGCCGGATATCACGATGAGCATGGGAAGGACTCCGGCTCGTCAGTCCTCGGGATCCTCGGCCGGCGCCGCGGCCGCGGCCTTGCCCTCTTTGTCCGCAAACCGGTTGGCGATGGTCTCGGGCTGCAGCGCGGACAGCACAATGTGCCCGCTGTCCATGACCACGATGGCGCGCGTGCGGCGCCCGCAGGTCGAGGCGATCAGCGTGCCTTTGCTCTTGGCTTCTTGAATCAGCCTCTTGATCGGGGCCGATTCCGGGGACACAATGGCGATCACGCGCCCCGCGGAAATGATGTTTCCGAATCCTATGTTGATCAGCTTGGACTCGCTCATGCTGCCTCCCGGGTCACCATGCGGTTTCCGCGTTTTAGTCTGGCCGTGTTATCGCCACAATGATCGCGGATATCGCTTCTGAACGAGACATTATAACATTATGCGCAGAAAAAGTAAGGTTTCTTTAAAAAAATCACCCGCGTCCGTGATAGATGTCAAAAAAGATCATTTTGGCGCGGAAACCGGTGTTGGCCGCCCGCGCGGCCGCAGCCTCAAGTCAGGCGCAACGCGCCTGCGAGTGGACATTTGATGCGCTAATCCGCAACAGGCGTCACGGCTGCAGTCAGGATCATGCCGTCAATCGTGACGGCCTCCGCGTCAAGAGCTGCGCCGCACTCAAGCGCGATGCAAAGGGTTTCCGCCTTGATGTATTCAGCGTGCTCCCCGGCCACGGCCATGAGGCGCGGATCCCCGGCGAGCGCAACGATGATGCGAGCCTGGTAGTCAAGATCCAGATCCTTGCGGATGTTCTGGATGCGGTGCACGATCTCGCGAGCCAGGCCCGCGGATACAAGTTCGTCGTTCAACCGCAGGTCCAGGGCCACGGTTTCGCCCACGGCCCAATCCGGGTCAGGGGTGAATTCCTTGAGAAAGTCGGCTTCCGCCAGTTGGATGGGGCCGTCGGGCGTGTCGAGCGTGAATGCGCCGCCCGCGGCCAAGGCGTCGAGGATGGCCTTTGTGTCCTGGCTGATTTTGTCCTGCAGGGTCTTGTTGTGTTTGCCCAGCTTTTTGCCCAGGGTTTTGAAATTGGGCTTGAGGGTTACGGCCATGAGGTCGTCGAAGGATTCCGCGAAAACGATTTCGCGCACATTGAGTTCATCCTGGAGCATGGGCAGGAACGGGACGAGGGCGTCGCGCGCGGGGCCGGCCGGAATTTTGAGCTTCATGACGGCCAGGGGCTGGCGCACGCGGCGGCGGCGGGCGCTGCGCAGGCTTCGGCCCTGGTTGGCGATGTCGCGGACCGAGGCCACGGCGCGCTCCAGTTCGCCGCTGATCAGCGACGCATCGGCCGCGGGGAAATCGCACAGGTGCACGCTGTCCGGGGCGTCCGGGTCCACGGAGCGCACCAGGTTGCCGTACAGGGTTTCGGACAGAAACGGGGTGAACGGGGCCAGGGCGCGGCACAGTGTGGTGAGGCATTCGTACAGGGTCGCGTACGCGGCCCATTTGTCCGCGTCCTTTTCCGCCTTCCAGAACCGGGGCCTGCAGCGGCGCACATACCAGTTCGAGAGATCTTCCAGGAACAGCTCCACGGAACGCGCCGGGGCCATGATGGCGAAAGAGTCCAGGCCCGAGGCGATGTCGCCAAGCAGCCGGTGCAGGCGCGAGAGCACCCACCTGTCGTTGGGGTCCCTCTGATTCGCGGGCGCGGTGTGCTCGCGCGGGTCGAAGCCGTCTATGTTCGCATAGATCACGAAGAACGAATACACATTCCAAAGGGTGAGGAACATGCTTTTCTGGACATCGAACATGGCTTCCTCGAAGAAGCGCGTGGGAAGCCAGGGATTGTTCTCGCGGTAGAAGTACCAGCGGAACGCATCGGCGCCGTATTTCTCGAACGCTGCCGTGGGGTCCACCACATTGCCCTTGCTCTTGCTCATCTTGGCGCCGTTTTTGTCCAGCACATGCCCGAGCACCAGGCAGGTCTTGAACGGGCTTTTGCCGAACAGGAACGCATTGAGCGCCATGAGGGAGTAGAACCAGCCGCGGGTCTGGTCAATGGCTTCGGTGATGTAATCCGCGGGGAACAAGGCCTCGAATTTGTCTTTGTTCTCGTGGGGATAGTGCCATTGCGCAACGGGCATGGCGCCGCTGTCGAGCCAGCAGTCTATGACCTCGGGCGTGCGTTTCATGGTTCCGCCGCACGCCGGGCATCGGAAGGTGATTTCGTCAATCCAGGGCTTGTGCAAATCTATGTCCGCGTCGTCCTTCCACGGCCAGACGGCCGCGCGCTGCTTGAGGGACGCGGCGGAATCGTGGCATTCCTTTTCCCCGCACTGTTCGCACGCCCAGATGTTCAGAGGGGTTCCCCAGTAGCGGTCGCGGCTCACGGCCCAGTCCACATTGTTTTCGAGGAAGTCGCCCATGCGCCCGCTGCGGATGTGCTCGGGCACCCAGTTGATTTCGTTGTTGACTTTCAGCAATGTGTCCTTGTACGCCGTGGTTTTGATGAACCAGGACGAGCGCGCGTAGTAAATGAGCGGGGAGTCGCAGCGCCAGCAGAACGGGTACGCGTGTTTATATGTGGCGCTGTGGAACAGGAGACCGCGCTCACGCAGGTTCTCAATGATCGAGGGGTCGGCGTCCTTGACGAACTTGCCGGCCCAGGGCGTGACCTCGGGGGTGAAGCGGCCGTTGGTGTCCACGGGCTGGAGGAACGGAAGGTCGTGCTTTTTGCCGAGGTTGTAATCGTCCTCGCCGAACGCCGGCGCGATGTGCACGATGCCCGTGCCGTCGTCCAGGGTCACGAAATCGCCCAGGATGCAGTACCACGCTTTTTTGTCCGTTTCCACGAACGAGAACGGGGGCGCGTACTCCATGCCCTCGAAGTCCCTGCCCTTGCGGCGATCAACGATTTCGGGCAGGTTGTCTCCGAACAGCGCGGCCAGGCGGCCCTCGGCCAATATCAGGAATTCATCGCCGTTCTTCACGGTGACATAGTCGTAGTCCGGCGAAAAGCAGAGCGCTGTGTTGCTGATCAGCGTCCACGGCGTGGTGGTCCACACCAGGAAGCTGGTGTTGTCCCGGCCTTTGGCCGGGCAGCGCACGAACACCGAGGGGTCCTCGGCGTCCTTGTAGCCCTGGGCCACCTCATGGCTGGACAGCGCGGTGTCGCAGCTCGGGCAGTGGGGCACGATTTTGTGGCCCTTGTACAGCAGGCCCTCGTCCCAATACCTTTTTAGAATCCACCACACGGACTCGATGTAGGAGTTGTGGCAGGTGACATAGGGATCGTCCATGTCGCACCAGAACCCCACGCGGTCCGTCATCTTGCGCCATTCGCCCTCGTAGCGGAACACGCTCTCGCGGCACTTGTTGATGAATTTGGCGACGCCGTATTTCTCGATGAGCTGTTTGCCGCCCATTTCCTCGCGTTCGGCGTCGGACAGGCCCATCTCGGCGGCGATCTCTTTTTCCACCTCGATTTCCACGGGCAGGCCGTGGGTGTCCCAACCGGCCTTGCGCAGCACATCGAAGCCGCACATGGCGCGGTAGCGCAGAAAGATGTCCTTCATCACGCGGGTGAGCACATGGCCCGGATGCGGCATGCCGTTGGCCGTGGGCGGGCCTTCATAAAAGGTGAATTTCTGCCTGCCCGCGTTGCGCGCCATGCTTCTGGCCTTGATGTCCTTTTCCTGCCAGAACGCCAGCACGCCAAGCTCCATGCCGGGAAAATCGGGGGTTTTGGGAACTTTGGAAAACATGGTTTTCGCTCCAATGGATAACGGGCGCCCGCGGTGCGGGCGCGGGATGCGCCGCGCGCATCCAGATTATCATAATGATGCGCCGCGGGGATGTCAAAAAACACGGCATGCGCAAAATGCGCCCCCGCAAACACGAATTTTTCATTCATCGCCGCTGGACTCCGCACGGGAAACTTCGCAACGCGCCGCGCTTCGCCAAACAAATAATGTGATCCCGGTCACATTGATTTTCGGTTAAAATAATATATAGTAACGGTATCGAAGTCAGAATGCGGGATGGAACCTTGGGTGTGATTGTGTTCAAGAAAAGAATGCTGCAACGCGCGATCAGAAAAGATTTCGTGCCGATGATGCTGCTCGGCATCCTGATGCTGTGCATCACCTGGGGCGCGCGCATCATCGGCGTGCACGGCAACGGCAGCAACGCGATTCTGCCGGAAAACGCGCAGGCCGCGCACACGCCGCTGAACACCTCCCGGCCCAACCCGGACATCAAGGTGGTGGCCCACCGCGGCGTGCGCATGAAAGCGCCGGAAAACACCCTGCCAGCCATCCGTCTGGCCATCGAAATGGGCTACAGCTTTGTGGAAATTGATGTGCGGTACACCAAAGACCGCGTGCCCGTGCTCCTGCACGACGATAAAATTGACCGCACCACCAACGGCAAGGGGCCGCTCAAGGACTATACGCTCGAAGAAATTCAGAAGCTCGACGCCGGCTCGTGGTTCAACCCCGATTTCGCGGGGACCCGCATCCCCACGCTCGAACAGGCGCTGACCGAAATGCAGGGCAAAATCGGCCTGTACCTGGACCAGAAGGAAGAGCCTGACGCCGCCACCATCGCGCTTCTGCGCAAATACGGATTTTTCCCCTCGGACACGGTCATCAACGGCCACTGCGCGGCGTTTCGCGCCCTGGCCCAGGACGCGCCCGTGATGCCCGGCGCCCGCACTGTGGAACAGGTCATCGAGGCCATAGAGGAATTCCCGAATCCCGCGGCGCTCAACACCAACTGCGTAAACCTCACACAGGACATGGTGGACCAGGCCCACGCGCGCGGCGTGCGCATCTTCTGCAACACCCTCGAAGCCGCATGGCCCTCCGAAGAAGAAAAAGCCATGAAAAACGCCGTGCGTCTTGGCGCCGACGCCCTGCAGACCGACCGGCCCGACATCTTCTTCCCGCTCATCAAGAAACTCAAGGCCAAAGCCGCGGCCGCGAACTGACTGCGCCCGTAACGGCGCTGTCCCGCAGAACCGCCCCTTGCCTTTTCCGCATGCGCAGTGCATAGTATTCAAATCAATTCGGCCTTGTTTTTGCAATTAACACATGAGCCGCCCCGCGCGCGAAACGCGCAAACTCACAGACGGCTGCGCGACAACCCATGGACCGGAACCGGAACAACTCTGCGCCAACATGGCTTGAACAACGCAAGCGCCGCATCCTTGTCATAGACGACAATCCGGCCATGGCGTCAAGCATGGCCGAAGTCCTGGAACTCGAAGGCTACGCCACGGAGATCGCCCACACCGGCCGCCAGGCCCTGGACGCATGCGGCCGCACCGCCTTGGGCGCGGCTCTGGTGGACATCAATCTGCCGGACATTTCCGGCGATGCGCTCATCATTGAACTCCGCGCGAGGCAGCCCGAAATCACCTGCATCATCATCACCGGCCACGCGTCCCTGGAAAGCGCGGTCAACGCGGTCAACGCCCCGGGCGTGGCCGGATATGAACTCAAGCCCCCGGACATGGATCGCGTCCTGGCCCTGTGCCGCGAGATTTTCGCGCGCCAGCAGGCGCAGGCCGAGGCGCGCATGTTCCGCGGCATCATTGGAAACATGCAGAACGGAATACACATTTATAAAATGGAAAACCGGGACGGCGAGGACATCTTCCGGTTCCTCATGGGCAATCCCGCATCCGAACAAATCACCGGCGTGCCGGTCGCTGACCTCATCGGCAAAACCATGTTCGAGAACTTCCCGAAACTCAAGGAAACCGGCATTGCCGCACAGTACGCAGCGCTGGCTCGAGGGGGCCACGCCGTCACACCCGGCGAGCTGTTGTATGAAGACCACAGAATCCCCCGGAAATGGTTTTTCGTCAAAGCCTTTCCCCTGCCGGACCAGTGCCTGGGCGTAATGTTCGAGGACATCACAGGACGCAAGATCATGGAACTCGAACTCAAACAGCGCGAACTCGAATTGCAGATTCTGTCGCACAAAACCCTGTCCCTTCAGGAAAAGGAGCGCGCCCGCCTGGCCCGGGAGCTGCACGACGAACTGGGCCAGCAGCTCACAGCCCTGCGCTGGGGCCTGGACCGGCTGGAGAACAAGGTTCACGAACCCGCGCACAAAGAGCAAATCCGCGCGCTGACCCATGCTCTGTCCGCCATCACCAGGCATTTGCGCGGCATCGTCAAGGGCCTTCGCCCGCCCCTGCTCGACGACCTGCCCATAGAGCTCGCGCTCCAATCGCTTGTGGATGAATTCCGGGACATGGCGGCGTTCGAAATTCAAGCGGATTTCGCGGGCGTGGCCGGCCTGCGCATCCCGGAGCAAT
>Ga0101944_10003151_pt1 | contig 23952 bp, 13 predicted proteins | sample DewCreD2012metaG_FD_75245 | JGI IMG/M metagenome (GOLD analysis project Ga0101944, IMG submission 75245) | Hot spring sediment bacterial and archeal communities from British Columbia, Canada, to study Microbial Dark Matter (Phase II) - Dewar... ... | reverse complement strand
AGCGCATTCCGCTTTCGGCCGATCCCGACCGGCCGACCGTGGCCATGGTCTTCAAGATCGTGACCGACCCCTACGGCACGCTGGCGTTCACGCGGATCTACCAGGGGAAGTTCGTCAAGGGGGAAAGCTATTACAACCAGCGGACGGGCCGCAAGGAGCGTTTCGGCCGCATCGTGCGCATGCACGCGGACCAACGGGAAGAGATCGAGTCGGCCGTCGCGGGCGAGATCGTCGCCGTCTTGGGGCTGGACTGCACGAGCGGCGACACCTACGCCTCGGAGTACCCCTACTGCACGCTCCAGAAAATGCACGTCCCCGAACCGGTCATCCGGATGGCCATCGAGGCCGTGGACCGCGACGGCGCGGACCGGATGGCCAAGGCCCTGCGGCGCTTCGCCCACGAAGACCCGACCCTCCAGGTCAGCACGGACGAAGAGACCGGGGAGACGATCATCGCCGGGATGGGCGAGTTGCACTTGGAAGTGTACGCCGAGCGGATTCGGCGGGAATTCCGCGTGGACGTGCGGGTCGGCGCTCCGAAGGTCAACTACCGCGAGGCCCCGACGCAGGCCGCCGAGTTCAACGTCCGCCACAAGAAGCAAACCGGCGGCGCCGGGCAGTTCGCCCATATCGTCGGCCGCATGGAGCCGCTCCCGCCCGACGCCGAGGAAACGTTCGTCTTCGAGGAGCAAATCGTCGGCGGACGCATCCCCCGCCAATTCATCCCGGCGATCGAAAAAGGCTTCCGCCGTGGGATCGCCAAGGGCCCGTTGGCCGAATATCCCGTGGTCGGGCTCAAAGTCACGATCCTCGACGGCTCGTACCACGAGGTCGACAGTTCCGATCTGGCGTTCCAAATCTGCGCGCAGACGGCCATGCGCGAGACCTTCCCGCGCATGAAGCCCGTGCTGCTCGAACCGGTAATGAAGGTGGAGATCGAGTGCCCCACGCAATTCCAAGGGGCCGTGGTCGGAGACCTGACTGCCCGGCGCGGCCTGGTGCTGGCCACGGAGGTGGAGGGCCGCGTAGCGCGGATTCAAGGCGAGGTGCCCCTAGCCGAGACGTTCGGCTATTCGACCGATCTGCGGAGCATGACCCAAGGCCAGGGCGCCTTCACCCTGGAATTCGCCCGCTACAAGCGTCTCCCGCCCAGCATCCAACGCGAAGTCGTGGCCGAGCGGAAGAAGACCGCGCTGGCGGGCGCGGTGTAGCGGCGCGGCGGAACGCGGCAGGGCCCGTTCCTCACGGCCGCGGCCCGACTCCCCACAGCTCGGACACCCAGGCGTCGATCCGCGCCTCGATCGCCGCGGCGCGGCCGCCGGCGGCCGCGAGGCCATGTGCGGTCCGGCTTGCCGCGGCCAATTCGCGATGGATCGCGCGATTCGGATCGTAGCGGCCGATCCGCAGGTATTCGAACATGCCCGGACTGCCAAAGCCCTTGCCTCCGCGCACGTGGTGCGATCCGACAAGGAACTCCACCAGCGCGCTGTTGAGGAGGGCGCAAAGATAGTGGGCCTCGTCGGCCGAATCCGCGGCCACCAGCGCGCAGGTCTCCTGCGGAACGACCGGACGCACGCCGACCCCAGGGTGATGAAAGGGCTCGAGGACCGCCGCTCGGATGCGCCGGTCCATCCGCCGCCATACGACCTTGAACGGGGCCACCGTGTACGGCCCGACGTCGTACATCGAATAGAACGCCGCCCGCGACTGATAACGCCGATAGGCCGCCCGCTTTTCCAGCAACTCCCGAAAACGGCTGAAATACGCGTGGGCGTTCGGGCATTCCTCGCGCAGGGTGGTCTCCGGGATCCCTCGCCGCGACGGAACATCCTGGGGCAAGATCAACCAGGCCGAGGGCCGGGCGGAAAAACGATCGACGTCACTCCAGCGCACGAGGGGAAAGAGCACCTCGGGTTCGATCAGGTGTTCGACAACCTCCACGTGCCGTTTGCCCCGCTCGGCGAGGTTGCGGACGCGGACCAATCGGGGAGCGTCAACCGCGGGTCCGTCGCCGCACAGGGTGACCCAATACACGCCGTTGGCCCCGCCGGTGTTGGCTCCCAGATGCGCCTCGTAGTCCGAAGGTCCGATCCATTCGGCCATCGAACCGCGCCACAAGCGGGGCAGAACGAACCACGGCGAGGTGGGCCGGCGGGGGTCGACCGGCGTCGCCTCGAGCGCTTCAACGCCGCCCCCGGCGGTGTATTTCACGTAGGGGACCGGAAAAACGGTCCGGGCCCCCTTTTCCAAGAGGATCGTGGCGCTCCAGTTGGACGTGCCTGGAAATGGCCGGCGTTCCACCAGGTCGTTGACCCGCAGAACCTTGAGCCACTCCCCGTCCGCTCCCAATCGGAGACGGCGGAAGCCGTCGCCCGCCCCGCGGCTTTGGAAGACGGTTTGGGTGACGACCATGGCCAGCCGCCCGCCCCGTTTCAGGTAGCGGTCGGCCGCGGCATAGATCATCAACATCGAGAGGTCCTTCTTGCCGCCGCCATGGCGCGCGTCGGCGGCCGAGAGCGTGAACAGGCCGTAGTGCCGCCAGAGCGGCTGGGTTGCCTGGCGGAGATCGTCGGGGAGATCGTCCCAGGCGATCCAGGGCGGGTTGCCCACCACGCACTCAAAGCCTTCGGCTCCGCCGGGCAGGCCCTCGTGCCGCCCGAGAATCGAGTCGCCCCACAGGACCGGCGCGTCGAATCTTTCCTCGGCGGGGAGGAGATCGAGGATTGCCATCAGGTAGTTCGCCCGGGCGGTGAGGACCGCCAAGGGATTCAAGTCGATTCCCACAATGCTCGAAAGGATCGAGCGGCGCAGGGCCTCGGCAGCCGCGCCGCCGCGCCCCGATCGCAGCGCCTGTCGCGACTTCAGTCGCCGAATCGCGGCCACGAGGAAGCCGCCAGAACCACACGCCGGGTCAAGCAGCCGAACGCCGGGCTCGCCCGTAAAGCCGACTTCATCGAGCAACTGTTCCACAAGCCAGTCGGGCGTGTAGTACTCGCCCAGCGCGTGGCGATACCGCCGGGGAAAGACCTTCTGGTACAACGCCTTCAACAGGTCGCCCGAGCCGTGGGCGTCCGCGCCAATGCGCGTGAAATCGAATCGGCCCCAAACCCTCGCCATGTCCTGGATCCATGAAGCAAGGGCCTCCGTCCATGCGTCGAGCCACCAGGTCCACAGGTCGGGCGTTGTTGCCGCCGACCCCATCCCGTCGAGCTGGGATTCCATCTCCCGCACGTGTTCCAGCCATTCGGCTGGTCCATGAACACCGGCCAGCGTTTCCCGTGGAGACGCGGCGCGGGGCGATCGCGCCGCGACCTGCCAAACGAGGAACTTCACGACGAGCGCATAATAGGTTTGGACCGCGAACAGCAGGTCGAGCGGATCGGGGTCGCCGCAATGAGGATAGGCCTGGGCCAGGGCTTGGAGGCCGCGTTCCAGGCGGCGCGGGTCGCCCCCGAACGCGGCCCGCATCGCCTCCATAAATCGCCTCCGCGCCATCGCGACGCTCGCCGCGTGGCGGGCGTCGCCCAGCGATTCGAGGACGGCCCTGACGCCGGCCTGCGCCCATGGCGAGCCAGCGCCAAATGCACCGGCGAGCGTGGCGGCGTTGAAATCCCGTTTTCCCATGAACCGCTACCGAGGCGGGAACAGCCCGGTGCTACGGGGCCAGCCACTCGATGCCCGTCTTCGTCGCCCGAAAGCGTTTGCATCGGATGCTCGAGCCGGGGCCTTCTTCGTAATACACGATGAGCACCGAGCCGTCCTTAAGGTTCACCATCGACGGATAGGCGCCGATATGGGGATCGACCAGGACGTTGTTGCTCCACGTTTTGCACTCGTCGAGGCTGTAGTGGAGGCTTGTGTTGGGCAGCCGGTGGGCCAGAAGGATGATGTTGTCGCGAGTACGAAGGAGGTAGGGGCAGTGGCCTTCGAAGCCTATGGGTTGGGAAACGCTCCAGGTTTCGCCTCGATCCTTGGAGATCGAAAAGCACATCTGGGCTCGCTGGGCGGCGTACAGCGAGCCGTCGGCTAGCTCGATCACGTCGGTCTCGGCGTCGAGGCGGTAGCCGCCGTTGGGGATATCGACCACGCGCCACGTTTTCGCCGCGTCGTCGCTGATGGCCACGGCCCCGAAACTGGTGTTGGGCGTTTCCCGATATAGCCCGAGGATCAAACGGCCGCCGGAGATGGGACGGATGGGCGAACTGCAATAGTAGTCCTTGGCGATGGACCTTGGGGCGGACCACGTGCGTCCTTGATCCGACGATTCGACCATCCAGGCGCCCAGCCCCACCCATGGCGGCGACTTGCCCTCGGCCTTGCGGAGCGAGAAGAAGTTGCACACCAGGCGGCCGTCCTGGAGTTGAACGATCGAGGGATCGCGGTCGTCGTCGGGCCCGTCGTAGAGGACCTCGGCCTTGGTCCAGGTGTGGCCTTCGTCGGCGGACGTGCAATAGCAGATCCGCCCGCCCTTGGGCAACTGGGCGTTGGGCAAGGCCACGTGGCCGTAGCCGGCGTAGAAGACCGCCATGAGCCGGCCGTCGTTCAAGCGGCAAACGTCGGGGAACGCCTCGTACCCCCCCGCCCCGGCGTCCTCGCAGACGTAGCCGAAGAGCTGCGGCGGTACGACGAGGTCCTTCTGGGCCTTGGTCGCTTCGCCGATGACGACGATGTCCTTGACGTGGGCCTTGCCCTGGCCAGCGTAGAACCCGATGCGCCCCTGCTTGATGCTTGCGTCCTTCGCCTCATAAAGCAGCTTTCCGTTGAGCGAAACGCGGAGCGTGTCGCCGCAGGCGGCGAGTTCGCCGGTATGCCACGCGCCGGCCGGTTTGTCCAGGCCGCCGACGCGCTGGATCTCGTTCCACGATTGGCTCGCGTCGGAGCGGACGAGGATCGCCTGGCTGCGGTCGAAATGCACGTAGTAATAGGTGTCCGCGTCGGACAATCGGATCATGAACCCGCAGGCCAGGACGCCTTCGGCCGCCGGCTCGACGAGGAAGCGGGCCCGCAGCGTCACGTCCTTCCATTCCCAAGGCAAAAACACCGCGCGCGAGGTCGCCCTTCGCCCGTCAAGCACCAACTCGCCGCCGACGATCGAGGCCGTCGGATCGAGCATTTTCCACTGCCCGGCGGCTTGGGGCGAGGCGAGATCAACGGCCAGTTCCGCGGCGACCGCGCAAGGCGACAGGTGCGTCGCGATAAAGATCACGGCAAATCCGCAGACTTTCGCAAAACAACGCATCGCGGTCCTCCTTCAACAGTCTTTGCCAACAAACTCGTGGCGGCGCACAAAGCTTGCATGGCCTTGCCGGTCCCATGCCGAGCCGTTTGGAGACTGTCCCGATTTTCGCGGCGAAGTCCGCGAAAATGGGACTATCCCCCTTGGCCGGTCAGGGGGCAGACGCATTTTTCGCCTCGAAATGGCCAGAAAAACGCGCCAGTCCCCGGCCTGTGAACGGTTACCTCCCCGGCTTGTGAACGGCTACCGAAACAGAGGTCCAAAAGGCCCTCAAGCGGCCTGCCAGGATGATCATCGTACCATGAACGGGGACGACACGGGTAGCGGGCGTCCCCCGAGTCGGCCCTTTCCGCGCGGTTCGGAAAGCGGTTCCTAGGGACTTCGCGGCGGCGCCGCCCCGTCGCACGTCAACGCGCGGAACAAGGTCTTGGCGTTCCCCGTGGTTTGGGCAGCCAGCTCCTCGACCGATTGGCCGCGGAGTTCGGCGAGCGCGAGGGCAATGAGGGACAGATGGGCGGGCTCGTTGCGTTTTTCCTTGCCCCGCAACGGATGGGGCGTCAGATATGGACTGTCCGTCTCCACGAGAAGCCGGTCCGACGCAACCTGCCTGGCCGCTTCTCGCAACGGGATGAACTTCTTGTTGCTGTACGTCACGGACCCGGCGAAGCTGAGGAACAGCCCCAATTCCAGACACGCCTGGGCGAAGGCCCAATCGCCGCTGAAGGCATGGATCACCCCGCGCAGCGGGCGACGCCTGGCGGCCTCGCGGAGCATCGCCAACGTGTCCTCCTCGGCCTCGCGACAGTGGATGATCAACGGCAGGTCGAGGCCCTGCGCCAGGCGGAGGTGTCGGTCGAAGAACGCCCGCTGCACGTCGAAGGGGGTGAAATCCCAGTGGCGATCCAGTCCGGTCTCGCCGATGGCCACCACGCCGGGTTCGCTCGCCATGGCGACAATGCGATCCCAGTCGCCATCGCGGGCCTCGGCGGCGTAGTTGGGCTGGATGCCCACGGCGCAGGCCACGCCCGGCATCGAGCGCGCCAGACGCACCACGGCCTCGCTCGAAGCCGCGCTGATCGCCGGGCAGATCACCGCGGCCACGCCCGCCGCCCGCGCTCGATCGAGCACCGCCTCCCGATCGCCCTCGAATTCGGCGCCATCGAGGTGCGCGTGGGTGTCGATCAACCATCCAGAATGCGCATTGGCCGGTGCATGGGTCACGGCGTTGGTTCCATGAAGTACCCACGAGGCGATTCCCAGGCCGTCGGCCCGCCGACGTCGGGTTGCGGCAAAGGCGTTTCCTTTTCTCGGCGCGTCGCGGGCGGCGCCAGGAGGCGGAATGGCGTCGGGGCGCAACAAGGGCGGCTTGCCAGGAACACGAGGCCTTTGGCCCCGCGACGCCGCGGTCCCTTGGATCGACGCTGCGACATGCCCGACTATGCTTCCTCGTGGGGCGTCTGGGGGGCTTCCTTGGCCGGGAAGAGCAGCGGCAACATGATGCGGACTCGCGTCCCTTGACCGGGGGAGCTGTCGACCGTCGCCGTTCCGCCGAGCAATCGCGCCCGTTCCCGAATCCCCGCCAGCCCGAAGTGGCTTTCCCCAATGGCGTCGGGTTCGAATCCAATGCCCTGGTCTCGGACCTCGATGCGGATCGTTTCGCCCTCTTGCACCAACTCGACGGTCACGCGATCGCTCTTGCTGTGTTGACAGGCGTTGTTAAGGGCTTCCTGGACGATGCGATAGATGGCGTTCTCCAGGATCGGGCTGAGCCGTTCGAATTCGACTCGGCCGTGCAGTTCGATCGTCGGCCCTCCCTTGCGCCGCTCCTCATTCACCAGGTGGGCAACGGCGGCCACGATGCCGGCCTCGTCGAGGATCGGGGGACGCACGCCGCTGATCAGCCGCCGGGCCTCGAAGTGCGCCTGGCGAAGCATCGTCATGCCGGCGTCGAAGGCGTCGGCCGCCAGCCGCGGCAGCCGATCCTTCTGGTAGGCGTAGGTTTCGAACTGCATCAGTGCGCCGGCCAACTGCTGGGCGAGCCCGTCGTGGATCTCATAGGCGATCAGTTGCCGTTCGTGGTCGCTGGATTGGAGCAGCCGCTTCAGGGCGCGATGTTCCCTCGCCAGGGCCTCTTGCGCCCGCTTGCGCTCGGTGACGTCGTGGAAGATGCAGATCCAGCACGGGCGATCGTTGTACCAGATCGGACGCGAGACCACGTCGGCGAAGATGATCGTCCCGTCCTTGCGGATGAACGGCAGGTCCACCAGCCGGGCCACCTGGCCGGCGTTCAGCGTTTCGAAATGCTCCCAGACCTGCGGCAACACGTCAGGCGGATGCACCCGCTGCGGCGTCAACGCGTAGGCTTCCTCCAGGGAATAGCCGAGCATCCGGCAATAGGCGGAATTGACGCGCACGGGCTGGACCTTTTGCCGATCCACGACGAGGATGCCGTCGACGATGTGGTCGTAGATGGCCTGTAGTTCGTCGCGGCTTTGCCGCAGCGCCGCTTCGACGCGTTTGCGCTCCGTCGCGTCCTCGATCAAGGCGAGGAAGTGATCGACGGCGCCGTCGGGACGGCGGAAGCAGCGGATGAACACGGTGGCGTGAACGATGCCGCCGTCCTTGCGGACAAAGCGCTTGTCCTGGGTGAAATGGTCGATCTCGCCCGCCACCAGACGGTCGAACTGGCGAACGCCGGCCGCGACGTCGTCGGGGTGCGTGGCCTCGGTCCACTTCATCGATAGCAATTCCTCGCGGGAATAGCCGAGGATTTCGCACAGACGGTCGTTGACCTCGCGCCACTGCTTGTCCATGCCCGTGACCGCCATGCCGAGGAGTCCCTGGGCGAAATAGCCGCGAAAGCGTTCCTCGCTCGCCCGCAGCGCCGCTTCCGCTCTTCGGCGTTCCGTGATGTCCCGGAAGATCCCGAGCACGGCCAGCCGGCCCCGATAGGTCAACAGGCTGGTGGAGATGTCCGCGTCGAACACAGTCCCGTCGCTACGGAGGACCGGCACGGCTTCCGCCATGCGGGCGCGGGCGAGGACCTGATTCTCGAAGGCGAGGAGCACCTCGGGCAGCTTCTCGCGGGGATGGATATCCATGACGGACAGGGAGAGGATCTGTTCCTCCGAATACCCCAGCATCGCGCCAATCGCCGGATTCGCTCGAACAAATCGCTTGGTTTCGGCGTCGGCGATGAGCAATCCGTCGACCATCGCGTCGTAAATCGCTTGGAGTTCGTCGCGGGTCTGCCGGAGGGCGTCCTCCGCGCGCTGGCGCTCCGTGACGTCGAGCCCAAAGATGCGGAGGACGCCTTCCTCGGCGGCGTAGCAAAGCGTCTGTTGGTACACGCGGCCTTCGATCTCGACTTCCAGAGTGGCCGTCCGGCTCTCCCCTTCGGCGTTCTGCCTCGCGGCCGCGGCGCTGGACGCCAACCAGGGATGGGCCAGGCCGCGCTGGCGCAAATCCGGAAAGAGCCGCGACGCGGCGGGATTCATGTAGCGGATGTCCCCTGCGGGCCCGATCTCGACGATTGGGTTCGGGTTCTGCTCGAGGATCGATGGGCAAAGAACCCGCGAGCCTTCCGGCTCGGCCGGGATGGCGACGCGATTCTCCGCCTCCGCCTCGGAAGCCTTGAGCGTTTGGGCTTGTTGGATCATGGCGAGTCTTCCTTCAGGCTCAGACCAGTCCCCATCGCTTGCGCAAATACCATTCGACCGAGAGCAGGCCGACCAGGGCGAGGAGGAATGGCCAGGTGTCCCAGAAGGTTTTCTTGGTCTCCGTCTGGATTTCGAGATTTTCGGTGGTCTCCGCCAGTTCTCGCAAGACCGTCGGCAACTCCTCCGGCACCAGCGCCCTCCCACCGGTCATCGCGGCGAGATGGTCCATCAGGGTGGCGTCGGCCATGGGATTGTCCAACTCGAGGTCCTGTTCCACGACGAGGAATCGGATCGACGCGGAGCCCAGGTCGCGTCCGTCCTGCGTTGCCGCGACGCGAATCGTGTAGTCGCCCGGCGATTGCGTGTCGCGAAAGCTCCCCGAGGTGGCCTCGGCCGATTGCACCAGGGCGACGGGAGTTTTCTTCGCGCCAGGCAGCTCGACTTCGGCTTGGAACGAGGCGTTGGGGACCGGCTCGCCCGACGGCCCCTGCGCCCCCACCGTGAACTCGACCCGTTGCCCCGGCGTGAAACGCCGCTGGTTGAGCCGGACCCATACGTTGCCCTCGGTCGCCTCGTCCTTCTTGGCCAGCCAAAGGATGACTTGCCGCCAAAACCGCTTGTGCGGCGTTTGGAAACCCCGCATCCACCACTGCCAGGTCGAGTCGCCGGCGAAGGCCAGCACGCGTCCTTCGCCCACCGTTTGGGCCAGAAGGAGCGGCTCCTTCTGTTCGCTTTCGGCGAGCACCAGCGCGCCGGGCTTCGCGCCAGCGAACTTGTTGGCCCCTTCCTTGAGGGGCGGGAGTTGGGTCCAGATCGAAGCGCTTTCCTCCGGCGTGCCGCCCAAACGGAGGCAGTAATTGGTCGTTCCCACGGGGGTGGGCCGCATCTTCACCGGCCCCAGCAGGTGGAGGTCTTTCGAGACGCCCGAGCCCGGCCGCTGACGCTCCAGCCGATCCATTTTCACCGGCAGCACGTCGGCCAGCGGCGTCTCGGCGTATCCGCCCGGGCCAAAGCTTTGCAGGCCGCCGGTCATGATCAACCCCGCGCCCCGCTTCACCGTGGCGGCCAGCTCCGCCAGCTCCTCCTTGCGGAAGGCCGCCGCGTCGATGTTGCCGAGCAGGTAGACGTCGTACTTGCCGGCTTGGAATCGCTGCGAAAAATCCTGGGGCCGCGTCTCGGGGGCATGTTCGTTCAGCAGCACCGCGTCGACGCCGATGTCGGGCGAGCCGGCCAGCGACTGGATGAGGAATCGCCGTTCGACGCGGCCCGGGAACGCCTCGACGTACAACACCCGTATGCCGCCCTTGAGCACCTGGACGAACGTGCTCAGACGGTTGTTCGTGGTCACCAGTTCGCCAGGCTGGGCCTCGAGCTTGAGCGAGAGCTTGTACTCGCCCGGCGCGTCGGGTACGAAGCGGAACTTCAGCGGAATGCGCTGGCCGTCCTCGGTCGCTTGGACGGTCTGCTCGGCGATGGTTTGGGTCTTTCCCGCCGGAGTCTCCACGAGAAGCGCGGCGGGAATCGGGCGGTTGACATAGCCGTCGATCCGCACCTGGGCGGCGATGGCCAACTCGTTCTTGACGAAGACGGTGGGATCGGCCACCAGGTCGGTGACCGCCGCGTCCTGCACCTGGCCCTGCCCGCGCGATTGCCCGAAGCGAATCGTGTACAGCGGCTGGCCGAGGTGCTTCATGCGCGCGGCCGCGGTCTGGGGCAGCGCATCGCGAGGCGGAACGGTCCGCTGCGCCCCGTCGCTCAACAGAAACACCCCCAGCACCCGTTTCCCGGCTTCCTGCCGCAACACTTCTTCGAGCGTGTAGCCGATCGCGGTCTGGGCGCCGTCGGGCGCGTCGGGCAGTTCGATTCGGCCGTCCACGAGCTTCGCGGGGCGCGGCTCCGAGTCGAACGTGTAGGCCTTGACCTCGATTTCGCGGCCCAGGGATTGCAGCCCGCCGCGCGCATTGGCCACGGCCTCGCGCAGGGCCTCCCAACGCGAACGCCCGTTCAGATCGTCGCGGATCGTCATGCTCCGCGATTGATCGGCCAGGACGATGAGGGTGGCCGATTGCTTTCGCGTCTCCATCACGACCAGCGTCGGCCGGAGCATGGCCAGGACGATCATCGCAAAGACCGCCGAGCGGACGGCGATCAATACCCCGCGGCGACGCGGGCTGATCTTCTCCCGTGCGGGTCCAATCCCCAGCAGCAAGAGCAACGCCACCGCCGCGGCCGCTGCCACGAGATAGCTGTCGCCAACCGGATAGAGAAACCAGCGGATCATGGAGGATCAGGGGTGCATGGCGAATGTGGGTCGACGCGGCGGGAGAGGAAATCGGCAGCGCCGGCGGAGAAACCAGGCGATCCGCCTCGCCCGCGGACTTGCCCAAGCGGCCATACGAAGCTCGGCCGAACGCTTCGCCTCGCGTTCGCCCGCGGAACGATCGGGTGGGGGCGTCTGCCGGTGAGTCCCACGGCTCATCCTTTCCTGTAGAAACGGTTGGCCAGGACGTGCTCCAGGCCCAGGACCACCGCGGCGGCCACGATCAACAAGCCAAACAGCTCCCGGCCCACGCGGCCGGTATGGACGTTGAGTTCGATTTGGTCCTTGCTGCGGGCAAGGCGGTAAGGGTAGGTTCCGAAGAATTGGGCGAGGTCCTTGTCGGACCATCGTTCCAATCGCGTCTGCTCGGCGGAAAGATTCACGCTGAAGCCGCGATCCACGCCGTCGGCCGGTCCGCCCGCCTGGACGCGATAGTTGCCGGGCTGTTCCGTCGACGTGATCACCAACCGCCGTTGCTTCATGTCGGGCGCGACCCGCGCCTGGCTCCCGTCCGGACTGGTGAGCAAATAGCTCGGCGCCATCCGGTCGGCGGCGAGTTCCAGCGAGGCGGTCTGTCCCGCCCGATAGTTCAATTCCTCGCTGCCGCTTCCCACCAGGTAGGCCATCATTTCGTTGGCGAGGATGACGAAGGGCCAGGCCTCGCCGACGGGGAGGAGGTTCCACGGATCGCGGTTCGGGTCGTCCGAGACCGGAGTGGTCATGGTGATGGCCCGCCCCTTGCCCAGCGGCCGTTCCACCAACGCCGGGGCTTCGTCGGTGAAGGGGGCGATGACGTGGGCGCCCTCGGGGAGGGCTTCGAGTTGCCAATAGCGGTAGACCGGGTGGCGCGACCAGGGGACGGCGCCCGCCACGCCGCGAAACGCGGCCAAGGCGGGATGCTCCAGGTTCCGAGGAGCCAGCGCGAGGCTGCCCTCCGGCGACCGCGCCTGGCGCACCAACCGGCCCGCCAACACGTCTTGGGCAGGCTTCTCATTGAACGATTTGACCGGCTCCGCGTTGCGGCCCAGCCATACCGCCAACCCGTGACCCTCGGCCACGTAATCGGCCAGTTTCTGCCACACGGCCGGCTCCAGCGGCTTCGGATCCAGCAAGCACACGGCCGCGTACGGCTGAAGGTCCTTTTGCCGCAATTCCTCCAGCGGCGCCACGTCGCAGGCAAAGCGGGCCAGGCCGCTGCGGCGAAAACTCTCCGGCGCCAACGCTTCCCGAAGAAACACCGCGTAAGCGTTCTCCGGCCGGGGGGCCGCGATCAAGATCCGCCAGGCGGGCTTCACCTCGACGGTGAAGTATCGCCGATCGTCGGCGGCCAAACCGTCCTGGCCGAGGATCTGCACGTAGCCCTGGTGCGTCCCCACGCCCAAATTGCTCACGCGGAACTCCATGACGCGCGACTGGCCGGGCGTCACCGCGACCGTCTGTTCGCCACGTTTTTCCGGCTTCCTCGCCCCGGGAATTCTGCCGGCGGGATCGGGTTCCAGAAGATACAGTTCCACCGTGTGCTTGTCGCCCTTCCCGATCGACGTCAACTCGGTCTCAATCCGCAGCGTGCTGCGGTTGGACACAATCTGGCCGGAAAGCCGCAGTTCGCCGAGGGCCAGGTTGGCCGGCTGCGTTACGCCCACGTCGATCAAGTACAGCCCGGCGTCCGGCGCCTCGCGCAATCGCTCCTGAAGGCGGATTGCGCCTTCGAGGGGCCAGGCGGCCCGGGCCAGGTCGGTGAAGACGTAGATCTCTTTTCTCGCCAACTCGCTCCCGGCCACCAGGCGCGCCGCCTCGGCGAGGACCTGGGGCATGGGCTGGGCGTCGGCCGTAGTCTCCAAGCGCTCGACGCGATGCCGGGCCGCTCCCAGGTCGACCTGAAAGGCGGCGGGCCCGCGCCGGCTGTCGAGCACGGCGACCCGGCTGTCCGGCGGCAACTGGGCGAGAACCCACAAGGCCAATTCCTGGGCCGCCTCGAGCCGGGTGCGGTTTTCGTGGCGGTATTCCATGCGCGGGGAGGTGTCGAACACCATCGCGGCGGCCACCGGCGCCCTCTGGCTTCCGATCGGTCCGGCCGAAAACCTCAAGCTCGGACGCGCCAGCGCCAGCGCCGCCAGGACGATGGCCAGCATCCGCAGCAGCAGCAGCAAGAGGTGCCTCAGGCGCAACTGGCGCTGATTGGTGTCGTGCCGCAGCCGCACGAAGCGCAAGGCGGGAAACTCCACCAGGCGCGGCCGGCGGCGCATCACCAGGTGGAGCACCACGGGCACCACCACCAGTCCCGCCCCGGCCAGGAGTAAAGGATTGACGAACGTCATCGAATTAATACCGCGCCTTCCTGCCGGCCAAGTACCCTGCCAGCGCCTTGTCGAACTGCATGCTCGTGTCGAGCGGCACGTAGTCAATGCCCGACTGGAAGCATTCGCGGCGATACGCCTCGCGGAAGGCCTCGATTTCCGCCAGATAATCCCGGCGGAAGTTGTCGGCGTCGAGGGTCAGACGCTCCCCGGACTCCGGTTCTTCCAGTTCGACCATGCCCTCGAAGGGGAAGCGGGCCTCGGCCTCGTCCAGCACGTGGAACAGGATCACGTCATGCCCGCGGTGCCGCAGGCGGTGGAGGGCCTGGAAGATCGGCTCGGGCTCGGCGAGGAGGTCGGAAAAGATCATCACCAGGCTCGCGTGGCGGAGCATCGCGGCGATCTGCGACAAGCTGGCGGCCACGTCCGTTTTGCCCGCAGGCTTCAAGTTGGCCAGCACCGAGAGGACGGTCGCAAGCTGGCCGCGCCGCGACTTCGGCGGCAAGCTCTTCCGGATCTTCTCGTCGAACACCAGCAAGCCGACCGGATCCTGCTGGGAGATCATCAGGTAGCACAAGGCCGCGGCGAGGCAAATCGTGTAGTCGAACTTGGTCATGTCCTGGCGGTGCGTGTAGCCCATCGACCGGCTGACGTCCATCGCCAGATAGCCGGTGATGTTCGTCTCCGCCTCGTATTTCTTGACGTAGTATTTGTCGGTCTTGGCATAGATCAGCCAGTCGATGTCCTTCGGGTCGTCGCCCGGCGTGTACTTCCGATGCTCGCTGAACTCGACCGAGAATCCATGGAAGGGGCTGGCGTGCAAGCCGTGGAGAAAGCCCTTGACGATGAACTGGGCGCGGAGATCCAGCCTCTTGATCTGCCGAATGACTTCAGGCTTCAGGTATTTTTCGACCGTCGACATGGATTTGCCGCTGCGCGTTTCCTCTCCCCCCGCCCGCCTGCGCTATTCTACTCTTCTTGACCCTGGGATTCGAGGACGCCCCCTAGCCGTAACCGTTCACGGGGACTGTCCCGATTTTCGCGGCGAAGTCCGCGAAAATGGGACTGTGCCCCTGGCCAGTAAGAGACAAGCACGTTTCTCGGCGCAAAACGGCCCGAAAAACGAGCCAGTCTCCAGCCTGTGAACCGTTACCCCTAGCCGAAGAACTGGCGGCGCCATCGGGTCAGGCACAGCACTTTCCAGGCCGCGCGACGGTAGGGGGCGCCTTCGGTCTCGGCCAGGGCGTCGCGGAGCAGGCGGCGTGCGCCGGACCACTCCAACTCCCGCCAGAAGCGGTCGGCAACAGCCTCGCGCACGGCCTCTTTCAACTCGTTTTGGATCCAGCGCGCCTGGGGCACCGAGAAGGCGAATTTGTCCCGCCGTTCGAGCAATTCCCGGGGCAGGCGATCGCGCATGGCCTGGCGGAGCAAGACTTTGGTGTAGCCGTCGCGGGCCACGTCCTCGGGGCGGAGCCGGGCGGAGGCCTCGATCAGGCGGTGGTCGAGGAACGGCAACCGCACCTCGACCCCGAACGTCAGCGCGTTGCGGTCGCCTTGGCGCAGGAGGGTGGGCAGGCCCAAGCGGGTGAACGAGGCGGCCAGCGCGCCGCCCAGATCGTTGGGAAACTCGCGCCGTCGGTTGGGCAGGCAACGCGCCGCGGTCTGCAAGGCAAGGCGCGGCAGGGGAAAGCGCGGGCCGGAGAATGCCCAGAGCTGTCGGGCCGCGGCCCACCAGCCGCGCTGGCGGGCGCACGCCGCAATCGCCCGGGGCACGGCCCAATCATACCCTCCCAAAAGCTCGTCCGCCCCCTGCCCATCGAGCATCACCTTTAATCCCAGCTCCGCCGCCCGGCGGAACACACAGCGCTGGGCGTAGATCGAGGGATCGAGGAACGGGTACTCCTGGCGAACGACCAGATCGTCCAGCTCGTCACGCAGTCCCCTCCCGGTCACTTCCACAAGATGCACTTCGATCCCAAGCTTCCTTGCCAGCCGATCGACATGGGCCCGCTCGTCGGCCTCGGGAACGGGGGCGTAGGCGTGGACCCCTTGATAGCGAAACGCCGCGGCATCCGCGCCGCGCGCCGCGCGGACCACGCTCGCGGCCACGCTGGGCGAATCCATGCCTCCGCTGAGGCAGGTGCCGATGGGCACGTCGCTGCGGAGGCGGATCCGGACCGCGTCGTCCAGCAAGGCGGCAAGCTCGTCGGCCGCCAGCGGCGGGCCCTCGGCCGCTGGATCGGGAAAGGCCCAGTATCTTGCCACGGCCGGGCGGAACGGCTCGTCCATGCGCAGCACCAGCGCGTGGGCAGGCAGCAGTTCCCGGATTCCCTCGAAATACGTCGCCTCGCCCAGCGGCTGAAAACCCTTGGCCAGATACTCGCCCACCCGCTGCGGATTCGCCGCGCGAGGCACGGGCGGCCCGGCCGCCAAGACCGCTTGGATCTCCGACGCGAACACGAAGTGGTCGCGGTCTTGATAGTAGTAGAACGGCCTCTCGCCCGCCCGGTCTCGCGCGCAAAACAGCTTTCCCGCTTCGCCGTCCCAGATGGCCAAGGCAAACATGCCGTTGAGCCGGTCCAGGCAGGCTTCGCCCCATTGCTGGTAGGAGGCCAGTAAGACCTCGGTGTCGCTCCGCGTGGCGAAACGATGCCCGAACGACTCCAACTCCCGGCGAAGCTCGAGGTAATTGTAGATCTCGCCGTTGAAGACGATGGAGAGGCCGCCGCGGGTCATGGGCTGGGCGGCCGCTTCGGACAGGTCGAGGATCGCCAGGCGGCGGTGGCCCAGGCCGATGGTCCAGCGGCCGTGAAACGCGACCCAGGTTCCCTCGCCGTCCGGCCCGCGCGTCCGCATCGGCTCGAGCATCCCGGCGAGGATCCTCGCCGCGCTGGAGCGCGCGTCCCCGGCGGCCACGTATCCCGCAATGCCGCACATCGCTCCTACCGCATTCCTTGAAAACTGGCCGCCACGGCTTCGCGCAACGGCGTCCACTCCGGATTCACCAGCGCGCCGAGCAGACGGACGTCGGCGATCAAATCGTGCGTTCGCATGGTGGACGCCCTGGCGAACTTCGGCTCGATTCCAATGACTTTGCCGATTTCGAGGCTGAAGCGGCGGATGGAAATGGCCTCGGGCCCGGCCACGTTGAGCACCGGCGGCAGCGGCCTTCCGGCCAGGGCAAGCCGGGCCAATTGCTCGAGGCGGCTCGCCGCGTCGGCCACGTAGGTGAACGAGACGCGGAGTCCCTCGGCCTGGGCCGTTTCGTCCGGGCCGGGTTCGAGGACGATCTCCTGCCCCGACAGGATTCGGGAAAGCAAGACCGCCGGAAGCATCCGTTTTTGGCCCGGCCCAAACAACCCAAACAAACGCGCGCAAACCACCGGCATCCACGAGGAGAACAGGGCGAGGGCTTCCTCCGCGGCGAGCTTGCTCAAGGCATAAGGATCGTCGCGGCGGACGGGGTGGTTTTCGGCCAGCGGCGCGAACGCGGGGGCGTAGACGTTTCCGGTCGAGGTGTAGCAGAAGAACCGCGCCCCGGCCGCGCACGCCGCCTGCGCCGTCCGGATCGCGCCGTACGCGTTCACGCCGAACAGGTCGTCGGCCGCTCGGGGAAATTCGCGGTAGCGCGGCGATTGCGCCAGGTAATAGACGGCGGCCGTCTCGGGGGGCAACTCGACATCCTCGCGCAAGACGTCGCATGTCCTGAACCGAAGCCCGCGCGGCATCGGGTCGGGCGCAAGCCGGTCGTAGCCGAACACCTCCCAGCCGCAGGCGACCAAATGTTCGGACAACGCCGCGCCGAGGAACCCCGCCGCTCCGACGATGGCTGCCTTCATCCTTTCGCTCCTGCCGCGGACGGGCTCCGCTCCGCGCCGCGTTCCAACGCCTCGCGAAACGCCGCGAGGAACGTCTCGGCGATGATCGCGTTGGAATGATGCTTCGCGTACCACGCCCGGCCTCGTCGGACAAGGTCTTGAGCATACCCGGGATCGCGATACAGGCGGACCAATCCCTCGAAGACCTCGTCGGGCGTGCGGGCGTTGATCACCGGCGGCATTTCGGGAAAGCACCACCGGTGCCGTTCCTCGTCGAGGTACAGCATGGCCGGGCAGCCGTGCAGGAGGGCCTTGGGCATGGTGCTGCCGAAAGCGCCGAGAAAAAACTGGTCGGCCAACAGGTCGCACGCCTGGACGTAGCGGATCATCGCCACGTTGGGCTGCGGCGGGACCCACAGCACGCGATCGGAAACGCCCAGCGAGGCGAGCAAGTCCCTCGACGCCTGGATCGTCTGCCCCCACTCGACCAGCACCGCGCCGGCCCGGGGATTCACCTCCCGAACGAATCGGGCGAAACCGCGAAGGAAGACGTCGTTTCCTTTTTCCCAGTCCGGGTGCCGTCGCGGCTCCCAATGCTGCCGGGGAGGATGAAAAACGACGAAATCGCCGTCCAGCCGGGACCGCAACTCCGCGCGAAGGCGCTCGGAGGCCTGTCGGTCGCCTCCGAGGTCCTCGTTCACCGGGTGGGGGATGAACCGGTAGTTCACAAGGCCCAGGCGCTCGGCTGAAACGATGTTGTCGCAGTTCGTGATGAACACGCCGTCGGCCGCTCGATACGTGATTGCGCAAACGCGGCCTTGCTCGCTGTCCTCGAAGGGAATGTTGCGGATCGTGCCGTGTTCGTAGGCGAAGTACGGCCGCGCGCCGGTCAACAGGGGCCATTTGCTCTCGATCGCATAACCGATCACCACGTCGTAATGCGGCAGCAGCCGTTGCCACCAGCTTGCGGCCACCCGGTTGCGAACCAGGTCTTCGGCCGTGAGGCGATCGGTCCGATCGGGAAAATGCTCCGCGAACGCGGCGATCAGGGCTTCCATCCGGCGATCGAAGGAGCCGCTGCCGTGGGGAGGTCCGGCTGACGAGGCCTCCCCCCGCGCCGTGGTTCCGCGAACTCGCCGGGCTCGGCGAAGCAGCGATCCTGCGGCGCAGGCGGCCCAGACGACGCCCCGCCGGATGCGGCGGACGATCCGGCCGCCCCAGCCCGCGCGAACCCGTTCCGCCGCCCCGCGCAACCCGCGAAGCCGCCAGGAACACGCATACCACCGTCTTGCCCGAAGATACGTCCACGAGAGCGCCGCCGCGACTCGCCTGCCGCGCCGCCGCGCGGTGAGGTAGGCGGTGCATGTTCGCATCGGGCCCTGGGCGAACCACGGGGGCCGTTGGAACCCTCGAAGGTCCACGCCTTCCCAATCCGGAAAAAACTGGTCGTGGATCGCCCCGCGGAAGTCGGCGTCTTCCCATTCCGGGCAGGCCATGATGTGGTAGTAATCGGCGCAGACCACGTCGCAGTCGATTCCCCGGGCGTTGAGGATCTTCGCGTTGAGATAGGCATTGTTCGCCACGTTGCCGATGTGCAGGACGCGCAATGGCCGTCGCCGATCGTGCTCGAAGCGGGCCAACCAACGGTCGTTCGCCTCACGGTCGCAAGAGGTCATGGCGTTTCCTCCCCCGGCGCCGAATCGTTCGAGAAAGGCGGTTCCTCGCTTCCGCCCAAGGGGTAAGGGCGGACGGTCACGGCCGTGGGGGACGCGGCGAACGGGAACTCGGGAGGCGCGGGCATCGGCCAGGCGATGATTTTCTCCTCGGCAGCGATTTCATGCTCCCGGCAGGACCGGCAAGGCGTTCGCCGCCCGTCGCGGCCAGCAATCTCGACGCCCACGATGCCCGCCGGCCCGCGCACCAGGATGCTCACGCCCGCAAGTTCCCTTTCTCCTATTTCATCCCGGTATCCGCTGAGCACCAGCACGACGCCCTCCGGTTTGGACTCCACATCCAGGCGCAACTGCCCCACCGTGTCCAGGTAGCGGAGGAAGGCAGCGCAGGGGGCAACCCAGATGCGTTGGGAGCGATAGCGGTCGGCAAGGTCCAGAAGCTGCCGTGCCGCGGGCCGCGGCAAGGGGCGTCCGCGGCCGCATTCGGCCAGGCCGTCCGGATGGCGAAAGCACCCCAAGTGTTGATACAAGATCACCGCCCCGCCCGTCTCCTCCAAGTGGTCGAGGTTCCGCGACGAGATTTGGTCGGCCAGGCTGCCCGGATCCGGCGCCCAGCGGCGTTTTCCCCTGAAACGCCGGAAGGCGAGAATCTCCTGGCCGTCGCGGAGCCGATCGGCGCAGAGAATGCGGTCGCCCCAGGGCGACGGGTCGGGCGAAGCCAGTCCGTGTTCGAACGCCCGGCCGAGCGGAGTGCCCAGGCTGAAGCGGTTCGTCGCGTAGGCGTCCAGCCAGAAATAGCGAAAGCCCGCCTTTGCGAGCAAATCCGCGTGGTACGCGGCATGGCCCGGCGCGTCGCCTTGGGCATAGTCGTTGGCCCAAAGGCCGCCGAGGTTCTGCACGTTCGACGCGTTGCCGTGGTTGGTCCAAACCGCCAGGCGCGCGCCGAGTCGATCCAGTTCCTCCACGGCCGCCTCGGCGTGCGCGCGCCGAAAATCGCCCCGGAGGTCGAATCCGCCGTAGGTGTGGAGCGTGTCGAGGAATCCACACCGGAGCAGCTCGGCCAGGCGCGGAGCGAGACGGCTTTTTCGCCTCCAATCGCTTCCCTCGAAGTAGCTGAAACCGAGCCCCTCCGGATCCTCCGAGTAGAACCAGAAACTGGCGGACACCGGCAGCCCGAGTCCCGGTCCCAACGGCGTTGCCTCGCGGGTGGCCAGCCAGCGGTAGATCGCCAGGAAATCGTCCCAGGCGAAATATTCACAGTCGTTGGCCAGGGCGAAGCCGGCGCGATACGGATAGGGCCAGGGCAAGAGGCGCGCGCTCGCCTGATGGCCGGGCAGGGGAATCTCCGCCGCCGGCAGGGGATTCCGGCGGAAATCGCTGGTAGCGATCCATTTTCGCGGCGCAATTTCGGCCATCGCCCGAACGCACGACGCCAGGTTCTCCTCGGCGTAGACATCGGCGTACCATTGCGCGGATTGCTGGCCGATCCGCTTGAGGGCCTCGGGCTGGGCCGCGCAAAACTCCAGTTGCGCGCGGATGTCGGCCCTGGTCCGGGCATTGAGGATCGGTGGCGGCGACGGATAGCCCGACAAATTGAAGGGCGCCAGGTACGTGAGCACCGGCTTGCCCATGCACAGGGCCTCGTAACTCACGCTGCCCAGCGAGCCGACCTTGAATTGATCGATGATCACGTCGGCGGCGGCATAGCGGCGGAACAAATTCGGCTTCGAGAAGCATTCGTCGAGAAACACGACCTGGCCGGTCAGGCCCTGGCGGGTCATGCGTTGGCGCGCGTCGCGGTAGTCGTTTCCCCAGCCGGTGATGGCCAGAAGAACCTCGCCGTGTTGCCTGGCGAAGGGGCCAAAGGCGTCGAGGAAGACGTCGGACTGTTTCCACGTGTAATCCACGCGCGAGGCCAAGAAGAAGATCAGCTTGTCGCGAGGCCATCCGAGGCTGGCCCGCGCCGCGTCGCGATCCCACGGCTGCCGGAGCAACGCCACGTTGACGTTGGGAAGAAATGCGTAGGCGACCTTGTCCAAGAGCCCTCGGGCGCGGAGGACCTCGTGGATCTCCTGGTCGCATCCGTACCCTTCGATCGCGAAGCGTTCCGAAGCCAGGATGTGGGCGAAGACCCGCGACAACAAGGCCCGCGAGCCGTCCCGATCGGCCAATTCCACGCGGCAATCGCCGCCGTAAGTGAAGTAAAGCGTGGGCCGCTCGGCCAGATACGCGCAGGCCGCGGCCAGGAAGCCGAAGGCGATCACCACGTCGTGGTCGCGAAGCCAGCGAATGGTCGGCCCGTAGCGGCTGACCACCTCCCGCAGATAGTCGCGTGCCGCGCTGTCAAGCCCTGAACGGGCCAGCGCGGATTCGACGTCCGCGGCGATCGCTTGCGGGGTGAACGGGTTTCGCGGCCGGGCCATCCAACCGCGCCGGCAGGGTTCGACGACGCGGCCCCCGTTTCGCCAGCCCCATCGCCGTTCCAGGCGGGCCCAGTCGGCGGGGGTCCGCTGGAGGTGCATGACCTCGGGATAGCTGAGGGCGACGTAGCATTCTTCCCACGCCGGTCGCGAAAAGGCGAACGTGTTGGTTCCGTCGTCGATCAACTGGGCGGAGATTCCCTGTCGCCGCAGGATGTTCACCATGTTGAAGGCGTTGTTGGCGATGTTGCCCACCAGGGCCACACGAAGTCCCGAGGCGGCGTTGCGTCGCCGGCGGCGTCGGGCGGCAATGATCTCCAGCAGGCGGATCATGCGCTCCTCCCCAGCAACCGGATCGTCCGCGCTTTGTCGGCGATCCGGGCCCAAGCCGCAGAGCCGACTCGCGAAAACCACCCGCGCTTCGCGGGGACCCTGGTTTCGTCGGCCGCCGAGGCCTGCCGCCGCGCGATGGCCGCGGCGATCTCGCGTTCCGCCTCGCGGACCATGCGCACGAGCACGTCGTCGGGGTAGCGCGAAAGATTGAAGAAGAGATCTTGGGTCATCTGATCGGCCATGTCGAGCATGAACTGCTCGACGTCGGCGATGCGGCCGTCGCGGCGAAGACGCTCGAACAGGGCGGTGCCCGGAAAGGGGAGCGGAAACTGGAAGTAGGCCGGGATGCCCAGACGCAGGACCGCGTCGAGGGCCGTACGCGCGAGCACGAGTTCCGGCAACGGCGTGGCGAAGCTGCCTCCCCCGATGAGTCTCGTCGCCGGAGAACAATCACGAATCCATTCGGCCCGCCATTTCACGTAATAGTCGCAACGAGGGGGTCGGGAGTCTTTTTCCGTGGCGGCGGTGCGAACCGCGACGTCACGCGCAGCCCCATCGTCGCCGCCACGGAAAAAGACTCCCGACCCCTTAAGTTCCTTGTTCACAGCACACCTCCTCCGACGGCCAGAAGAACGTGAAAGGTTCCAATGCGACCCGGTCGCTGACGGCGACCACGGACGCGAACAATCGCGGGGCGCTGGGAGGGAACGGCCCCTCGAGGCCAAGCTCCGTGGTCACGGTTTCCAGGACGTCGCCCGCGGTTTCCGGCAAGGGGGCCTCGGCCAGGAAGACATCGTCATACGTCCAGCCCCGCGATCGCGTTCCGACGCGCACGCGATACTCCCGCAGCTTCCCTTCCCGCACGCGCGAGGCGGTCCACGACAACACGAATCGTCCGCCCACGGCCTCGAAGCGGCGAATCTCGGGCAGCGACGGCGGGCAGCCCGCGGCCCGCGGCACGTAGCAGCCAGACACGAAGCCGCGCTGGTCCGGCTCCAAGGCGTCGACATAGCCGCGAACCGGGCAGCCGAGAATCCCCCTGGTGGGCCGGGAGCCCGGTCGCATCATCCACCCGGTCGGCGGAAACCGATCGAGCACGTAGGGATGGGCCTCGATTTCCTCCATGCTCAGCAAGCGGCCCTGAGCGTTTTCGGGAATCACGCCGCATTTGAACGCGTCGGCATCGGCGATCACCCAACGATTGCCGCAGTTCGCCTCGGCCACCACGTGCCGGGGGAATTGACGCAGCCGCGCGTCGAAGCCAGCGTGGTGGAGCAGATCGACGAGGATTCGGGCCGTGTGGCCGCAGCGGCCCCGGGCACACACCAGCGCGGCGAGGCCGTCGGGCAGCGAGCCGTCCTCCAGCAGCGGCTGCGCCACGGGGTCGCGGAACACCGCCTTCTGCACGAAGCGGAGGATCCTCCGCACGGCCTGGTCCTCGTCGCTCTCGCCGCCAACGATGGCCCGCGCGAGCCTTTTCATGTACGACGCCCCGCCAAGCATCTCAGCCTGCCGCTGGGCAAGGGAAAGCATGGGCAGCGGATAGGTGGAGACGCTCCCGTTGCTCAGGACCGGATCGGGCGACGTCTCGACATAGACCGGGGTGATCGCCGCCTGCCCGGCCGCCTGGAAATGCCGTTCCAGCGACACGGGCGCGAACGCCCGATCCGGCTTCACGAGGAGGCATTCCCACACGCTCAGATCGCCGCCGTGGTAACCGGCGGGCAGACTTGACTCCGGAAAAAAACGGCCCGGCGCGATCCGCCGGGCCTTGTTTCCCGCAGCCGGAGCTCCCGCGCCAGCCGTTAGCTGCACCCGCTGGTGCCGCCGCAGTTCTCGCACTTATAGCAGCTTCCATTGCGGGTCATGATGCCGCCGCACTCGCTGCACAGCGGAGCGTCTTCGGCCACCGGGACGAATGGCAGCGACTGCTGCGGCTCCGGCTCGGTGGGGCGGAGCTTGGGCGTGTCGCCGGCTTCGTTTTCCAGCGCGTGTTCCGGCCCCAGAAACTTGGCGCCCATCCAGCGGAAGATGTAGTCCAGGATCGACTTGGCGTAGGGAACCTGCGGGTTGCCGGTCCATCCGCTCGGCTCGAAACGCACGTGGCTGAACTTGTCGACCAGAAACTTCAGCGGAACGCCGTACTGAAGGGAGAAACTGATCGCGGTGGCGAAGCCGTCCATCAGCCCCGAGATC
>Ga0101944_10003150_pt1 | contig 23955 bp, 24 predicted proteins | sample DewCreD2012metaG_FD_75245 | JGI IMG/M metagenome (GOLD analysis project Ga0101944, IMG submission 75245) | Hot spring sediment bacterial and archeal communities from British Columbia, Canada, to study Microbial Dark Matter (Phase II) - Dewar... ... | reverse complement strand
GGCGGTCCTGGCAGTTCTCGGCCAGGAGGTAGAAGATATAGGCGCTGAGGGCGGCGCGGTCGGCAGCCGGGAGGTCGGCTCCCTTGAGGGCGGCGGCCAGGATCGGCTCGGCCTGAGCGTCGGTCACGGGGCGGCAGACGAAGTCGGGCGGCAGGCTGATGGCGGCACACTTGGCCTGGTGAGCGACGAAGTAGTCGAACACGGCGGCGATGGCCTGGCGGAGCGACTTGGTGCCCGTGATGACGACGCCGGACTTCCGGGCCAGACCGTCGCGAACCGCGGCGTCGGTGAACTTGAACACGAGGTCGTCGCAGCGCAGGCAGGGCACGAGGACGCTGGTGTCGAAGCCGGTCAGGTCCTCGGTGAAGCTGTTGGTGAGAAAGACCTTGTCGATGTTGGCGCGTTTCATCACCTCGGCCATCCAACCCTTGGAGGCGAGCTTCTTGGCGGCGGCCTTCTCGAGGGTCTGCCAGTTGTCGGCGGTGAAGCGGCGACCGCGGAAGCCGAAGAGCTGGCGCGAGAGTTCGACGGCCCATTCGTACTGGACCGTGTTGCTGAACCGGTCCATGGCTTCGATCAGGGCCGGGAGCATCCGGTCGTCGGGCACGTTCGGGGCGATCTGCTCTTTCGGCGTGCCCGAGGAGAAGGCCAGTTCGGTGTAGTAGTGGTAACCGAGCAGGTCGCGGAGACTCGACGCGCTGGGCGTGAGTTGGCGCACGTGGCTGTGAATGTCGATGGTGGGGATCGTGGAGATTTCGCGGAAGAGGTCTTCGACGAGTCTGGGCATGAGTTGAGGCTCCTGAGGACGGCGTTTGACCAACGGCCGGGCACGACATGTCGTGCCCCTACGCGACGGCGAACGGCGACGACAACAGCGTCCCCCAGCGGTGCTGGGGGCTTGTACGGCAACGGCAACGAGTCTGCCCGGACATTCTAGCGGGGCGCGGCGCGGGACTCAACGGGCAGCCAGACGTTGGCGAATCTGGGCCACGCACTCGGGCGGCACGCGCAGCCGACCGTGTCCGACGCCCAGTTGCACGCCGTGCCGCAAATGTCCGTGGAAGTCCGTGCCGCCGGTGACGATCAGTCCCTGTCGCTCCGCCATCAGGCCGAACATGCGCACGTCATCGGCCGAGTGGTCCGGGTGAATCACTTCCATCCCTTCGAGACCCCAGGCAACCAGTTGCTCGACGATGGCCCGAATCTCGGCGAACGGTCGCTGCATTTGCCGCGGATGAGCCAGCACGGCCAGGCCGCCCGCGTTGCGGATGGTGGCGATGGGCAGGAACAACTGGCTGTTCGTCGCCAGCGACGACGGGGGCCGGCGGGCGGCGATCCTGTACAGCCTGATCGGCAGTTGCAAGAGGATCCACGTGGACCCGTGGGCCTACCTGACGGACGTGCTGGAGCGGATCAGCACGTACCCGGCCAAGCGGATCGCCGAACTGACGCCGCGAGCCTGGATGGCCACCCGGACCCAGCCGGTTTGATCGCCTCCGTCTGCCAGTCCCGCTGCTTTACCCATGCAGTCCCTGTTCCAGTCCGCCACATCCCCCGCCATGCAGTTGGCTGGACGGTTACACAGTTTCTTTCAGACACCCTGGCGTTGCCAGTCCTGCAGTCGTCGCCAGCAGGTGACTCCTGAGCCACCGCGCATCTCGGTCGGCAGCAGGTCCCAGGGGATCCGCGTCTGGAGCACGAAGACGATCCCGGGCAGGGCCGCCCGGTCGTCCACCGGAGGCCGACCGCGTTTGCCGGCTCGGGCTTTGTGCTCGGGCAACAATGGCTGGATGGTTTCCAATAGTTCGTCGGATACCAGCGGCTTGGGCATTGTCGTGGCCTCCGGTAAAGCTGTGCCTCATGCTTTACCGTAGGCGCTATTCTTCAAACAGTCCCTAAGTATTACCTGCTGACTACGGACCGCCGTTACCGCTCCAATGGACCATAGACGACTGACAGCGGGCCACTTCAGTTATGCGCCGCCGCCGCCGTAGTCTCCCCCCGCGAGGACTCCAGCAACCCATTCCCGCCAACCGGCACCACGTGCCCGTTGCCGTTGGACCCGTTGCCTTCGGCCCGCGGGTGCGCCGACGCGTACGCCTCGCGCAGCCGGTCCGTCGTCAGGTGCGTGTAGATCTGCGTCGTCGAGAGCGACTGGTGCCCCAGCATCTCCTGCACGGTCCGCAGGTCAGCCCCGTTGTTGAGCATGTGCGTCGCGAACGTGTGCCGCAGGGTGTGCGGGCTGACCGACGGGTCCAGCCCGGCCTCGATCAGGTACTTGTCGAGCTTCCGGCGCACGCTGCGGGTGCTCAGCCGCTTGCCGTGCTTGTTGACGTACAGGGCCCGCGGGTCGAACGAACCGCTCTTGGGGTTCGCCTGCCGCAGCCGCAGATAGCGCTGGATCGCTTCGATGGCACTCTGGCCGATCGGGGCGATACGCTCCTTCTTGCCCTTGCCGCGGACGTGGATCACCCCGCCCACCAAGTCGACGTCTTCGAGGTTCAGGTCCACGAGCTCGCTGACGCGCACGCCCGTCGAGTAGAGCGTGTTGAGCATCGCGCTGTCGCGCGTGCCCAGCAGCGTACCGTCGTCCGGCGTCGCAAGAAGCTTACGGACGTCGTCGATGGTCAGGCACTTCGGCAGCCGCTTCTCCTGCTTGGGCGTGCGGATCGGCGCCACCGGGTTGGTCTGCACGTAAGCCCGGCGCATCAGGAACTTGTAGAACGACCGCAGCGTCGCCAGCTTGCGCGCCATCGTCGCCCGGCTGTACTGCTTCTCCGCCAGCACCGCCAGGTACCGCCGGATCTCGTGGGTGTCCATCTTCAGGAGCTTCTCGTGCAGATCCTTCAGCGCCTCGGCCTCAACCTGGCCGTCGCCGTTGTTGCCTTCTGCCTGCCCCGTGACCCCCAGCAGGAACTCGCAGAACTGCTGCAAGTCCGCGCCGTAGCACTTGGCCGTGTGATCGCTGAAATGCCGTTCAAACCGCAGGTAACTCAGGAATTGCTCGATCAGTTCAGGGTTTTTCATGACTTATTCAATCCAGCGGCGAATCCTATAGGCTTTGTCTTGTGCGTCCTGCCAACCGATGAACCGCCTCATGCGGCTCATACCCACGGTCCTGGTCTCGCAGGGACCGTACTGACAGCTCCGGAAGGAACGGCCGTGGCATGAAAACAGGCTCTCATGCGCACCCGGGCATCATCTGTTCTCCGTGTCTCCGTGCCTCCGTGGTTCAACCACGCTCCTGCGGAGGTCTGTTACTCTTACTCCTTCGGCCGCAGCTGCTCGACCTCGGCCTCGATCCGGCGGCCCATCTGATAGCTCAGTACCGCCGCATCGAACCAGTCAAAGTCGCTGGCTGGATCGTTCGCCATCGTCGCCAGGGCGTCCACCAGCTCCTCTTCGCAACCGGCGCGGTAGCGGAATACGTACCGATGTTTGCCCTTGATCAGCGACAGCTGCCGGGTCACGTCCATAGCGTTCTCCGTTTCCACCAGAAAACCATTTCGCACCTGTCGGGTACCACGCCTGCGCCGTGTGCAACCCTGCTCGCTCGGGTGCCTGGTCTGCCGGAGCGATCGGCCGTTTTGATCGCGCAGGCTGACCGTGCTGCCTCGCTTCCCTACCCGCCCTCGACCTCCGCCCCGCAGATCTCCATAGCCGTCCGCCAGCTGCAATACCGCAGGAACTGCTTCTGGCTGCGCAGGTATTCCTGCCAGTCGTGCTTGCCCGGTGGGTCCCGCAGTGCCGCGTATTTCCTGATCAGCTCCTGCTCGCTCTTGCGGGCTGCCTCGAACACCCGCTGCATCTGCCGCGTCGGCGCTGTCGGAACGCTCGGCCGGCTCGCCACCGGTGCTGCCGCCCGGCCGACCTCTTCCCCCGCCAGCCTCATCGTTTCCCGCGGCGGCAGCACGTACACTTCCGTAATCAGCCCCAGCCGCGGCGGGTCGTACGGGTCGTACTCGCTTACCGCCAGGACCACCACGCCGTCGGCATTCAAGAGCCTTGCCAGCTGCAGAACCTGCTCCGGCGATGCCAAGTGCCGCCAGCCCTGCCCGTACATCACCGCCAGCACCTGGTTCACCGGCACCACCGAGATCTGCGGCACCTGCGACAACTCGCTGGCGAACAGATCGGTCAGGGCCAGCACATCCAGATGACCCGTGCCCGTCAGGTCGTGCGCCGGGGCCACCGCCAGCGTAACCGGCCGGCCCATCAGCCCGAAGGCCATTGGCAGCGCTTCACGCTTCTTCTGGCTGCACCCCGCACATGCCGCACAGCCAAGCACCGCAACCCATAACCACGAGCGTTTCCGGATCATCCATGATCCCTGACTTGCTGCTATTGACTTATCGGCCCGACACGACCTCGGGATGAGTTCCTTTTTCCGCCGCGTGCGCCTCGTGCAGTGCCGCGCTCACCAGCTTCGGCTTGCCTTCCTCCGCCAGACCGTGGCCCTCGCTTACGCCAGTACTGGCAGGCTGTACGGCCACAGTGTGTGCCTCTCCGATGGCGGCGCTGGCCATGTTCGGCCGGGCGTGCTCGGCCATCTTCAGGCTCCAGATCCGCTCGCGCCCGTCGCGATCCGTCGAGAAGAAAAGTCGCCCCTCGTTCGAGAAGCACGGGGCGAAACTCGCGCCGCCGTCAGTCAGCCTCACCCGGCCAAGGCCGTTTACTTCGACGACGTAAATGTCGGCCTGGCCAGGACGTGCCGTCGCACCCGATGCGCCGCCGGATAGGCCCAGGGCCGCCGGCACCCGGCAGAACGCGATGTGCTCTCCGTCCGGCGCCCAGGCCGGACAGATCAGTGCCGCATCCGGCTCGGCCGCCACCTCGACCGGCCAGCTCGGCTCCCCGTTGTGCAACTGCATTGTCCAGATCGAGAACAGCTGCCCGTCCCGCTGGCGCGGCTTCTGGAACGCGATTTGCGAACCATCCGGGCTGAACCGCGGCAGGAGCCCCTGCCCGATGCACCGCTCCGCATGGTCCTCCAGCGACACCAGCCACAGTTCCCACGCTCCGCTGGCCGAGGACAGCCGGCTGTAGGCCAGCCACTTGCCGTCCGGACTCCAGCTGGGCGTCAGTTCGTTGTCTTCGTTGTGCGTCAGCTGTGTGGTCGTCCGCTGCTTAAGATCCAGAATGTAGATGTCCCACTGCCCCGCGCGATCCGACGCGAATGCCACTCGCTGGCCGTCCGGGCTGAACCGCGGCTGAATCTCGCTGCCCGGATCGTCCGTCAGCTGCGTCACGGCCCGGCCCCGCGCACCCTGCAGATACAGATTCGGCTTGCCACTATGCCGCGTCGAGGCAAATACCACCTGTTTGCCCGCCGGATCCACGTCCGGGTCGAAATCCCGCCCGACCTCGGTAAACGTCTGCTGCTGCATCGAAACATTCGGCCGGGGCTGACCCGCCGGAATCTGCGGCGCTGAATCCATGCCGAAGAGCACCAGGTCCGGATCGGTCGCAGCGACATGCCGCACGGCTGCCTGGTGCGCCGGTGCGGCAGAAAGGTTTTGCTCTGCCGGCGAAGGCGTCTGGGCCGACGAATGCCGCGCCTGGAGTACACTGCATCCAGCCGGCAGGAGAAGAACGAGCGCCAAAGCCGCGACTGGGGTGCTCAGACGTATGAAAGCACGCCTTGTCATAGGAGCCCTCACACACACGCAGCGGGGCGACGGTCCGTTCGCCAACCGCCCGTCCTGGGCACCGCCTTCGCCTCTCTTATCGGGTCCGTTTGCCTTATCGGAACAGCTAATCTTGGGAACCTGTGACCGCCCGGCCGAGAGGACACGCATGAGTTAGATTATGTAATACATCGGCATGCCGGCCCGATAACTTGAGCCGCCAAGGGGAGTGGAAGCAGCATCAGTACTGGCAAGCGAAAGTCCAGCAGATGGGTGCCATTGTCCCTCCGGCTTTGCTCAGGGCAAACTCAGCGGCGTCACGGCTGTTTATGAGGTAGCAGTGCCATGGTAGTCTATAAGTCGTATATGTCCTATCGGTCCTATGCCGTTCCCGGCCCGACCCGCGTCGCGATTGGCTGGGTCGTGACCGGCTGCGCCAACGCCGACCGTAGCCAGTTCAGAAACTCCTCCGGCGTGGGCACCCCTTGAAGGCGGGCCTGCTCGATGCCCTCCGGCGCCAGCAGGATCAGCGTCGGAACCGATGTCACATCGTACTTGCGTACCAGGTCCGGAAACCACCCCTGCTCGAGCGGCACGTTGATCGTGCGGCGCATCTCCGCCACCACGCGCGGGTCGTTGAACACTTCCGACTCCATCCGGCTGCGATCAACGCTCAGCCAGTCCCAGAAGTACAGCAGCACCGGCCGGCCCTGCTGTTCGGCCTGGCGGCTCGCTTGGTTGTAGTCGAAGTTCCAGCGCACACTCGCGCCGGCGCAGCCGCCCAGCCCGGCCAGCGCCGCAAGCACCAGCCCCAGGCCCAGAAGCCTGATGCGCCGAAGACCGGCATGGGATGTCGACAAGGCAGGCACAATCGTGGCATCCGGTGACAATTCAGAGAACCGTTACGCCGCGATGTGGGCAGCCCGGCTGCCGCGCGGTCCGTCGTTGGTCACGAAAACCGTCTCCCACACATCGACGCTGTCGAGCTTGTAGCGGTAATCCACGGGCAGGCCCGTCTGCTGGATCAGGTACTCCAGCGACAAGTCGCTGCGCCAACCGATCTTCTCGCAGATCGGCCGGAGGAACTTCTCCAGCGCCGCGGCCACCCGGTTGCCCGAGAGGAAGTGGTTGACGATGACGATCTTGCCGCCGACCTTGCAGACGCGGCGCATCTCTTCGATCAGCCGAACCGGGTCACTGACCACAGTGATCACGTGCGTGACGAAGATGTGGTCAAACGAACCGTCTGCAAAGGGAAGATGCAGGGCATCCGCCACCGCTAGGCTGGCAAAGTCGTACTGGTACTGGTCAATGCGCTCATTCGCCTTGCCCAGCATGCCCTCGGAAATGTCGATGCCGATTACCTTGCAGTGTCGCGGGTAAAGATCCAGCGACAGGCCGGTGCCGATCCCGACGTCCAGCACCTTCTCGCCCGGCTGGATGTTCATCCGCTCAATCGCCAGCTGCTGGCGGCGCTGTACCCCGCGGCCCATCGTGGCATCGTAGAAGTGTGCCCAGACGTTATAGATCGACCTAGTGCTCGATTCCTGCACGTGCCAGTCTCCTTGGGAATGATCTTCGCCATCCAAGACGGCCAAACTAACAGCAGAAAGCACGGAGTCTACGGGCCTGCCGCCGCCAGGGCAAGCCTTTGGGTCCCAATGGCCGGAGGTCTGCCGCCCAACCGAGTTGGGGTCGGACCCCTTCGTCTTTCCTACCTCGGCGAACCGCCATTCTGCCCGGCGTACCACTCCGCCGTCCGCGCCAGCCCCTGCTCAAACGACACCCGGGGCTCGTACTCCAACAAAGCCATTGCCAGGGAGATATCGGCCAGGCTATGCCTCACATCGCCCGGGCGCGGCGGTTCGTACTTCGGCTGAACCTGCTTGCCCAAAATTCGATTCAGCTCGGCGATGACATAGTTTATGGAGTACGAATTGCCGGTGGCAACATTGATCACCTCTCCGGCCAGTCCTTCCGCCTGTGCCGCCAGCAGGTTAGCGTCGACAACATTCTCGACAAAGGTGAAATCCCGCGTCTGCTCGCCGTCGCCGTAAATCGTCGGCGGCCGATCGTTCACGATGCTCGTCGTAAACGCGGGAATCGCAGCCGCATACTGGCTCTTGGGGTTTTGGCGCGGGCCGAACACGTTAAAATACCGTAGCGACACCGTGCTCATCCCGTAGCACAACGCGAAGACCCGGCAGTAGTGCTCACCCGCCAGCTTGTTGGCGGCATAGGGACTGATCGGCCGGGGCAGGTTCGACTCGCGCTTGGGGCCGCCGTCCGGATCGTCGCCGTACGCGCTGCTGCTGGCAGCGAAGATGAAGCGGGCCACGTTCGCCTTGCGCGCGGCATCGAGCAGATGGAATGTGCCGTCCACGTTCACCCGGTGCGCCTCCTCCGGATGATCGACCGAATAGGGCACGCTCACGGCCGCGGCCTCGTGGAAGACCCAGTCGATATCCGCCACCGCCTGCCGGCAGACCTCCGGATCCGCGACGTCAGCTTGGAGGAAGTCGATCCGGTCGCGAACGGCTTCGAGGTTGCGCACGTTGCCCGTCGCCAGGTTGTCGAGCACGCGCACCCAGTGGCCCAGGTCAACAAGCCTCTCGACGATGTGGGATCCGATAAAGCCAGCCCCGCCGGTGACCAGACAGTTCGCCATGACTTCCGTGCCTCCCGAACCACAACTACTTTCCCAACCTGAAAAACCGCTCCGCATTCGCCGTGCACGCCGCCGCCAGGTCCTCGAAGCCCACGCCCCGCAGACCTGCCAGGCAATGCGCCGTGTGCACCAGGTTGCCCGGCTCGTTCGGCCGGAGCTTGCGGATCGGCTCGGGGGTCAGGTATGGGCTGTCCGTCTCGATCAGCAGCCGATCCACCGGCACGAGCTTCGCCGCCTCCTGCAAGTCGCGCGCATTCCTGAACGTCACCACGCCAGCGAACGACAGGTACCAGCCGCGATCCAGCACCTGCCGCGCCTCGTCAGCCGTGCCGGTGAAACAATGAAACACCACGTGCCAGTCTCTCATGCCCTGTTCGTCGAGCACCGCCAGGCAGTCCGCCTGGGCCTCGCGCGAGTGCACCACCACAGGCAGATCCAGCCGGCGAGCAAGCTGCAACTGCTCGGCAAACGCCTGACGTTGCCGGTCGCGCGGGCTGAAGTCGTAATGGTACTCCAGGCCCACCTCGCCGAGGGCCACAACCCTCGGTCCCCGGAGGACCTCCGCCAAGCGGTCGATCAGGCCCCCGGCCATCTGCCGGGCCTTGTGCGGATGCAGACCCGCTGCCATGTACAACGGTTCCGACCGCTGCACGATGGATCGCGCCGCGACCCAATCGTCCGGCGAGGTCGCCACGGTGATCATGCGATCCACGCCCGCCGCCAGCGCGTGATCGAGCACTTCGCCCAGTCGCCCCAGCAAGCCCGCGTCCGTAAGATGGCAGTGGGTGTCGATCAGCATGTTACACGAACGCATTTTCATAGTGGACGACCCTGCACGGCCACGGCCAGGGCTGCACCGTCACCGCCAGCACGTCGAACCGGTACGCCAGTTGGCCAAGATTGTATTGGCGGAGAAAAGTTAGAGCCAGTCTGCGCAGGTGGTCCAGCTTGGCCGGCCGCATTGCGTCCTCGGGAACGCTGGCCGCGTCGGGCTGGCGACTCTTGACCTCCAGAAAGACAAGCGTCGCGCGGTCCAGCGCGACGATATCAATCTCGCCGAGAGGCCTGCAGTACCAGTTGCGCGCCACGATGCGCCAGCCGAGGCGTCGGACAAACCGCCGTGCGGCCCGCTCGCCGCGACGCCCCAGTTGCGCATTGTGATTCCTTGCCATGCTTCCCAGTGCCGGGTACCGCACCAACGCCTTGCGGAAAGCCCATGGAGATTGCTCCGTGGGGGCGGTATGTCGGGCGCCAGACTCCTGCACCGTTGCATGAAGCCTGCCGTTCCCATGAACTGCGGACGACGGACTACGGACAGCCGTCGCCGTTTCATCTTGTCACCCGGTCACGTTGTCACTTCGTCAGCCGTTCCGGGTTCTCCCGCCCCGGCCTCTTACGCCTGCTTCTTGCCCGCGGGCGCCTCGCTCGCCTCGGCCTCTTTGCGGACGTGCCGCTCCTGCAGGCGAGTGGCCCGCCCGACGCGCTCCCGCAGGAAATACAGCTTCGCCCGGTTGGTCACGCCGTGCCGCATCACTTCCACTTTCGCGACCGTCGGCGAGTTGACCGGGAAGACGCGCTCCACGCCTTCGTTCTCGACGATCCGGCGTACGGTGAACGTCTCGGTCACGCCTTCGCCCTGCCGGCCGATCACCGTGCCTATGAACGGCTGAAGCCGCTCCTTGTTGCCTTCCTTGATCCGCACGTGGACGGTCACGGTATCACCGATCTCGAACTGCGGGACGTCGTTGCCCGTCTTGCGATCCGGCGCCTCGGCGATCTGCATCAATTGCTTGCGATTCATGTCACACCTTTCTAACCCTGGTACATTGATTCAGCGTCTTGCTTGTATCCGTGTTCTCCGGCGCGCAGACCGCAGCCGGCCATTGCTCTTCGTCCAACCCTTCCTTCCGCAGCACCTGCCGTAACTCCTCCAACAACGCCGGGTTTGCCCGGATCAGATCCGGCCGGCGCTGCCACGTCCGCTTGAGCGACTCGGCCCGCCGCCAGGCCGTCACGTTCTTGTGATGGCCCGAAACCAGCACCTTCGGCACCAGCATCCCGCGGAAGTCCCGCGGGCGCGTGTACTGCGGATACTCCAGCACGTGTTGGTTGAACGACTCCTCGTCCAGCGTTTGCTCGCCGCCGACCGCCCCCGGCAAGAGCCGGACGATCGCATCGACCAGCACCATCGCCGCCGCCTCGCCGCCCGACAGCACGTAGTCGCCGATGCTGATCTCCCGCGGCTGCAGGCCTGTGCGGATCCGCTCGTCGAATCCCTCGTAGTGCCCGCAGATCACGACCAGGCGCTCCTGCCGCGACAGCTCCCGCACCATGGCCTGCGTCAGAGGCTGGCCCTGCGGCGTCAGCAGGATCCGCGCGGCCGGCACCGGCTCCTGTGCCTCCACGTGTTCGACCGCCGCGAAGATCGGCCCCGGCATCAGCACCATTCCCGCCCCGCCGCCGAACGGCTTGTCGTCCACGCTGCGGTGCTTGCCGGCGGCGAAGTCGCGGAAGTTCGTGCAGACAATCCGCACGAGCCCGACCTGCCTCGCCCGGCCGATGATGCTGCTGGCAAAAAACGGCTCCAGCGCCTCCGGGAACAATGTCAGCACGTCGATCCGCATGGCACCTGTATCAGCCGGGCATCGCTCATTGGGCATCGTATATCGCCCACCGGGACGGCCGGCCCCTGCATGTTGTCCGTTGCAGGTGGCCCGGCCGTTCGTCTGTTGCCCGGTCGTTCTACTTCGCCGCGGCGGCCTTGCTGAGGCCCGCCTTTTTGAGCAGCCTGGCCACCGTCTCCGATGGCTGCGCGCCGGCGTTCAGCCAGTGCTGCGCCCGCTCGGAGTTGACCACGAGCTGCTTGGCAGCGTCCTTCTCTATCGGGTCGTACAGGCCGATCTCCTCGATCGGGTCGCCGTCGCGACGCACGCGAATGTCCACCGCTACGATTCTGTAATACGGCCGATGCTTTCGGCCGGTCCTCTTCAGCCTCAACTTGACCATGGATGCTCCTGCCTTACCTCGTCTCACGCGAAAAAAACAGCCACTGGAAAATCCAGCGTCCGATGTGTGCCAGCCGGCTTGCCTGCGGCCTGGGCTTCCGTCAACGGGCAACGGACCACTGACAACGGACGTCTCACCGTCGGTGCTTCTTGCGCTCCTTGCGCCGTTGCTCCTTGCGCCGCCGATCGTCTAGGACCGGCGCCTTCGCCTTGATTTGGGGCAGCTTGCCGCCGAGCATGCCCAACTGGCCCAGCTTGCTCGTCAGGCCCAGCCGGTCCCGTATGCCCATCTTGCTCATTTCCTTCATCATGTCCCGCATCTGCAGGAACTGTTTGACGAAGCCCGAAACGTCCTGAGGGTCGACGCCGGCACCCCGAGCAATCCGCCGGCGGCGCGACGCGTCGATCAGGTCCGGGCTCTTGCGCTCCTTGGGCGTCATCGAGTGAACGATGCCGCGCAGCCTCTTCAGTTCGTTTTCGTCGATCTGGATGTCTTTCAGGGCCGAGCCGACGCCGGGCAGAAGCTTGAGGATCTCCTTCATCGGCCCCATCTTCTGCATCGCCTGCATCTGCGTCAGGAAGTCCTCGAGGTCGAACTTCCCCTTGGCCATCTTCTGCTGGGCCTTCAGCGCCTCCTTCTCGTCGAACTGCTGCTGCGCCTTTTCCACCAAGCTGACGATGTCGCCCATGCCCAGGATCCGGCTGGCGATTCGCTCCGGGTGGAACGGCTCGATTGCGTCGAGCTTCTCGCCCACACCGATGAACTTGATCGGCTTGCCGGTCACCGTCTTGATCGACAACGCCGCGCCGCCGCGGGTGTCGCTGTCGAACTTCGTCAGGATCACCCCGTCCAGTTCCAGCCGATCGTTGAAGGCCTTGGCACTGTTGACCGCGTCCTGCCCGGTCATCGCGTCCGTCACCAGATAGATCTGGTGCGGGCTGACCGTCGAGGCGATCTTGGAGATCTCGTCCATCAGGGCTTCGTCAATCGCCAGCCGCCCGGCCGTATCCAGGATCACCACGTCGAAGCCGTTCTTGCGGGCATGATCGATCGCGTTGCGGCAGACCCGTACCGGGTTGTCCGAGCCCCGCTCGGCATAAAAGCCGACGTTGACCTGGCCGGCCAGGATCTCAAGCTGATCGACCGCCGCTGGCCGCTGAAGGTCCGCGGCGACCAGCAACGCCCGCTTGCCCTCGCCCATCACCTTCTTGGCAAGCTTGCCGCAGGTGGTGGTCTTGCCCGAGCCCTGGAGGCCCGCCATCAGGATGACCGTCGGGCCTGGGCTGACGTACGGAATCCGCGGATCAACTGGCCCCATCAGCCCCACCAGCTCGTCGTGGACGATCTTGACGATCACCTGCTCGGGGTGAAGGGTCTTGATGACCTCAGCGCCCAAGGCCTTCTGGAGGCACCGCTCGCTGAAATCGCGGACGACCTGTATGTGGACGTCGGCTTCCAGCAGCGCCGTGCGGATGCCGCGCATGGCCTCACGGACGTTGTCCTCCGTGATCCTGCCGCGCCCGCGAATGCTGCGGAACACGTCGCCCAGCTTGTCTGTCAACAGGTCGAACATACCAGCCTTATCCCATGACTAACAGGAAACTTAATACGGTAGCCCCAGATACGCTTGCCTTCAAGACAGTCGCCGCTGGTATTACGTAGTCCAGCTAGTATAAGAGCCGCAGGTCTATCTTGAAAGGGCTCTTTTCACAGCCCCGACCTCAGAATGCCGGATTGGCCGCAAAGCCTGACAATCCGCGACCACATGGCAGAAACCGTCCCCGACCAAAACCCGAACATCTGTCCCAAAGACCCTTGCGGCAGCAGGTTGTGAAAATCTGGCCTTCTCCAGGCACGTGTTATCTGTAACACATTGCCCGCCAGGATCTTGCATTCGACTACAAAATTTTAGGAGTTGCCACGGGTTTGAATTGACAGCCCTCCGCCCCTCTGCTATAGTCGCACGGGTACTGCAAGTGGCAGGCGGCGATCCCGATCGCCCGTCCTGATCCTGAGTGTTTGAGTGGTAGGCCCCGGGCCCGCAAGACCCTGGGCATGTGCTTCACACAGGTACGGCTGTTTAGGCCGTGGCGCACTTCCGGGTCGAGGGGACGGACTCCCCTTTCCCGGAAGTTTTTTTTGACCCGAAACCCTGCACATGGCGAACACGCATCCGAACAACCCAGACCAGTCGCAATCATCAGCCGATCTTGCGGGGCCTACCGCCACACGCGGCGTCTTCCTCGCGAGGGTCGCCGACAACCGCCTGGTCTGCGAGGCGCACTACACCATCTACCTCGACATCGAGAACCTCCCGCCTTCCACGCCAGGCCAGTTCGTCAACATCGGCCCGGTGATCGGCCACACCGGCGAGCCATTCCAGCCGGCCCGCCCGTTGCTTAAGCGCCCCTTCAGCATCCTTTCGCGACAGGACCTGCCCAACGGCGCGGCGCGCATCGGCGTGCTCTACCGCGTGCTCGGTTACGGCACTGGCTGGATCGGCACGCTTCGCCCGGGCGACCATGCTCAAGTGATCGGCCCCCTCGGCCGGGGTTTCGCCGTGCCGGACGACCTGCGGACTGCCCTGCTGGTCTCCGGCGGCACGGGCGTCGCCCCGCTGATCTACCTGGCTGAGCAGTTCAAGAAACGTTGGCCGCACGTGCGGATGGTGCTCTTCGAGGGCGTGCGCAGCAGGTGCTACCTGCCGTTCGACCTGGATCTGTGCCAGCCCTGCCCCGACCCCAGGGTCCTTAGCAGCGCAATCCCTGACGTACCCGTGCTGATCGCCAGCGACGACGGCTCCCTCGGCCAAGCCGGAACGGTCATCCAGGCCGCCGAGCGTTACCTGCGGGCCAACCCGGTCGACCCGGCCACCACGTACGTCTTCTCCTGCGGCCCCGAGCCGATGATGGCGGCCCTGGCGGCCCTGTGCGAGAGAATGAAACTCCGCTGCCAGGTCTCGCTCGAAAAGAGCATGGCCTGCGGCATGGGCACCTGCCAGTCCTGCGTGGTAAAGGTCAAGGAACCCGCCGACAAGGACGGCTGGGTCTACAAGCTCTGCTGCAGAGACGGCCCCCCCTTCGACGCCAGCCGGGTCATCTGGAAGGCGTAGGTTAGCCACAGCGGCGGTCACGGCCCACCGGTACCGTTTCTATAGGTCCTATACCTCCAATTGGTCCTACACCGTTGCCGGCCGCCGTAGCCGCGCCGATTGGGGCCATGCGAGCTTTCGGTAGAGGCGGGTGGCATGACCCTGCCCTGCAGTGGGGCGGTGGTCGTCAGTCCCACATTGGGGACCCCTGCATGCGAAATGCCGAATCCGCCGTCATTCCCTCTTCTCGACTTCCACCGGCTGCGTATCCACGACCCCCGGCTGCGTCGCCGCGGGGCTGCCCGCCTCCTGGCGGAACTCCGTCGCCCGCTCCAGCAGCTCCTCGCGCGCCGGCAACTTTTGCGGCTGCATCTCAAAGTCCCACGTCCGCACGTCGTGCCACCTATAAGGAATGAGCAGCTCCGTGAAGACGTCAATCACCGGCCACTGGTAGACCGGCGGGTCGATCTTCTTGGCAGCCTGCAACGTCTCATAGCCTTCTCGGCGAAGCGTCACTCCATACGTGCCATACCAGGTGAACCGCACATCCGCCGGCGTCCGGCCGACTTCCTCGTCGTTCAAATACACGACCGCCCCGCTCGGCTGGCTCGTGATCTTGATCGTCCGTTCCACGCAGCCAGCCAGCGCACCCGCCAGGCCGACCGCCAGCACCATCGCTACTGTTCTATTCATCCCACGTCCTCGGTGCCCTTCCCACAAACCGACCGTGCCCGGCTGCTACCAACGGGTCCTTGACCTCTGACTTCTGTCTTCTGACTCTTGACACCTCGCTACATCGGCAGTTCCACGATCGTGACCTCCAGGCTCTCGGGGTCCAGTAAAGCAACCGTCGCCTTGCCGGTCAACCAGCCGCAGCCTTCTCCCGGGTTGATATACAACTTCTCGCCCCGTTGCTCGACGCCCCGCTCGTGCGTGTGGCCAGTGATAACGATGTCCGCCCGTTCGATCGCGTCGGACGGGACCAGTTCCGGATCATGATGCACCAGGATCGTCTTGCCGGCCGCCTCGATAAACATCGGGCCGTCCTGGATCTGCGGCAGCACCTTCTTGAGGCCCTCTCGCTCGCCGTCGTTGTTGCCGTAGATCACGTACAGCGGCACCGCCACACCCGCCTTGAGTTTCTTGGCGGCAAACGGGGAGATGATGTCCCCGCCATGGATGATGAAGTCCACGTTGCGGTCCTTGAAGACCTCCAGCGCCTTGTCCAAGGCGATCAGCTGGTCGTGGGTGTCGCTGACGATCCCGATGAGCATGTCCGATTTCCCCTACTTCTGCCGGTACCACAACACCGTGCCGTTCGTATCCGCCACGCTAGTCACGATGTCCGAGGCGCCGTCGGCGTCGACGTCCACCACCAGCAGCCGGCCGTAATCCCCGCCCGTATCATCAAGAACCTTCTCGACCCATACCGGTCCATCCACGTAGAACATCGTCAGCCGGCCCGTGCCCTTCGTGCCCACGAAAACCTCCGCCAGCCCGTCGCCGTCATAGTCGAACGCCGCCACGCCGGCCCCCGCATCGGCGCCCAGCGGGTAGATCGGATACTGCGACCAGCGCTTCGTCTGGTCGAGCAGATCCACCAGGCTGGCCGGCAGCTTCAGCCATACAACACTCCTGCCGGTCCCGGAAACAACCACAATGTCGGAAAAGCCGTCGCCGTCGACGTCCGCGAACGCCGCCTGCTGCGGATTCGGCACATGCGCGATCGCATGCCTCACCCACGCGTTGGCGTACACAACATTGTTGCCCGGGTTCGCGTACCAGGCAATGCTGTCCGACTCTTCGTTGGCCGCCAGCGACACCACGTCCACATCGCCGTCGCCGTCCATGTCGACCGGGATCACCTGGTTCGACCCGCTCCGGCCGGACGTGGCGACCTCAACCCGCGCCCAGTCGGAGCCGTCCAGCGCCGCCGCCGGCGGGTTTAGAATGCTGATCCGCCCCCGGCTGCCGGTCTGTGACGCCACGATCTCGACCCGGCCATCGCCATCCACATCCGCCGCCTGAAGGTCGGTCCACGGATCGACACCTTCGGCGGCACCGATGATCGAAATGTTCCAGTTGCTCAATTCACCCGGGCTGGAACCGGTCTGGCGCAGATAGACCATCCGGCCGGCGCTGGTTCCGACGACAACGTCCCAGCGCCCGTCGTTGCTGATATCCGCCACGGTCACCGCCTGCGCACCGGCCGCCAGGTCACCGCTGAGCAGCTTGACGTTCGTCCAGGACACCACGCCCGCCGCCACCTGGTGCAAATGCAGCCGGACCTCGCCCGCCTCTTCCCATACGCTCACCAGGTCCGCCCGGCCGTCGCCATTGAAGTCCGCCCACGCCAGAGCACTGGCCCCGCCTGCCGGCACCGTGTCAACCACCCCACGCGTAAACAAGTCCAGAATACTGTCATCGATCGGCGGGCAGCCGCCCAGCGTCAGCGCCACCACCGCTAAGGGAACCATCGACACAAGCATCATAACCCTGCTTCTCGCGGATATTCCGATATTCATAAGGGACTCCTTGCGCGCACTTTCTGCACGATTGCACAACCCGCTGCAATACCAGAGTTCGACATTTCCACGCCAGCCGCTGCACAGATTTCGCGCCCGCGGCACCTTCGGGATTATTCCCGCCCGCCCGGCCGCACCTTTCAGCAGCCCCGGATTGGCGAGCCGGAAGCCTCCGATTGCCACGCAGAAAGGATGCGCGGAATGGTCCTGCGAGGCTGTTGCACGTAAGGCCATGGCCGATGCCGTGCTCGTTGTGGCTGCCCGGCCGCTACTGCAGTTTGATCTCCCACGCCGTGTACAGCGTCTGGAGGTCGCGTTCGATGTGGCTGCACTGGATTTGCAGGTCCTTGAGCTTCGCCGGGTTGCTTGCCACGCTCGGCTCGCCGAACCTCTGCTGCATGTCCGCCAGCTGCTTCTCCATCTTCTGGATGCGCTTCTCGATCTCGTGTGGTTCGAGTTTCTGCAACTCGTACGGCAACTTCGCCAGCGGGTTGACCGGCTTGCTTTTGCCGTCGGCGCCGGGTTTGTGCGTCTTGGACGGCCGCTGGGACTTGCCTTTGTGCCGCTGCTTCTGCTGCGGCCGCTGCCCCTGCCGGCTCGACTGGCCGCGAATCTGCAACTGCGTTCCGAACGCCGCCGTCGCGGCGGCCGGCTTTTTGATCCGCTCCATGTAGCTGGTGTAGTTGCCGTTGTGATGGATGTACTTGCCGCCGAGGTCCAGCGCGAGGATCTTGGTGGCCACCTTGTCCAGCAGGTACCGGTCGTGCGTCACCAGCACGATCGTTCCGCCGAACTGATTCAGCGCCACTTCCAGCGCCTCGCGTGCCGAGATGTCCAGGTGGTTCGTCGGCTCGTCCAGAAGCAGCAGTTCCGGCTCGGCCCAGATCCGCTTGGCCAGCAGCAATCGGCTGCGCTCGCCGCCGCTGAGTCCCGCGACCGGCTTGAACACGTCCTCCCCTCGAAAGCCGAACGGCGCGAGGTAATTGCGGATTTCCCCCTGGCTGGCCATCGGCTTGTGCGCCCACATCTCCTGGATGATCTGGTTGTCGTCGTCCAGGTCGCTCTGCTGCTGATCGTAGTAGGCGACACTGTTGTGCTTGTAGATCTTGACCTGGCCGGTATCCTGCTTCACGTGGCCCATCGTGATCTTCAGGAGCGTCGTCTTGCCCGAGCCGTTGGGTCCGACGATCCCCAGCCGGTCCCCCACGTTGACGTCCAGGCTGATGTTCTTCAGTATCACCTTGTCGCCGTACTTCTTGCTGATGTCCGTAAACCGCAGCGCCAGGTCGCCCTCGGAAGTCTTCTTCGTCAGGTTAAACTTCACCACTGCCGGGCCGTCCGGCCGCTCCTCGACGAACTCGTCCGACTCCTGCAGCTTCTCGATCATCTTGATGCGCCCGGCCGCCTGGCGGGCGCGCTTCTTGTCGGCCTTGACGCGTTCGACGTACTCGAGCTGCTTTCGGATGAACTCGCGTTGCCGCTGGTACGCCTCGATTTCCGCCTCGCGCTGCGCGGCGCGCGCCTGGGCATAGGCGGTGTAGTTGCCCGGGTAGACGCGGATCCTGCCCTTGTCCAGTTCGATGATCTTCCTGACGACCTTGTCCAGGAAGTAGCGGTCGTGGCTGACCGTGATCACCGTGCCGTTGAAGGTCGAAAGATACTCCTCCAGCCAGGCCACGCCCTGCAGGTCGAGATGGTTGGTCGGCTCATCCAGCAGCAGCAGGTCGGGCTGTTCGAGCAGCACCTTCGCCAGCGCCGCCCGGCACTTCTGTCCGCCCGAGAGCGTGTGCACGCTCTGGTGGTACTGGCTCTCCTTGAAGCCCACGCCCGCCAGCGTCTCGCCCAGCCGTGACTCGCAGCGGTAGCCGTCCGACGCCTCGAACGCCTTCATAAGTTCTTCGTACTTGTCGATCCACTTGTGCTCTTCGGGCGAGCCGTGCAGTTCGGAGATCTTATGCGCGGCCTGTTCCATCTCGTGCTGGAGTTTGACCACGTTGCTGAACACGCTGGCCACCGCGTCGACCAGCGGTTGGTCGCTGTCGAACTGCGGCTCCTGCGGCAAGTACGCGATCCGCTGGCCCGAGCGCCGCGTCACCTGCCCCGCATCGGCTTGCTGCTGGCCCGCGAGGATCTTGAGCAGCGTCGTTTTGCCCGAGCCGTTGCCGCCGACCAGGCCGATCCGCTCACCGGGAAAGATCTGCAGGTTCACGCCGTCCAGCACGAACTGCGGGCCAAAATTCTTCCGAACGTCTATGCACGTAACTAATGACATTTCACCCAGGCTACCTCTTGCGATCCGGGCGCGGACGGCATGCCGCGCAGATCCACCATCGGCTCCACGACCTTACGGGAAATCCGACGAAGAAAGAAAATTATACACCAAGACAGTGGGGAAATGAAGTTGCCACCCGGCCAGAACCGACCCAGATCTGCCACGGCGGGCAGGCCCGGGCGCTGGGGCGCCGCGATGGGGGAAAAAACGGCCCTGGGCCGACCCGGCGGCGGGTTGGCGCCTGGAGCGGAAGTTTATAACCCATGTCGAGACAGGCACTTACATTACGTGATGGATCGCCGGCGGGGGTCGCCGCCGATCATCGAGGCGAGCGCAGGAATGGTCGCGGCGCGGCGGCGGCCGGAGTGAAATCCGGTGTCGGGGCGGGGGTTGGGCAGGGGTTATCACATAAAAGTATAATGTCGATCCTGACGCCGTTTCGGCTCCTGGGCCCGGTTCGTCCGTAGAACACCGAGTGCCACTGGGGGCTTTCCGCAGGGGGTGCTCCGCACACCAATGCCGTTGCTGTTGAGCGAAGGGGACCACTGGCGGCCTGCTTGCCACGACGTAGCGCAGCCCGCCAGTTGCACTATTGTCGAGTAGCGTCTGTCCGTGTTGGTCCGTGGCTGCCGTTGTTGTTGCCGGCCCCGCCCTCACATCGCCCAGTTGGCCGCCAGGACCTGCAGGTCGAAGATGTTGACCTTCCCGTCCCCGTTCAGGTCGCAGTCCGGATCGAAACCGGCCTGTCCCGCCTGCTTCGCCCCGCTGCCGGCCATCCGCTGCAGGTCGAAGACGTTCACCTGCCCGTCGCCGCTGATGTCGCCAGCCTTGCCGCTGTAGTAGCGCAGGCTCACGTTGCCGCCAGCCACAGATGCCACATAGGTCCCCGCCGCCGGATTCACAGCTGCGAACACGGCCTCGGCCACGTCTCGCGGCTGGGCCGGGCCAAACTGCGCCGACCCCTTGTTGTACAGCGCGTATCCCGCGGTGCGGATATCAAGCCTGCCGTCGCCGTTGAGATCCACCAGCGCCACATCGGCCGCCGGCGTGAACGCCGCAGGCGGGGCCACGACGAACACATCCTGCGGCACGAACTCACCCAATGCTCCCTGCAGCAGCACGGTGACCTGCGGGCCTTCGCGATCCGCCACCGCCAAGTCGGCCAGCAGGTCGCCGTTGAGGTCCGCGGTCGCCACCGCCACCGGGTACGGACCGGCCGGGAACACGCCGGTCAGGTTGAAGATGCCGCCGCCGGCATTGGTCAGGATCTTGACCGAGTCATCCCCCGCACAGGCCACCGCCACGTCGGGCAATGTGTCGTTGTTCAGGTCCGCCGCCACCAGGCCGTTCGGCTCGCTGGAGACCGCAGGCGAGCCGGCCGGCAGCACCGCCGGCAGCGGGGCCGTCTCATACGCCTGCAGGTACGTGCCCCGGTTGAATAGCACGCTGACGGTTCCCGCGGTGCGGTTGGCGACCACCAAGTCCAGCCGGTCGTCGTTGTCCATATCGGCGGCCACCATCGCACACGGCCCGGCCCCGACCGGATACGACACCGTACCGTCAAACAGCCCCGCCCCCTGGTTGAGCAGGACCACCACTCGGTCCTCGTCGCGCAGCGCCGCCGCCAGGTCCAGGTCGTCGTCGCCGTCAAGGTCCAGTGCAGCGACCGCCGCAGGCGACCGCCCGGCCTTGTGCCAGGTCAGCGCCGCATCGCCCGCCCCGTTGTTGAGAAACACCCCGACGCCGGACAGGTAGGTGCCGGCGATGGCGACGTCGAGCTGGCCATCTTTGTTGAAATCAGCAAGCGCAATGCCGTCCGACTGCAGTTTCAGCGCCACGCCCACAGCCGGGCTGAACAGCGTCGTGACCGGCTTGGCAAAGACCGGCGCTGCGGCCGAACTGCCGCCGGCCGTCACGCAGACAACGCACGACGCCAGGAGTACACAGAGAGTCCTGTTGTTTCCGTTACGCATGATGGATCTCCGGATCGTGTCTGAACCGTTGGTTGCCATGTCACTTCACCGCCACGCCGTCGGCATCGAAGAAGTACTCCCAGCCTATTGCCATCAGCACGGGCATAGTGTGGACCTGCGTGCTGATATTTGCGATGGGTATGTCCGTGGCAAAGGTCGCACAGCGCCACTGGTCGCTGAGGGCTTGGCCCGTGGAAGCGTCGTAGTTCATGTTCCACTGGGCGAACGGATGCGCCTGGTTGTCGCGGCTGACCCGGCCGTCCAGGTACAACACGTTGGCATAGCCGTAATGACGGGTGCCCAGGAAGATCCTGTTGCCCCAGCCGCTCAGCCAGCCGTCATTGATGGCAGCGGGCGGCCAATCGTATGTCGCCCCTCGAGGCATAGGCCGATACTCTTGTGTATCAGCCAGGTAGTAGGCACGGCTGGGTTCCTGCACTTCGGCAGGATGCACCGCCTGGACGTAGCAGTTGGTCTCCGCGCTGAACGTGGGATCCTCGGGCAGAGCATTAGCCGGCTTCCTGGCGACCCAGACGCTGGGCACGGGCCAGACTGCATTGTCAAACGGCTGAGAAAAGCCACCTGTCGGATCAGGGATGACCGGATTGCGACCTCCGCTGCCACCGCTTGCGAGCCCAAGGCTCTTAACCTGCAAGGCGCTACGGAACGTACCGCTGGTCTGGTAGAAGGCGGCATAGCGGAAGACGAAGCTTTCGAGGTTATTCGTGTCGATCTCGGGGTTCGGACTGAAAAGCTTGCTGTGGTCCGCCGCCGGGCAGACCACAACGTCAGGCAGTTCGTCCGGCTCCAGAACATGCCACTTGAAGTGTCCGCCGGGGAAGGTTTCTGGCGGTGTCAGCCCCAGCCCGTACGTCAGGACCCAACCCAGGTTGGGGTCCCAGCCACCCGTGCTCACCCCATTGACTGTCTCGGAGGGGGCATAGGTCGGCCGCGGGTTGTGGGGCGGATACGAGTTGTACGTGTTGACATACGCCGTCAGCCCACCGAACAGCGACTGCTGGTTGGCCGCGCACACCGAGTCACGGCTGAGGTCGCGGTTGGTCCCGGCCAGCGATGCCACCAGCCCCGCTGCCACCACCAGCATGGTCAGCACCACCGCCAGGTCCTTGATCGTGAATCCGCGCCTGCGTCTGTTGCCTTGGATCGGGTTCATGCCTGTGTCCTCGTCCTGATGCCCTTCGTGTTGTTCCTGCATGTGCACTGCGAGCAAACCGCCGTACTTACGGCTGGGCCGCCAGGTAGGCATACTCCAGCGCCGCATCGTCGGCGTCCCAATAGACTACGCCGATGCCGCCTTGGGAGTCCATCTCGGCTGCCATCGCCCCCACCTGCGGCCCATAGGCAGCCTGCGTGCCAATCGAGTCGATCGTCTCGAACTGCCGTTGGCTGTTGACCAGCGTCGCATGCTGGAGCTGACCGGGAAGGCCGTTGGCGTAGATGACATGGATCGCCCCGCCACCATCGATCAGAATCTCCGGGAACGTACCTGCAAAGCCGGTGCGCTTGCCCGTCACGATCGTCTGGCTCTGCCAGGCGCCGCTGGCATCCTGCGTCAGGTACACCAGCCTGTAGTAAGGCCACAGTTGGGTGTAGACGATGTGCGGCTTGCCAGCAGCATCGACGGCGATGCTGGGCCGGCCGGTCTTGAGCCACCAGCCGGCGTGGAGGTTGTCGTGAACCTCGAAGGGCCCGCTGGCCGGTCCCTTGGCATAGAACATGTAGCCGCTGCCGCCGATGTTGTAGTACTGCACGGTATGTATGTCGCCGGCGCTGTCGAGGGTCATATCGCCGTCCAGTCGGAGGATACCCTCCGCCCGGCCGGCCAAGTATGCAGATACGTTACAGGCACCAGGTGCTACGACCACCGTCTCCTTCTCCCGGAGAAGATGATAGCCGAGGATTGTGCCCGCCGCGGTTGATTCGCTTGGGCTGATCATCCAGTTAGCCCGGCCGGCACCGTCAACAACCATGCCCTATATGGATGTCCCAGACAACGACATGCCCGAGCCATACGACTGCCAACTGGTGCCATTAAAGACCGCACGCTGTACCCAGGTAGAGGGATAGATACCGGCCGAGTAGCCGGCGTAAATGGAGTCCTCCGCAGCTGCCAGGTGCACTGCCGCCGGGTAGTAGCTGCTCGATGCCCCCAGCGTGATCGGACCAGCCCACGCACCCACCCCACCGGCCGCGCTTCCGTAGGTATGCAGCAGATCGCTGCTGCCGGCAGGCTGATACGCCACATGCGGCCGATCCTGGCTGTCAAATGTCATCGCAGGCGGGGCGTAGAACGGGCCGAACTCCCCCGGCCCCGCCGGCTGGACCCCCGCTACCGGCTGAATCTGCCACTGCCCCCGCGCCGGCAGGCTGGCCGCAAGCACGCCGGCCGCCATCACCGCCAGACCGCCCCAACCGATTGCCTTTTCCCTTTTCACGCGTTGCCTCCTCCACGGTTCACGTGCAGCGGCCGGACAACCTGGAGACGCCGAGTCCGATACATACGCATTGAGTGAAAGCAGCGGCCGGCCGGAAAGACAGTCCGCGCCTCCCATGTTTCCTTTCTCATCGATGCCCGGCCCTTCGCAGATCGCGCGGCCGATGTCACGCGCGGATACATCCCCTGCATTGCCGTCCGATGATAACCGAAATGCCGGTTTTGGGTAAAGAAAAAAACTAGGCCGGCAAAGCCGGCTTGGGGCATGGCGGGCAAGGAATAGAATCGGGTAGGCCCGATTGCTGCAAGGAGGGCCAAGGATGGCACGAACGCAAGCC
>Ga0101944_10003149_pt1 | contig 23957 bp, 22 predicted proteins | sample DewCreD2012metaG_FD_75245 | JGI IMG/M metagenome (GOLD analysis project Ga0101944, IMG submission 75245) | Hot spring sediment bacterial and archeal communities from British Columbia, Canada, to study Microbial Dark Matter (Phase II) - Dewar... ... | reverse complement strand
GTGGGCGTGGCCCAGGCTGGCTCGTGGAATTACGCCTTCATCTACGCCATCACGGCCTATCATTACCCCGATTTGCCCGAAAAGGCCCGGGACATTGGCGAATCTCAGGCGCGCGAGAAACTGCTTCTGTTGTATTTCCAATCCGTTGGGGCGGCCCAGGCGCGGGATGTGGAGAAAATCTTCGGCTGGGGGCGCGAGGTCACGCAGCGGGCAGTCAAACGCCTGCGAGAAGGCGGCCAAATTCTCAGCGGGGTCGGGCTGGAGAATCAGGCTGGGGAGTGGTTGGTCTTATCTTCCATGCTGGCGTAAACGTCCCAAAAAATGACTGGCTGGAGCCTAAAATCTGAAGTCAGGAAACTTCGGACTCCATTCCAAATTCGCTGAAACTTTCGCTCAATTAAGTCGTATGATTAAACGAGACTGGTCTCAGTCTCGTTTTTCTACGCCCTGCAAAATGACAAAAAATTAAAATCAAATTTAGAATTTTTTATTTATTGTTGACAATAATTAATGAATATGTATAATAAAATCAATTTATTCAAAAGGAGAATGCTATGAAAAATCGTGGTCAACTTGCGCTCGGTCTTATCCTGATTCTGCTTGGCGTGTGGTTCATCGCCCAGCAGCAGGTCCCCGCGCTGAAGGAGTGGGTTGCGCTTTATATGGACTGGCCCCTCAATATCGTTGCCATCGGCGGGCTGATTTTGCTTATCGGAATCCTGCTTGGCGCGCCGGGCATGGCTATCCCCGCTTCGATTGTGGCGGGCATCGGCGGGATTCTGTACTACCAGCAGGCCTACAATGATTATCAGTCCTGGTCGTACATGTGGACGCTGATTATTGGGTTCATTGGCGTCGGGCAGGTGCTTGCGGGCCTGTTAGGCAGCGGGCGAGGAGAGATAGCCTCGGGGCTGAATACGATTGTCGTCAGTGCCGTGCTGTTCGTCATTTTCGCGGCTATCTTCGGCAAACTGACCATCCTGGGCTCGTTTGGCCCATCCATCCTGCTGATTTTGCTCGGCCTGTGGATTATTGCGCGCGGCCTGTGGCGCGGGCGCAGGAAGGAAGGCTGATATGCGGCGCGGCAGCATCTTTTGGGGCGGGATTCTCATCCTGCTTGGCATTCTGTTTGCCCTGCAAGCAGCCAACATCATCAACGATGTCTTCGGCTGGTTCTGGCCGCTGTTCCTGATTTTGCTTGGCGTTGCGGTGCTGGTTAGCCGCTTTACCGCGCCCAACCTGAGCGGCGGTGAGGCCTTCTCCATCAACCTGGAGGGCGCCGCCAAAGTGGCGTTGGATGTAGACCACGGCGCAGGTTCCGTCAAGGTGATGGGCGGCGCGCCGCATGGGGTAGCCCTCAGCGGCACGCAAGGGACAACCATGAGTTTCAAGAGTCACCTGAACGGCGACACCCTGACGGTGGATATCGACGCCGGACCATCCTTCATCCCCTTCCTCGGCCCGGAAGGCGGCTCGTGGGTATTTCAACTGACGAATGAAGTGCCGGTCTCGATGAAATTCGACGGCGGGGCAGCCTCGCTCGATTTCGACTTCACCGATACGAAGTTGGAATTCCTGGGCGTGGACATGGGCGCTTCGTCACTTTCCATGAAATTGCCCGCCAACGCAGGCCGGACATTGGTTGATGTTGAATCGGGCGCGGCTTCGATTGATATTACCATCCCACAAGGCGTGGCAGCCCGCATCCGCATGGAGCAGGGCATTTCGACCCAAAATATCGACCTGGCGCGTTTCCCTGAAATTGGGGGCGGGTTGTACCAATCTCCCAATTTCGACAGCGCCGAGAACCAGGCTGAAATCAACCTGGAGGGCGGCGCCAACAGCGTCACCATCCGCTAACGTAACACGGATTTTATTCCGTGACTCCACTGTAAAAAGGTTTCTCGCCAAGCCGCCACACCTGCCACCTGCCCCGCACGAAGGCAGTGCGGGGTGCGCGGGCGGTGCTAGGGAGAGCGCAAAGGTATTTGCTCATTCCGTGTTTTTACGAAAGGCTTAAATCATGAAACGTTTCGATTTTCGCGCCCTTTTCGGGGCCGGGCTCATCCTGCTCGGCGGGCTGATGCTGCTCGAAAAGTTGAATATCATCCAGGGGGCATCCAGTGTATTTTGGGGGCTGGCCTTCCTGGCTGGGGCGGCTTACTTTGCAATGGTTTTGCTGCAAGACCCGCAGAACCGCTGGTGGGCCATCTTCCCCGCGGCAGCCCTGGGCGGCATGGGTGGAGCCTCGCTCCTGCCTGAAGCCTTCAGCGGCTGGGGCGGCGGAATTTTTCTCGGAACGCTCGGCCTGGGATTTTTCATTGTTTACATCATCAACCGCATTCACTGGTGGGCCATCATCCCCGGCGGCGTGCTGCTGACCCTGGCGGGCGTCAGCACCCTGACCGAATTCGAGGCCTTTAGCGCCGTCAACACCGGCAGCATCTTCTTCATCGGGCTGGGATTCACCTTCCTGCTGGTAGCGCTGCTGCCCAACCCCCAGGGCGAAACCCGCTGGGCCTACATTCCGGCGATTGCGCTGGTGCTGATGGGGGGCCTGCTCGGCACGCAAGCCACCGCCGGGCTGGTTGGCTATGTCTGGCCGGCCGCGCTCATCCTGGCCGGGCTGCTGGTCATCGTTGGATTCTTCCGTAGCCGGGATTAAACCAATCCTATAAAAACGCTGGAGTCCGTGAGCCACAATAAAAAAACATCCCTGTCAGGAGCAGGGATGTTTTTTTATTAATCCGGCTACGCAGCATCCCACCATTTAGATAACCGCCCACCTGATCGCTGCGGCTGGTCGGCATAGTGGGAAACATCGTTGAACAACATCAAGCGCGCACGCACCGGATCTTTGAAATCGAGTACGTTCAGGCAGGCCGGGGATTGGTCGAGCCGGTCGCGGTAGCCACGCGCGTCAAAGCCGAGCAGGCTGCTGATCAGCAGGCGCAGGGTGGCCTTGTGCGAGACCACCAGCACATTCTGGCCGCGATGCTCCAGCACAATTTCGCGGATGACCGGCAGGGCGCGCGCAATCACATTAACTCCGGCCTCGCCGCCTGCGGGGGCAAAAGTGAACGGGTCTTGCTCCCAGGCGGTGTACTCCTCGGGGAACTGGGCCTCTACGTCCGCGCGGCGCATCCCCTCCCAGTGGCCGTGATTGATTTCGCGCAGGCCATCGCGCTGCAAGAGGGGCAGGTTGTGCGGCCGGGCCAGGATGGAGGCCGTATGCACGGTGCGCGTCATCGGGCTGCAATAAACTGATGAGATGTGGTCATCGGCCAGGCGTTCGGCCAGCTTCTGAGCCTGGAACTGGCCCTCATCGGAGAGTTCGACATCCACCGCCCCGGCAAAACGGTCCTCGGCGCTGAGCTGGGTCGCGCCGTGACGGACGAGAAAGAGACGGGTGGTTGCCTGTGTCATTGACTGGCGAGCCCCAGGGTGTGTTCGAGATGAGCAACGAACCAGGTCACAACGGTTTTGGTCACGCCCGGGCGCGCGCCGAACATCAGTTTACGCTCGACAGCATCCAGCGGGAAGGCGTCAATCACCACCTGGCTCGATTCACCTTCGGCGCGGATTTCGCAAGAGAGTTGGGTGCGTTCGCCGAGAGTCTTGTTGAAAATGACTTTGGGGAAGCGCGCCTCGAGGCGGGATTTTTCCGGCGAGGCTGAAATCAGTTTGCCTTCCATTTTTTCGGTGACTTTCAACGCCGCCTGGTAAATGCTCTGGGCGTCTTTGGGATAGGATTTTTCAAAATGCTGTTCGAATGGCATATTGGCCTGCTTTCGTTTTGAGTAGGGGCGACCCGCCCGGCGCATGTTGCTGTAACCTCGAGCACGAATCTCTTGCAAAAATCGTGCCGGATGGCTCGCAAGAGCCACCCCCGTAATTATGCGATTTCCAAACGTTCGTACTCAACCTGGGTTAGCAACTTCTCAATCAGTTTCCGCGTCCCAACTTCGGTGCCGCTCAGGCTGGCCGTGGCTGCGCCGCTGGCGACGCCCCAGCCGAGCGATTCTTTCAGCGACAGGCCGTTGGTCCGCGCCCAGACCAGCCCGCCGACCATCGAATCGCCCGCGCCGATGGGATTTTTCTCTCTGATTTTGGGGCTGCGGGTCAGCCAGGAGCCTTCGGCGGTCTGGAGCAGCGCCCCGGCTTTACCCATCGAAATGACCACATTCTGCGCGCCCAGCCGCCGGATTTCGGCAGCGACAGCGGCTATTTCAGCGGGGGTATCGACCGGTAGTTTGGTCAGGGCGCGGGCTTCCTCGGCGTTGGGCTTGACCAGATAGGGCTTTTCGGCGCAGCCCAGGCGCAGCGCTTCGCCGGTGGTGTCGAGCAGGGTCAGTGAGCCGTGTTCGTTCAGCACGGCCACAATCCGGGCGTAGAAATCCTCGTCGCAGCCGGGCGGCAGGGAACCGGCCAGCACCCACCAGTCGCCGGGTTGGGCGAGCGCGGCGATTTTTTCGAGCAATTCCTGCTGTTTGGTGGTATCGATCAGCGGGCCTTTTTCGTTGACCTTGATGTAATGCCCGCCGCCTTGCGTGACGATGCTGACATTGGTACGCGTTTCGCCCGGAACCCAGACGAATTCCGTTCCGATGCCGAGCGACTGCAAGCCGTCTTGCAAAATTTCACCGGCCTTGCCGCCCAGGAACCCGACGGCGGTGCTTTCCGCGCCGAGACCTTTGAGCAGGCGCGAGACGTTGAAGCCTTTGCCGCCAAAATCGACGCGCGATTCGCTGGCGCGCAGGACTGAATCGTACTCAATTGCCGCTACGGTCAATTCGCGGTCAACGGCGGGGTTTAAAGTCAGAGTGTAAATCATATTCATCACAAATGGTGGTCGAGTAGGCGGCGAGGTCTCGATGCGCCCTTCAGGCTACTCGACCACCGCCGCCGTATCGAGACCACTTCTATTCCGGCTTTTGCCACAACGTTTCAATCAGCGCTTCTTCGGCCTCGTTCGTCCACATCAGGTTTTCGCCGAGTTTGGCCGCCACTTCGGGAAGTTTTTCGGGCAATTCCTTGAGACTCATCAGCGGCAGGCCGGTAATTTGCGGGAAAATGACCACTTTGCCCGGATATTTGCCATCCAGCACGGCTTGCAGCCCTTCGGCGGCGGTTTCCAGCCCACCGATGGCGGCCACTGAACGGCCTGGGGAAAGCGTTCCGCTCAGGCGGCGCTCCATGACCAGTTTCTGGTCGTCGATGGTCAGGCCAGAAGTGCCGGTGTACTGCGCGTTGCAAAGATAGACATTGCTTAATTGAACTTTGCCCATCGTCCCGTTGGGGACGCCCGCGAACAGCACCAACATCCCGTCAGCTTTCAGCACGGTGTCGGCTTCCTCCATTAGTTGAGCAACCGGCACGCTGACGACGACATCGTCCGCGCCCTGGCCTTTCGTTGCTTCCATCACAAAATCGTAAAAGGACTGTTTCGACGAGTTGGGGTTGAAAAACAGGATGGTGCGGCCATGCTGCCTGGCGAGCGGGGTGAACATTTCGTCCAGGGTTTGCAGACGTTCGTCGCTGATTTCGGTGGCGATGACCAGTTTGGGGCCGTCGGGTTTTTCGAGCGAACGCTGGACGTGCATTTGTCCCATCGGGCCGCCCGCGCCGACAAAGACGGTGGCGCCGCCGGGACGCAGTTCGCAGCGGTTGCGGGCTTCGCCGTAGGATGCGGCAATGTCAAAGCCGTTGGTGCCGACAAAAGCGATGTAATCGTAGTGCAGGCGGCCCAAATCGACCTCGACCAGGCCATCGAGCGGCCGAGTCCCAACCAGGTTGCAGGTTCCGCGCCGGGCAATGTGGCGGGCAATCTCGCCGACGGCGCTGGCGGAGGCGGGATTCAGGATGATGATGTCATCGAAGCCGAGGCCGCCGGTCAGTTCTTTGCTCAGGGATTCGTAATCGCTGACAGCCAGGCCGTTGCGCTCGACGATTTTTGCTCCAGTGGCGGAGAAAATCTGCTTAACGGAAGCAGGCGCGTCAGTCAGGATGACGGTGGCGGGGGCCAAGGCCTGGGAGCAGGTAAAGGCCGTCGCGTCGCCGGGCTGCCCGATAATCCACATCGTCCCCCCGGCTTTGGGTGAAAGGCGGCGGCGCTGGGTGTAGGCGGCCATGACGCAGCCCCAGGGTTCGAGCAGCGAGGATTCGGCGTAGCCCATTTCGTCGGCGAGGGGCAGCAGGCAGGCGCCTTCGTCGGTTTCGAGGACTTCCGCGCCGATGAGGTGGTAGCCAATCAGCCCGCCGGGGACGGTGTAGCCGTAGGCGGTGCTTTTGCCCTGCTGGTAGATGTCGGGCTGGACGGCGAGTCGCTGGCCGGTCTGGTATTTGCCCGCCAGGTTTTTGCCAACCTTGATGACGGTCAGCGAGACTTCGTGGCCGAGGCGGGTCGGCTCGACGGTCATATCTCGGTTGTAGAGTTTGGGGTGGTTGCGGCCCTGTTTGAGTACCTTTAAGTCCGAAAAGCAGATGCCGACGCTGTCAATGCGCACCAATAACTGGTCGTCGCCCGGTTCAGGGACGGGGAAGGCTTCGGGTTGGCCGTTTTTGCCCATATTTTCGAAGCCAGCGCCGTATTGGTTCCAGCCGAGGGTTTGGGTGGGGAGTTTGTAGTTGAGCGAGCGATAGGCTTGGTATTTTGCGCCCATAATTTTTTCCTTTCAGGGTGTGTCCGCGCAAATCTCTGATTTGCGCCATATTTATCCAAAATGTTGCTTGACCAGCGCCCGCACTTCCTGGGCGGTGGAACATGCGAGGGCCTGCTGCGCGAGGGGTTGGAGTTCGGAGAGTTTCAGGCCGCGCACCTGGGCTTTGACGGTTGGCACGGAGGGGATGCTGACGCTGAGTTCGTCCATGCCCAGGCCGATGAGAATCGGCACGGCGGCGGGGTCAGAGCCGAGTTCGCCGCAGAGGTCGGCGCGTTTGCCGTGTTTGTGGGCGGCTTCGATGGTGTGGGCAATCAGCCGCAGGACGGCGGGGTGCAGGCCGTCGTGTTTGGCGGCCAGGGCGGCATTGCCCCGGTCGACCGCCAGGGTATACTGGGTCAGGTCGTTGGTGCCGATGGAGAAAAAGTCGATTTCGGGGGCCAGTTTATCGGCCAGCAGCGCGGCAGAGGGGACTTCGACCATGATGCCGAACTGGATTTCAGGCACGCCCAATTCCTGGCGCAGTTCGTCAATCAGGGCGCGCGCCTGGCGGATTTCGCCCACGTCGCTGACCATCGGGAACATGATGCGCAGGTTGCCATGCTGCGAGGCGCGCAGGATGGCGCGCAATTGCTCGCGGAACAGGTCGGGACGGTTCAGACACAGGCGAATGCCGCGTTCGCCCAGGAAGGGGTTCAGTTCCGGCTTCAGGTGGATGTACGGCAGCGGTTTGTCGCCGCCGATGTCGAGGGTGCGGAGGATGACCGGACGGTTTTGCATGGTCTCGGCGATGGTGCGGTAAACGTTGAACTGCTCCTCCTCGCTGGGGGCGGTGGCGCGTTCCAGGAACAGGAATTCGGTGCGCAGCAGGCCAATCCCATCGGCGCTCATTTTCATGGCTTCGGCGGCGTCGGCGACCGAACCGGCGTTGGCGGTGACATCAACGTGATGCCCGTCAAGGGTGACGGCGGGCAGGGCGGCCTGCTCGACGGCAAATCGCCGATATTCGAGCCAGCGTTTTTGCGATTGCGCGGCGCGCTGCAACACGTCGGCGGCGGGGTTGGCGGTTAACGTGCCGTCGTTGCCGTTCAAGATGACCGGGGTTTCATCGGGCAGGGCCAGCATGGCCTCGTCCACGCCGACGATGGCGGGCAGGCCGAGGGCGCGCGCCAGGATGGCGATATGCGAAGTCGGGCCGCCTTCGACGATGCCAAAGCCGAGCACCCGCTCCGGGTCGAAGGATGCGGTATCGGAGGGGGAGAGTTCACGGGCAACGATGATGACCGGTTTGGTGGGCAGGTTCACGCCGGTTTCTTTCACACCGAGCAGCAAGCGCAGCACGCGGCGGCCTACGTCACGCAAATCGGCGGCGCGGGCCGAGAGTAGGGGGTCTTTAAGCGCCGCAACCGCTTCGGCGCGTTCATGGATGGCGCTTGTCCAGGCGGTGAGCGGGTTCTGGCCGGTTTTAATTTGCGCTTCGACCGCTTCGGCCAGTTCGGGGTCATCCAATAATTCGGCGTGGGCCTCGAAAATGGCGGCTTCCGCGCCGAGTTTTTTGTCGGTCATCTGCTGGCGCAGGGCGGCGAGTTGCGCTTTGGCCTGCGCCAACGCTTCGGCCAGGGAGAGTTTGGCTTCGCTGGAGGAGGTAACCTCCAGGTTTTCGTGCGCGAAGTGGAACAGGGGGCCGACGGCGATGCCGGGGGCGGCGCCGATGCCCTGGATGACGCCGGGTTCGGCGGGAACAGGTTCGGGGACAGATGCCGCTGGTTTGGCGGGAGCAATTTCCAGCGCGGCAGGCGCGGGGTGAGTCTCGTTATCGCCGAGCCCGGTCCGGATGGCGGATTCCAATTCGGCCAGGGCTGCGTCCTCATCCTCCCCATGGACCTGCACCGTAATCGCGCTGCCGCTGACCGCGCCCAACGTCAACACCGAGACCATGCTCTTGGCATTGACGTTTTTCTCTCCAAACAGGAGACGGATTTCGGATTTGAACTGTTTGGCGAGGGTGACCAGCACTTTGGCCGGGCGGGCGTGCAGGCCGGTGGGGTTTTGGATGACCAGTTCGATTTGTTTCATGGCAGGCTCTTGTTAATCTGCGCCCAAATATTTGACAATCACATCTGGGTCGGCGGTGTGGAGCAGTTCGTTGAGATTGTTTTCATCATCGACGACTTCGGCCAGGTTGGAGAGTACGCCGACATGCTCATCGCCCGAGGCGGCGATGCCGATGACCAGGTAAATCATTTCGCCGTCGCCCCAATCCACCCCGGCGGGCAGTTGCAGTACGGAAAGGCCGGTTTGCAGGATGTGGTCGCGATTTTCGTAAACGCCGTGCGGGATGGCAACTCCGTTACCCAGGCTGGTGGACATGGACTGTTCACGGGCCAACATTCCCTCGATGTAGGGAGGCAGGACGCAGCCCGATTGGACAAGCAGTTGCCCGGCCTGGCGGATGGCGTCGGTTTTATCGGCGGCGCTGGCTTGCAGGGAGATGCGGTCTTTCGAGATGATGGACATAATTCACAACCTGTCTGTACCCGCCTGCGACAGGGAAACACATCCGAACATGGGCAGGTCGGTTAAGAGTGTGTTTTCAATCGGTCGAGGCGCGGCACTTTTGTTGAGAAAAGCAGGGTTAAGCCAGAAGACTGGCGGAATTTACGCTTCGGTAGAGACAATTTCGGTCTTATCGACCAGGGCTTTGACGAGTTTGTCGAACACTGGGTCGTTCAGGAAGTGGTTGAAAGCCACCACCACGGCATTGGGGGCCTTGGCGCGGGCGGTTTTGGCCAGTCCTTTGTGGACGACGACCACCTGGGCATCGGCAGGAATTTCACGCGCCGGTTTGTGGACAACAGTCACATCCGTAATTTGCGCGGCTTTGAGTTTCTTCTTCAGGGAGTTGACGCTCATCAGGCTGGATCCCATCCCGGCTTCACAGGCAAAAATAATAGTTTTGACTTGCGCGGCGGAAATTGATTGTGCCATTTTCGTGCTCCTTGCGAACTGTTGGGAATTGGCAGGCGCGGCAGCGGTATAATTCGCTGTAGAGGAGAGGCTGCCGCGCCTGTCAGTGTTTCCTGTTTCCTGTCTGGCCCTAACCTAAACCGGGAACAGCGCCTGCAACGGCAGTCTCTTCTTCGTCTTCAGTCTCCTTGACCGGGTTGACGCGCAGGATGAAAGCGCCGACCAGGAAGGAAACCAGTGCGCCAATTACCACGCCGCCCAATACCTGGAAGTGCTGCCCAGGCGGGGTCACGGCCAGGTAGGCAAAGATGGAACCGGGCGAGGGGGTCGCCACGAGACCGGCGCCAGTGATGACGAACCACAGGTTTGCCGAGAAACCGCCCGCAATCATCGCCAGCACCATGATGGGGTGCGCCAGCACGTAGGGGAAGTAAATTTCATGGATGCCGCCCAGGAAGTGGATGACCATCGAGCCGGGGGAGGATTCCTTGAGCATACCCTTGCCAGCCACATAGAAGGCAATCAGCAGACCCAGGCCGGGGCCGGGGTTGGTCTCGAGCAGGAAGTGAATGGCGCGGCCAGTTTCTTGCGCGGCGGCAACGCCCAGCGGGCCTAAAACGCCGTGATTGAGGGCGTTGTTGAGGAACAGAATCTTGGCCGGTTCAATGATGATGGCCGCCAACGGCAGCAGCCGCATGCTGACCATCCAATCCACCGCCGCGCCAGCCACGTTGCTGATGCCGGTCACAACCGGGCCAATGACGACGTTGGCAATCAGGATGAGGACAATGGCGAGGATACCGGCAGAAAAGTTGTTGATGAGCATCTCGAATCCGACGGGGATTTTCTCCTCGAGCGCTTCATCAATCTTTTTGATGCACCAACCGCCCAGCGGACCCATAATCATGCCGCCCAGGAACATGGGGATATCCGCTCCGACCACGACACCCATGGTGGCAGCCGCGCCAACCACACCGCCGCGATGGCCATGCAGCATTTTGCCGCCGGTGTAACCAATGAGCAGGGGCAGCAGATAGACAATCATCGGACCCACCAGTTTGGCGAACGTTTCGTTCGGAATCCAACCGGTGGGGATGAACAGGGCCGTAATCAAACCCCAGGCGATGAACGCGCCGATGTTGGGGATGACCATCCCGGCCAGGAAACCTCCAAATTGCTGTAACTTCTTTCGCATCTTGCATTTCTCCTTTCAGGATATATTTGCCTGCTATTGCAGGCCGTTCTATGACGGACCAGACGACTCAGGGCGAGCCGCCTGCATTACAAGGTAACGGTCGGAACGTTACCGGGTAACCAAAAGGAGGAAAAACGAGTCAACTCAAAAACTGCGTGATGGCTTCGATATCTTCGGGCATTAATAAAGGGTGAACTTGGATAACTTTGGGGTTGCTGGCATATTGTTTGGGCAAGGGGATGGTCGTCAAAATCAGGTCAGCCGAAGCGACCAGGGCCGGCGTTAGGTCACGCAGCGAGGTCACTTCCAGGTTGCTCAAGTAGGGAAAACGGGCGTTCAGGCGCGCCACCAGCAATTGCGCCGTCGCCATGCCGCTTGGGCAGACGATGATAACCCGCTCGAAACGATAGGTGCGGTTGCGGATGAAGGCGGCGCGCAACAAAACCACCAGGTTGTTGATTTCGCTCTGCGGCAATGTCAGGTCGGTGTGTTCTTGTGTCATTCGGGCCAGTTGCTGGGCTACGCCATGTTCGCGCTCGTAACGTTCCGGCAGTCCGGCGCTGTTGAGCGCGACCGGGAACCAGACGTTGAATCGCTGCCGATAACAAGCCGGGACAATGTTATTGAGCAGGCCATTTTGCAAGGTGCGGTCATATTTCATCTTCGGAATATCGAATGCCTGGCTGGTGTATTCCATCAGACGCTCAATCAGGGTCGAAAATTCGTTGTCGCGCTCCAATTCACCCAGCAAGATTTCGTTGCGCGGGGCAGCCAGCATTTCCATCGCCACCCCAGCCACATCGGTGGGTTTCCAGGTTACGCCAAAGTCGCGTCCCAGGTGGCGCGCCACATATGCCGCCACGGGCCAAATTTTTGTGGTTTGCAGCCAGTTCAAACGTTGTTCTTCGATTTCGAGATGAAGCCCATCGCGGATACGACCGTCCATAATTGCCAGCATCAGCGCCAGGTGCGGCACCGCGTCATCGGTAAAGCGGCCTCCCAGTTGTTCTTCTGCTTTGGCGACGAGACCAATCGTGCGCCGCATCCGCATCTTAGACAGCCAGCGATTGGCCTGTTCCACCAGAGGCAAGAGGGCGGCATCACCCTGCAAGTTGAATACCAGACCCTCGGCGTGCGTAATGGCCGTCACCGGGTCGCCGCTCAAGGGAGTTTCACCCCACAGCAACGCAGCGAGCGCCTGCTGGCAATCGCGCTCCATTCCGTTGACCTGGATTCCGAAATGCGGCTTGCGAATCAGGTCGAGATTCTGTTCTCTCAACCATCCTTCAATCCCGTCCAGGTCTTTCAACAAGGTCATGCGCGAGACCTCTGCGAATTGTTCTAACTGTGAAAGGATAACCGGCTTGGGGTGGGTTAATAAAAATAACGCCAGCAACTGCTGACGTTGACTAACAGATAAAACAATCTGCACCCCTGAAGCCAGGCTAATTTCCTGCGCCAGCGCCCGGCCCTGCTCTACTGAAGCAGAGATAGAAAAACCAACGCCTGGCACAACCATCAAATCTTGATTATGTTGCTGCAACCAGAGTTTAACTCCCTGGATACTGTAGTTGACCTGACGCGGTGTCAGGCGCAGCAACCCGGCCAGCTCAACCGCCCCAATCGGGCGGTTGCGTTCGAGAAGCATCTTGAGAATATCTCGTTGGCGGGTGGTCAGGGTCATCATGCCTGTAAAACTCTTTCTAAATAGTACGGGGCTTACAGCATGAATATATTTTAGGTTAATATGCCCTTAATGCTTATCGATTTAGAGCATCTTTTTGCTAACAAACCATAACAAAAGTGTACTATTTAACCCCAAAAATAAAAGCATCCCCTGTCCAAGCAATTGGGCAGGGGATGCTTCGTTTCAATATGTAACCGCGTTCAGGCCGCTTCCACGCGAATATCGGGGAAGAACTGCTTAATCGTCCCCTCCACCCAGCCATGCAGCGTGGATGGAGAGAGCGGGCACCCCAGGCAGGCCCCGCCCAGGCGCACCTTGAGCGTCACATCATCGAAGGAAATGAACTCCACCGAGCCGCCATGAAACTGCTCGATATACGCGCTCAGGTTCTCCACCAATGCCCGCAGTTGGGCTTCTTTCGGACTGGCAGTTGATTCTGTCATGATATGACCTCCATTTCCTAAAGGCGATACGTTTTCTTTGACGCCCTTCTTAATCATCGACTTGACCTGCTGCTGGGCATCGGCCCAACGCGAAGAAACCGCCCGCGCCAGGCGGTCTAGGATGAGATGCCCGGTCTGCGGGTGATGATATTGCAGGTCGCGCAGGTCATCCCCACAGACGACCAACACCTCGCAGGGAGTGTTGCAAACCACCGAGGAACTATAGGTTGGGTTGCCCAAAACAGCCGACCAGCCAAACACCCCGCCCGGGCGAATCCGGTTCAGGTTGAGTGGTTCACCGTCATACGGTTTATAGCGAATGACCGCTTCACCCTGGGTCAGCAAGTACAGATATTCTGCCTTTTCACCCTGTTCGATGACAATTGCCCCTTCGGGGTACTTACGCGCGTGAAAGAGCGGCGCGATAATTTTCAAATCGGCGCTGCTTAAATCTTTGAACAATGGAAAACGAATCAATTCGGCTAACATTGTCTAGATGATAAATCTCTACGGCACGCCTTACATAGTGGCAATCTTCCTGAATTGCTTGACATTAATCCCGTTCTTTGTGACATTTTCCTGCCCCGGGCGCGCACTTTATCAAGACACATCAGGTATACTTCAAAGACATTTGTAACTTCCTCAGGACATGCGCATCCAATGATAGACGAAACCGAACAACCCCTCTCGCTCGAAGCCCTGCGCGCCGGCGACCGCGCCGAGTTTGCCCGCCTGGTTGAAGCCTACTATACCCCCATCTACCGATTGGCGCTCAAAATGCTGGCCCATGAGCAGGATGCCGAAGACGTGCTGCAATCCACTTTCCTCAAGGCACTCCAGCACATTGGAAACTTCGAAGGCCGCGCCAGCCTGTCCACCTGGCTTTACCGAATCGCTGCCAATGAAGCCCTCATGCTTCTGCGGCGTAAACGTCCCGAAGTGTCCATTGACAACGAGCCGGACGATGCCGACGACAACCTGCCCTTGCCTGAACAATTCACCGACTGGTGCTGCCTGCCAGAGCAGGAATTTGTCACCGCCGAAGCCAAAAAACACCTCGACCGCGCCATCCAAACATTGCCAGAAAAACTGCGCGTCGTCTTCCTGCTGCGCGACATCGAAGGCCTTTCCATCAAAGAAACCGGCGAAGCCCTCAATCTGACCGAAACCGCCGTCAAAACTCGCCTGCTGCGCGCCCGACTGGCGTTACGCGAACAACTCTCCTCTTACTTTTCGGAACGCCTTGCCCCGGAGATTTAGAAATGAGCAAGCACCAACACACTCACGACCTTTCCTGCAAACAACTGCTGGCCTCCATCGGCGATTATGTCGAAGGCGACCTCGCCCCCGAACTCTGCCGGGAAATCGAACGACATATCTCTGAATGCGAACACTGCCGTGTCGTCGTCGATACCCTTAACAAAACCATTACCCTCTACCACGCCTCCGCGCATGAAGACCACGTCCCAAATGGCGTACGCGGGCGGCTGTTCCAGGTTCTTAAACTGGATGACCTGCTCGAAAAGAAACCCTGACCCTGGGGGATTTGCCACTTTTTGGCCTTTCCTGCATCTATAACAGAAAACCCCGCTTTACACGCCCCTGTGCTATTATAAAATGGCGCGCTGGCTGCTCATTTCGACGAAGTGAACCTAGCCCCAGCGCGCCCCCAGGAGAATCATGGAAAAACTACTCCCCGCCGACATCGTTGGACAAATCGCCGAAGTCTTTCAACAACTCAAACAACCGGTCCAAATTCTGTTCTTTGGCGCTGAAAAAGGCTGCGAATATTGCAGCGAAATCCGCCAACTGCTCGAAGAAGTGACCGAGATTTCAGATTTAATCACCCTTTCCATCCATGATGTAGACAAAGAGCCAGACCTGGCGAAACACTACAAAGTGGACGGCAAGGCCCCGGCCACCGTCATCGCCGCGCGCGAAGGCGACCAAATCACCGATTTCGGAATCCGTTATCTCGGCATTCCCTCCGGCCATGAATTTACCACCCTCATCCAGGCCATCCTGCTCGTCTCCGGGCGCGATTCCGGCCTGACACAGCAGACCCGCGCATACATCCAATCGCTTACCAAACCGCTCCACCTCGAAGTCTTCGTCACCCCTACCTGACCTTACTGCCCGCGAGCCGTGCTGCTCGCTTACCAGATTGCCATGGAAAACCCAAAAATGGTTCTGGCAGAAGGCGTCGAAGCAATGGAATTCCAGGAACTTTCTTCCCGTTATATGATTAGCGGCGTGCCAGATACAGTCATCAACGCTGATGCCGGGCGCATCGTTGGGGCCGTTCCTGAAGGACAAATGCTGGCCGAATTAATGCGCAGCATAGGAAAATAAACATGTCTGCCCGCCGAAAATCCCAAAACCAACAGACTATTATTCTGCTCGTCATCGGGACTGGGTTGGTATTGGTCGCCCTGGCTGCCATTTTGGCGTTACCAAAGGCGCAGGAACAGGCCGAAGCGACCGGACTTTCCGCCATCCCCGCTGCGGTCAACTTTCCTGCGCCTGATGTGCAACTAACCGACCTGGAGGGAAACCCGGTTGCCCTCTCCGATTTTCACGGGCAGGTCATCCTCTACAATGCATGGGCCACCTGGTGCCCGCCCTGCAAAGAAGAAATGCCTGCCTTGCAAGCCTTTTTTGAAGCCCATAGAGAGTCCGGCTTTGTCATCGTTGCCATCGAAGATGGACAGCCGATTGAGGAAGTTCGCGCCTTTGTGGATGAACACCGTCTGACTTTCCCGGTCTGGCCCGACCCGCAATACAAAGCCACCACCGCCTTCCGCGCCAACAGCCTGCCTACTTCGTTTGTCATCGACCGCGATGGCATCGTGCGCCTGACCTGGACCGGCGCCATCAGCCGCGCTATGCTCGAAGAATACGTCACGCCGTTGTTGAAACAATAACAGAGTCCGATAAAACTAAAGTCCTGGAGTCCAAAGTCTCTGACTTTGGAGAAAAATCGGGAGATTTTGCACTCCCAAAGGAGCCAATCACTGATGAACGCCAAAGTCACCTGGAAAAACGGAATGAGTTTTACCGGCAGCGCCGATACCGGATTCGAGCTGCCCCTCGGCGCTGACCCCAGTGTAGGCGGAGCGAACGACGGATTTCGCCCGCTGGAACTGATGGCCGTCTCGCTGGCAGGCTGTACCGCCATGGACGTCATCTCCATCCTCCGCAAGAAACAGCAGGACGTAACTGCCTTCGAGGTGCAAGTCAGCGCCGAACAACAGCACGAACATCCGCACGTTTTCACCAGAGCCGTCATTACCTACCTGGTCACCGGCCACAACATCGCCGAGGCCGCCGTCGTCCGCGCCATCGAACTCTCGGCCACCAAATACTGCCCGGCCCAAACCATGCTCGCCAAAGCCTTTCCAATGGACCTGGTTTACGAAATTTATGAAGAGAACGATGGGGCGAAAGAACTGACTGCAAAGGGGGCCTGGCAGCCAAAGGAATGAGAAACATGTTGCAAAGCAACGAAGCATTTCTGCTTGACGGATACTCCTCGCGGTGATATAACTGCGCCCAATATGACCCCGGCCCTTTTTGGTACCATGTCCATGACCACTACTCCCCGGCGAACCCGCGGGGTTTTGGTGTTTGGATAAACCGGGCAGAAGCCTAACCTATCCACGCAACGCCCCGCGGAAACGCGGGGTGTTTTTTATTCACTGAGGAGAAGATATGCCACAGGAATCATCCCCAAAAACGCTCGTCATGAAGTTCGGCGGCACTTCGGTCGGGTCATCGAAAGCGATGGCCGGGGCCGCCCAGATTGTGAAAGAAGCCCGCGCCAACTGGCCACGCGTGGTTGTCATCACATCCGCGCTTTCGGGCGTCACCAACTTGCTGTTAGAGAGCGCCGCCAGCGCCGCGCGCGGCGACGCCTCGCTGCTGCCCGAAGCGGAACAGACCTTGCTCGCCAACCATCAAACCATCGCCATCTCGCTAATTCCTGACGAATCCCGCCGCGCCGCCGTTCTGGAGGAAATCGGCGGGCTGGTGCGTTCCTTCGTCGAATTGTGTCACGCCATTTCGGTATTGGGCGAGGCCACCCCCCGAGCCCTGGATGCAGTGGCCTCGCTCGGCGAGCGGATGAGTGTGCGCTTGCTCGCTGCTACCCTCCACAGCGCCGGAATCCCCTCGAAATATGTAGAAGCGACCGAACTGATTGTCACCGATGACCATTTCCAATCTGCCCATCCCGATTTTGACCTGACGACCGAACGAACGCGCCGCGCCTTGCTCCCGTTGCTGGAGCAGGGACTCACCCCGGTCATCACTGGCTTCCTGGGCGCCACGCGCGAGGGACTCATCACCACACTGGGGCGCGGTGGCAGCGACTATTCCGCCGGCATCCTGGGCGCGGTCTTGCCCGCCGATGAAGTCTGGATTTGGACGGATGTAGATGGGGTGATGACTGCCGACCCGCGCCTGGTTCCCGAAGCCCAAACCCTGCCGCAGATTTCATACAGCGAAATTGCCGAACTGGCCTATTTTGGGGCCAAGGTTCTGCACCCCAAAACCATCCGCCCGGTGGTGGAGGCAGGCATTGGCCTGCGCATCTGCAACACCTTCAACCCGCAACACCCCGGCACACGGCTGGTACCCAATGGAAAAGCGGAAAAACCCCTGCCCGGCGAAAAGGTCATCAAAGCCGTCACTGCTATCCGGCAGCAGCGCTTGGTGACCATCGAAGGACGCGGTATGCTGGGCGTGCCGGGCGTGGCGGCGCGCGCGTTTGCGGCAGTCGCCTCCACCGGCACCAGCGTCCCGCTCATCACCCAGGCTTCTTCGGAGCAGTCCATTTGTTTTTCGATCCCCTCCGAAGCCGCCCCCGCCGTGTTAGGCGCGCTGCAAAAAACCTTCGCCGCCGAACTCGCCCAACGCGATATTGACCGGGTTTGGGCCAGCGAGGATGTCTCCATCATCACAGTCGTGGGACACGGCACGCGCCACACCCCAGGCGTGGCCGGACAGATTTTCACCCAACTTGGCAAGGCAGAAATCAACGTACTTGCCATTGCGCACGGCTCGTCGGATGTTTCTATCAGTATGGTGGTCAACGCGGCAGAAACCGAAAAAGCTGTGCGTGCCTTGCATGAGTTAATCGTCCGCTAGCGACTACCCACTGCTTGTCACTCGTCACGCATCATAAATCACGTCCCGGAGTCTCCATGTTTTCATCTTCTCCCATCCCTGTTGCTATCCTCGGCGCCACCGGCTCGGTCGGCCAACGCTTCGTTTCCTTGCTCGATAACCACCCACTCTTCCAGGTCACAGCCCTGGCAGCCAGCGACCGCTCGGAAGGCAAGCCTTATGCCCAGGTCTGCCGTTGGATTCTCTCCGAGTCAATGCCGGCCTGGGCGCGCGAAATGACTCTGCTGCCCTGCACTCCACAGACTATGCCGGAGGTCAAAATTGTCTTTTCGGCCCTGCCTTCGGAACAGGCCAAAACCCTGGAGCCAGAATTTGCCGCGGCCGGGTTTGCCGTCTGCTCGAATGCCTCGTCCTATCGTACTGAGAGCGACGTGCCGCTGCTGCTGCCCGAAGTAAACGCCGAACATATTCATCTCGTCCGCCATCAGCGCCTGGCGCGTGGCTGGAGCGGCTGCATCCTCACCAACCCCAACTGCACCAGTACCGGGCTGACGGTGGCGCTGAAGGCGCTAGATGCTGCCTTCGGCCTGAAGCGCGCTTTTGTCGTCTCGCTTCAGGCGCTTTCGGGAGCAGGCTACCCAGGCGTTGCCTCGCTGGATATCCTCGATAACGTCATCCCCAACATCAACGGCGAGGAGGAAAAGGTCGAGTGGGAGCCGCGCAAAATGCTGGGGCGGCTGAGTGGCGAGAGCATTGAGCTGGCCGATGTTCAGATTTCCGCCCACGCCAACCGGGTCGCCGTTTTGGATGGGCATACTGTGTGCGCCAGCGTGGAACTAGCCCAACCCGCCGCGCCAGAAGATGCGATTCGCATCTTACGCGCCTACCAGGCTCCAGAGATGGCCCGCGACTTGCCCTCCGCGCCGAATCCCGTTATCGCGGTGCGCGAGGATGCCGATAGACCGCAACCACGCCTGGACCGGTTGACCGGCAAGGGCATGACCACCGTGGTAGGGCGAATCCGCCCTGACCCGCTGCTGACCCTGAAGTTCGTGGTTTTATCCCACAACACCATCCGCGGCGCGGCGGGCGGCTCGATTTATAATGCGGAGCTGCTGGTCAGGGAGAAGTTGTTGTAGGCGGCAGACGACAGGCGATGAAAATAAAATACCCCGCCCGGTGATGGGCGGGGTAAGTAGAGCAAGATATTATCTTGCTCTACTTACGCATTTCCCAGAGCAACTTCTCCTGGTCAACTGGCAGGGTATTGAAGCGCACGCCGACGGCGTTGTAGATGGCGTTGGTGATGGCAGGAGGAGTGGGAATCAGTACGATTTCGCCAACGCCTTTCGCGCCGTAAGGCCCGTCCGCCGCCGGGTCTTCGACGACAATGGGGATGATTTCAGGCGTGTGGACAATGGACGGGACGCGATAGCGCGACATGCGGTCGGTGACGACCATGCCGTCTTTGGTGATGAAGTTTTCGAGCAGGGCATGTCCCACGCCCATCACCACGCCGCCTTCGATTTGTCCGCGCAGGCCGAGTGGGTTGATGGCATGGCCGACATCGTTGGCGGCAATCACGCGCAGGACTTTGACTTCGCCAGTTTGGGTGTTGACTTCGACTTCAGCGGCCTGCGCGGCGAACGAGAATGCGACGTGCATATCGCCGGGGGTTCCGAGCGGAGCAGTGGCCGGGGCGTGGTAATCGTACAAAACGCGCGGGTCTTTCCCGGCTGCTTTCATCTCACTGTAGACTTCCTTCATCGTCAGGCTGTGGCCGTTGACGCGCACCTTCCCGGCCTCGAAGCGGATGTTATCGGGGGACTGGTCATATTTTTCAGCCAGTGTAGCCGTAATGGCTTCGCGCAGGGTCTTGGCCGCCAGGCGCGAAGCGTTACCGGTGACATACGTCTGGCGGCTGGCGGTGGTGGGGCCGCCGTTGGGGGTCAGGTCGGTGTCCATCACCAGCACCCGTACCTGCTCGGCGGGGATGGACAATTCCTCAGCAACGACCAGGCGCATGACCGTTACCAAACCCTGGCCGAGTTCGGCGGAGGAAGAACGCACCTCGAACAGGCCGTCTTCGTAGAGTTCGACTTCGGCCCCGGCGCAATCGTCTGCGCCGCCGCCCAGGCCGGTGTTCTTGAAAGCAGAAGCAAAGCCCCACGCATGTATCAGGTGCGGGGTGTCAGGTGTCAGGCGCGGCTTAAATAACTCGTCTCTCGACAAACCTGACACCTGGCACATGGCATTTGACACCTTATCAATGCACTCAATCAGCCCCGCGCTATCGCGTAAAATCTGGCCGGTGCTGGTCTCGCCGCCGATGCGCAGGGCGTTCTTGCGGCGCAATTCGATGGGGTCGAGGCCGAGTTGTTCGGCCAGCATGTCCAACATGGTTTCGATAGCAAAGGCCGATTGCAGCACGCCAAAACCGCGAAACGCGCCCGCCGGGGGGTTGTTGGTATACATTGCGTAGCAATCGGCGTGGACGTGCGGGATGATATAAGGTCCCGCCGAGTGGGTGGTGGCGCGGGTGAGCACTTTCTCGCCCAGCGAGGCATACGCGCCGGTGTCGCCGTAGAGTTCGGTTTTGGCGGCCACTAGCGTGCCATCCTTCTTCGCCCCAATTTTGACCTTAATTTGAGTGGCGTGACGTTTGGGATGCACGAGCAGGCTCTCGTGACGGTCGAAGAGTAGTTTGACGGGTCGCCCGGTGGCGTTTGCCAGCAGCGCAGCATGAATTTGCCCGGCGATGTCTTCTTTGCCGCCGAAGCCGCCGCCCATCAACTGACCAACGATACGCACCCGGCTCTCGTCCCAGCCCAGGGCGCGGGCCACCTGCGTCCGGTCCTGGTAGGGGATTTGCGAGCCGACGTAAATCAACATGCGCTCGCCTTCGGGAACGGCGATGCTGCATTCTGGCTCGATGAACAGGTGGTCGTGGGGTGGGGTGTGGAAGGTATGTTCCAGCACGATGTCCGATTCGGCAAAGCCGATTTCCGGGTCGCCCTTGCGGACTTTGATGTGCTTGAGCAGGTTGCCTTTGGCGTGGATTTGCGGCACGCCCTCCTGACGCGCCTGGACCGCGTCGCTGATGACCGGCTGGAGGTCGAATTCGACCTCGATGAGTTCGACCGCCGCCTTGGCCGCTTCCTGGCTTTCGGCGGCCACAATCGCAATTGCGTCGCCGACATAGCGAACGCGCTCATTGACGCCGACCATGACCGGCCAGTCGAGCGTGACCAGCCCATGAATGTTCTCCCCAGGGATGTCATCGGCAGTCAAAACGCATACGACGCCGTGGGCGCTGCGGGCTTTGTCCACGTCAATTTTGCGAACGAAAGCGTGCGGCACGCCCGCGCGCTTGACCGCCGCGAACAGCATGTTCTCGAAAACCAGGTCATCGGTGTAAATCGCCTGGCCGGTGACTTTTTCGACCCCATCTGGGCGGACTTGCAACTTGCCGACGGTTTTTCCCTCCAGGGCAGAATTCGGGATGTCGGGACCGGCGACCGGCTGGCCGGTACGCAGTGATTCGGCAGCGGCCAAAATCGCGTTCTCAATCGTCGGGTAGCCGGCGCAGCGGCAAATGGTGTCTTTGAGCGCGTGGCGTATGTCGTTGGAGGTGGGGTTGGGGTTCTTTTCGAGCAGGGCATACGAGGTCATAATCTGACCAGGGATGCAGAATCCGCATTGAACCGCGCCATGAGTGATGAAGGCTTCTTGTAAGGGGTGTAATTTTTCTGGTTTGGCAAGGCCTTCAATCGTGGTAATCGTCTTGCCATCGGCGCGTTCGGCTGGAGTGGAGCAGGATAAGACCGGTTCGCCGTCCATGATGACGGTACACGCGCCGCATTCGGCCTCGTTGCAGCCAATTTTTGTACCGGTCAGGCGCAGGCGTTTGCGCAATAAATCGGCCAGCGTTTCACCAGGGATGGAGGGCAGGGTGTGATTTTGGCCGTTTACGGTGAAAGAAAGGTGTGTTTTTTTCATGGGATTCTCGTGATTGATAATTAGAAAATAGTAATTGGGGATTGGTAACTGGTGATTGAGAAGTCTTTAACCCTCGATTCACTAATTACCAATCGCTATTTACCAATTACTATAATTACAGATTCGCTCTTTCCCAGGCAGAGGAAAGCGCATTTTTGAGTAAGACAACCACCAACTCACGGCGATATTCGGCGGTGGCGCGGGCCGGCGAGGTGCGGAATTTGGCTTCGGAGAGTAAAACCTGCTGCGCCCCGGCGATGGTTTCTTCGCTGAAGACTTTCCCGCTCAGGTATCTTCCAGTTTCGAGGGCGCGGAAGGGGGTTGGGCCAGCCGGGCCGACTGCGACTCGCGCGGCGCGGATGACCTCGCCCTCGCGCTCCAGCCAAGCGGCCAGGTTGAGAATGGGCAGGGCAATGCCCTGGGCGCGCATGACGCGGCAAAAGGCCGAGGCCTGATGTAGCTTGCGCAGCGGGACGTAAAAGCCGACAATGATTTCGTCGTGGGCGAGGGTTGATTTGCCAGGACCGGCAAACAGTTCATGCAGCGGGAGCAGGCGGCGGCCAAAGGGCGAAGCGACTTCGGCTTCCGCCTCCAGCGCGAGCAGGCCAATCGTTCCATCGGCGGCAGGCAGGGCGTGGGCCACGTTCCCGCCCAGGGTGGCCGAGTTGCGCACCTGCGGCCCGCCTATCAAGCCGCACGATTCGACCAGCGAGGCAGCGTGTTCACGCACGAGCGGCGATTCGACAATCTGGTTGTGCGGCACGCCCGCGCCGATGTATAACTTCTCGCCGCGAATTTCAATCAGGCGCATTTCAGAGATACCGGTCAGGTCAACCAGGGTGTGGACGGGGGCATGGTTGCCCTGTTGCAGGTCGAGCATTAAATCAGTACCGCCCGCGATAGGAATCGCGGGGGCTGGGGCAGAGGCCAATGCCTCGACTGCTGCTTGTACGGTTTGGGGGTGGAGATATTCTTTCCAGAGGCTCATAGGGTCGGCTCCTTCGCTTGCTTTCCCCCATTTTGCTTTTTTGCAAGATAGGGGATTGAGGGGGGTAGGCGGCGGCACTTTTCGAGAGCCTTGCTCACGCCGCCGGGCTGACCCGGACGACCGCCGAACCAATGCTGGGACTGGATAAGTTGTTAATTTGCGATGTTTGTACTATTTTACAAGTCAAAAAGGGCGGATTCAAGTTGCAAATGTCACGATTGCACGCTGTTTTGCAGCACTTTCTGGAAGGCCCGCAGCAATTCCCCGCGCTGTTCGAAACCGCTTTCTCCCAATTCAGACGTGCCGATATAGACATGTTCGCGGCAGCGATGAAGCAGCCCACTAACCAGGCGAGCCATGCCCTCGCGGCTGGCTTCCACTTCTTCGGCGTCCGTCCAGACCCGGCCCGGAACCCAGCCACGCGAGAGGACGTAGGGATGAGTCAGCGGCTGTAAAAGTCGTTCGTACCAGCCAGAAGAGCCGGCATCCAGCCAAATTTGCACGCTGACCGGGCGGTTCATCATCAAGAAAGTGTAGGCTGGGGCGACCAGCACTGCATCCGCCGTTTGGCTGCTCCAGCCTTCCAGGTATTGCGCGGCCAACACGCCTTCGTGGAGCATGGTGATATATTCCCGACCCACTTCGGCAATATCCAGGTCTAATGCCAGGCGAAACTTTTTGACCGATTCGACCAGGCTGGCTGCCACGCGCACCGAGTCGAAGTTGCTATGGAATCCAAAGCCTGGTTGGGAGAGGACTTCGCCGAACAATTTGCGCAGGAAGTGGTCGAAAGGCAAGCGCTCCCTTTCGCGGTAGAACAAAATCCAATCGCGCAGGTGGCTGAAGCGTTCGCCGAGCAGGTAGGTGATGCGCTCCTGGGACTCGGGGTTGA
>Ga0101944_10003146_pt1 | contig 23993 bp, 20 predicted proteins | sample DewCreD2012metaG_FD_75245 | JGI IMG/M metagenome (GOLD analysis project Ga0101944, IMG submission 75245) | Hot spring sediment bacterial and archeal communities from British Columbia, Canada, to study Microbial Dark Matter (Phase II) - Dewar... ... | reverse complement strand
GGATGCGCTGGCCCGTCGGGACGCCGCAGCACACGAACGGCCGGTCGCGGGAGGTGAGGAGCTCGTAGTGCCCGTCGCGATCGGTGAGGACGCTGGCGAGGCCGTCCGTCACGGCGACGCGCGCGAGCCCGCGGCCCGCCGACGTGACGCGGCCGCGCACGCGGACGCCGGCGGCCGGGGTCGCCGGCCGCGCGAGCTGCGCCGCGAGGTCTCGGGGGAGGCCGAGCGCGAGCGCGGCGGCCAGCGAACAGTCGGTGACGAACTCCCGGCGGGTGCAGGGCATGGGGCGGACCCGGGCTGGTGGTGGACCCGCGGAAGATGCCGGCGCCGCCGCCCGGGGCAACGGCCGTGATCGAGTCGTGACGCGGGCTAGTGCTCGCCCGCGACGAGGGCAAGGCGGTCGCCGGCGGGACTCACCGCGAGCCGCGTGACGGGGCCGACGCCGAGCGCGGCGAGGTCGGCGACGACGCCCCAGTCGCCGGTGCCGTCGTCGCGCCGCGCGAGGAGGCGGGTCCCGTCGGCGGCGAGCAGCCAGCCGCCGGCCGCCGCGAAGAAGTCGCCCGCGGGGAGGGCGGCCACGCGGCGCCGGGCGCGGGTCGCGGGATCGAGGGCCATGACGACGAAGCCCGTCGAGTCGCGGCGCGCGTAGAGCAGGTCGCGGCGGTGCGGGAGCGCCAGCAGCGTGCGGCCGATGGCGCGATCGGCCTCGCGCGCGGTGCCCGTCGCGAGGTCGGCGAGCTGCAGCGTGGGCGGCTCGCCCAGGATGAACAGCGCCGCCTGCGTCGCCGAGAGCCAGGCGTGGTAGCCCACGGGCCGCAGCGCGGGAAAGAGCAGCACCGGCGCGCCGCCCCGCAGCGGGAAGGCCCAGAGCCGCTGGGTGGAGTCGCGCTCCACGCGCACGACCGAGATCTCGTCCTCGCCCGGGATCGGCGTGGGCGAGTACTCGCTCTCCGGCGTCGCGGTGAGCGCGCTCGCGGCGCCCGTCGCCAGGTCGACGCGCCAGATGTCGCTCTGGCCGTCGCGGTAGCTCGCGTACACCAGCGTACGGCCGTCGGGAAGGAACGCGGGCTGGTTGTCGTAGCCGGGCCGCCGCGTCACGTTGGCCGGCGCGCCGAGCGCGACGGCCGCCGGCGAGAGCGTGAGCGGCGCGACCCATATGTCGGTGCCGGCAGGGCCCTGCGCGGCGAGGGGGACGGCAGCGGCCGCGGCGAGCGCGAGCGCGAGCCGCCCCGCGCGCCCGCTCATCGCGGGCGGATGCGCGCGGCGACGACGGTCACGTTGTCGCTGCCGCCGCGCTCGAGGGCGAGGTCCACCAGGTGGCGGCCGAGCGATTCCGCGGTGCCGAAGCGGAGCATCGCGGCCCTGATCTCCTGGTCGGCGACGTGCTTCGTGAGGCCGTCGCTGCAGAGGAGCATCACGTCCGCCGGGTCCACGCGACCGGAGGCGACCTGCATCGAGAGCTCGCGCCCGCCGATCGCGCTCCAGAGCACGTGCCGGAGGCCGGACTTCTCCGCCTGCTCCGGGCTGATCGCCCCGGCGTCCACCATGGCCTGCGCGAGCGTCTGGTCGATGGTGAGGCGCTGCAGCTCGCCGCCGCGCAGCCGGTAGCAGCGGCTGTCGCCCACGTGCAGGAGGTACGCGCGGGGCCACACCACGGTGACCATGGTGAGCGTCGTCGCGGCCCCGTCGTCCGCCTCGACCGCGGCGGCCGCGAGCACCTCGGCGTGGCCCTGCGCCACCGAGCGCCGCAGCTCCTCGACGAACTCCGGCTCGCGGTTCGGGTCGTAGGTCGTGTGCAGCTCCACCATGTGCGTCAGGTAGCGCGCGACCGCGGCGAGCGCCGTGCGGCTCGCCTGCTTCCCGCCGGGGCGGCCACCCACGCCGTCGGCCACGAGGAAGACCCAGCCGCGGTGCTCGCTGGTGCGCTTCGGCAGCAGGGCGTCGGGGAGGCTCGTCTGGTGGACGCGCAGGACCTGGTGCAGGCTCGCGACGAGGTAGCCGTCCTCGTTCTCGGCGCGGACGTGCCCGCGGTGCGAGAGCCCGAAGGCGTCCACGTCGTTGTCGGTCGGCCGGAAGGCGCCGTGCGTGCCGGTGATCTCGGTCATCTCGAAGTCGTCGGGGAGGGACGTCTCCCGACAAGGTAGCACCGGCCGGCCGGGCCGGGCGCCGCTACGGCGCGGCGCGCAGCGCGGCGAGCCGCGCCCGCAGCCGGGTCGCGAGGTCGTCCGCCACCGGCGCCGGCTCGCGGAGCGACGCGCGCAGCGCGCGCACCGTGCCGGCGAACCGGCCGCCGAAGCGCTCGCACCAGTCGCAGCCCGCGACGTGGGCCCGCAGCTGCGCCGCCCGCGCCTCCGGCAGGGTGCCGTCGAGGAGGTCGGAGAGGTCCGCGAGCACCTCGCGGCAGGTCACCCCGGCGACGTCGCGGTCAGGTGTCGGCATCGGTCAGCTCCCGGAGGGCGGCGCCGAAGCGGAGGCGCGCGCGGTGCAGCCGGCTCTTCAGGGCGGGCAGCTCGAGGCCCAGCATGGCCGCGGCCTCCTCGCCGCTCAGTTCCTCCAGGTCGCGGAGCACCAGCACCTCGCGGTCGGCGGGGGCGAGCCGGTCGAGGGCGCGCTCGAGCAGCTCGCGGTCGGCGAGGCGCGCCAGCAGCGCGTCGGGCGGTTCGTCGCACCCCCAGCCGGCGGCGGCGCCCAGCGCGTCGAGGTCGTCGAAGCGCGCCGGCTCGCCGGCGCGGCGCCGGTGCTGCCGGTGCAGCGCGTGCCGCGCGACCTGCAGGATCCAGCCGCGCGCGCTGTCGCCGCCGGCGAACGAGCCGGCGTGCCGCCATGCCGCCACGAAGGCCTCCTGGAAGGCGTCCTCGACGTCCGCGTGGTTGTCCGTCATCGCCCGCAGCAGCCGCAGCACGGCGGCCTGGTGCCGCTCGACGAAGGTGTCGAAGGCGGCGGGGTCGCCGCCGGCGGCGCGGGCGAGGAGGCGGGCGTCGCTCTCGCTCACTGCCTCGCGGTCTTCACCGGGCAGGTGCTGAGGCCGAGCAGGGTGTAGAGCGGGCAGCTGCCGAGGAGCCCGGTCAGCACGGGCACGAGGCCCAGGTACGCCCACGGGGTCTTCGGGCCCACGAAGGCGAGCGAGAGGATCCCGAGTCCCGCCACGACGCGGATCACGCGCTCGATCGGGTGCTCGTTGGTGGGGAAGAGCGACGACATGGCAGGCTCCTGGCAACGGGTGGACGGGTGGCCGGGCTCGGGCGGTGTGCGGCCCTCACCTTCCAAGAGCCGGACCGGCGCCGGACGGATTCACTGCAAGAGCCGCAGCGCCTCGCGGGCGCCGGCGGCGAGCAGCAGGGCCGCGGTCACCGCCGCCGCGGCCGCGAGCCACGCCGGCGGGCCGACGGCGCGCGCCGCCGGCAGCCGTCGCGTCGCGAGCAGCACGAGCCCGAGGCCGAGCGGCAGGATGAAGCCGTTCACCGCGCCCGCCGCCACGAGCAGGGCCACGGGGCGTCCCGCCAGCAGGAAGATGGCGGTCGAGATCGCCACGAAGATGGCGAGCGTCACGCGCGGGCGCGCGTCCGCGGCCGGCGCGACGACCCGCAGGAACGAGACCGACGTGTAGCTCGCGCCGACGACCGACGTGATCGCCGCCGCCCACATCACCACCCCGAAGAGCCGGCGGCCCGCGGGGCCGGCCGCCGCCCCGAACACGGCGGCCGCCGGGTTCTCCCCGCCGAGGGCCGTGCCGCCGGCGACGACGCCGAGCGCCGCGAGGAAGAGCAGCACGCGCATCGCCGAGGCGATGCCGATGCCGAGCGCCGCCGACCGCAGCGCGGACGGCACCGCCTCGGGGCCATGCACGCCCGCGTCGAGCAGCCGGTGCGCGCCGGCGAACGTGATGTAGCCCCCGACGGTGCCGCCGACGATCGTGACGATGGCGAGCGGGTCCACCGTCGCCGGCACCACGGTGCGCGCCAGCGCGAGGCCGAGCGGCGGCCGCGCCGCCACCACGACCGCGAGCACGAGGGCGAGCATCACGAGGCCGAGCCCGCGCACGAGCCGGTCCATCGCCACCCCGGCGCCCGGCAGGGCGAAGAGCGCGACGGCGAGGAGCGCGCTCGCGAGCGCGCCGGCGCGCGGGTCGAGCCCCAGCGCGGCCTGCAGGCCGAGCCCGCAGCCCGCGACGTTGCCGACGTTGAACGCGAGGCCGCCGAAGCAGACGGCGGCGGCGAGCACGGTGCCGCTCGCGGGGAGGACCGCCCGGGCGAGCGCCGGCGCCCGCTCGCCCGTGCCGACGAGTACGCGCCAGGTGACGAGCTGCGCGACGAGGTCGAGCACCACGGAGCAGAGGATTGCGAAGCCGAAGCTGGCGCCGAGCCGGTCGGTGAAGACCGCGGTCTGGGTGAGGAAGCCCGGCCCGATGGCCGAGGTCGCCATCAGGAAGGCGGCGCCGCGGAGCGCGCGCGCGGGGGCCGTCGCGCTCACGGGGCGCGCAGCGGGATGCCGGCGGTCGCGAGGCGCGTGCGGACGGCGCGGAGGATCGGGACCGCCGAGGGGCCGTCGCCGTGCACGCAGAGGGTGTCCACGTCGCCGCGCGTCGCCAGCGCGAGCGCCTGATCGGCGGCGGCCGCCGGGTCGTCCAGGCAGGCGCCGGGCTCGCTGCGGGGCACGAGGAGGCCGTCGGCGCCGTAGCGGCGGTCGCAGAACCCCTCGCGCAGCGGCGCCAGCCCGTGCGCCCGCGCCGCCTCCACGAGCGCGGAGCCGGCCAGCCCGACGAGCCGGAGGGCCGGGTCCACCGCCGCGACGGCGCGCGCGATCGCGTCGGCGACGGCGGGCTCGCGCGCGGCGCGGTTGTACAGCGCGCCGTGCGGCTTCACGTGGCGGAGCGGCACGCCCTCCGCCGCCGCCACCCGCGCGAGCCGCGTCACCTGCGCCACCACCGCGTCGTGGATCGCCGCGGGCGGGAGCCCGAGCTCGCGGCGCCCGAAACCCTCGCGATCCGGGTAGGCGGGGTGCGCGCCGGCGGCGACGCCGTGGGTGCGCGCGAGGCGCAGGGTGCGGCGCATCACCGCGTCGTCGCCCGCGTGGCCGCCGCAGGCGACGTTGACGGAGGTGACGAGGGGAACCACCGCCGCGTCGTCGCCGACGGTGACGGCGCCGGCGGACTCGCCGACGTCGGCGTTGAGGTCGATGCCGGCGGTCACGCGGGCCGGGCCGCGACGCGCACGCCGACGCGGAAGCGGCGCAAGTCCTCCTCCTGCGCCGCCAGGGCCGCGGCCGCGGTCGCGCGCGTCACCGGTACGAGGGCGAGGGCGACGCGCGGCTCGGCCTGCGCGACCCGCGGCAGGTCGGCCGCGATCACGTGGCCGAGGATCGGGTAGCCGCCGGTCACCTGCGCGTCGGCGAGGAGGATGATCGGCTGCCCGTCGGGCGGGAGCTGGATGGTGCCGATGGCGACCGGGGTCGAGGGGCGCGACGCGGCCGCGGCGCGCGCCGCCTCGTCGAGGAGCAGGTGCTCCCCCGCGAGGCGGACCCCCATCCGGTCGCTGTGGCTCGTCACCACGTAGCGGGTCTCGTTGAGCGCGAGCCGGCTCTCGGGCACGAGGGCGTGGAAGGCGTCGTCGGGCAGGAAGCGCAGTTCGCGGGGCTGCGTGCCCGCGCCGAAGGCGCGCACGTCGGCGAGCCAGCGCGGCGCACGCGCTCCCCCGCGCTCCGCCGGCTCGCCCGGCGCGCGCCGCTCGGCGCGCAGCGGCACCTCGTCGTCGATGCGCAGGGCGCGCCCGCGGAAGCCGCCGAAGGCGCCGCGCAGGCAGGTGCTGCGGCTGCCGAGCACGGGCGGCACGTCGATCCCGCCGGCGACCGCCACGATGCAGCGCACGCCACGCTGCGCGCGGCCGACGGAGAGGATCGCGCCGGCGGCGAGCCGCAGCGGGCGCCACATCGGCGCGCGCGCGCCGTCCACGGTCACCTCGGAGGTCGCCCCGGTCACCGCCACGAGCGTCTCGGCGCGGAACTGCAGCGTGGGCCCGAGCAGCGTGCTCTCGAGCGCGGCGGCACCCTCGTCGTTGCCCACGAGGAGATTCGCCACGCGCAGCGCGAGCGTGTCGGCCGCGCCCGAGACCGGCACGCCGAACCGGCGCGCCTGCGGCCGGCCGAGGTCCTGCACGGTGGTGAGGAGCCCGGCGCTGCGGACGAGCATCAGCCCGGCCCCGCGGCGAGGACGAACCGCACCCGGTCGCCGACCGCGAAGCGCGCGGGCGGCGTGGCCGCAGGATCGAAGAGCGCGAGGCCGGTGCGGCCGACCACGTGCCACCCGGCCGGCGAGTCGACCGGGTAGATCCCGGCGTACGCGCCGCCGATCGCCACCGACCCCGCCGGGACCTTCGTGCGCGGCGTGGCGCGCCGCGGGAGATGCAGCGCCGCCGGCAGCCCCTCGAGGTAGGGAAACCCCGGCACGAAGCCGATCGCGGCCACCGTGAACACGAGCTCCGTGAACCGCGCGAGCCAGGCGTCGGGCTCGAGGCCGGCGTGCCGCGCCACGAGCCGGAGGTCGGGCGCCGAGTCGGCGTCCGCGGCGAACGGCACGCGGTGCTCGCGCGCCGGCGGCGCGCTGGCCGAGGGGGGCGCCGCCAGCGCACGTGTCACCGCCTCCACGTGCCGGGCCGGATCCTCGTCGAAGAGCAGCAGGATCCCCGACGGCGCCGTGATGAGGTCGATCGCGCCGGCCGGCGGCGCCGTCGTCCATTCGCGCGCGAGGCGGAGCAGGTCGGCGTGCGCGGCCGCATCCGCGGGGTCGAGCGGGCGCAGCTCGAGCCCGCGCTCGCCGAAGAGGCGCCAGGCGAAGCGGTGCGGGGCAGCGGGGCGAGCGGGGGTCGCACGCGGCATGGGGGGAGCATAGCGGGCCCCGGTGGCGCGGGGCAGCGGCGATGGCATCTTGCGCGCGATGCACGCGCCCGCCCTCCCCGTCGACGCCGTCCTCCCCGCGCTCCGCGACGCCCTCGCGGCGCACGCCGGCGCCGTGCTGCAGGCGCCGCCGGGCGCGGGCAAGACCACCCGCGTGCCGCTCGCGCTGCTCGGCGAGGACTGGCTCGCCGGGCGGCGGATCCTCGTGCTCGAGCCGCGGCGGCTGGCCGCGCGCGCCGCCGCGCACCACATGGCGCGCCGGCTCGGCGAGCCCGTCGGCGCCACGGTGGGCTATCGCGTGCGCCTCGACACGCGCACGGGTCCCGCCACGCGGGTCGAGGTGGTCACCGAGGGCGTGCTGCCGCGGCTGCTGCGCGACGACCCGGCGCTCGAGGCGACGGGACTCGTCGTCTTCGACGAGTTCCACGAGCGGTCGCTCGACGCCGACCTCGGGCTCGCGCTCTGCCGGCAGGTGCAGCAGCTGCTGCGGCCCGACCTGCGCCTGCTCGTGATGTCGGCCACGCTCGACGACCGCGGCATCGCGGCCCTGCTGGGGGACGTGCCGGTCGTGCGGAGCGAGGGGCGGGCGTGGCCGGTCGAGACGCGGCACCGCCCGGCCGCCGGTGGCGCGCCGACGGAGCGCGAGGTGGCGGCGGTCGTGCGCGAGGCGCTCGCGCACGACCGCGGCGACCTGCTCGTCTTCCTGCCGGGCGCGCGCGAGATCGACCGCACGGCCGCGCTGCTCGCCGCGCCGGCGCTTCCCGCCGAGGTGGACCTGCACCGGCTGCACGGCGCGCTCCCGCTGGAGGAGCAGGACCGCGCCATCGCGCCGGCGCCGCCCGGGCGGCGCAAGGTGGTGCTCGCCTCGGCGATCGCGGAGACGAGCCTGACGATCGAGGGGGTGCGGGTCGTGGTGGACGCCGGCTGGGCGCGCGTGCCGCGCCACTCGCCGGCGCGCGGCCTCACGCGGCTCGCCACCGTGCGCGTCTCGCGCGCCTCCGCCGACCAGCGGCGCGGCCGCGCCGGGCGGACGGCGCCCGGCGTCTGCTACCGGCTGTGGGCCGCGCACGAGGAGGCGTCGCTGCGGCCGTTCGAGCGCCCCGAGATCCTCGAGGCCGACCTCGCCCCGCTCGCCCTGGAACTCGCCGCCGCCGGGGTGGGCGACCCGGCGGAGCTCGCGTGGCTCGACCCGCCGCCCGCGCCGGCCCTCGGGGTCGCGCGCGCGCTGCTGCGCGACCTCGGCGCCCTCGACGCCGACGGGCGCGTCACCGCCCACGGCCGCGCGATGGCCGAGCTGCCGGCGCACCCGCGGCTCGCGCACATGCTGCTGCGCGCGGAGGCGCTCGGCCACGCCGCGCTCGCCTGCGACCTCGCCGCACTGCTCGAGGAGCGCGACCCGCTCCGGGGCGATGGCCGGCCGCCGGATGCCGACCTCCGCCTTCGGCTCGAGCTGCTGGCGGGGCGCGGCGTCCCGGCCCGGCACCGGGGGCACGTCGTGGATCGCGCGGCCCTGCAGCGGGTGCGCGAGCTGGCGCGCCACTGGCGCCAGCGGCGACGTGCCGGCACCCGGCCGGCCGATGCCGACGCCGCCGGGGTCGTCCTCGGGTTCGCCTATCCGGATCGCCTCGCGCAGCGTCGCGCCGGCGACGAGTGCCGCTACCTGCTGCGCTCGGGCGCCGGCGCGTCGCTCCCCGCCGCCGCGGCGTTCGGCGGCGCGCCGTTCGTCGCCATCGCCGCGCTCGACGGGCGCGCCGGCGAGGCGCGCATCGCGCTCGCCGCGCCGCTCGCCGAGGACGAGCTGCTCGCGCACCATGCGGACCAGCTGCAGGCGGTGGACCTCGCGTGGTGGGACGACGGGCCCGCCCGCGTCACCTGCCGCCGCCAGCTGCGCCTCGGCGCCCTCGTCCTGCGCGACGGGCCGCAGCCCTCGCCGGATCCGGCGGTGGTGCGCCGGGCCCTGCTCGCGCACGTGCGCGAGCGCGGCCTCGGGGCGCTGCCGTGGACCGACGGGGCGCGGCGGCTCCGCGAGCGCCTCGCGTTCCTGCACGCCCTCGATGCCGGGTGGCCGGACCAGAGCGACGCGGCGCTGCTCGCCGACCTCGAGGCGTGGCTCGCCCCCGCGCTCCGCCCCGACGCCCGCGACCTAGGCGGGGTCGACCTCGAGGCCGCGCTCCGGGCGCGGCTCACATGGCCACAGCGGGCGCAGCTCGACGAGCTCGCCCCCACGCACGTCACGGTGCCGAGCGGCTCGCGGATCGCCGTGGACTACGGCGCGCCCGCCGCGCCCGTGCTCGCGGTGAAGCTGCAGGAGGTCTTCGGGTGGGAGGCCTCGCCGCGGGTCGGCGGGGGGCGCGTGCCGCTCACGCTGCACCTGCTGTCGCCCGCGGGCCGGCCCGTGCAGGTCACGCGCGACCTCGCCGGCTTCTGGCGCACGAGCTACTTCGACGTGCGGAAGGCGATGCGGGGCCGGTACCCCAGGCACGACTGGCCGGAGGACCCGCTCGCCGCGGTGCCGCACCGCGGCCGCAAGCCGCGCCCGTAGCGGGCGGCGTCAGCCCTCCGCCAGCAGTGCCTGCAGCACCGCGTCCACGCGCGCCGGGTCCGCGACCCGGCCCTGCGCCAGTTGCGGGGTGCCGCCGCCCTTCCCGCCGACCCGCGCCAGCACCGCCTGCAGGCGCCGCGCGGCGTCCACGCCAGCGTCGGCGGAGGCGGCCAGCACCACCGTCGGCGTCCCCGCGATCCCGCCCGCGAACAGCACGCGCCCCTCCCGTGCGCAGGCCTGCGCGACGAGCCGCAGCGACTCCGCCTCGCCCTCGGGGACCACGAGGTGGATGCGCCGCAGCCCCGCGACCGGGGTGGTCGCCCCGACGAGGTCGCGGGCGCGGATGGCGACGACCTCGCCCGCGAGGCGGCGCACCGTGCCCTCGAGCTCGCGCAGCTGCGCCGCCTGGCGCTCCACCAGCGCCGGCACGTCGTCGGGCGCCGCGGAGAAGGCGCCCGCGAGCGCCGCCAGCGCGTCGTGATCGCGCCGCGCCCGCGCGAGGGCGCGGTCGCCGCAGCGGAAGGCGACGCGGACGCGTCCACGGATCCGCTCCACGCCATCGAGCAGCACCGGCAGCACCTCGGCGGTCGAGCGCACGTGCGTGCCGCCGCACGCGCTGCGGTCGAGGCCGGCGATCGTGACGACGCGGATCGTGCCCTCGCGCGGCGGCGGCTTGCGCAGCCCGGTCGCCGTCGCGCCCGCCTCGAACGTCACCGTCACCGGCCGGGCCTCGCGCGCGAGCGCGTTCGCCTCCCACTCGATCGCGGCCAGCGCCGCGGGGTCGAGGGCGGCGAGCTCGAGTTCGACCGTCGAGACCTGCGCGCCGAAGTGCACGCTCGCGGTGGCGGCGCCGAGGCGCTCCTCCAGCAGCGCGGAGAGCAGGTGCTGGCCGGTGTGCTGCTGCATGTGGTCGTAGCGGCGCGGCCAGTCCACGCGCCCCTCGACCACCACGGCCTCGAGCGGCGCGTCCAGCACGTGCACGATCCGCTCCCCCTCGTCCACGACGTCCACGACCCGGCGGCCGCCCAGGCTGCCGGTGTCGTGCGGCTGGCCGCCCGAGGTCGGGTACAGGGCGGTGCGATCGAGGACGACGCGCCGGCCGTCGGCGCCGGCGTCCACGACCGTGGCCGGGAACTCGCGCAGGTAGGCGTCGTGGTAGTAGAGGCGTTCGGTCATGGCCGGAGGTCGGGTGCCACGGTGTGCCCTGCAGGATCCTGCACGTGTCCGCGTGCCCGCGGCATCGGTCGCCCCACGACCGCGCCGACGTGCGAAGTCGAACATAGCGGGGCAGTTGCCCGCGCCGAGATGGCCCGGTCGTTGCTCTTGTGCGTCTCGATCCGGCCACGACCGGCGGCTCCGCGCCCGTCGCCGCCCGACAAGTCCTGCACCGAGGCCACGGCCAGTCACGGCATGCTGACCGAGCGCAACAGTTACGACGCGATCGTCATCGGCTCAGGGATGGGCGGATTGACGGTGGCAAGCCTGCTGGCGCAGCTCTACCGCCAGCGGGTCCTCGTGCTGGAGCGCGCCGACGCGATCGGCGGGCTGACCCGCTCGTTCCGCCGGCCGGGCGGCTACGCGTGGGACATCGGGCTGCAGTACGTGGGGCAGCTCGGCCCGGGGACGCCGACGCGGCAGGTCATGGACCTCGTCACGGGCGGGCAGGTCGGCTGGGTGCCGCTGCCGGACCCGGTGGAGCGGTTCGTCTATCCCGACCTCTCGTTCGACCTCCCGGTCGGCGCCGATCACTTCCGGGGGGCGCTCGTGGCGCTCTTCCCCGACGAGCTGGCGGGGATCGAGGCGCACTTCCGCGACCTCGAGCGCGCCCGGCGCTGGGGGCAGTTGCGCCTCTCGCTCGGCGGGCTCTCGCCGCTCTTCCGGCGCGTCGGCGACTCGATGCTGCGCGGCTCGCGCGAGCTGGCGCTCCGGCCCACGGCGGACGTGCTGCGCCGCCGCCTCAAGTCGCCGGCGCTGCGCGGGCTCCTCGCGTCGCAGTGGGCGCGCTACGGGCTGCCGCCCTCGCAGAGCGCGTTCCTGCTCCATGCCCAGACCGTGGAGCACTATCTCGAGGGCGCGTGGTACCCGTCGGGCGGGGCGGAGACGATTCCCGCCGCGGCGCGCGCCATCGTGGAGGCGCACGGCGGCGCGATGCTGCCGGCGCAGCGGGTGCGGCGCATCGTCGTGCAGGGTGGGCGGGCCACCGGCGTGCGCACCGACGACGCGGAGTTCCGCGCGCCGGTCGTGGTGTCGGACGCGGGCGCGCTCGCCACGTACGGCGAGCTCCTGCGCGGCGTGCCGCTGCCGTTCCGCGGCGAGCTCGAGTCGCTCCGCGGCGGGCACGCGACGGTGTCGCTCTACCTGGGCCTCGGCGTGGACCCGCGCGCGCTCGGCTTCGACGGCGCGACCTACTGGATCCACGACGACTATGACCACGACCGGACCTGGGAACGGCGTGGCCGCGTCTGCGACGGCGACGCGACGAGCTGCCAGCTCTCGTTCCCGTCGCTCAAGGACCCGGCGGCCATCGCGCATACCGCCGAGGTCGTCGCGCCGGTGGACGCAGCGGCCTTCGGCGAGTGGACCGGCGCGCCGCGCGGTCGCCGCGGCCCGGGCTACGACGAGCTCAAGGCGCGCATCACGGGCGCGCTGCTCGACCTCGTGGAGCGGCGGTTCCCCGGCTTCCGCCGGGTCGTCGCGCACGCCGAGCTCGCGACGCCGCTCTCCCTGCGCGACGCGACGGGGCACGACGGCCCCCGCATCTACGGCATCCCGGGCCACCCGGCCCGCTACCGCGCCGAGTGGCTCGGCGCGCGGACGCCGGTGCCGGGGCTCGTGCTCACGGGCGCCGACGTCGCCTCGCACGGCATCGTCGGCGCGATGCTCGGCGGCGTCGTCGCGCTGGCGACGCTCCGCGGCCCCCGCGCGCTCTACCGCGCCCTGACCGCCGCGCCCAGCGCGCCGCCAGCGCACGCCACCGCGAGCGCCGCGCGCCCCGGCGCCGTCGCGGCGCGCCGCCGCGCCTGATCGCCCGCCCCCGGAACGACAGCGCCCGCCCCGGCGAAGCGCCAGGGCGGGCGAGGCAGCGCGCGCGCCCCGCTCACGAGGCGGCGGCCAGCGAGTCTCCCGGTTCGTCGAGCGGGGCGGGGACCGCGAGGCGTGTCGCCCGCGCGTAGCGCGGGTCGGGGTACCACGAGAACACCACGCTCCCGCCCTTGATCTCGTCGATGAGCGCCGCCGCGATCTCGGGGCGCACCGCGGGGCAGCCCTGGCTGCGCCCGAGCCGGCCGGTGCGACCCGCGAGCTCCGGCGACACGTAGTCGGCGCCGTGCACGACGATGGCGCGCCGCTCGGCCTGGTCGTTGAACCCGCGCTCGAGGCCGCGCAGGCGCAGCGAGTAGCCGTTGCGGCCCACGTAGGTGTCGCCCGTCACGAAGACGCCCAGGCTCGTCTGGTTGCTCCCGACGCGGTTCGAGAACCGGCGGGCCAGGTTCTCGCCGGTCCGGCGGCCGTGCGCCACGAACTCGTGGAAGAGCAGTCGACCGCGCTCGAGGTCGAGCACCCAGAGCCGACGTTCGGTCGAGGGGAGGCTGTAGTCGATGATCGTGAGCACCGGCCGCCGGGCCGTGCCCTCCGCGGCCGCCCGGCGCCATGCGCCCAGCGCGCGGGCGAACACATCTGGCCGCAGGCCTGGCGCGAGCGCGAGCAGGTGGTGGTGCGTCCGCTCCGCTGCCGGCGCCGAGAGCGGTACGGCCGCGGGGAGCAGCTCCGGCGCGGCGCGCCGAGGCGCGCTCCACGCGGCCAGCAGCACCGCGGCCGAGAAGGCCGCCAGCGGCAGGAACGGGCGGAGGCGCGTCGGGAGCCGGGTCATGAAGTGGGTCAGGCTAACCGGTCGTCGGGCCGCGGGACAACTCCGGGCGACTACCCGGCCGTTGCGCCCGCGCGCAGGTTCGGCGCGCCCGGCTCGTGGCCGGGACAGGTGAGCCGGGGCAGCACCGGGTAGCGCGGAAAGCGCGGATCGTGGTCGGAGCGCGCGCAGCGGACGAACACCGAGCCGCGGCCCGAGCGCACCACCTCGGCGTGCGCGCAGCGGGCGCACAGGCCGGCGTGCGCGAGGGACGGGGCGGGCGGTTCCATGGGCAGCACCAAGGTATCAGCGGCGGCGGGGAGGGGCGCGCGGGTTGTCCGCGCGCGCGGCCCGTGTAACTTCGTCGCCGGTTTTCGGGGCCCCGACGGGGCCGTCTCCGTGGCGCTGGACCGGGATGGGACGATGAAGGCGAGCGACGTGCGCAAGGGGCAGGTGGTCATCCACGAGGGCACCCCGTACCGCGTGCTGGACTACCAGCACCGCACCCCGGGGAACCTGCGCGCCTTCGTGCAGGTGCGCATGCGCAACCTGCTCAACGGCAACCTCCTCGACACCCGCTTCAGCTCCACCGAGGACATCGAGACCGCGCGCCTCGACACGAAGGAGCTGCAGGTGCTCTATCGCGAGGGCGGCGACGTCCACGTGATGGACCAGCAGACCTACGAGCAGTACACCCTCGACGCCGAGACGGTGGGCGACGCGGGCCCGTGGATGGAACCGGAGATGGTCTTCCAGGTCGAGTTCCTCGATGGTCGGCCGATCAGCATCCAGCTGCCCTCGGTCGTCGAGCTTGCGGTCGTGGAGACGACGCCGGTGATGAAGACCGCCACCAAGACCGCGAGCACCAAGCCGGCGAAGCTGAGCAACGGGGTCACGGTGCAGGTGCCGGAGTTCATCACCGAGGGCGAGCGGATTCGCGTCGATCCGAGGAGCGGGGCCTACCTCGAGCGTGCGAAGTAGGGCGCGCCGCCGGACGCCCCGAGGGGTGTCCGGAGGGTGGCGGCGCCGGCTCCCGGGCCAAGAGCTTGCGCCGCACGGGGTTGGATGTCATTTTGGGACGTTCTCGATCCTCACAACGGGGTTCTCAACGATGCGACGCATCCTCCTTGGTGCCAGCCTGCTGGCCACCGTCGTGGCCTCGCCTGCCCTCGCCCAGAAGCCGGGTGTGGTCGAGCTCGGCGCATTCGGGCGGTGGAATTTCTGGGACAACAGCGGCGGCACGGCTGCCGGGTTCACCGAGCCGCGGCCGGCGTACGGCCTCACCAACACGGGCGGCGTCGGCGGTCGTCTCGGCATCTTCTTCCTGAAGAACCTCTCGCTCGAGGTCTCCGGCGCGTACGCCGAGACCAAGCGCAAGGACGCGATCATCGGCGACGACACCACGGTCGTCTTCCCCGCGCAGCAGGGCATCCACAACTGGCTGCTCCGCGGCGGCCTCACGTACTTCGCGCCGCTGAACCAGAGCCTCAGCCTCGCCATCGGCGGCCACTACGCCCGCAACATCTGGGGGGGCACCGAGGACGCCGACGAGGACATGGCCGGCGGCTCGCTGGGCCTGCGCTGGAACGTGGCGGAGAAGGTGGCGCTGCGGCTCGAGGGCACCGCGGACTACGGCTGGAGCCCGTACGTGGAGCGGCCGAACTACGCCGTGTCGAGCGTGCTGAACTTCGGCGCGCAGGCCGGCGCCAGCGTCCTCATCGGCAACACGTGGGATTCCGACGGCGACGGCGTCCGGGACAAGGGCGACCTCTGCCCGAACACGCCGAAGGGCGAGTCGGTGGACGCGAACGGCTGCTCGGAGTCGCAGAAGGACGACGACAATGACGGCGTGAAGAACAACGCCGACCGGTGCCCGAGCACCCCCGCCGGCGAGGCGGTGGACAGCGACGGCTGCTCGGAGAGCCAGAAGGATGCCGATGGCGACCGCGTGCCGAACTCGCGGGATCGCTGCCCGAACACGCCGGCCGGCGAGGCGGTGGACGCCAACGGCTGCTCGGAGTCGCAGAAGGACGACGACCGGGACGGCGTGAACAACCGGGCGGATCGCTGCCCGAACACCCCGGCGGGCGAGAAGGTGGACGCCGCGGGCTGCTCGGACTCGCAGAAGGACGACGACCGGGACGGCGTGGCGAACAGCCGCGACAAGTGCCCGAACACGCCGGCGGGCCGGCAGGTGGACGCCGAGGGGTGCCCGGTGCCCGAGGTGCGGGTGATCCCGCGCGAGGGGCTGGTGCTCGAGGGCGTGACGTTCGCGTCGGGCTCGGCGCGGCTGTCGACGAACGCGCGGACGATCCTGAAGAAGGTGGCGGAGAGCCTGCGGGAGAATCCGGAGGTGCAGTTCGAGGTGCAGGGCCACACCGACAACACGGGCAGCAAGGCGACGAACACCCGTCTGTCGCAGGCCCGGGCGAAGGCGGTGCTGGACTACTTCGTCTCGCAGGGCGTGTCGGAGAGCCGGATGACGGCGAAGGGCTACGGCCCGGACCAGCCGCTGGCCGACAACTCGACCCGCGAGGGCCGTGAGCGGAACCGCCGCGTGGTGCTGGTGCAGACCAACTGACCGGCGCGCAGTGCCAGGCACGGAGCGGGGGGCCCTCGGCCCCCCGTTTCCGCTTTCGGGGTATTCCTTCGGAGCGGTCATCGGAGTGCAGCATTTCGCGCCTTCCCGCACTACGTTTGACAAGGGTTCGGCCGGAGGGAACTGGCGATGTGGCTCCTGCATGACGAAGGGTTCCGCCTCCTGCTGGAGGCGCTCCCGGACGCGACCGTGGCCGTCGATCGCGAGGGTCGGATCGTCGCCGCCAACGCGCGGGTCGGGACCTTGCTCGGCTGGGCGCCCGGTGACCTGCTGGGTCGCCAGGTGGAGGTGCTGGTGCCGGCAAGTCGGGTCGCCGACCATCGGCGCCTGCGGCAACGGTTCGCCGAGCATCCCCACGCGCGGGAGATGAGCCGGTCGTCCGAGCTGGTTGCCCGCCGTGCCGACGGCTCCGACATTCCCGTCCAGGTCAGCCTCAGCCCCCTCCCCGCGAGCGGAGGCGACGAAGGTGTCGTGATCGCCAGCATCCGCGACGCCCGCGAGGGCCGGCAGCGGGAGCGGGTGCTGCGCGCCGAGCGGCAGCGTGCGCTGGCGATGCTGTCGTCGCTCGGCGTGGCCGTGCTCGCCTGCGACGCCGACGGGCGGGTGGAGTTCGCGAACGGCGTCGCGGCGCACCTCCTCGGCACCGAGGTCGGGGCGCTGCACGGCGAGCCCCTCGCCCGGGTGCTGCCGCTCGCCGACCCCGAGACCGGCGCCCCGCTCGAGTTGCCGCCGCTGCGGGGCGAGGCGCACCTGCCGCTCGACGCGCTCTGGCGCGCGGAGGCGGTGCTCGGCCTGGCCGACCGGCCCCGGCGGATCCTCACCGTCACGATGTCGCCGATCCTCGACGACGGCGCCCCCGCGGGCGCCGTGCTCGCGCTGCGCGACGTGACGGAGGAGTCGGCGGCGCGGCGGCGGCTCGTGCACCTCGCGAGCCACGACGCGCTCACCGGGCTGCCCAACCGGACCGAGTTCTTCGCGCGGCTCGGGCGCGTCGTGCCCCGCGCCTCGCGGCGCGTCTCGCACGCGCTGCTCTACCTCGACCTCGACGACTTCAAGCCGGTCAACGACCAGTACGGCCACCCCGCGGGCGACGAGCTGCTGCGCCAGCTGACGCGGCGGGTGGGGCGCGAGCTGCGCAGCCGCGACACCTTCGCACGCATCGGCGGCGACGAGTTCGCGATCCTGCTCGAGCACTGCCACCTCACGGAGGCGCTGCGGCTCGCGGAGGCGATCCGGAAGGTCGTCGAGGGGTTCCGCCTCCCGTGGGATGGCCAGATGCTGGGTGTCGGCGCGAGCCTTGGCGTCGTGGCGATCACCGACCCGGCGGTCGACCCCGCGGACTACCTCGAGCTCGCTGACTCCGCCTGCTACTAGGCCAAGCGCCTCGGGCGCAACCGCGTGCACGCGATCGACGCCGACTGGAAGCGCAGCGGCCACGCCGAGCCGCGAGGGACGGCCCAGGTGGATGTCGCCCGGGCGCTCGCGCTGCGCGCCTTCCGGCTGCACGCCGTCGAGCAGGTCGCGCTGGGCGACGTGCCGCAGGGGCGCCGGCGGTTCGAGCTGCTGCTGCGGCTGCCCGACGAGCGCGGGGCCCTCATCCCGGCCGGGGCGCTGCTGCCGCAGGCGGAGCGATCGCAGCTGATGGTCGCGATCGACGAGTGGGCGGTCGAGCAGGCCTGCCGGTCGCTGGCGGCCGCCGCGCGGGCGGGGGAGCTGCCGGTGCTCTCGCTGAACCTCAGCGCGCCGTCGCTGCGCGACCCCGGCTTCACCGACCACGTGGCGCACCAGCTGACCCAGCTCGCGGTGCCGGCGTCGAGCCTCGTCTTCGAGATCCCCGAGCTGGCGGTCCTGGCCAACCTGGAGGATGCGCGGCGCACGCTGGGCGCGCTGTCGCGCCTGGGGTGCGGGATCGCCATCGAGGAGGTCGGGGCCGGGGCGGCGGGGCTCTTCGCCCTGCGGGAGCTGCCGGTGGCGCTCCTGAAGGTGGGTCGCCCGTTCGTGGACGAGGTGGCGGGCGACCCGTTCGCCCAGGCGGTGCTGCGCGGACTGCACGACGCGGCGCGGCTGCTCGGGATCCGGCTCGTCGCCACGCACGTGGCGACGGAGGGCGCGCTCGAGGCGCTCCGGCGCCTCGGCATCGAGTACGCGCAGGGGCCGGTGATCGGGCCGCCGGTGCCGCTCGACGAGGTGCTCGCGACCGCCGGAACCCCGCGCACGAGGCGGGCGCGCACCGGCTGACGTGACGCGGGGCCGCCTCGGGAGCGGCCCTCGTCAGGTCGTCAGCGTCCCGACGCCACCGGCGGCGCGGTGCCGAGGGCCCGGGCGAGCACCGCCGCGGGCGTCTTCGCGCCGAACCCGCGCGCCCGGCTCACCTGCTCCATCAGCATCGTCCTCGCGTTCTCGTACTCCGCCGCGGCCGCGGTCTCGCCGAAGCTGAGCGTGCGCGCCTCCGGCAGGAACTGGGTGCCGGGCGCTGCCGCCGCCGCCAGCACGCGCTCGGCGGCACGGAAGAGCGCCTCCTCGAGCTGCGCCGCGTCGGCCGGCTCGTTACGCTCGGCGCGCCCGCCCCATCCCTCGAGCTCCTGCAAGAACTCCTGCTGCACGAAGAGCCCCGACACCGTGTCACGGTACGCGCGCTCGATCGCGCCCGAGCGGCCGCGGTAGTCCGCCACGGCGCGCTTCGCCGTCGCGAGACTCGCCCGCGACGCCGTGAGCGCGGCGGGCGCGAAGCGCCCGGGGGCGAAGAGGCCGTCGAGGCCGGCGACCTTGAGGCGGCTCGTGAAGTCGAGCCAGGCGGCATCCTGCGCCGCGGCGTAACCGCGGGCAAGGGTCCCGATGCGGGAGCGCGCGCCGTCCTCGTCGGCCGGGGCGCCCAGGATCGGCGCGTCGATCGCCACCGGCGGGGGCGCGACCTCGCCAGCCTCGGCCGCCTTGCGCGCCGAGTCGGCGGCGGCCCGCGCCGCGGCCCGCTCGGCGGCCAGCTTCTCCACGTCGGGCATCGGCTCGGCCTTGACGCTCGCGAGCGTCGTCGCCTCGGGCACGCTCGCCGACCCCGTGGGCACGACGCGCGTCGAGGGGACGAGCAGCGCGCCCGTCTCCTCCGTCCTCGCCGTCTCGCCGGTCGCGGCGGCCCGCTGCTTCGGCATGATCACGAACACGACGAGCGCGACGAGCGCGAGCCCCGCCGCGCCCAGCACCGCGATCGGCGGCTGGCGTCGCGGCGGCGGCGGCAGGGTGACGGTACGCGGGGTGATCTCGTCCACGAACGACGGGTCGAGATCGTCCACGAAGGCCACCGACGAAGTTGCCGGTGCCGGCGCCGGCATGTCGCCCAGCTCGGACAGCTCGAGCCGCTGCGAGGGCATCGGGCGCGGATCCACCACCGGCGGGGGCGCCGTGAACTCCGGCGCCGCCGGCGCGGGCGCGGCGACCACGGGCAGCGGCACGCGCGCCGCGTCGGGCTCGAAGGCCGCGGCGACCACCGCCGGCGTCCCGGGCAGCGGCGGGATCGGCACGGCCGCGGCCGGAGGCTCCGGCGGACGGACGGCAGCAGGCGCGGGGGGCGGCGACGGCTCGGGCGCAGCGGAGCTCGCGAGGTACTCGGGACGCGGCGGCAGGACGGTCGCCACCGCCGGGAGTGCCGAGGGCATCTGGGCCGGCGGTTCCGGCACGACCGCCTCGGGCGCTGGCGCTGGTGACGGGGGCGCCGGCCGAAACGCGGGCGCGGCCTCCGGCCTCGCCTCGGGCTCGACATCGAGGAACACGAGTTCCTTCGTCTTGCGCGGACGCGGCAGCGGCGGCCGTGCCTCGGCCGGAGACTGCGCCGTCGCGTCCGTGATCGCCGGTACGGGGCCGGTGAGCGGGCGAAGCTCCTCGGCCTGGCTGCGCACCATCGGCTCCATCGCCACGGGATCGGCCAGCGCCGAGTCCCCGAGCGCGGCGATGAAGTGCGGGTGCCGGGCGATGGGCAGCCACTGCCCGGCGCGCTGGTGGAAGATCTTCGCGTCGTTGCCGACCCGCCCGGTGCGGACGGCAGCCGAGAAGTCGTCCCGACTGGTGTACTCGACCTCGGCGCCCGAGGCCAGCTGGATCCGGTACATGCGCTCGTCCCGATGTAGCGTGCACCGATCTGCGTAGCAACCCGCACGCCAGCGAAAACGCGTTGCAGGACAACGAGTTGTGACGATGGCCCCGGACCGCTCGCCGGATGCGGGGGGCAGTTCGCAACGGATCGTGCGCGGCGGCACGCGCCGGGACCGTGTACTCCGGGCTTCTGGTGACTCGCTTCAAGACGTCTTCATGCGCGACGGTATAGGGTCGGTGCAGGACTTCACCGGACCACGTTCACCACTCCCGCGAGGTGCCCGAATGCTCCCCCTCCTCGCCCACCCCCACCGCTCCGCGGCCGCCACGATGCCCGCTGGCGGCGTCTTCGACGGCGCGGCCACGCACACGTACCCGGTCTTCACGGCCGACCACCGGCCGGTACGCAAGGCGCACGTGGGCGACGTGCTGCTGGCGTCGCAGCGCCGGCAGGCGCGCAGCGTGACGCAGATGCTGACCTCGTTCGTGGTGCACGCCGCGGTGATCTACGCGGCGGTGACGGTCACCAGGGGAGCGGTGGCGCAGGTGCGGAACGTCATGGCGGACACGATGCTGATCCAGCTCCTGCGTCCCGAGGCCAAGCCCGAGCCGCCGCCGCCGGAGCAGGAGCAGCAGGTGGTGGTATCGGTCAACCCGCCGCCGAAGGGGTTCCAGACGATCGCGGTGGTGACCGAAGTGCCGGAGGGAATCCCGCCGGTGGACCTGAACCAGCGGGCGCTCGACGCGCGCGACTTCAGCGGGCGCGGCGTCGAGGGCGGGATCTTCAAGGGCGTGGAGGGCGGCACCGGCAAGGTGCTCGACGACGAGCCCGGCAACGTGAAGTACTACTCCGAGCTGGAGCTCGACGAGCCGGCGCGGGCGTTGGAGCAGCCTTCGCCGCGGTACCCGCCGGCGATGCAGGCGGCCGGGCTCGAGGGGTTCGTCGTGCTCGAGTTCATCATCGGGACCGACGGGCAGGCGGAGCCGGCCAGCATCAAGGTTATCCAGTCGACTCACAAGGAGTTCGAGCGGTCGGCGATCGAGACGATCCTGAGGAGCCGGTTCAGCCCGGCGAAGCTCGCCGGCGAGAAGGTGCGCCAGCTCGCCCGCCAGAAGCTGAGCTTCCGGATCAACTGACCGTCGCCCGGGCACCGGACCGGTCGCGCGGCCCCGGCAGGGGCCGCGCGCGCGTCGGGCGACTACTTTCCCCCGCATGACCGCCCCCTCCCCCGCGCCGCGGCCGCCCAAGGTGACCGCGGCGAGCGCCTGGCGCGAAGCGCGCGAGCTCGTCTGGACCTACCGGCACCGCCTGGCGATCGGCTTCGCCCTCATGATCGTGAGCCGCCTCGCGGGGCTCGTGCTCCCCGCGAGCTCCAAGTACCTCGTGGACGAAGTCGTGACGAACCGCCGCGGCGACCTGCTCGTCCCGCTCGCGCTCGGGGTGGGGTGCGCGTCGCTCGTGCAGGCGGCCACGAGCTTCGCGCTCTCGCAGATCCTCGGGATCGCCGCGCAGCGCGCGATCACCGAGATGCGCAAGCAGGTGCAGCAGCACGTGCTGCGGCTCCCGGTCGCCTTCTTCGACTCGACGAAGAGCGGCGCGCTGATCTCGCGCGTGATGAACGACGCGGAGGGGATCCGCAACCTCGTCGGCACCGGGCTCGTGCAACTGGGCGGCGGGCTCCTCACCGCGGCGCTGGCGCTCGGCGTGCTGTTCTGGCTCAACTGGCAGCTCACGGCGATCACGCTGCTGCTGCTCGCCGCGTTCGGCGGCATGATGGCGGTCGCCTTCCGGAGATTGCGGCCGATCTTCCGCGAGCGCAGCGTGATCCAGGCCGACGTCACCGGACGGCTCGGCGAGTCGCTCGGCGGGATCCGGCTGGTGAAGACCTACACCGCGGAGCGCCGCGAGCAGCTCGTCTTCGCCCGCGGGGTGCACCGGCTCTTCCGCAACATCGCCACCTCGATGACGGCGATCTCCGCCGTCGGCTCCGTGACCACCGTGATCATCGGCCTGGTCGGCGTGCTGCTCATCGTCGGCGGCGGGCGCAGCATCCTCGCCGGCGCCATGACGCTCGGCGACTTCATCATGTACGTCTTCTTCATCGGGCTCGTGGCGGCACCGCTGGTGCAGATCGCCTCGATCGGCACGCAGGTGACCGACGCCTTCGCCGGCCTCGACCGGCTGCGCGAGCTGCGCCGCCTCGCCACGGAGGACGAGGGCGACGCCGCGCGCGCCCCCGTGGGCGTGGTGCGCGGCGACGTCCGCTTCGACGACGTGAGCTTCAGCTACGTGCCGGGCGTGCCGGTGCTGCGGCACGTGTCGTTCCACGCGCCGGAGGGGTCCACCACGGCGCTGGTCGGCTCGAGCGGCTCGGGGAAGAGCACCCTCCTCGGGCTGATCCTCGCCTTCCACCGGCCGGACAGCGGGCGGGTGCTCGTGGACGGCCGCGACCTGCAGGGGCTCCGCCTGCGCGAGTACCGCGCGCAGATCGGCGTGGTGATGCAGGACAACTTCCTCTTCGACGGCACGATCGCCGAGAACATCGCCTTCTCGAAGCCCGGCGCCTCGCGCGCCGAGGTGCTGCGGGCGGCGGCGGTGGCGCACTGCGACGAGTTCGTGGCGCGGATGCCCGAGGGGTACGACACCGTCGTCGGCGAGCGCGGCGTGAAGCTGAGCGGGGGGCAGCGGCAGCGGGTGGCGATCGCGCGCGCGATCCTCGCCGACCCGCGCCTCCTCGTCCTCGACGAGGCGACGAGCTCGCTCGACAGCGAGAGCGAGGCGCTCATCCAGGACGGGCTGCGCCGCCTGCGCGCGGGCCGCACCACCTTCGTGATCGCGCACCGGCTCTCGACGATCACGAGCGCCGACCAGATCCTCGTCATCGAGGGCGGCGAGATCGTGGAGCGCGGCACGCACGCGGAGCTGCTGGCCCAGGGCGGGCGCTACCGGCAGCTGTACGACCGGCAGTACCGCACCGAGCGCGACCGCTACGTGAACCCCGGCGAGGAGCTGGCCGTCCCCGCCTGACGCGGGTCAGTCCTCGAGGGGCACGCGGGTGAGGTACGACTCGCGCACCAGCCCGGCGAAGGCGGTGACGATCGACGGGTCGAGCTCCTCGCCGACGCGGGTCGCGAGGTAGGCGAGCGCCTGCTCGGGCTCCCACGGGTCGCGGTAGGGCCGGTTGGTGCAGAGCGCGTCGAAGACGTCGCAGACGTGCACGATGCGGCTCGCCAGGTGGCAGTCGCGGGCGTAGCGGAACGCGGGGTAGCCGCCGCCGTTGAGGGCGACGTGATGCTCGTACGCCACCACCGCCGCGAGCCCGAACCCGCGCTGTCCCTCGAGCAGGAGGCGCGCGCCGTCCACGGGGTGGCGCTGCACCACGGCGCGTTCCTCGTCGGTGAAGCGGCCCGGCTTCACCAGGATCTCCCGCGGGATCTTCACCTTCCCGAGGTCGTGCAGCAGCCCGGAGACGCCGACGCTCCGCACCTCGTCGCGGCGGAGGCCGAGCCGCTCGGCGAGCCCCATCGCGAGCACGGAGACGTTGAGCGCGTGCGTCGTGGTGTACTGGTCGTAGCGCCGCAGCTGCAGCAGCGGGAGCAGCGTCCGGCGCTCGCCCCGCAGCGCCAGGGCGAGCGAGCGCACCACCGTCTCCACCTCGACGACGGGCAGTTCCGCGCCGCGCTGGATCTCCTCGTGCACCCAGCCGATCGTGGCCGCCTCGACCGAGAGGTCCACGGCGGCGAGCGCATCGAGCGCCGCGCCCACCAGGTCCTGCCCGCCGCCGGCAGCGACACCGCCGCCGGGGCCGTTGCCGCCCAGGCCCGCGCCGGGCCCGCCGGTTCCCCTCCCGGGGCCACCGGGTGCGAGCCCGGCACCGCCGCCGGCCGGGCCCGCCCCGGCGCCGCCGCCGCCCCAACCACCGCCCCCGGCCCCACCGCCACCCCCCTCCTCCGTGCCCTTGATCGCGATCGGGCCGAACCGGATCGCCGAGCGCACGAGCTGGCGCGCCTCGGCGGTGTCGCTGGGCATGCCGCCG
>Ga0101944_10003145_pt1 | contig 24004 bp, 22 predicted proteins | sample DewCreD2012metaG_FD_75245 | JGI IMG/M metagenome (GOLD analysis project Ga0101944, IMG submission 75245) | Hot spring sediment bacterial and archeal communities from British Columbia, Canada, to study Microbial Dark Matter (Phase II) - Dewar... ... | reverse complement strand
TCCGCTTCGGCTTCGCCCACACCCCCACCCCGCCGGCATGGGCCTGCTCCCGCAGCTTCTCCCAGACCCCAGCAGCAAACACCCGCAGCCGGGGTGGGTCACCATGTGCCTGGATAGGAAATGCACGCCGCCGAGACGGGTTGCAGTCGAGCCTGCGGGCCGCTAGAATGATGGTTTCATGCAGAGCGTCTATTCCAGCGCGTTCATCTTTACGGTCCGGGGCTGGCGGCCCCGGGCGCGTTAGAGTGGCGTTGGATTAGGCGGTGCTTGCAGTAGTTCAAGAACAATAACCAACCCACTCGAAAGAGTGGGTTTTTTATTTTTGGCGCATCAGGAGGGAGGCAGAACCATATGATCATCTCGATGAAACCCCACGCCACCAAAGAGCAGATTGATCGCGTTCGGGAACGCATCGAGCAGTTTGGCTACCGGGTGCACTCCATCCAGGGTGACGAAAGGGTCGTCATTGGGGCGGTGGGAGTGGGGGACGTGACCGCGTGCCTGGAGCAACTGGAGGCGATGCCGGGAGTGGAGAGCGCCGTGCGGATCTCGGCGCCCTACAAGTTTGTGAGCCGGGAGTTCCGGCAGACCCGCTCGCGGATCCGGGTGAACGGAGCGGAGATTGGCGGAGACGAGTTCATCGTGATCGCTGGACCCTGCTCGGTGGAAAGCGAGGAGCAGATCCTGCGAACCGCCGAAGCGGTGGCGCGCGCCGGGGCCAAGATGCTGCGCGGCGGCGCTTACAAGCCGCGCACGTCGCCCTACGAGTTTCAGGGCATGGAAGAGGCCGGCTTGAAGCTGTTGCGCAAGGCCAAAGAGGCCACCGGGCTGGCGATCGTGACCGAGGTCATGAGCGAGAGCGACGTCGACTTGGTCGCCGAGCATGCCGACATCTTGCAGATCGGCGCCCGCAACATGCAGAACTTCTCTCTGCTGAAAGCCCTGGGACGCACCACCCGGCCAGTGCTTCTCAAACGCGGAATGAGTTCCACCATCCGGGAGCTTCTGATGTCGGCCGAGTACATCGTCGCTCACGGCAATCCGCATGTGGTGCTGTGCGAGCGCGGCATCCGCACCTTCGAAACGGCCACCCGCAATACTTGCGATTTGTCGGCCGTGGCGGTGTTGAATGAACTCACGCATTTGCCGGTGCTGGTCGATCCAAGCCACGCCGCCGGACGCCGCTCGCTGGTGCCCCCGCTTGCCCGGGCCGCGGCCGCGATCGGCGCCGACGGTCTGTTGGTCGAGGTTCATCCCGCCCCGGAGAACGCCATCAGCGACGGGGCCCAGTCGCTGGCGATTCCGGAATTCGAGCGGATGATGCGCGACTTGGCGCCCTACCTTCAGTTGTGGCGGGAAACCCGGGCCGCGGCGGGCAACGCGACGATGTAAGCTACAAGTTGTGAAGCTGCGTTTGCGCCCCTGGGTGGTTGTCACGCTGGTGCTGGCGCTGTGCGCGGGCCTGGTGTTCGCGGTGGGCCTCTGGCGTTCCCGCACAGGCATCACACCGGCGCGCTTGGCCGAGTATCTGCCCGTGACCCAAGGGCTGACCCTCGGCATCGACGTAGCCGCGCTGCGCACGGGCGGGATTCTGGAAGCTTTGGCAGGGTCGGGGATCGCCGAGGAACGCGAGTACCAGGATTTTGTCCGCGACAGCGGCTTCAATTGGGAGCAGGATCTGGATTACGTGCTGGCCCGCTTCACGCCCCGGGAGAAGTATTTCCTGCTCAAAGGACGCTTTGACTGGAGCACGCTGCGCACCTACGCGCAAAAGCAGGGCGGCATCTGCCGGAACGCGTTCTGCGAGCTGGAGGGCAGCACGCCCGAGCGTATGATTTCGTTCTTCCCTTTGCGGGTGGATGTAATGGCCTTGGCCGTGGGGCCGGAGCGCGGCCTGGCTTGGTCCCTCGCCGAGCGGGCGAGCTCGCGTGCAGAGGCGGTCCCCTCCTCGCCGGTGTGGTTGCGCTTCCGCCCGGAGGCCCTCGATTCCGCTGCGCTGGCGGCGCCGTTGAAGCAGTTGCTGGCGCTGGCCGGGGGGGCTGAGCAAGTGCAACTGGAGCTGGCGGCTGACGCCGGCAGGTTCCGAATGCTGCTCGAAGTAGATTCCCCGGCCGACACCGCCGCCTCCCAACTGGCCGCACGGCTCCAGGCCACCGTGCGCTTGCTCGGCGGCATCGATGCAGCGCTGGATCAGCAATCCCGCGAACCAAACTTGACCCAGGTCTTGGCGCGGGGAGTTTTCGAAGCGCGTGGAACGAAAGTGCTCGGATACTGGCCCATCGAGCGGTCCTTCGTAGAGGGTATACTGGGATTTTCCCGATAGGACACAATGGGGCAAATGAAACCTGCTGGTGTGCTCTGCGCCGGAAACATCGTGTTTGACATGCTCGTGCACCCGGTGGATCAACTGCGCTGGGGCGCCACGACTTGGGTGGAGACCATCGGACAAAGCATGGGCGGCAACGGGGCGAACACTTCCTACACCCTGGCGTGCCTCGGAATCCCAGTGCGCCTGCGCGCTGTTGTGGGGGACGACACCTTCGGAGAAGAACTATTGAGCGGCCTGCGGGCCGCGGGAGTCGATACCCACGCGGTGGAGCGCAGCCGCGGCGCAACGCCTACGACGATCGCCCTGGTGAAGTCCGACGGCAGCCGCCTGTTTCTTCACAAGCCCGGGGTGAGTTTGCATGCCCTGGCCGAGCCACTCGAGTTCACCCCGCTGCTGCTGCACGGAATGAGTCACTTCCACGTGGCCAATCCTTTCTCATTGCCGGCCTTCCGTAAACACTTGGCGGAGACCTTGCGCCGGGCCAAACAAGCCGGCCTGCAAACTTCGCTGGATGCTGCCTGGGATTCCCAGGGCCGCTGGCTTCAGGACCTCGGACCTTGTTTGCCTGACGTCGGGACCCTCTTTGTGAACGAAGAAGAAGCTCACCTGCTGTCGGGGGTCGAGGGTGCGCTGGAGGCGGCCAGAACCCTGCGCCGCTTTGGAGCCGGAACCGTGGTGGTAAAGCTGGGCGCTCGCGGTTGCCTGGTTGTCTCCGCAACAGAGGAGTTCCAGGTCCCTGCTTTCGAGGTTGAGGTGCTGGACACGACCGGCGCCGGCGATTGCTTCGCCGGGGGATTCCTGGCGGCGCTTCAACGCGGGCTGAGCCTCCGGGAAGCCGCCCGAATCGCCAACGCAGCCGGCGCATTATCGGTTCGCCGCGTGGGCGCAGTGGGCGGATTGCTCGGCTGGGATGACATGCAAGAGTGGATGCGCAGCGCCAAAGTACGCGCCACCGCCCCCTGAACCGGGCTCACGCCTGTCGCACCACAATTACCTCGTTGCCCTGCTGCGTAAGACGCTCCGCGGCTGCCCTCAGCCTGCCGAACTACTCGTTTAAATTCAATATTTTGCAATAGATACTACGGAACCTTGGGGCCGGCTTGGGCCGTCCTGAACCCGCCCGCGCCTCATCCCTCCACGCAACCCACCACCCGATCAAAGGGCAGTCGCGTTCCCCTCGACTCCGTAACTTGAAGATCTTACACATCTTAGCTGTGCTTCCCTTCTATAGTACCAGGACCATACCGCGTGAGTACCATTAGGCATGATCCTATCAGAACCTAAGTATTAAACCTACTAAAATTCAGATTCTAGGTTAATGGTTCTGGAACACCGGGGTCAAGCCCCAGCCAGCGAGGCTGCCTGCGCCCGGTCCTCCGGAATCCAGTTCCTATTTCACATTCATTTGAAAGGAGATACACGATGTCGAAGTTGCTCGAAAATAAATGGTTCTTCGCGAGCGTATGCGGTTTGTTCCTGCTCGCGATGGGGTTTTCCTTGTTCACCGGGGGACCGCTACCCAGTTTTGGGTTGAGCATCCTTCCAGGGGTGGTGTCATACGAGCTAGCCCAGAGCCCCTTCCCGCCGCCCAACCCCTGGCCGAAGGATGGCGTGCAGGTAGCCCAGAGCCCGTTCCCCCCGCCCAACCCCTGGCCGAAGGATGGCGTCTTTGCGTCATAACGCCGCGTTTCGGAGGGCTGCGGCCACAGAAGATAATCGCACCGCAATCTTCCAAACGAGCCGTCTCTGGGCGTGACATGCCGCTCCGGGTCGGATAGACTAGCGGAGCGGCATGTTTTATTTCTGGCTGGTGACAGGCGGGATCGGCATCTCTCTCCAAGTCCTGCTGCTGGGCAGGATGATGCGGCGGCGGGCCTATAAGGATTACGCGTTCCTGTTCGCTTACGGGTGCGTGCTGCTGGTGACAAGCTCCCTCGAAGCGGATGCCTTCCTCTTCAATCGGCCGCGCATTGGCGTGCCCTCTTCGTACTATTGGGTTGCCGATGCCCTGCGCCAGGCGCTCCTCTACTTGGTTGTCACCGAACTGTGGAGCCGCACGGAGGCAAGTCGAAAGAAGTCCGCAAGGGCGCACGGGGTTTTCGTAGCCGGTTCAGCCCTGTATATCGGACTGTCCTTCTACTTCACCTACGACCGGTCATTCAGTTTTTGGATGACCCAGTTCAGCCGCAACCTGGGCTTCCTGGCCGTAGTTCTGAACTTGGTGTTGTGGGCCGCGCTGATGACGCGAAAGACAGAGGACAAGATCCCCTTGATGATCAGCGGGGGCATGGGAATCCAAATGGCGGGTAAGGCAGTCGGCCATTCGCTGCGGCAGATGTCGCCGCTTCTTGTGACCTACGGAGACCTCATCCTCGTGTTTTCCCACCTGACCTGCCTGTGGTTCTGGCGGCAGGCCTTCGGAAGATACCCCCCGGTGTCTGCGCAAAGCAGCGTGTCAGGCGCTACGTCCGAGGCTCCCGACTAGGAACCCTTGATCACAATACCCAGCTCCCGCAGTTGCGACGCCGGCACAGGAGATGGGGCGTCGCACATCAAGTCGGTCCCGCGGGCAGTCTTTGGGAAAGGAATGACATCCCGTATGGAGTTCTCCCCGGCCAGGATCATGACCAGGCGATCCAAGCCCAGCGCGATGCCGCCGTGCGGCGGAGCGCCATATTCGAGCGCCGTCAGCAAGAAGCCAAACCGCCGCCGCGCTTCCTCCTCGCTGAAACCAAGCGCGGCGAAAACCTTAGACTGCACATCCCGCCGGTGAATTCGGATGGAGCCCGAGCCCAGCTCCACGCCGTTCAGCACCAGGTCGTAGGACTTGGCGCGGCAGGAGGCCGGGTCCGACGTCAACTTGTCCAGGTCTTCGTCATGGACCGAAGTGAAGGGGTGGTGTGCCGCGTCCCAGCGCTGCTCATCTTCGTTCCATTCGAACATCGGGAAGTCCACGACCCACAAAAACCGAAAGTTTCGCGGGTCCAGCAGCTTGTGCCGGTCGTTGTACCTCTGAGCGGCGAACAAGCGCAACTGCCCGCATGCCGTCAGCACGGCCTCCTCCGGCCGGTGGCCCTTAGGAGGCGAGGGCCGGCCCGCCAGCAGCAGCAGGTCCTCGGGGCCCGCGCCGGTCCGCTCCCGCACGGCAGCCATCGCCGCGGGAAAATCGCGTTCCAAGCGCTTGACGTCATCATAGACGCGCAGCCCGCGCTCTTCCCCGAAGGCCTTCAGCTCGTCGCGTTCTTTGCGGCTCAATGCGCCCGTGGATGGAATGCGGATGGCGACCAGCGGCAGGCCTTCGGCCGTCAATCCCGCACCGGCGAACAGATCCTCGACCGCGTGGAACGGCGGAATCCGGCAATCCGGTTTGTCACTCCCGTAGGAACGCATCGCCTGCCGGTAGGTCAACCGCGGAAAGGGGATCTGGACGCTATAGCCTGCCACCGCCGCGATGCGCTGCACCAAAGGCTCGATCACCTCGAAGATGCTCTCCTGCTGGGGGAAGGACATCTCCAGATCGATCTGCGTAAACTCCGGCTGCCGGTCGGCCCGCAGATCCTCGTCGCGGAAGCAACGCACAATCTGGAAGTACTTTTCAAAGCCGCTGATCATCAGCAACTGCTTGAACAATTGCGGCGATTGAGGCAGCGCATAGAACGACCCGCGCTGCACCCGGCTAGGAACCAGAAAGTCCCGGGCCCCCTCCGGCGTCGACCGCGTCAGAAAGGGAGTCTCGATCTCCAGAAACCCCATGCGGGTGAGCGTCTCGCGGGCGGCGAAAGAAATCTGGGAACGCAGGATAATGTTGCGCTGCATGTGAGGACGCCGCAAATCCACAAAGCGGTACTTGAGGCGCACATCCTCACTGACGTCCACGTTCTCCTCCATGGGAAAGGGAGGCGTCAAGGACTCGTTGAGGATCCAGATGCGGCTGCATACCACCTCGATCCCGCCCGTCGCCAGGTTCGGGTTCACCGTCTCGGGAGAGCGCAGCGTCACCGTGCCTTCCACCGCGATGACGTACTCGGGACGCAGGCGTTCTGCCCTACCGTGCACATCGGGCGCGGCGTCTTCGCGGAACACGAGCTGAATGACGCCCGTGCGGTCCCGCAGATGTATGAAAATGATCCCGCCCAAATCATGACGCCGGTGGACCCAGCCCATCAATACGACCCGGCAGCCGGCATCCCCCGCGCCGAGCTCGCCGCACATATGGGTGCGCTTAAGGTCCCCGAGAAAATCCAGAGGCGCTTCACTCTGCATGTTCAAACCGTTTCGGCTCCAACTCTCGAATTAGTTGCTCTTTCGGCACGGCCTGCTGCCGCCCGGTGAGCATGTCCTTCAGTTGAAGGCTGCCCGAGGCCAGCTCATCCTCGCCGACAATCACCGCAAACCGCGCGCCCAGTTTATTGGCGAGTTCCAGCGAACGCTTCAATCTCCCCTCCAGGCCCACCTCCACCGAAAATCCGCTCTGCCGCAACTGGCGGGCCAGCCGCATCGCCTCGCGCCAGGCGGCTTCGCCCATGGAGGCCACGTAGACGTCCAGCGGCGGCTCCCAAGCCCCGCGGCCGCTCTCCTCCAGCGTCAGCACCAGGCGGTCCTCGCCGATCGAGAAACCGATGCCCGGCGCCCGCACCTTCGAACCCAGCATTTCGGCCAAGCCGTCATAGCGCCCTCCGCCCAGCACCGAATTCTGCGCGCCCAGCGCCCCGTGGGTGATCTCAAACGTGGTCCGGGTGTAATAATCGAGTCCTCGCACCAGCCGCGGCCGCACTTCAAAGGAGATCTCGGCCTCCTTCAGCCCCCCCTGAACCGTCGAGAAATGCTGCTCGCACTCCGCGCAGAGGTGATCCACAATGGCCGGCAAACGGTCGATGACCGGCTGGTCGGCCTCCACCTTGCAGTCCAGCACGCGCAGCGGATTCGTGAAGGCCCGGCGCTGGCAATCCGGGCACAGCCGCGGAGCGGCCGTCTTCAACGCTTCCTTCAAGCGCTCGACGTACGCCGGCCGGCATCGCGGGCAGCCCACCGAATTGAGCAACAGCGAGAAACCCTCCAAACCGGCGGCTCCCAATATGGCCACCGAGAGCTCGATCACCTCGATGTCCACCAGCGCCGATTCCGAGCCGATCGCTTCGGCCCCGATCTGGTAGAACTGCCGGTAACGGCCTTTCTGCGGCCGCTCCCGCCGGAACATGGGGCCCATGTAGTAAAGCTTCGCCAGCCCGGGCCGTTGGTCCAGACGGTGCTCCAGGTAGGCCCGCAGCACCGACGCGGTGCATTCCGGACGCAGGGTGAGCGAGGAGCCGTCCCGGTCCTCGAAAGTGTACATCTCTTTGCTCACGATGTCCGTCTCCGCCCCCACCCCGCGGGCGAACAGCGCCGTTTCCTCCAGAATGGGCGTGCGGATCTCGTGGTAATTGTAGACACGGAACAGCCGCCGGGCCGTCTCTTCCAGGCGGTTCCAGACGCCGCTCGACGGGGGCAAAATGTCCCGTGTCCCTTTCACCGCGCGGATCACGGCTGCCCTTCCTTGTAAGCGCGCGCGGTTTCCACGTAATGGGCGCAATTCCGGCGGAACCGCTCCTTTTCCTCCTCCGAAACGGGCCGGCGGACCTTGGCCGGAATGCCCAGCGCCAGCGACTCCGCCGGGATCTCGGCGCCCTCCGGAACCACCGCGCCCGCCGCAATTACGGCGCCCCGGCCCACCCGCGCCCCGTTCAGAACCACCGCCCCGATGCCGATCAGACAATCGTCCTCAATCGTGCAGCCGTGCAGCACCGCCCGGTGTCCGACCGTAACCCGGTTCCCCACCACCGTCATGAATTCGCCTTCGTCGACGTGCACCACGCTGTTGTCTTGAATGTTGGTCTCTTCGCCGATCCGGATGGAGTTCACGTCCCCGCGCAGCACGGCGTTGGGCCAGATGCTGGAGCGTTCCCCGATCTCGACGTCTCCAATCACCTGCGCGCTGGGATCGATGTATGCGGATGCGGCAATCCTGGGCGCTGTGCCGCGATAGGGGCGAATCATGGATGTTGCTGAGTCCCTTATGTTAACACAGCCCGGCCGCCCCTTCCGATACAATTCGGGTTATGAGCCGTGCCGCCATTGCCGCGCTGCTATGGGCGATCCCCATCTTTGCACAGGAGCTCTTCGACCCCCAGGCCTTGATGCAGGTCCGGCGCATCAGCGACCCCCAGCTTTCTCCGGACGGAAAGACGGTGGCATTTGTCGTCCAGCGCATCGACCTGGAGAACAACCGCCGCCCACTCCACATCTACACCGTCCCCCTCGGACTCGGAGAACCCCGGCAGATCACCCAGGAGGGAGAGACCAACGAGCGGCCCCGCTGGTCGCCCGACTCCAAGCAAATCGCCTTCGTCTCCGACCGCAGCGGAACTCCGCAGGTCTGGTTAATGAACGCCGATGGATCCAACCCCAGGCAGGTGACCCGTATCTCCACCGGCGCTTCCGGCGTCTTGTTCTCCCCCGACGGCAAGCGCCTGGTCTTCACCAGCGAAGTCTACCCCGACTGCCCTGACGACGCCTGCAACCAGCGGCGGCTGGAGGAAGAGAAGGCTTCCAAGATTCGCGCCAGGGTCTACGATTCCCTGCTTTACCGCCACTGGAACCGCTGGCGCACAGCCCGGCGCAAGCATCTGTTCGTAATTCTCACCGATGGCAGCGGGCTCCGGGATCTCACCCCCGGCAACCGCGACGTTCCACCCTTCTCGCTGGGCGGACCGGACGACTACGACATCTCGCCGGACGGCCAGGAAGTGTGCTTTGTCATGAACGCCGACCCGGAGCCGGCCGTCAGCACCAACTCCGACCTTTATGTAGTGCCCATCACGGGGGGAGATCCGGTCAAGGTGACCGTGAACGCCGGGGCCGATCAGTCGCCCAAATACTCCCCCGACGGGCGGTTCCTGGCCTACCGGACCCAGCTCCGCGCGGGATATGAAAGCGACCGCTGGCGCTTGGCCGTCATGCAACGCGCCACTGGCGAAGCCCGAATCCTGACCGAAAACCTGGATCGCTGGGTGAACAGCTTCGCCTGGTCGCCGGACTCGAGCCAGCTCTTCTTCACCCTCGAGGACCGCGGACGCCAGGGAATCCAAATGGTCCCCGTGGGAGGGGGCGCCGCCCGGGTGGTGGCCTCCGGGACCTCAACGCTGGACGATATGCAGTTCACCCCCGACGGAAAAACCATGGTCTATACCGAGCGCAGCGCGGCGCGCCCGGTGGAGATCTTCCGGGTCTCCTCCAGCGGCGGTTCCGCCACCGCCCTCACCCACCTGAATGACCGCCTGCTTTCCCAATACGAACTCACGCCCCCGGAGGAGTTCTGGACGGCGGGCGCCGAGCAGGCCCAGGTGCACAGTTTCTTGCTCAAGCCGCCCGGCTTTCAGCCCAACCGCAAGTATCCCGTGCTAATGCTAATCCACGGTGGTCCGCAAAGCGCCTGGGGGCACAATTGGAGCTACCGCTGGAACGCGCAGGTCTTTGCCTCCGCAGGCTACGTCGTGGTGATGCCCAACCCGAGAGGCTCGACCGGCTACGGTCAGAAGTTCATCGACGAGATCAATGGAGACTGGGGTGGACGAGTCTATCAAGACCTGATGGCCGTCGCCGACGCCGTAGCGCGGCTGCCTTACGTGGACCCGGACCGCATGGCGGCCGCCGGCGCTTCCTATGGCGGCTACATGGTCAACTGGATCCTGGGCCATACCTCCCGGTTCAAAGCGCTGGTCTCTCACGCCGGCGCCTTTGACCTGCGCAGCAAATTCGGCGAAACCGAGGAGCTCTGGTTCCCCCTTTGGGAGTTCCGCGGCGCTCCCTGGGACGATCCGCAGATGTACGAGCGCTGGAGTCCGAGCAATTCCGTCAAGGAGTTTAGGACCCCAACCCTCGTGACCCACGGCGAGTTGGACTTCCGGGTTCCGTTCGGTCAAGGCCTACAGCTTTTCACCGCCTTGCAGCTCCAGAAGGTCCCCTCGAAGCTGATCCTCTTCCCGGACGAGGGGCACTGGATCACTCAACCGCAGAACAGCGTCTTCTGGTACCGCAACGTCATCGCCTGGCTGGACCGCTGGCTCAGGACCGAATAGCGGTCTCCGCGGGACGGGCAGCGCGGATTTCTTCGATCAGAGAACAGTAGCCGCCAAGCGGCCTCGGCGAAATTCCGGGAGCCGTCATCAAAAGTCAGCGCCACGGCCCCCGGATGCCGCCGGATCTGGCTCAACGGCGCCACAGGAATCCGGCTGGCGGCTAACCATTCGAGTTCACGGCGAAAAGCATCTGGGCTCGCCGAGAGCATCGACCAATGCTCATCGATGGAATGATACGTCAGAATCAGAGAGCGAAGCGCGGGTTCCAGTAAGGGCACTCGTCAACTCTCGCTCAATGCCCGCCGCAGCAGATCCAGAGCCGTTTGGGCGGCCATGGCCCGGACGCGTTCCCGCGTACCCAGGAAGCGGAAAGATTGCGCTCGTGCCCGCTGCGGCCCGGCCAGCCCGATGACCACCGTTCCCACAGGCTTGTTCTCGCTGCCGCCGCCCGGTCCCGCCACGCCGGTAATGGAGACCGCCCAAGTCGCTCCGGTGCGGTCCCTGGCGCCGGCCGCCATGGCCTCCGCAACCGGCTCGCTCACCGCGCCGTGCCGGGCGAGCAACTCCCCGTCCACTCCCAGCAGGCCAACCTTCATCCGGTTGTTGTACACCAGGAACCCGCCCAGGAAGTAATCCGAGCTGCCGGGCACGCTGGTGATGCGCTCGGCCAGCAAACCGCCGGTGCAGCTTTCGGCGACCGAGAGCGTCGCGCCGGCCTCCCGTAGAAGGCTGCCGGTGACCGCTTCCAGCGGTTCGCCGGAGCGGGAGTAGATCCGGTCGCCAAGCAAAGCCTCGATCTGGGACCCAACCTCCGCCAGCAGGCGCTCCGCCTCCGCCTCCGCCGCGCACCGCGCGCGCAGGTGGATCTGAATGTCGCCCGGGGCGGCCAGAATTGTAGTGACCGGGTTCGTGTATTGCCGGTAGACCGGCGAGATGAGCTGGTCCAGATCCGACTCCGGCATCCCCGCCACCCGATACAAGCGCGTGCGGATCACCAGAGGCGGTACCAGCCGCCGCAGCCGGGGCAGGCACTCCGCTTCGAACATCGGCTTCAGCTCCGGCGGCGGGCCCGGCAGCAAGGCCACCGCCGTGCCCTCGTGTTCTATCCACTGCCCGGGCGCGGTGCCGTTCGCATTGGGCAATACCTCCGCACCCGCAAGCACGTAAGCCTGGCGGCGGTTGATCTCCGCCATCTTTCGGCCCATCCGGGCGAAACGGGCTTCGATCGCCTCACAAATCTCGTGGCGGAATTCGAGCGGACGCCCCAGGGCGCGCGAAGCCGCTTCCCGGGTGACGTCGTCTTCGGTGGGGCCCAGCCCCCCGGTCACCAGCACGATCGGCGTGCGGCCGGCGGCCTGCTGGAGCACGGCGGCCAGTCTCTCCAAATCATCGCCCACTACCGTCTTGGTCACGACCTCCACCCCGAGGTCATTGAGCTGCCCGGTGAGGTACAGCGAATTGGTGTCCAGCCGCGCCGGAGTCAGCAGTTCGGAGCCAACCGCGATGATCTCGGCGTTCATCGGCTATGGCAGCGGCTTGCCGGCGATGCCCAGATCCAGCCGGTAGAGCGCTCCGGAGGTGGCCACGATCAGCGCGCCGCCCGGCGCGAAGGCCAGCCCGGCGATGCCCGGGCCCGAGAGGAAGAATTCGGGCGGCTTGCCCGGTTCGAAACGCACAATCCCCTTGCGGCCGCCGAGCGAAGCGGAGACGTAAAGACGGCCCTCCACGTCAAACGCCAGCCCTTGCGGGCGGCCCAGCCCCTGATAGAAAACTTCCGTCTCCCCGGCCGGGGAGATCCGGTAAACCGCGTCGTTGCTGGATGTGGTGGGGCCGGTCACATAAAGGTATTCGTCGGGGCCGAAAGCCAGATGATAGGCCGAGATCGAAGGCTCCAGTGTCGCGAAAACATAGATCTGCCGGTCCCGGCTGATCTTGAAGATCGTTCCGCTCCTGTCCCCGACAAACAGATTGCCGTCCGGATCGAAGGCAATTCCGGTGGCGATCCCCATTCCTTCGACGTACACCGACAGATTGCCTTCCGAATCCGCGCGGTAGACGATCCCGTCGTGGCGGCTGGAAATGTACAAGACGCCGTCCTGATCGAAGGCCAGCCCGGTGGCGTTCATCAGGTCGGTAATGAACGGCCGCACATTGTAGTTGGTGTCGATTTTGAAAACCGCCACCGGCGTCTTCTGGCCTCTCGAGCCGCTGAAGGTGGTGTAAATATTGCCGCGGGAGTCGATCGCCGGGTTCGCCACCGCATGGATGTTGTCCGCAATCTGTACGCCGATCTCACAGCGCGAACTGGCCGCCGCTCTCCCCCCGTTTCCGATGGTCAGCCGGCTGGCCACCGCCCCTTCGGGAACCCGGATGATAACAAAGCTGTCGGAACCGATGACCACCGGCGCCGGAACATTGCCCAGAAGTACGGTGGGCCGGCCGGAACCGGCCAAACTGCGCCCACGGATATGAATCTCGCCCCCGGCAATGGCGGCCGTAGGAGAGACTTCATCGATGTGAGGCCGCTCCGGTGAATCTTTGCGAATCGCCATGTTCAATAAAGATTGAAGCATCCCCCCGCCCATAACACAAGCCCTGCGAACAGCCCGGCCACGAGATCGTCGGCCACAATCCCAATCCCGTGCGGCAGGCGCTCGACGTGCCGGGTGGGGAACGGTTTCCAGATGTCGAACAACCGGAACAGAAGAAACGCTCCCACGACGCTCTTCCAATTGTAAACAGTGGCGCAGGCCAGCGTGGTCCACTGTCCGAGGGCCTCGTCGATGACCACCTCGGACGGATCCTCTTCGCCCGCCCGGACCGCGCACCGCGCCGAAGCCCAAACGCCCGGCAGCAGAAAGACGCCTGCCAAAACCGCGAAGTAGACCGGACTCCAATGGGACGGGCTCCGCACCAGCGCCGCAAACGCGACCGCCGCCAGCGACCCCGCCGTGCCCGGGGCCACGGGCGCCAACCCGCTTCCTAGAAACGTCCCCAACAGAGCGTAGGGCCGCAGCAGCACGTTAGGTTTCATCACCGTCCTCAGTCTTGCCGGTCTCCGGTTGGCTCTCAGGCGTCAGGGGCGTGGAAATCACATACTTCTCAACCGCCCAATTCCCCAGATCGATGATCCGGCAGCGTTCGCTGCAAAAAGGCATGTAGGGTTCGCCGAATTCGACCGGTTTCTTGCAAATAGGGCACTTCATGCGCTACGCAGCACCGGCGGCAACCGGACCTCTTCGCTGCCCTCGAGCAGCGTCGCGACTAGATCATAATCGTACGCCGCTGTGAGGCGCGCCATGCGAATCTCGCCCGCAGCCGGCGGCGCGCCCGAGAAGTCGTTGATGAGGCACACTCCGTCAATCTCCGGCGCCTGCCCCGGCACCCGCGCCTGCCAGAGCAGCTCCGATTCTGGGCTGGGCCCTTCCACCAAGACCTCGGTAGTCGCGCCCACCCTCGCACGGTTCCGCGCGCGGCTAATCCGCCGCTGAATCGCCAGCAGGCGGCGCTTGCGCTGGTAGATCGTGCGGGCCGGGACCTTGCCATCCAGGTGATAGCTCCGGCTGGTCTCCTCGTCGGAATAAGCAAAGACTCCCAGGTGGTCGAAACCCGCCGCCTGCACAAACTGGCACAGTTGTTCGAAGTCGCGCTCGCTTTCCCCGGGAAAACCAACAATCATGCTGGTGCGCAAAACGACGCCCGGCACATGCCGCCGGATCCTCTCGATCAGCTTCAGAAACAGGTCCCCCGAGGAGCCGCGCTTCATGCGCTTCAGAACCGCCGCGCTGGCGTGCTGGAGCGGCATGTCGATGTACTTGACCAAAGCCTCATGCGCAGCCAGCGTGTCCAGCAGCCTCGTGGTGATCCGGTTGGGGTAGGCATACAAGAATCGGATCCATTTCCGATGAGGAGTCTCGATGGCCGCCAGGTGTTCGAGAAGCCCCGCCAGCCCGTCTCTGACTCCAAGGTCCTCCCCGTAGGAGGTCGTGTCTTGACCAACCAGGTTGATCTCCCGGACGCCCTGCGCGAATAAACTGGCGGCTTCGGCCAAAACCGAGTCCGGATTCCGGCTCCGGAACGCGCCGCGGAACTGCGGGATCACGCAGAACGTGCAAGGGTGATCGCAGCCCTCGGCGATCTTGATGTAGGCGTAGTGCCTGGGAGAGGCTAGCACGCGCGGCATGCCGTGGTGGTACAGGAAGGGCTCGCGGGCCGGAGGCACCGGCGCCCCTTCGCAGGCCGCAGCAATGTGCTCCACCTGATTCGTCCCGACCACCGCGTCCACCTCCGGGATCTGCGCTTGGATCTCATCCCGGAAGCGTTCCACCAGGCAGCCCGCGACAATCAGGCGGCGCGCCGTGCCTTGTTGCTTGTAACGGGCCATCTCCAGAATCGTATCCACCGATTCCTGCTGCGCGGGACCGATGAAGCTGCACGTGTTGACCACGATCACTTCCGCCTGGCGCGGGTCCGGCGTCAATTCGTGGCCGCGGGCGCGCAGCAAACCCATCATGACCTCGGTATCCACGAGGTTCTTGGGGCAACCCAGACTGACAAAGCCGATTTTCAAGGCGAGGTTCCAGCCGTGAAGAGCCTTCCGGATTCAGCTTATCATGCGCGCCGGCGGCTTCCGCAGGCGCGCCTAACCCTTTGAACCGGAAGGCTCCTGAGTGCTTTCAGCGGCTTAGGTCCGGCAGGATTAGGCCGCGGCCGAATTGGCCGGGATGCGCTTCAGCAGGTCGGAGAGCTCGTTCCGGTTCTCAGCGCCGATCGTGAAGCAGTCCACGCAGTCCAGCGATAGGACGAACCGCAGCATTTCGTCCGGCCGGTCCCGAAGCTGCCCTTCGCCGAAGACCTTCATGCCGATGACGCCCTTGCCGGCGGCCTTCATCTCGCGCAGAACGCTGATGACCGTGGCGACGTCAGCATCCATCAGCAAACCCTCGGGGTTGATCCGCGCCAGGTCCACCTTCACCCAGTCGGTCTTGGCGGCCGTGCGCAGCGCGCCGATCGAGTGGCAGCTAATGCCATGGGTCTTGACGATGCCCTTCTCTCTGGCCTCCGAAAGCACTTCCATGGCGCCGGCCCGGATCTCGGGCCAGTTCGGGTTGGTTTCGGCGTGGAGCAGAACGATATCAATGTAGTCGGTGCCAAGCTCCTGCCGGAAGCGGTCCAAATCCGCCTTCATCTGCTCGGCGGTGCGCGAGCGGGTCTTGGTCATAATGACCACCTTCTCGCGCGGAACCCGCTTCAAGGCCTCCTTGACGTGCGGGTGGCTGCCGTAAGCATCCGCCGTGTCAAAGAAGTTGAGGCCGTTGTCGACGCCGTACTCCAGCAGATTCGCCAGCCCCTCGATGCCCAGTTGCCGCGTCTGGTTGGTCGAACCGCCCCGGCCCCGCGTCCCAGTCCCCATGGCCAGCCGCGATAGGCGGATTTTGTCCGGGCCCAGCTCGATCATGTCCGTGGCGCGCTTCACGCCGGTGGGGGCAGCCGTAGTGAATCCGGCTGCTGCAAGCGCCCCTCCGGCGAACAAACCAGTCTTTATAAAATCCCTTCTCTTCATCGGGAATCCAGCCCTCCTCGGGTACAAGCTTAACACGGCCGCAGGTGACGTCAATATCCGCTTCTTATCCAGAGTTTCAGACCAATAAGTAATCTTTATAAGAGCCGCAGTTAACCGCTGGCGCTTGCCGTCAGATCAGGATAGACATTCTCGGCGGCGGCCAAGTGCGGTTGTGGTCCGGGCGCCTCTTGTGGGGCAGACATTCCTCTCTGCAGCCGCTGCCCTCCGTGGAGCGCGCAGTCCTGCGTACCACACCGGCCCCTCCGTGGAGCAAGTCGCCAGGCTTGCCACACCGGCAGTCCTGCCGGTGGTTGGCTTCTAGCCCTTTCCCCTCCGCCACTGTGGGGCGTGCCTCTCTTGCCGGGCAGCTCTCCTCGTGGGCTGGGCCTCTCATGTGGGGCAGACATTCTTGTCTGCGGCCGGCATTCCTGCCGGCCTTGGCCCCCTTCACCCACTGCCCTCTATGCAACCGAACCTTGCCGAGTGCACGGCCCAACGTGTCCGCCCCCTCTCTTCCTATTTCCGTGTCCTCTGTACTACTAACCCGTAGATTCTTTTCTTCCCGCGAAGATTTTCATGCCGCCACGGCAGCGAGTTGCCGGCGAGACCACAACCGCCATCGCTGTTTGGTTGCGGCCCTGCCGCGCTGTGGTTTTCCTTCTCCGTGCCCTCCGCCTTCCTCTGTGTCCTCCCCACCCCCAGTCACAACGTTCCCCAAATCTTTTCCCCTTTCCTTTTCAATCACTTGCCAATGCGCTTCTCCTTCTCCTCTTGCTCCCCTCTTGTATGTTGAAAGTGAAAGGTGCGGCTTGACGCCCTCGTGGGGGCCCGCACTGCGGACGGCGCAAGTCCCGGGCAACAGCGCCGACGCCCACAGCCACAGCCCTCACCGGATGGGGGTGAGCTCCGGTCCCTGAAGCCGGCCGCCGGGGGTGAGCAGGCGGGGGAGGCCTCCCAACTTATACAAAACAAAGAGGCAACCGAAACCAGCAACGAGCTTAACAAGGAGCCGAACAGCAGCAAACCCAGCTCAAATAACCGAACCAACCGCAATTCAGCCCACAAACCTACGCCCGCTTCACACTCGCACTATGCCCACCAGTGGCGTGTGTCTCCCGACGTGCGCCCGCACCACAGCCGCGCCCGGCACGCAGAGGTTGCTGTGGAAACGCGTCCTTGCCGCTTCTTCGGCGAGCGCTGGGTTAAACGCCGGAATGCGGGGTCTCACTTCTGCTCGGCCAGCGACCGCTCGGCGAGCTCGCCGAACAACGGCAGCTTGTAGCGGACTCCTTCGTTGACCTTGATGAGCATGAAGATCCAGCAGGCGAACAGCGCCAGTTTCAACAGGCCGCTGATCGCCATGCCGGGTGCAAACCACAGGAACCTGGGGCCGCCGCCGATGTGCGGCAGCACGGTCAGCGGAGCGATGACCCAATCCACCACCAGCCAGGCTACGAAGAGATAGATGCCTTGGAAGGCGTGGAAGCGGACGTCGAGGTCGGTGCGGAAGCGCCTCGAAGCCAGCACAATGATGGCCGGGATCCAGCCCACCACCGGGATGTAGCACAGTAGGGAGGCGGTGCGCCGGCTGATGCCGCCGTTGGGCGCAGCCGTCGCTCTCACCGGCTGGCGTGCGCCGCAGACGGCGCAGTACAGGTCCGTGTCGGCTGTCCGGTTCCCGCACTGGCAACAGAACGGCATCTTGCTCCCGCTTTTTCCTACGTTAAGCGCATTGGGCTTGTTCCCTCAACTCCTGCCCCGCGGGCCAAAGTGCTAGAATACCGCCGAGGAAAACCCCCAAGCGAGGCTGCCTCATGATTAAAGATACACAGAAAACGCGTATTCATAGAAGCCCGGCATCGCGGAGCCGCTGGATGGGAGCTTTGACCGCGGCGCTCATGCTCGCGGCCGCCGCCTGGGTCGGTTGGGCGCAGCTCGGCGAGGAAGGCACCCCCATGCTGCCCGGATTGCCCTATCGCGTCCACGACGCCAACCGTCCCCACCCACGGGTTATCGTCCCAGGCACGGAAAGCACCCAGGAACGTCCCGGCCGGCCGCCCTCCGACGCCATCGTGCTGTTCGACGGCAAGGACCTCTCTAAATGGGTCAACCGCCGCCGCGGGCAGGTCAGCGAAGCCAAGTGGAAAGTGGAAAACGGCTACATGGAGGTCGTCGCCGGCACCGGCGACCTGCTCACCAAAGAGAAATTCGGCTCCGGCCAGTACCACATCGAATGGGCCTCGCCGACCGTCATCACCGGCAGCAGCCAGGGACGCGGCAACAGCGGGGTTCTGATCATGGAGCGCTATGAGATTCAGGTGCTCGATTGCTACAAGAACCCCACCTACGCCGACGGCCACGCGGGCGCGATCTACGGCCAGTGGCCGCCTTTGGTCAACGCTTGCCGGGAGCCGGGCCAGTGGCAAACTTATGACATTATTTTCGAGGCCCCAGTCTTCGACGGCGACAAAGTCGTGAAGCCCGTGTACTTTACGGTGCTGCACAACGGCGTCGTCATCCACAACCATCAGGCATCGATGGGACCGATGGTGTTCCGGCAGGTGGCCAGCTACAAGCCCCACGAGCCGCTGGCCTCGCTGATGTTGCAAGATCACAACAATCCGGTGCGATATCGCAACATTTGGTATCGGTCTCTAGGGGAATACGATAAACCATAGAGAGTTTAAGTATTTTCCCTTCACGCCAACCAGTTCTGCGCTAGGCTTAATCGCTCCTTCACGCGCACGCCGTTGGGACACTGGACGGCGCAGGCCCCGCAATCCTGGCAGCGAACGCGGCGCGCCGCCTCCGGAAGCGCCAAAAAGCTCTCGCGCGCCATGGGGAGTTGGCTGTAACCGTCGGCGTAGCTCAGGATGCGCAGCATGTCGCCCACCGGCAGACCTTGAGGGCACTGACCGGTGCAGGCGCCGCACATCCGGCAGTACAAAGGCCGGATGTAGTCGAGCTGGGCGGCAAGCAATTTCCGGTCCTCCTCGGTGAAAGGCTGGGTGACCGCGGCGATATCCTCTTCGACCTGCTCGTCGTTGGCCATGCCGATCATAGCGCTGTCCACGTTTGGGTTTCGCAGGACCCACTTCATGGCGGCGATCATGGCGCCGGGCTTCTTGAGCTGCTCGGTGAGGCCCTTGGGATTGTCGGTGTAGAGCCGGTCTCCGCGCTGGATGCGGGCGAAGCCTCCGGCCATCACCTTCATGGCGACAATCCCGATGCCGGCCTTTCGGGCCGCCTCCAGGGTCTTCTCCATCTCCATCTCGGGAGGCATGCTGAAGTTGTAGGCGGTCAGGATGACGTCGGTTTGGCCCATCTTGATGAGATAGGGGATCATTTGGCTCATCGTGAAGTGCATGCTCACGCCGGCGAAGCGGATCTTGCCCTGCTGTTTCGCGATCCTCTGCGCTTCGAACAGCTCGTCGGGGAGCTCGGCCGGGGTGTTGCAGCCGTGCAGGTGCCAGATGTCCAGGTAGTCGGTTCCCAGCTCCTTGAGGCTGGTTTCCAAATCGCGCAGTGCGGCATCTTTGGTTTTAGCCGTGGTTTTGCTTTCCAGCACAAGCTGCTGGCGCTTGCCCCGGATGACGCTGCCGATCATGCGCTCATGGTTGCCGTTGAGGTACACGCGCGCCGAATCGATGAAGTTGATGCCCATGTCTATGGCGCGGGCGGCCACACTGGGGTCGGTGGCAGCCGTTCCCCCGAAGCCGAGCCGGGTGACGCGCAGGCCGGTCTTGCCGAGCGTGGCGTTGGGAAGACCCTCTTGCTGAGCGCCGCCAACCTGCCTTGCCGCAGCCAGCACCGCGGGCACGGCGCAGCCCGCCGCCAAAAAGTCTCGACGCGAAGATTTGTATGCCATAAACCGGATTAATGCCTCCTGAAATAACCAGCCTGTGCTCAGTATAGACTGCGGCGGCAGGACGCCGTTGTAAACTTCACGCCGCGGCTCAGCGGCCCATGCCGAGGTAGCGGAATCCGGCCCGCTCCAAGGCGTCCCGGTCCAGGTAATTTCGGCAGTCGAGCACCAGCGGCACGGCCAGGCGCTGCTTGAGCGCGCCCCAATCGGCATCGCGGTACTGCGGCCATTCGGTGACGAGCACCAGCGCGTCAGCGCCGTCGGCCAGGCTCATCAAATCGTCGCAAAAGCTGATGTGGCTGCCGGCGCACTCGCGCCGGGCGCGCGGCAGAGCCACCGGGTCATGGGCGCGGACGCGGGCGCCGCGCTCGGCCAGCCGCTGGGCGATCTCCAGCGCGGGCGCATCCCGCAGATCGTCGGTATTGGGCTTGAAGGCCAAGCCCAAAAGACCGATCGTCCTGCCTTTGAGGATCTTCAGTTCGGACTGAAGCTTCTCGACGGCGCGCTCGCGCTGGCGGCGGTTCACCTCGCGCGCCGCCTCCACCGTGGGCAAGCTCAGGCCGTATTCGCGCGCGGTGGCGATCAGCGCCGCCGTGTCTTTGGCGAAGCAGGATCCGCCCCAGCCCACTCCCGCCTGAAGGAAGCGCACGCCGATGCGGGCGTCCAGCCCGATGCCCTTGGCGATCTGGACGATATCTCCGCCGACTTTTTCGGAAAGCTGGGCGATGTCGTTGATGAAGCTGATTTTGAGCGCCAAAAATGCATTGGCGGCGTACTTGATCAGCTCTGAGCTGGCCAGATTGGTGGTCAGCCACGGCACCACTTCCAAACCTTCGGGGCGCGGCAAGAAGGCCGGAGCGGCGAAGGTCTGCTCGAGGACCGGACGGTAAAGCCGGCGCAGGATTTCCAGGGCCTGTGCGTCATCGGATCCGGCCACGATGCGGTCGGGATAAAGCGAATCGTGCAGCGCGGTACCTTCCCGCAAGAATTCAGGATTGCTCGCGACGGCGAACCGGGCCTGGCCCTGATTGCGGCCGCTGGCGGAGGCCGCGTCCCGGATCAGCATGCCCACCCAGTTGCCGCTGCCGATGGGAACGGTCGATTTATTGACCACCACGGTATAACCCAGGCCCAGGTGGCGCCCGATCTGGGTCGCCGCACCCTCCAGGTAAGTGAGATTGGGGTTGCCGTCCGCTAGCGGGGGAGTTCCGACGGCGATGAAGACGACCTCGGCATCCCGAACGCACTCGTAGCTCGTGGTGAAAGTCAGCCGTTCGCGGGCCAGGGCCGTCAGTTCCTCCAGCCAGGGCTCGTAGATGGGAAACTCCCCGCGCCGCAGCAGCTCGATTTTGGAATCGTCCACATCCAGGCAAGTTACTTCATGACCGATATAAGCCAGGGAGACCGCTGTCGATATCCCCACATATCCGGCGCCAACAATCACAACTCGCATAAGCCCCTATGTTAAACGATTCAAGCTCTGGGACCCCCGCGGCAAACGCGCGAGCCGCTATGATGGTGGGCGGGAAGGCCCGTTCAATCAGCCGGAGGCCGCACAGATGCGCCGGACGACTCTCACGTTGATTCTGTTGGCTGCATGCACGCTCCCATCGGACGCGGCTGTGGCGTTGTTGGCGGGAGAACCCTACGGCCGGTTCGGCTTTTTCAACCCCACGGGCCACGCCGCCATTTATCTTTCCAATGTCTGCGCCGAGACTCCGGTCCGGCTGCGGCTTTGCCGCCCGGGAGAATTAGGGGTGGTGATCAGCCGCTACAACCGCATCGCGGGGCTGGACTGGATCGCCATACCTCTGATTCCCTACCTCTACGCTGTGGAGCGCGCCGAGGACGTCCCACCTTATGCCGGGCCAGCGGAAGTCGCCCTGCTGCGGGACCGTTACCGGAGACAGCACCTGAGTGAACTCATTCCGGATGGGCCTGGGGGTGAGATGCCCAAGGGAGACTGGATCCAACTGGTGGGCTCCGCCTACGACCGCACGGTGTACGGCTTCGCGCTCGAGACCCGGCTTCAGGACGACGAGCGGCTGGTGGAGCACCTCAACGCAAGGCCCAATCAGCGCCGCTTCCAGCTTTTGTGGCGCAACTGCGCCGACTTTGCCCGGGACATCGTGAACTTTTACTACCCGGGCACGGTGCGCCGCAGCGTATTGGGGGACTTTGGCATTACCACGCCGAAGCACGCCGCCAAACGAGTGGTCCGGTTCGCTGTGCGGGAGCCGGAACTCGATCTGGGAGCGTTTGTGGCGCCGCAGATTCCCGGAGGGCGGGCCAGCAGCCGGGTGAGGGGCGTGAATGAGTCCTTGATCCGATCGAAAAAATACGCGGCTCCGCTGATCCTGTTCCAGCCCTGGGTTGCCGCTTCGGCTGCGTTCGCGTATCTGGTTGCGGGGCGCTTCAATCCGGACAAGCACGAGCCGGCGGTTTGTAACCCCGGCTTGCTGGAGCTTTGCACGGTCTCCCGGCGGCGGCCCGAGTCCGCCGGATCAGAGGCGGACCAAGCGCAGGTTCTGGAAGCCGAGGCTCTCGCGCCCGCCAGTGGCGGACCGCCCCAAACGGGCCCGGCTGCGGTCACCGGTGGGGAATCGTCTCTGGATGGCCCTGAGGCCGCGGGCCGTGCTCCCGAAACAGCTCCTTAGGTCCCGGCCGATCCGTACACTTTCCGGCACCGGAACTCACAGCGCCTTCAGAAACATGTTCCGCAAACAGCCACAGGCGCCTTGAGGATTCCAGCGAACACACAAGACGCTAAGGCAGCGATGAGAAGGACCGTTGCGCCAATCTGTGCTTGAGTAGACACGGGAGGCGCACTGACCTTATGCCGACTTGCGGGGACTAGTCTGCCAGAGACGGCTTCGTACGAGCGGGCGACGACCCGGACGGAACGCCAGGGCACATCCGCCCGTAGGGCGTTTCCCGGCAAGTTGAGGTGGAGCGGGTTTCGCAACCCTGCGCGATATCATTGCGCCGGCATGCTTCCACAATCCGCGTATAATACTCTTAGCTCTCAAAATCGACTCGCCAGCTAGAGCTCTGCAATGAAGGTCTTGCTCGCCGACGATCATCCTCTTTTCCTCGCCGGCCTCGAAGATCTGCTCGAGGCAAACGGGTATGAGGTTCAAGGAGTCGCCCACGACGGTCTTGAGGCGGTGGAAAAGGCGCGAGCCTTGCATCCGGACGTACTCCTGATGGATATTCGCATGCCGCGGCTCGATGGGCTGGCGGCTCTGCGGGTGATCAAGGCGGAACTGCCCGAAATCCAAGTCATCATGCTGACCATTTCGGAAGCGGACGATGACCTGTTCGAAGCCATCAAGAGCGGCGCCTCGGGTTATCTACTTAAGAGCCAAAGCGCCGAGGAATTGCTAGCCCTGATGCGCGGGGTGGAGCGCGGGGAAGCGGCGTTTTCGCCGGGATTGGCCGCCCGGATCTTGCAGGAATTCGGACGCCAGGCAAGCGCGCTGGAAGAGAAGCACCGGACAGCCGCCCTTTCCGAGCGCGAGCGGGAGGTGCTGACGCTCGTCGCACAGGGCCTGAAGTACAAAGAGGTGGCCGCGAAGCTGTTCCTCAGCGAGCGCACCATCAAGTACCACATGGGCCAGATACTCGAACGCCTGCACCTGAAAAACCGCGCCCAGGTGGTCGAGTACGCGCGCCGCACTGGGTTGGCCGGGTAGGCGCCGCCACCGCTCAAAAAGTACAAGCCGCACCCTGTACTTTTCGCCAAAAAGTACAACTGTACTTTTCCTGAACCCAAACTGTACCTTTTTAAGACCATTTCCTCCTTATACTCGATAGCGTCATGCTCACGGTGGCGCTCTACGGAAACTCGCTGGTGCTTGCCAGCATCGGGGCGCGCATCGAGCGGCGCACAGGGTTGCATCCAGCGTTTATCGACGCGACGCTGCCTGACGCCGTTGAACGGCTGAAGGTGCTCCAGCCCGACGTCGTCTTGGTGGATCTGGGGACCACCCAGCCCGATCCCGTCATGGCGCTTTGGAAGGCCCGGCCGGAACTGGTTTTGATCGGCGTGGACCTCGACGCGGACCGGATGCTGATCCTCTCCGGCCAGCCCGCGCGCGCCCTGACGGCCGAAGGGCTCATCGAGAAATTGC
>Ga0101944_10003144_pt1 | contig 24018 bp, 24 predicted proteins | sample DewCreD2012metaG_FD_75245 | JGI IMG/M metagenome (GOLD analysis project Ga0101944, IMG submission 75245) | Hot spring sediment bacterial and archeal communities from British Columbia, Canada, to study Microbial Dark Matter (Phase II) - Dewar... ... | reverse complement strand
GCTCAATCCCCATAAAACCCGCCTCATGGTGCCACGGCCAAGGTCTCTTTACGCAACCCTCTGTTTTCTAGACACTTTTTTCCGACAACTGTAGAAGATGGGTCAGACACTTGCGGTCGTTCTCACAGTGGTCATTGTGCAAGTGGGTATGGATGATCACATCCACGTCCTCGGGCCGAAGGCCGCATGTTGCCAGCGCATCCTCGAACTCCAGAATCTGCACGCCATTCTCTTCGGCCACATGAGGAGGCACGACAAACTGCTCGAGACCGGTATCCACCAAGATCCGTTCCTTTCCCCCTTCCAGATAGAAAACGTAGATCGGAATCCAAATCCTCCGGCCGTACCCTTTCAGGTAGGTCATCACGCCCTGATCTGTCTCGTTGGCACCAACGATCAACGGATGAATCACGTATTCGGTCATGGACGCCTCCAGTTCGCTCGGTTTCCGGTGCCTTCCAGATCGATGATGCAAACGCATCGCCCGGTCAGGGTTGCCTCAAGCCTTTTCCAGCCCCAACGCTAGCCCGGCCGTCCCTCATGGGTGCAGCACGATTTCCGGTTGCCGGTCGTTTTCTGCCGAAAGCATTTGGCATGCCAAGGGAATCTCCGCGCTCCTCGTTTCCATGGCAATGTTACAGAGCATGCGTCCGAGTTGCCCGGCAAACGGTCCATCCGAGCCTACTCCTCTTTCGAGGGCCTAAATGGAAAACAAGTGCCGGTTCAGAGTGGGCCGCAGACAAGATCCCACCTTCCGAACGAGGAGACGGACCCGATGAATCGCGGCAAACCGACAGGAGACAAGGACGCGGAATTTCACCGAGCGCGCGGACAGAGTAGCACTCTTGCGTCTGTGCGGTCTTCCGACAGTCGCATTTTGGCTCCTTCCTTTCCCCCTGAGATCTCCCGCACGTGATCCTAACTCCTTACACCTTGTACGCTTTTCTTCCTCTGTCCTCGCCTCTCCGCCTCGGCATGTTCTGTGCTGAGGGAAGGAGAAGGAGGATTTTCATCCGAAATCTTCGGCAGGGCAGGGAGAAAAAACATGGCGCAAAAAGGGCTTCGGTATGTCTTTGGTCCAGTGCCTTCCCGCAGGCTTGGGCGCTCCCTGGGAGTCGATCTCGTACCCTTTAAAGTTTGTTCTTACGACTGCATATACTGTCAGCTCGGCAGAACCACAAGACGGACGATCGAGAGAGCCGAGTACTTCCCTCTGGAATCCATCCTTGCCGAAGTCGAGCGCGCCGTGGAATCGGGCCCTGGCCAGGACGTGATCACGCTGTCCGGGTCCGGAGAGCCCAGTCTGTACTCTCGCATTGGGGAGCTGATTCCAGCCCTCAAGAGCCGTACAGGCCTGCCTGTGGCCGTGCTCACGAACGGTTCGCTGCTGTGGGATCCCAAAGTCCGGGAGGACTTGGTAGACGCCGATCTCGTCCTTCCCTCCCTGGACGCCGGAGACGAGCGTTTGTTTCGTTACGTCAACCGCCCTCATCCTGCCATCGCTTTCGAACGCATGATTCGAGGTCTCCAGGAGTTCCGGAAAGTGTACACGGGCCAGATCTGGCTGGAAGTCTTTCTTTTGGCCGGTGTCACGGCAATGGAGGCAGAAGTCCGAAGCATCGCGGAGATCGCGCGCACCCTTGCGCCCGACCGAATCCAGTTGAACACCGTCACGCGTCCGCCTGCCGAAGGGTTCGCACATCCGGTGCCTCCCGAGCGAATGCAAAGCCTGGCCTCCGCCTTCGGAGGGACGGCAGAGGTCCTGGGGACTACCCGAAGCAGGAGCAAGTCGGATCCTTCGACCCGCTCGGGCACGGAGGAACGAATTCTGGAATTGATCCAAAGGCGTCCCTGCGCCCTGGAGGACATTGCAAGCGGGCTGGGCATCCATCCTCTGGAAGCACTCAAGCTTACGGAGCGCCTCGTGAAATCGGGGCAGGCCTCGGCGACTTGCCACGGCACCGAGATTTTTTATGTGAGCAAACATCCGGGATGAGAACAGGGCGCAAACAACCAAGAGGGAGGAGACCATGCGAGTTTCAGCCATTCTGAAGGGCCACGATCTGTTCGCCAACTTGAGCGTGGAAGACATCAACAGAATCAGCGAGTTTTCCGAGCGCAAGAGCTATCGCAAGGGTCAGATGATCTTCAAGTATGGAGAGATAGGCCGCCATCTGTTCATTTTGCTCGACGGCAAAGTTCACCTTCGCTTGCCGGCAGAGCCCAATACGTTCCGGATCGTGGTGGCCGACGTGACAAGCGGGGATCTCTTCGGCTTGTCTCCCCTCCTGGGATCGGAGCGATACACCTTGGAGGCGGTTGCCGTCAGTCCTGCCCAGGCACTGGTCATCGATGCGACCAAACTCCGAAGCCTTCTGGAGACCAACAGCTTGGCCGGGTTCTCCATCATGAATGAGGTCGCGCAGGCTTATTTCACCCGGTACATCGAACTCCTGAAAAGCCTTCAGAAAATCGTAACGCAGATTCCCCTGATGGAATCCGGAGCAAGATAGCCCAGGAAACCGCGCCATTGCCCGGGAACAAGCAAGGTCCGCCTCTTTTCGCAAGGCTTCGAGAGCCGCACGAAAGGTTGCCCACCGAGCTTGTTCGTTCCTGAGCCAAAAAGAGCAGGTTACGCCGCCCGGCACGAACACCGGACGCCGAAGACAGCGGGACGTCTAGTGATCGCACACGTTGGGTCCGGTCTCAAGCGTGCCGGCCAGGTACGCAGTTACAACCTCCTGCGGCGTCAGCGGCGGAGCGCCAACCACGACCTCGATCCCGAATTGAGCGAAGAATTGCTGGGCCCTTGCGCCCATGCCCCCTGCGATGATATGGGTGGCGCCCTGACTATGAAGCCATCTGGGGATGACGCCCGGCTCATGGGGGGGCGGCTTCACCATGACCGTGCGAACGATTCTACCGTTCTCCACATCCACGAGAGCGAACTGCTCGCTGTGGCCAAAATGCATGGCCAGCCTGCCGTCTGCCGTCGGAATCGCGATTCTCACGAAAGCCTCCCTTAGCTTTAGAAAGAATAGAGGAAAAACTCCATCCAACACCCGGGGTTCTCTCACGACCGGAAGCCGTCCAAGAGCCGGGCCACCATTTTCTCGAACGCCTTCGCCGTCTCCGAGCTGCGCGACCTGCCGACAAAAGGAGTCCCTCCGTCGCAGGCTTCGCCCACCGCAGGATCGATCGGGATTCTTCCCAGAAAAGGAACCCCGCATTCCCGGGCCAAGCGCTCACCCCCGCCTGTCTTGAAAATTTCCGTCGACCGGCCGCAGTGGGGGCACACGAATCCGCTCATGTTCTCCACGATCCCAAGGACGGGAAGCCTGAGCTGCCTGCAGAACGTGATCGACTTGCGCACCGCCGACAGGGCCACCTCTTGGGGCGTAGCCACGATGACCGCGCCGTCCGCGTCGTCGATGAGCTGGCAGACCGAAAGGGGCTCGTCCCCGGTCCCGGGCGGGGCGTCCACGACCAGATAATCGAGCTCCCCCCACTCCACGTCCTTGAGGAACTGCTTGATCAATCCCATCTTGAGCGGCCCGCGCCAAATCACGGCGTCTTCCTCTCTGGAAAGGAGAAACCCCAGCGACATGACCCGCAGGCCGTTCAATTCCACCGGCAGGAGCGCGTCGCCCGTGCTCCGGACCTGCCTGCCGTTTAGACCCATCATTCGGGGTACGCTCGGACCGTGGATGTCGATGTCCAGAAGCCCGACCCGCCTTCCGGACAAGGAGAGAGAAACGGCGAGATTGACCGCCACGGTACTCTTGCCGACCCCACCCTTTCCGGAAAGAACGAGCAGCTTGTGCCGAATGCGGCACAGGCGGCGCTTAAGGGCCTGTCTCTCCTCGAACTCCACCGGGCCCTCATCGGCACGAGCCTTCCGGGCAGAGCAATCCTCCCGGGTGCAGGTGCCGCATTCCGTTTCTTGACCGGTCTGAGCCTTTTTTGCGCTCGAAGGGCCCGCCCGATCCGTGCTTCCTCTTTCATCAGACATTTTTCTCCCTTTCGTCCATGCTGGTGGGGATTCCGACCCACGGTGTTTCCGTTGCCCGCCCACGACTTCCTCCACGGCTTTCGGCTTTCAGCGGGCCTAGTCCTGAAGCGTTTTTCCTGCATTGGCCCTTGTACCAGCGGAGAGGCAGAGGGGGAGGGGGATCCCAACCCCGGGCAACCCCACTCCCCCGGGTGACTCAATCGAACGAACCTTTTCTCCTCCAGCCGCCCTTACCCCGACGCCCGCACCCGCGTCCCGGCCACGAATCGGTGGGCTTGTCGCCTTCCTGGCGGGCGTAGCCACTTCCCTCGAAGACCTCGTGGCGACCAAACCCGCGACAGCGGCACCCCGGCATGGCGAACCGCGGACTGGGCAGTCTGCCCTCAAGCCAAGTGCGGATAACATCCTCAACCTCTCCTGCGGTGAAAGGGATGACCCGGATCCCGAAGGAAGCCAGCAACTGAAACATGGGCCGCGAGATCGCGCCGCAGATCAATGTCTCAATGCCGAGTTCCCGGAGTCTGCCGGCCTTTCGAAAAGGCTCCTGGTCTGGGAGGTTCTCTTCTGATCTCCCCCGAATCACCCGTTCTTCCACGTCCAGAATGAGAATCCTTCTGGACACGTCGAAAACCGGAGAGATCCTGCCTTCCCAGACCGCGACCGCGGCTCTCATGCACACTCCTGCGCTGTTTGGCCTGCTCCTACGCAGCTTTCATGCCAGCCTTCACATCCGGGGGCTCGTCGCCTCTTTTGCATAATTTTCAACGTGTTACGCACAACGAGCGAAAAACGATCCTCGAAGCGGAGTCGCGCGGATGCAACCTTCTTTTCAGCAGGCGGTGCGAAGGAGAGATACCCCAGGCTGCCCCTTCTGGACGGGCCGGATAGGCTCTGCCCGGACGGGGCTACACCCTGCGGGATCGGCCGTCTCCGGGCGGCAGAGAAATCCCCAGAGCCTTCAGTTTTCGAAAGAGGGTGCTCTTGTGCATCCCCAGGTCCCGGGCCGCAGCCAGCCGGTTGTAATGGTTGCGCTCCAGGGCCTCTCGGATCGCCTGGCTCTCCAAAGCCTTCATCGTGCTTTCGAGGTTGCGCAAGTCCTTCAGCACAGGCCTGGGGCCGACAAATTCCTCGGGAAGATGCCTGAGTTCGATCCGGCCGTCCTGGATCAACACGAAGGCGTGCTCGATGATGTTCTCGAGTTCCCGGACATTGCCGGGATAATCGTGGGCCAGGAGAAGCGTCATCACGTCCGGGTGGACGCCCGAGACCGACTTACCCTGACTCCTGTTGAACTTGGCGATGAAATGGTCCACGAGGAGGGGAATATCCTCCTTTCGCTTCCGCAGAGGAGGCAGCTCGATCTTCACCACATTGATCCTGTAATAGAGGTCCTGTCGGAACACTCCTTTCTTCACCAAGTTCGCCAGATCCCGGTTTGCGGCCGCGATCACCCGTACGTCCGCATCCACCGGCTTTGTGCCGCCGAGAGGTTCGAACTTCTTTTCTTGGAGCACCCGCAGGAGCCGGACCTGGAGGGCCGGGCTGATTTCGCTGATCTCGTCGAGAAAGATCGTGCCGCCCTCGGCCAAGGCGAACCTGCCGGGCTTGTCCCGGTTCGCACCGGTAAACGCTCCGGCCTTGTAACCGAAAAGTTCTGATTCGAGAAGCGAATCCGGAAGGGCTCCGCAATTAACGGCCACGAAAGGCTTGAGGCGGCGGGGGCTGGAACCGTGAAGAGCCCGGGCCAGGAGTTCCTTGCCCGTTCCGGTCTCGCCTTGGATCAGCACCGTGCTGTCGCTGGCGGCGATCTGAGGCAAGGTGTCGAAGATCCGCCGCATGGCCGGGCTGCGACTCACCATGTCGCCGATCTGAAAGCGGCCTTCGAGTTCCTTTCGCAGTTCCTCCACCACACTCAGGTCCCGGAAGGTTTCAGCGCCGCCGATCACGTTTCCCTTCCGGTCCCTGAGGAGGGCCGTGGAGACACTGATCGGGATGCGCCGGCCTTGAGCGTCCACGATGAAGGCCGAACGGTTTACGACAGGGCTTCCGGTCTCGAGGGTTCTGCGCAAAGCGCAGTCGACTTCGCACATGCTCGCCTTGAACACTTCGGAGCATCGTCTGCCGAGAGCCTCTTTCCTCGAAATCCCGGTGATCTGCTCAGCCGCCCGGTTGAACGAGGTGATCCTCCACTGGCGATCCACGGTGAAGACGCCGTCCGATATGCTCTCCAAAATAATCTCTGTTTGGTCCCCAAGACCGTCTGGAGCCTTTTCCCGTTCGCACGACTTCTTGCTGCCCATAGGCCCTTCCAACGCCCAGGTTCCACAGGCGAGATGAACCCCTCGCAGAACCGTCTGCGCGTGGGTCTATCCATATCAAGATAAACATGGCAGCTTGCAAAAGAAAGCTTCGGTGCGACCTCAGCGGTCCGGGGCCGACTGGCCGAAAGACCGGGGCAACGCACCTGCGGCTGCCGCGAACGCGGACAGTCGCCGGTTTTCGATTGTCAAGGGACGGGCACCACGAAGCGCGTCCCCTCCAAAACGCTTCGTTCGCAACTTCCCATGCCGACTCGCCCGGTGTTGCGCTTACGCACCCTCGAAGAGGCTCAAAGGTTGCACAAGCGCGACTCAAAGAAAAGCTCGATGTGGGCTCAACGACTCTTTTCTTGCGCTTTTCCGACAGGTTGCAGACAACAGGGACGTCCGTGGCTCCCTGGCACCTTCCTTGCTCTAAGAAAGGCAAGCGGTCATGGCGCGGCAGTCTCAGAGTGCCGAATGCAACACAAGAGAGGAAACAGGAGGAATCTCCGATGAACGGAAAAAGAGGAGGAGGCAGCGGTGGAGGCGGGCAAGGCTCTGGCGGAGGCGGACGGGGAGGAGGAAGAGGCGGGGCGGGCCGCGGGCGAATGGGTGGCGGTCTTGGAGCCGGCCCCGGCGGCACGTGCGTCTGCCCTCAGTGCGGGCACCGACAGCCTCATGAACGGGGGATCCCCTGTTATCAGAAGCAATGCCCTCAGTGCGGCACCGCCATGATCCGCGAGTGACAACGAGAAAAAGGAGAAAAGAAAGGAGGATACGACCATGCCATGGGGAGACAGAACTGGACCTTGGGGAATGGGCCCTATGACAGGCCGGGCCGCTGGCTTTTGCGCAGGATTCGGAATGCCGGGATATATGAACCCGATTCCGGGCCGAGGGTTCGGTATGGGCTTCGGTAGAGGCCGGGGTGGCGGATTTCGAGGCCGCGGGTTCGGTGGTGGCGGCCGCGGATGGCGGCATGGGTACTACGCCACAGGACTACCCGGTTGGATGCGCTTTGGGGCGGGCTATCCATGGGGTGCCCCTTGGGGCTACCCGGGACAGCCGTACGCCGGCCGTCCGGACCTCGAAGCAGAAAAACAGGCTCTGAAAAACCAGGCCGACGCCCTCCAATCGGAGTTGGATTTCATCCGGAAGCGGCTAGCCGACCTGGAGGCCGGAAGGACAGAAGAGGAAAAATAAACTGACCGGCTATGGAGGGCATTCCTTTGAAAGTGGCCTTCACGACCTCTGGCGATCATCTCGGGGCCCCGCTGGACAGCCGTTTCGGCAGGGCCCCCAAGTTTCTCGTCTATGACCTGGAAACCAACACGTTCCATGTTGTCGACAACCAACAGAATCTAAAGGCGGCGCAAGGGGCCGGGATCCAGGCCGCGGAGAGCGTGGTTCGGGCAGGCGCCAAAGCGGTGGTGACCGGCCATTGCGGCCCCAAAGCTTTCCGCGTCCTGTCAGCTGCGGGCGTGAAGATTTACAACACCGACGCTGCCACCGTGTCCGAAGCTCTGGACCGATACAGGTCTGGGAAGCTCGTGGAAGCCCGGTCTGCCGACGTCGAAGGACACTGGATGTGATCCTCACGGCTCATGGTTTCAAAACCCCTCCGGGAGATTCGCGCCTCTCGTGAAACCGCAGAAGCCGAGGCCCTCCCGGAAATGAGGTCGTCATGCCCGGATACGACGGTACAGGACCGCGGGGAAGGGGTCCGATGACCGGTAAACGCGCAGGGTATTGCGTGCTCAAGTTCCCCCGCGCAAAAGACGAGCCCGTTGAGGGATTCGCTGGTCGTCTCGGGCACCCTGTGGGCTTGCCGGTTCTTCCCGGTTCCGGCAAGGCGGTCCAGGAGCCGTGGGGATTTCCCTCTGGCCTTTCCAATCCACTCCAGGGCCCTACCTCTGTCCCCATCCTCTTCTTGCGCCTAAAGACTGTTGCAGCCAGGCTCGCTGAGCTCGAATGGCGTGTGGCCAGACTTTGCGGGGGGGTGGCCGACCGGCTCTCCCTGGTCGGCAGCCTTGCCTTCCGACACCCCAAGAGCGACTGCGTGCGCTGACCTCAAAATGGAGGTTCTTCGTGATTCTGGCCATAGCCTCGGGCAAAGGGGGAACGGGCAAGACGACGGTCTCCGTGAATCTCGCTCGCGCCCTCGGCTGTCCGGTCCAGCTCCTGGACTGCGACGTGGAGGAACCGAACGCTCATTTGTTTCTCCGGGCAGAGAAGCTCCGTGAGGAAGTCGTCAGCCTGCTGGTGCCCAGGGTAGACGAAATCCTTTGCGACGGCTGCGGCGAATGCGGTCGATTCTGCCAGTACCATGCCATTGTCTCCTTCGGCACAGCGCCCCTGGTCTTCGATGAGATGTGCCATGGCTGCGGTGGTTGTGCCTCGGTCTGCCCGAAGAAGGCGATCCGGGAGATCGAACGGCGCATCGGGGTGGTCGAATGGGCGCGGGACGGCAACATCACGCTTGTTCAGGGCCGCCTCGATGTGGGTGTGGCCATGGCTCCGCCTTTGATCCGCGCGGTGAAGGCGCGCAGGGAAGAAGGCTTGCTCGCCATCCTGGATGCGCCGCCCGGCACTTCCTGCCCGGTGGTGGCCACGATCCGCGGCTCGGACTTCGCCTTGCTCGTCACCGAACCCACGCCCTTCGGCCTCCATGATCTCAAGCTCGCCGTGGAAACGGTTCGGGAGATCGGAGTTCCCTTTGGCGTGGCCGTAAACAGAGTGGGGATCGGGGACAACCGCGTGCACCGGTACTGTGATGACGAGAAGATTCCTATTCTGCTCGAAATTCCGGACGACCGCCGGATCGCCGAGGCCTATTCGCGGGGAAGGCTGATTGTGGAGGCTCTGCCCGAATACCGGGCCCTTTTCGAAGGTTTCGCGAAACACGTTCTGCCTGTGATCGAAAGCAGGAGGAACTGATCCGTGCCCACGCACGAATATCAGTGCCAGGCCTGCGGCTCGATCGAAGGCAGGCCATAACAGAACAGCCGTTGTCGGAATGCCCGAACTGCGGAGGCAACCTGCGAAGGCTGGTGAGCGGCGGAGCCGGGGGAACCCTCTGACCATGAAGGAACTCGTCATCATCAGCGGCAAAGGCGGAACCGGCAAAACGAGTCTGGCGGCTTCGTTCGCGGTTCTGGCAGAACGGCCGGTCATCGCCGACTGCGATGTGGATGCGGCGGACCTCCACCTGGTTCTCCGGCCCCGGATCCGAGAGCGCGGCGAGTTTTGGAGCGGCCGGGAGGCGGTCATCCGTCGCGACCTCTGCACAGGATGCGGAGTGTGCATGGAACGTTGCCGGTTCGGAGCCGTGAAGCTCAATGGCCGCGGCACCTCAGAACCGGTTTTTTCCGTCGATCCGATCCTGTGCGAGGGTTGCGGGGTGTGCGTGCGGTTCTGCCCGGCGAACGCGATTGACTTTCCCGAGCGGCTCTGCGGGGAATGGATGATCTCCGAGACGCGCTGCGGCCCTATGGTTCACGCCCGACTGGGAGCGGCGGCCGAAAACTCAGGCAAGCTCGTCTCCCTGGTTCGGCGTGAGGCCAGGCGCATCGCAGAAGAACAAGGCCGCTCCCTGATCCTTGTGGACGGTCCGCCCGGAATCGGATGCCCTGTCATCGCGTCCGTCACCGGCGCCTCCCGGGTCCTGGCCGTGACCGAGCCCACGGTTTCCGGGGAGCACGATCTTGAGCGAGTCCTTTCTCTGGCGCGGCACTTCGACATTCCAGCCTCGATCTGCGTGAACAAATGGGACATCAACCCCGAAATGGCGACTCGAATTGAGGAGGCTGCCAGGCGTTCTGGAGCCGCCATTGCGGGCCGCATCCGCTACGACCCCTCCATTACCCGGGCTCAGGTCGCTGAGCTCGCTGTGGTTGAAACGGATGCGCCCTGCGTCGAGGACATCGTGGCCGTCTGGAACGCCCTCAAGCTGCAATGAAGGCAGTCGCCAGTTTTCCGGGGGAGGGGGCGGCGGCTGGACGACGGACGCGCCAGAGCGCGTCTCGCCGAAGAAGCTGCCGGTTCCTGGTTGGCCGTTCTCAGCCCGTTCCGTATCCTCTACAGACGGCGGTGAGTTGCCTCGCCTGAGTCACCTTGGCCTCTGCCGGAGGGGCACGCTCCTCCGTCGTGGCGAAAGCCGCCCCTTGGATCGACTCGTTTCGCAACGTGCTGTTGCACAATGGAAGTCCCGCAGGTATTCTACCTCTTCAAGGTGCCCAGGGGTTACGTTTTCTCCTCAAGGGGGCGATGGCACGCTCTCCGAGCTCAAAACGAATCCAGAGAAAGCTCAAAAGAATCCCTGATCGATCCGCTCCGTCCGGACAGGAGGCTCAGCCATGACGACCCGCATCCTTCTCGTGCGCCATGGAAGAACCGAATGGAACAAAGGAGAGATCTTCCGCGGCACCGTTGACATCCCGCTGGACGACCAGGGGCGCAGGGAGGCTGCCTGCGCCCGGGATTGGCTCCGCTCCGAGAAGCTGGACGCAGCCTACGCGAGCCCCCTTTTCCGGGCCATGGAAACCGCCCAGATCATCCTCGAGCCCCATGGCCTCTCGGCCACGCCCCACCCTGGGCTGACCGATCTCAACTATGGGGACTGGCAGGGGGTCTCTCTGGGTGAGGTCCGCCAAAAGTATCCTGAACTTTACAGGATGTGGAAGCAGACACCCCATACCGTGGTGTTTCCCAATGGCGAGGGGCTGGCGAGCGTCCGGGACCGCGCTCTCGGGGCCGTGCAGGAGATCGTAACCCGCCACCTTGGCAAAACCGTCCTCCTGGCGGCACACCGCGTGGTCAACAAGGTACTCGTTATGGCCCTTCTCGGTCTCGACAACTCCCACTTCTGGCGGATCGGCCAGGATACGGCCGCCGTAAACGAGTTCGACCTTGAGGACGGCGTTTGGATCTGCCGCAGGGTGAACGACACCTGCCACCTGCGGGAACTCGAAGGCAGAGTGACCCACGATTTCTGAGCGCGGGCCTCGCGGCCTGCTCGGTCCGACCCGATCCGGCGATTGCTGAGACTTTTCATGTCGGTCCTTCCATCGAATGACGGCCCTTTGCCCTTATCCAGCCTGCCCCGGGCCCTGCGCATCGTCTTTGCCCGCGGCGGTCCGGCCGACGCAGAAAGAGCCATGCAAGACTGGCTCGACCGTCTTGCGGCCGAGGCAGCGGGGAAAATCGCCATCCTTTCGGGAGACCCTGCGTCTCAACCTTTCCTGCCGGCCTTTTCCCCCCAGGCAGAGGACGACCCGCCCCTGGTCCACTATCATTTCGTGCCCAAGGGCCGCGAGGAAGAACCCTTCCGGGAATGGATCTGGCATCTCGCCAAAGCAAAACCGCCCGCACCCTCGGAGAAGGATCGCGATCGAGCCACCGGCCAAAGGCCGGCCGAAGTCCTCCTGTTTGTCTCTCCCCACTGCCCGAACTGTCCCAGTGCGGTCCGCATGGTCTCCGCGTTCGCTCTCGAAACAGGCCTTATGACCGTGCACCTTCTCGACGCTTTTGAAAGGCCGGAGCTTGCAGAACAGTATCGGGTCCGGTCGGTCCCGACTCTCTTGATCGAGAGGCACCTCCCGGTTGTGGGGGTTCCGGACCGAAAGCAGCTCCTGGCTCTTCTGCAAAAGGACAGGCCTGCAAAGGTGCTTCAGGATCAAGTCCTTTCCCTTATTCACTCCGGCCATGTCTCAGAGGCGGCCGGCATTCTCGCGGCCGGACTGGACCCGTCTTTTCTCGCCCAAGGCTTTCAGAACCCGACCTTTCACGAGAAGCTCGCCCTGCTGACTACCCTGGAGGAAGCCTTGGAGATCTCTCCCTCCTGCCTCGACTCCCTTGCCGACCGGCTGGTCCCTCTCCTGAGCTCTGAACAGGCGCCCCTGCGGGGCGACCTGGCGGATCTGCTTGGAAAAATCGGCAACATCTCCGCCCTGCCGGCTCTTGAGGCCCTGTGCCAGGATCCGGACCCGGACGTGGCTGAAGCCGCCCAAGAGGCCTGCAGCTTGATCCGGGCAAAGGCACGAGACGTCGAGGCCTAGCGATCCCGGAAAACAGGCCATCCACCAACCCATCTAGCGCCGCCCAGCCCACTTGCAACATCTTGATTCACAATGTACCATGAGAGTGTGTTGCACTACGAGACTTTGAGTTGCACACATCCTGATAGGAAAGAAACATTCCGCTTCGCCGAGGTGAAACATGGATACGCCCGGGTGTCTCGACAGTGCGCTGACCTGTATGGAGAAGGAATGCCCTGCTCCATGCAGGATGATCCTGGACAACGTGTCGGACGGCGTTCTCACCGTCGACGGCCAGGGCAGAATCGCCTGGTTCAACCGTGCGGCCGAACGGATCACCGGGTTCAGGCGCGACGAGGTTCTCGGCAGGCCTTGCCGGGAGATCTTCCAGACCGACCTTTGCGGAACCCAGGCCTGTCCGCTCGAAAAAGCCTTGAAGCTCGGCCAGACGACTTCGAATCTCGAGGTTCTCGTGCGCAACAGGTGGGGGCGCCAGATCCCGGTGTCCGTGAACATGGCGACCCTTCGGGACCGCAACGGCAGCGTTTTCGGAGCGGTGGAGACCTTCCGCGACCTTTCCCTCGTCGGGGCATACGAAATGGACGTCCAGGAGAGGGATTCCTTCAAGAACATTGTCACCAAGAACCCCACGATGCTGTCGATCCTGCGCCATCTCAAGGATCTGGCCAGGAGCGATTCTCCCATCCTCTTAAGCGGCGAAAGCGGCACGGGCAAGGAGCTTTTGGCCCGGGCGATTCACGAACTGAGCGACCGGAAAGAAAAGCCGTACGTGACCGTCAATTGCGCCGCTCTGCCCGGGACCTTGCTCGAATCGGAGCTGTTCGGCTACCGCAAAGGAGCCTTTACCGACGCCAAGAGCCACAAGCCGGGCCGTTTTGCCCTGGCGGACAAGGGCACCCTGTTTCTGGACGAGATCGGTGAGCTCCCCCTGGAACTACAGGTCAAGATTCTTCGTGCCCTGGAGGGAGGTGAGTACCAGCCCCTCGGAAGCACCGAGACCCTCAAGGCGGACGTGAGGATCGTCTCAGCCACGAACAAGGATTTGTTCGATCAGATGAGCAAGGGTCTCTTTCGCGAGGATCTCTTCTTCCGCATCAACGTGGTGCACATCGACGTGCCGCCCCTTAGGCAGCGACGAGAGGACATCCCTCTGCTGATCCATCACTTCCTGGAGAGACTCAATCAAAAACGGGGCAAGTCAATCGGCGGGCTCTCGCCGGCGGCTGAGGAGATCCTGTTCCAGTACGCATACCCGGGCAATGTCCGAGAACTCGAGAACATTCTCGAGTACGCCACCATCGTCTGTAAGGGATTCCTCATCGAGCCCAGGCATCTGCCGGCCTACCTCCTCAAAAAGAAGCTCCCGGCCCCCCTGCCCGAGGATCGCCGACGTGCTCCAAGTCAGGTCAACCTTGAAGAAATGGAGAGGCAGGAATTGCTCGACGCGCTCAAGGCCCACCGGTGGAACCGACAGGCCACGGCCAAGGCCCTGGGCATCAGCCGTACCACTCTTTGGAGGAAGCTGCAGCAACTCCAGGCACGGCCATGAGCGCCACATCATGTTTCATTTGTTTCATTGTGTTGCATAAAGATTTTTGTGTTTTAAATTAGGCATGTTAGGCAAAGCATGTTTCTTATTGTTTCACAGCTCTTGGAAGGCCCTGAAGCAGACGAGAAAAGGGAATGGGCTGGATCCAATTGAAAAAGATAGGGAATTTCATGTTCACCCCAGCCTGGCATTTTTCTTGCCTTCTGGCTTTCTCCCTGTTTTGAATCAAGGCCGGGCTCCAACCTTGAGCGAAGTTCAAAGGCTTCGGGACGAATGAAACCCGCAATGACCCCTTTACAGATCTTGGAAAACATTCCGGAGGGTGTCTTTGCGGTCGATCCCAACTGCGTGATCACCTACTTCAACCAAAAGGCAGAGGAGATCACGGGCTATTCCAGGGCCCGAATCATCGGGAAACGGTGCGCCGACGTGTTCCGGACTGAGCACTGCGGCTCCAGGTGCACGATCCGCCATTCCATGACCCAGGGCAAAGAGATCCTGGATTATCGCGTCAACATCCTCGACTGTGCCGAGCGGCCTTTCCCTGTCAGAATCCAGGCATCTCCCCTTCGGGACGACCAGGGAGCGATCATCGGCGGGCTGCAGACTTTCCGGGTGATCGAAAACCCGGACGAGGAGACGCGAAAAGAACTCGTTCTGTTCGAGCTGAGGAGTAAGATCGGCAGGGACGGCCGGCTTTCCCAGATCTACGAAATCCTTCCGGACCTTGCCCAGAGCGACGCGCCGGTTCTTCTCCAGGGCGAACCTGGCACCGAGAAAAAACTCCTGGCCCGGGCCATCCACTTGCTCAGCGCAAGAGCTTCGGGTCCTTACGTGGCTGTGGCCTGCGCGGAAAAGGATCCTGCAGCGTTGACCGAGCAGCTCCTCGGATCCCGCGCCTCCCCTCCCGGCGGCGATCCTTCCAACAGGACAAGGCTGGAGGGCTACCTCGAACAGGCCCACCGAGGGACGTTGTTTCTTGAGGGCATCGAGTCCCTGCCCTATCCCCTCCAGGTCAGCGTGTTCAAGGCCATGGAAGAAGGGGAATACATGCCCCTGGGCGCCGAAGAAAAAGCGAGTTCGGACTTCCGGCTCATCGCCTCGACACACATCGACCTGGAGAGCAGGGTCAGGGAAGGAACTTTCCCGGACAGCCTTTTTTACTGTTTGAACGTGTTCCAGATTCATCTGCCACCCCTTCGGGAGAGAAAGGGGGAGATCCCAAGGCTGGCCCGCAACACCCTGTGGCGGCTCAGCATGGAAACAGGCAAAGACGTGACGGACCTCGACGAGGAAGTCGCGCAGAGGCTCCAGAGGCACCCCTTTTACGGCAACCTTCACGAATTGGATCAGATTCTCAGGCAGGCTCATCAAAACTGCAATGGATCGAAGCTGACTCTTTCCGATCTCCCAAGCCTGCCCGACGCACCGGCCGCCCCGCCGGATCAAGCCTCCGTGTCGACCGACGGGTCCGGCGAAGAGTGCGACACGCTGGAAAAGGAGCGGGAACGGATCTTGGATGCTCTTGTTCGAAACCGTTGGAACCGCAAACAGGCAGCTCGCGAGCTCGGAATGGATCGGACCACCCTGTGGCGCAGGATGCGGCGAGTCGGCATCCATCCGGGCGCGAGGCAAGGAGGCCCTGGTTGAAACGGGGAACCAGACACCCCCTTGAAAGAAGCGGATCGACCGCGGTCTTTGTGAAACTCTTTCATCGCAGCGCAAGGAGGAGAAGCAGCAATGGTCATGGTGCAGATTCTAGTCTATCTGGCCGTCATCGTATTCGTCGTCGCGATTGGCGCCAAGATCTGGAGATACGCCACCACGCCCCCGCATCTTCGCTGGGAACTGGCCCCGGTGCCCCACGAGGCCGACAAACGCGAATATGGAGGCTCCTACTTCGAGGAACTGGAGTGGTGGAAATCGAAGCCGAAGAAGAGCTTGGTCACAGAACTCATGGCCATGGCCGAGGAGATTTTGCTTCTTAAAGGCGTCTATCATCACAACCGAGGCCTCTGGTACGCGTCCTATCCGTTTCACCTTGGTCTGTACCTGCTCGTGGGCCTCATCGGACTCCTGATCGTCGGGGCCCTGGCACCCCTGGCCGGCGTGCCCGTGGAAGCCGCCTCGCCCGCCTGGATCGGTCGGGCCATCTTTTTCGCCACCATTCTGGCAGGGTATGCGGGCCTCACCCTGGCGCTCATCGGCTGCGTCGGGCTTCTCGTCAAACGCACCCAGGATCCCGCCCTGCGCCCCATGACCTCCACGGCGGATCTGGCGAACCTGGTCTACATCCTGGTTCTGCTGGCAACAGCCCTTCTGGCCTGGCTCCTTACGGACCAGACGTTCGCCACCTCCAGAGAGATCGTCAGCTCCTTCCTGCGTTTTCAGAACCTGCCCGACGCCGGGCCGATCGTCGTGCTCGAGCTGACTCTGTTCGCCGGCTTTCTTCTCTACATGCCCTTCACGAGAATGACTCATTTCTTCGCCAAGTATTTCACCTATCACAAGGTCCGCTGGGAGGACGACCCGAATCTGCCCGGAGGGCCTTATGAGGAGAAGATGAAAACGGCGCTCAACTATAACGTTACCTGGAAAGGACCGCACGTTCAGACCGGCAAGACCTGGGTGGAACTCGCCACGAGCGACTTGCCCTCGGAGGAATCGAAATGAAAACCGCACAAGAGACCAAAGTCAGGGATCTGGCCAGCACCACATCGGAGCCCCTTGTCGAACTTGACCCCAAGGACTTTCTCAAGCTTCCGCATCCCTACGAGGACTGGGATGACGGCGAAATGCAGAAGCTCAGCGAGGACCGCAGGAAAAGGATCGAGCACTCTTTAGACGGCGTGGTGGCAATCGGGATCCCCAAGCCCGCCACCGAAGAGGAGAAGGAGAAGGCGGTGGCCCGGTTCCTGGAGGGGCTGGGCAAACTGTTCACCAAGGAAAACAACTGGACTTTCCTGCAGCCTCTGCTCCTCTCCATGGAGAACTGCGTCAAGTGCCAGACTTGCAACGAAGCCTGCCACATCTACGAGGCGAGCGGCCGGGCCGAAATCTACCGGCCCACGTTCCGCTCTGAGGCTCTGCGAAAAATCGTCAACAAGTACCTCAAGCCCGGCGGCAAGATCCTGCCCAAGTTCCGCGGCAACGATCTGGACCTGAACTGGGAGACCATCGCACGCCTGGCGGAAAGCGCCTACCGCTGCAACCTCTGCAGGCGATGCGCCCAGACGTGCCCGATCGGGGTGGACAACGGTCTCATCGCCAGGGAAATCCGAAAACTCTTCAGCCAGGAGCTGGGCATCCAGGTGGAAGAGCTTCACGGATCCGGAACGGTCAAGCAGCTCAAGACCGGCTCGTCCACGGGCATGAGCCCCACGGCCCTCATGGACATTATCGAATTCGCCGAGGACGACCTGGCCGACAAATTCGATCGCAAGATCAAGATCCCTGTGGACGTGGAAGGGGCCGAGTACCTGGTGATGCACAACGCAGGGGAGTTTCTGTCGTGGCCCGAGAACCTCCAGGCCTTCGCTCTGGTTTTCGATGCCGCGGGCGTAAGCTGGACCATTTCCAGCGAAATGGTCGGCTATGACTCAGTCAACTACGGGCTCTTTTATGACGACGTGCAGCTTGCGCGCATTGCGGTCAAGCAGGCCCAGATCGCCAAGCGGCTCAAGGTCAAGAAGGTCCTTCAAGGCGAGTGCGGCCATGCCCACAAAGCTTTCATGCCCATCTCGGACCGGATCCTTGTGGGCGAGCTGAACGTCCCGAGAGAGAGTTGTTTTCCCCTGCTCGAGGACATCGTCTGCAACGGCAGAATCAAACTCGACCCCTCAAGAAACGATTTTCCCGTAACCCTGCACGATCCCTGCAACGTGGTGCGCAACATGGGGATCGTGGAACCCCAAAGGCGGGTTTTGCGAAAGATCTGCCCCCAGTTCAGGGAGATGGAGCCCCACGGGGTCAACAATTACTGCTGCGGAGGCGGAAGCGGATTCGCCATCATGCAGGGAGGCAATTTCCCGGACTGGCGGAATAAGATTTCCGGCCGGATCAAGTTCAAGCAGATCCTGGACGCCTTTCAGGACAAGATCGGGCCCGAGACCAACAAGTATGTCTGTGCGCCCTGCTCGAACTGCAAGGGACAGATGCGGGATCTGCTCACGTACTATGACGCCTGGGAAAAGTGCAGAATCCTTTACGGAGGACTCGTGGAACTCATTGCGAACGCCATGGCGGACCTCAAAGAACCTTTCATCGAGTGGGAGTTCCATTAAGAGCCGACCGTGTTCTCGCCTACGGAGGGCCGCGCTCTGGCGGAGCGGCAACAAAGCGCCGCAAGTTGAACGTGACGGAGCGCGTCCCCCCGCGGCGGAGCGGTCGCAACCAAACCAGCCTTAAGGCCCCAGGATCGTCATTCGGAGGGCGAACCGGCTCATCCTGTCGAGAACCGCCTCTCGCGTCGGCACGCCCAAGAGCCCTTCTCGCTCCACCGTGAGGGACGCAGCCGAACTTGCGAACCGGCCCGCGTCTTCCAGGCTGCCTGTCTCCGCGTACCGCACCAGGAAGGCGGCCCCAAAGACGTCTCCCGCCCCGGTGGGGTCCTTCTCCTCGGCAGGATAGACTCCAAGTCTTAAAATTCGGTCCCCCCGGTAAATCGTGCATCCGCGGCGCCCCCGCGTCACGATGACGACGGGACAGAGCTTTCGAAAGATTTTCACGTACTCCCTGTTGCCGGCCAAGTCCTCCTCGCTCACGATCACCAAGTGAGCCTTTTCGAGAAAGGGTTCGAACCCCTTCCACCGGGCGGGCCGCACCACGCCCCGCTCGTCCCACTGTCTGAGCCATCCCTGAGGGGCCACGGCGACAAAAGAATCCGGGAAAAGAGCGGCCCAACCCGGAGGCACTTCGTTCAGGACCGGACAGAGGTACACCAAAGCGGCTTTTCTCCAGGCTCGAGGCAACTGGCCCGGATCCAGGTCCGCGGCCACACCGGCGACTCGCTGGTGTCTGGCGCCTCGCCTGTAAAGGTTCCGAAAGGTCGAGGTTACAGGGGAAGGCACGACGAAGGAGCTCAGGGACTCGAGATAGCTCGTTCCCGCAAAGCCCTCGGCGTGGGCCGTGAACACAGCCGCCCTTCGTCCCAGCCTGTGAGCGGTCCACGCCGCGTAAAGGGCTGCCCCACCGGGCCTTACCCCGCCCCGGACGAGGTCGTGGGTTACATGCCCCACTGCCAGAAAATCCGGCCTCGAGTCCGAACGAAGCAAACCACAGCTCCTTTCTCCGGCCCCAGGCAGCCGGTTTGTCTTCGCGGCGGCCACGGCTATAATCGTGCGAAAACCGCCTTCAACCGGATCCATCCATGCCTTCCCTCATCAGCACGTTCCTCCAGGTGCTCCCCGTGTTCCTCCTCGTGGGCGTAGGATACGGGCTCGGCCGCATCGGCCTTCTGCGGCCCAGAGTGGCGGCCGTCCTGAGCCGGCTCGTCTTCTATGTCTTTCTGCCCCCCCTCATGTTCCTGGGGATCGCCGAAACCCGCCTTTCCGAATCGTTCGAGCCAGACGTGATCCTCTGGTCCCTGGCGGCCGTCACGGTTTTCAGCATCGTCGTATTCGTGACCGCAGGCCCTTTTCTCGCCCCGGCTCAGCGCGGGGTGCTGACCCAGGGCGCTTCCCGCTCCAATCTCGCCTTCGTGGGCCTGGCGATTCTTCTGAGCCTTTACGGAGAGGGGATTCTCGGAAAGGCCGCTGTCTTCATCGCCTTTCAGGCCTTTCTGATCAACTTGCTCACGGTCTTCTTCCTTCTCATCCCCCATTATTCCCTCAGAGACCCAGCCAACTGGAAGCGCATTGGCCTCCAGCTCGTCCTGAATCCGATCGTTCTGGGCTGTGCTTCCGGCATGGCCTTTTCGGCATCGGGCTGGCATCTTGCCCCCTTTTGGAAAACGGTGCTAAAGGACCTGGCCGCGCCTACCCTGCCCCTGGCTCTCCTCACGGTCGGCGCCACGCTGAAGGACTCGGCCCTGCGGTATCGAACCGGCCTGGTCGCCCTGGCGGCCTTTCTCAAGCTCGGCCTTCTGCCGGGTCTCGTGTGGTTTCTGCTGAAGTTGGCCCAAGTGCCAACCCCGTCGCTCGTCATGGCCGTGGTCCTGCTCGGCTCACCGACGGCCGTAACAAGTTACATCATGGCCAGGGAGATGCAGGGCGACCACGCCCTGGCCTCTTCGATCATTCTGGCCACTACGGTTCTGGCTCCGGCAACCATGACCGTCTGGATCGAGCTTCTCTCCTAACCCCAAGCCCTGAGGACGGGAAGGAAGGACGCGGTGAACGAGGTCAAGGCATTCTATCGCAAAGTCTGGCGGGAATACGACGATCCGCGCTGGCACCCGGTGACCGCTTCCTGCCTGGGTCTCCAGCGTCGCCTGCTCGCCATCTGCCTCGAGCGGCACAAACCCCGCAGGGTTCTGGACCTCGGCTGCGGCCCGGCTCCGGTCCTCAGGCCTGGCCAGGCCCCTCTTGTGGTCAGTGCCGATCTCGTGCCCGAGATGCTGGCCGACATCCGAAGACGCCTGGGCTGCAGCGCGGTGTGTCTGGACGCCCGCGCCCTTCCCTTCCGCAGCCGGATCTTCGACCTGGTCTGGTGCGGTCTTCTCGTGGACCATGTGCCCGAGGCCGGAACCTGGGTTCAGGAGCTCGCCCGCGTGGTCCTTCCAGGCGGCATCCTGGGACTGGCCTGCTGGGAGCGCAGCCTGCTTCCCAGGGATCGCTACCCGCAGGACAGGAGCATGCGCTACACCTGCTCGTCGGGCGAGGAGCTCGATGTACCAAGCTATCCCAACTGGACCGAGGCCATGGAAGAGCTTCGCAGGCTCGACCCAAACCTTTCGCTCGAAAGCCACCCGGTCGTACCGGGCCAGTACGAATTGCAGGTCGCCTTTGCCACGATCCGGTGAAAAGACGGAAGCCGGCCGAACCCGAGAAGACTCCTCTGTCTAGCCCTTGTCCCAGCCTTTGCGGGTTCATCGATCCGCTCGCACGAGCCCCAAACAGCTAAAGCCAGCCCCTTTCCACAGAGCACACGCGACCAGCGTGCCCGGTATGCCGATCCAAGGAACCAGCACCACGCCCATGAAAAGGGTGCCCACCAAAGCCCCTGCGAGGTCCAGTCCGTAAAGCCGTCCGGCCTCAGCCGCCTGACTCGCTCGGCCTGCCGAGCGAGCCCCTTTCACGGCCAGAGGGTACTCGGCTCCTGCGAGAAACCCTGCAGCGATCATGAGACCGACCAGGACCGGCTTGAAGGCCAAGGCCGGGCCGCCCGCCTGCGCCAGGAGAGCGGGCAACCCGGCAAGCCCTGCGGCCAAAACCAGGACAAACAAGACAAGAAGGCCTTCCAACAGGAGGAGGCGACGACAGACCGCCACGCCCTTTCCAATCCAGCGGGCCGCAGCAAGGGACCCTCCGGCCAGCCCTGCCATGAACGCGGCGATCAGAACCCCGAGCCAGTGGTACACGTATCCATAGAGGGCCTGGAACAGAAGCAAGGCCGCCATTTCCAGGGCCATGGCAACCGCGCCGGTCGTGAAGACAACGTAGGAGAGAGCAAAGGGGCCGGCTCCTGCCCGACGAAGCAGGAGACGAACAAAGGGAAGGAGGCCGATCCCCGCCCATGCGGCCACCGCTCCAGCCGGCCCCAGTTGCCTGGCAGCCGAGATCCACCTAGCTGCGCCTGCCGAAGTCTCGGCGAAATGATGCCACAGGAAATACCGGACAAGAACCGGCTTGAGATCCCGGTTCGACTCCACCGCCCGCGCACGCTTAAGTTCCTGGTCCAGCCATGCTTGACGGTCTGCATCCATTCGGTATCGGATTGACTCCGGACCGAGCCAGCGGGTTTCGATCGCTCGCTCGGTCCTTTCCCTTTCGAGGCCTTCGGCCGTGACCGCTGAGAGGGCCGGCCCGGTGGAGGCAAGGAAGAGATTCCGCTCCCCGGGCAGAATGCGGACCTCTGGAAACACCTCTGTCAGGGTCTTTTCGGCGCAACGGTTCAACCGCGCCAGTTCCTCGCTCAGGTGCGCCTCGGAACCCGGCATCGAAAAGGAAAAAATCCCTCCCTCGTTCAGACGTTCCCGGACCCTTTCGAAGAACTCCCGGGTGAAATAGCGATTCGTTTGCACCGTGGAGGCTTCGGGCACCCGCAGGAAAATCACGTCAAACCCCTGAGCGGATCGAAGGAGAAAGGAGCGGCCGTCCTCATAGACGGTCCGGACGCGGCGTTCCTCAAGTTCGGCCCGGACCAGGGAACCACCGTGCCTCTCAGCGATGCGAACCAGGGCCGGATCGATCTCCGCATAGGTCAGGCCGGACAGGGGATGCTTGAGGGCCTCGGCCAACGCACCGCCCACGCCCCCGCCAAGGAAGAGAACCTTCTTGGGTTCTGCGTGGGCGAGCAGAGGGATATGGACGCTCTCCTCGAGGTCTGCCACATTCGGGAACGGCACCGTGAGGGTCGGCATCCCGTTCTCGTAAAGCACGATCTGTTCGCCCAGAGACACGGCGTTTACGTTTCCGCAAACCGAATCCGCGCTCTCGAGGGGCCGCAAGGGCTTCCAGCGCAGCCTCCAAGACAGATCCTCCAGCAGATGGGCCCCGGGCGAAAGAAGCATCGACGACACCAGAACAAGAAGGCAGACCGCCACAGCCGCGCCTGCCTTGCCGAGTGCAGTCCTCGCCGGAACCCCGGCCCGGGCCCGGCCCAAGTCTGCGCAAACAAGACTCAGGGCCGAAGCCAGGTTGATCACCGCCACAACAAGAGCGATTTCGAGGGGCTTCAAACGGCCCAACAGAAGGAAGCTCAGCGCCGCGGCTCCCAGAACCGCGCCAGCCGATTCCAGGGCATACACCGTTGCCGGCGCCCTTCCCGCTTCGGGGTCCGCCTCCTCCTGCATGCGGCAACCAAAAGCGAACATGGCTCCTAAGGCAAAAGCAGCAGGACCGACGACAACAAGCGTCACCCACGCGATCCTGCCGAACCCCAGGGGCTCCCAAGGAGGGAGGCCGAGCCAATGGCGGCTCGTCCGGGCCGCCAAAACCGAGAGCGGCAGAAGGACGGACACGGCCGCCTGCAAGAGCACGTAGGCTTCCCGGGCGCATCCAGGCCTGGCCGCGCTCTTGCCGGCCATGGCGCTCCCCAACCCGGCGGCCAGCATCCAGTTTCCCAGAACGATCCCGATGGAGAGTTCGTTTCCCCGGGCCAAAAGCACGGACTCGCGCAAAAGGAGAACCTGGGCGACCACAAACGTGACCCCGAGGACTCCGAAAGCGAGAACATGACGGGCAGGCACTGCGGCGCATCCCTCATCAAAACACAGGGGAGGGGAGGCCCTTTCGCGGGCCGCTCCAGGCCTGAATGTTACTTGCCCAGGCCGCAGAAACACAACGGCTCCCGCCCGGTGCCAGAGCAGGAGCCGCCTCAGGGAGTCGCCCGTTTTCTTTTTGCGGGCCTTTACCTCTCAGCCACGTAATTGAAGGTGATGAGATCCATACCCGCAGGAAATCTATAGAGCAGCGTACACTCCCCCTGACTGCTCACAACCGAAAGGGAAAGCCCTCTGAACCGTTTGCGTCATGCCCGCCAGGATTCCTCCAGCCGTTTCGTCGTCGCCCACAGGCAGGATGGTTCCTTGCATCACGAACGAGAGCGCGCAGGGTCTCCCCCTCTGTTTCGGATCCGGCCTGGGCTCATCTGGAAACCTCCTCTTGAACGGTGCGCTCAGGACAGCGAAAGAGCCGTTCCTTTCAAGAGGCCAAACCAGCAAGACTCATACCAGGCTTAAGAGGCTTTCCCCAGGCAGGACTAGGAATGGGCGAGCACAGGCCTTTTGCAAATTTCCGTTGGAAGATTAGTCGGTTGCCCGTTCTCTCCTCCGGCGCAGTCCAAGCCCGAATAGACTGAGTAGGAAGAGAGTGACAAAGGCCGGCACTTGCTTGCCGCAGTCCGAAAGAAAGAACCGTCCGGCCAAGAGCCCCCTTCAGATAGGCAGTCCCTTGGCCTCGCGAACGCTGTCCTTGATCCGCTTGACGTGCCCTCTGCCCA
>Ga0101944_10003143_pt1 | contig 24024 bp, 25 predicted proteins | sample DewCreD2012metaG_FD_75245 | JGI IMG/M metagenome (GOLD analysis project Ga0101944, IMG submission 75245) | Hot spring sediment bacterial and archeal communities from British Columbia, Canada, to study Microbial Dark Matter (Phase II) - Dewar... ... | reverse complement strand
CTGGGGATGCTCCACCCCGGAGTAGAGTTGGATGGGCTGATCGCTCAGGCGGGTGAAGGCTACGATCGGTGCGCCGGAGCGTTCCGGACCATACTCGGGAAAGGCCTGGAAGTACTTGCCCTGGCCTAGGGCCAGTTCAGCGACCATCTTGGCGGCCGTGACGGCTCCCTGACCTCCCCTGGCATGCCAGCGGATCTCGGTAAGGCCCGCTGGTGCAGGTGCGGAAGCGGTGGTCTCCCGGCGCTTGGCCCCTACCGGGTTCATGACGGCAGACCGTCCGTGGTTACGCGTGAAGGCCTGAAGGCGGCCTGCATCAACACGCTATGTCCCCCTAATGTGCCGGTGCCCCGGCGACTACATGCAGCCTGCCCAGCCAGCTCCCCTAGCGCCGGCGGGCGTAGGCCGCCCGACATTTTACTCTCTTAGGCAGCGGTCGCAAGTCGTAGACGCACGCTGGATGCTGCAATTGATTGCGACAGACGATATCACCAAATACACAGTGTGTAAACCTCGTTTCACTATATAGCTATTGGTTTTCAGATTCGTCCATTGGACTCGGTTCATCACGGGGCCCAAGGTGATAAAATGGCGTTCAGTCAGACATACCTTGCTAGGGGAGCGCATAGCTGAGAGTGTGGCTCGACCACAGACCCTACGAACCTGATCTGGGTAATGCCAGCGAAGGGAAGTAACGGTGATGGTATCTGCATCCAGTCTCGCCTCGGGCGGCTCGTCATGGTCCACTCAGCGATCCCGTTCCTCTGCACGTACTGGGGGAGCAGACTATGCATGCCGTCCTTGTCGCAGGTTCCACGCTGACCGCTGAGCTTAGCCGGGCCGAGATAGCTTCTGCCGACTTACTGGTCGCCGTAGACGGCGGAGCGGAAGCTTTGGCTCGACTGGGAATCCTGCCGGGGTTGCTGGTCGGTGATCTCGACTCCATCTCCGTGGGTACTCGCAGCTCCCTTGAGTCACAGGGGGTGGAGGTCGTTGTTCTGCCGACTGCCAAAGACGAGACCGACACGGAGGCCGCTCTGCGGGTGGCGATAGCCCGCGGGGCGAACGAGATAACCGTCCTTGGAGCTTTGGGCGGGCCCCGCCTGGACCACCTGCTGGGGAATGTGTTGCTCCTGACTTCGCCTCTCCTCGACACGGTCAAGGCGCGGTTGGTGGATGACCTGCACGAAGCCTTTCTGGCCAAAGGTGAGGTGGTCTTCGGAGGAGAGCGGGGTGACACGGTGTCTCTACTGCCGCTCACTCCCCGTGTGGAATCGGTGGTGACGGAAGGTCTGCTCTATCCACTCTCCGGCGACACTCTGTTCCAGTGGAGCACGCGGGGGGTCAGCAATGTCATGACCGGCCCCGAGGCCCGAGTGAGGCACGGGGAGGGGGTCTTGTTGGTGTTTCACTACCGCGGGAGGTGAAATGGTGATTCCGGATGCTCAAGACCTGCGACCGAGCGGGGGATACCTGGGTCGCGACGTCCTAGGTTGCCAATTCTCAGTCTATCCATTGCGGCAGTCCGACATCGACGCACCGGTGCAGGCGGCGATCGGGGCTGCCGCGTCTGCGGGATGCTCGGTGCGGGTGGGCAACCTGAGCACTCTGCTTTGGGGCAGTGAGGACCAGGTGTTCGCCGCGCTGCGGGCGGCGTTCCGCGCCGCGCAGCGCGGCGGCCCAGCGGTCCTGGTCGCCACCTTGGCTGCCGGCATGCCCAGCGATGAGTTAGTGGCGGAAATACAGTCCCATCTGAGAGGAGATCGGGTCCCCCTAGTGCAAGGTGACAAAAGCGTGTCGACGGAGGTTTAGATCACCCATGTCTCTGAAAGACTGGAGCACTCGCGAGCTGGTGGTGGCCGCAGTCCTGGCGGTGGTAGTGGGTGTCATTTTCTGGGGTTGGGGCCTCCTGTGGTCCAGTGCGTTCCAAGCAGTGCCTTTCCCCGCTTCATATTCTTTGGTCGGGCTCTGGATGCTCGGTGGCTTACTAGTGCCCTATGTCGTGCGCAGGCCAGGGGCCGCGCTTTTCGGTGAGCTAGTAGCGGCTTTCGTGAGTATGGCCATGGGTAACCAGTGGGGGATACTCACCATGGCCAGCGGGTTGGTCCAGGGTGTGGGCTCGGAGGCCGTTTTCGCCTGCTATCGCTGGAAGCGCTTCGGTTTTCCCGCGCTGTATCTGGCAGCTGCTCTAGCCGGTGCGTTCAGCATCCTGCTCGACACGTTCGTCTACGGTTACTACGCGGCGTACACCTGGAGTAGCATCGGTATAGCCGCCATTCTGTGCATTGTCAGCTCAGTCGTACTCGGTGGTGTCCTGGCCTGGCTACTGGGCGAGGCCTTGGCGCGGACCGGGGTGCTTTCCGGTCTTGCGATCGGTGCGGGGAGGGTGAAGAAGGTCTGAGCCGTCTTTCGTCGTCGCCTGCTTCGTTCTCTGAGTCCACTGTGCCTGTGTTGCAGGTGCAAGGTCTCTCTTTTGCGTACGCCAGCCGGTTGAAGCCAGCGTTGGTCGACGTGGGCTTTGGCGTGGTGCCCGGGGAGACGGTGCTTGTCCTCGGACCGAGCGGCTCGGGCAAGAGCACGTTGACTCTTTGCCTGGATGGGCTCATCCCGCACCTTATCGAGGGAGAGTACGCTGGGCGGGTCACCGTGGCTGGACTCGTGGTCCAGAACACCCCGGTTCACTTGTTAGCGCAGCGGGTCGGCCTGGTGTTCCAGGACCCCGACTCCCAGTTCTGCACTCTCACCGTGGAGGACGAAGTAGCATTCGGCTTGGAGAACCTCTGCGTCGAACCCCGGCGCATCGACGAGGAGGTGGACCGCGCGCTCGAGCTGGTCGGGCTAAGGGCTTATCGGTACCGTCGGCTGAGCGATCTCTCCGGGGGTGAGAAACAACGAGTGGCTCTCGCCTCTGTGCTGGCCATGGGTCCCCCGCTTCTGGTGCTGGATGAGCCTTCCGCCAATCTCGATCCCCGTGCCACCACGGAGCTGTTCGAGCTTCTGCGCTCGCTCCGGGAGGAGCACGGGCACACTCTCCTGATCATCGAACACAAACTCGATGAAGTCATCGACTGGGTGGATTCGGTTCTGGTGCTCGGTAGCGACGGCCGATTACTCTATCGGGGAGACCCGGCCACTGCCTTCTATGAAATGGCCGACACCCTGGAGCAGGCCGGAGTCTGGAGACCGCAGACCTCGGAATTAGTGATCGCGTTGCGGGAGGCCGGTTGGGCGGTCCCGGGCAGGCCGCTGGGGGTTGGAGAGACTGTTGCCGCACTGCATGCCACTCCGGGTCTGTTCCGTCAGCTGAATCTCCTTGTGCGACGGCACGGTGGACCGGCAGACGTTCCAGCAGCGGATAGTCCTCCCGCCGATGTTCCGACGGTGGTCGCTGTGTCAGTGGCGACTCCCTCGCCTGAGACTCCCTCGCCTGAGACTCCCTCGCCCGAGACTCCTTTGCTCGATGTCTGCGACCTGTCCTTCCGCTATCCCGGCGGAGAGGTTGCGGTGGACGGCGTCTCCTTCTCTCTGCAGGCGGGCAGCTTCGTAGCTCTGGCCGGAGCCAATGGGGCGGGTAAGACCACGCTCGCCTCTCTCATCTCGGGTGTGCTCACCCCGCCCGCCGGGACCGTCTGGCTCCAAGGGCGCGACGTGTCCCGCCTCTCTCCTGGCGAACTCGGCGCCCAAGTAGGGCATGTCTTTCAGAATCCAGAGCACCAGTTCGTCACTGAGACCGTTCGTGGTGAACTGATCTACAGCTTGTCGCCCGGAGCCGGCCGTCGGCGGAATCCGCATCTTCCGCCCGAGCAGCGCGAGTTGGTGGATGCTTGGCTCGAGAAGCTGGGCCTCCTAGCTCTGGCGGAGGCCAACCCTTTTTCGCTCAGCCACGGCCAGAAGCGTCGCTTGAGCGTGGCGGCCATGCTCATCCGACGGCAAGCGTTGTTGATCCTGGACGAGCCCACGCTCGGCCAAGACGAGCGGCAAGTCGCCCATCTCATGGCTCTGATGCAGGGATTTCAGGCCGCGGGGGGCACCGTGCTTATGATCACCCACGACATGCGGCTCGTGGCGGAATACGCCGATCGCCTGTTGGTTCTCAAACGGGGCCGCCTGGTGCACGACGGGTCACCTGCTGAGTTCCTCTCACGACCAGCGCTGGTGGAGGAAGCTGGTCTGCGGGTCCCTGTTCTTTCGACTGTATGGACAGCGCTGCTCGGGCGGCTGGACGCGGGCATTATCGTCCTTTCGGCTGTCTTCCCGCACACTGTCCGCGCCTTTGCCGCCGCGCTTGATCGACGTGCCGTGCCCGCCTTGTCGGGAGAGGGGGGCTAGAGTGGCACGCGGTTCGGCGCCTCGGTCCGTCTTTCTACCGAGCGAGGTCTCTTCTGGGATCAAGGCAGGGGTTTCTTATCTGGAGCGACGGAACCCGGTCATCAAATTGGCGGCGGTGGTGTTGGTCGCCTTGGCGGTCACCTTCTTGTTCGACCCGGTCACGCCTCTCCTCATCTTCTTGTTGACGTTGGTGGTGGGACGCGTCTGGGGTGGTCTCGCTGTTCGTGCCCAGCTCCGTTCCCTCGGCATCTTCTTGGTGGCTGGCGTGGCCATACTGCTGGCCAACATCTTGTTCAACAAGGAGAACGCGGTCTCTCGGGTGGTCGTCTCCCTAGGGCCTCTCCGCGTGACTACTGCCGCCCTATGGGCGGCCGGCAGTCTGTGGTTCCGGCTGCTCTGTTTCGCCCTCCTTTCTCTCGTGTTCGTGCGGACCACCAGTCCGCAGCGTCTTGTCCTCAGCCTCATCCACCAACTTCATCTCAGTTACAAGGCAGCCTACGGCACCATGGTCGGCTACCGGATGTTGCCCTTACTCCAGTCTGACTACCTGACCATACGTGCGGCCCAGCGGGTGCGTGGCATTGGCGAGAAGACCGGGCTGTGGCACCTGTGGTCCCGCACCAGGCGTTACGCCCTTCCGCTCCTCACAGGGGCGGTTCGCAGGGCGGGGCGGGTGGCGGTGGCGATGGATGCCCGTGCTTTTGGGGCTTTTCCGGAGCGGACCTACCGGGAGCGGATAGTGGTGGACCGCGGCGACCTTTGGTTCTTGCTGGTAGCCATAGTCGCGACGGCCTTGATAATCGTCGCCTCGTGGCGACTCGGCCTCGCGCGGTTCACCATCACGTGAACGGGCGGGTGCCGTCGAGCCTCCGGAGGTCGGTACTCGACTGAAGTGAGCCTGCCCCAAGGCTCACTTGTAGAAGCGGATCTCCGACAGCTCCACGCCCCAACGGCCGTCGGTGATCTGTGTGAGTTCGGTGAACCAGAACCGGCCGCTTGTAATGGGTTCGCGCAGAGTGATCAGCTGCTTGGAGGTGCCATCGAGCTCCGCCACCGACGCTGGAGGACCAGAAGCGACTATCTGCTGGAGCTCACCTCGCCAGCCCTCGACTGCGGCCACGATCTCCACGATGGTGGCAGGATCCTCCAGGGTGAACTCGATGCCCACCCCTGTCTTCAGGTTGCCGAACGCGCTGGACCTATATAGCTCGGTGGACCAGCTCGTGCTTTCCTTGCCGTCGGTCAGATTCTTCAACTTGGTCGGGTTCTCGGCCTGATCACCTTCGGGGTCGTAGTCGGAAAGCTGGGAGACTTTGACCGGTGTGGGTTCCCGAGTGACGGTGAGCCGCAGGACGCCGTCTTCGCTTGACAGCTCAGGAGCAGGGTCTTGCTCCAAGACGGTGCCCGCCGGCTTGTCGAAGGAAGGGACCTGAGAGGTCACTTCAACCTGCATGCCAGCGTCAGCCGCCAGTTGCCGGGCCTGGTCCAAGGTAAGACCCACGACCGAGGGGGCGCCCTCGCCTCTGAGAGTGAAGACCAGGATGAGCACCAGGGCCACGATCACCAGCGCTATCCCTGATGCCCAGCGGAGATTGCGGGACCGCCGCCGTTTGCGAGCCAGGGCCCGCAGCCGATCTCGCTGCCAAGCCGGCATCTCGGAGGAGTCCGAGGGGCCGAGACTTCCGGAGTCGAAGGAGGTCCCCCCAGGTGACCGGCGTGAACGCCGGCGCTCTTCCTCGGGGCGACGCCTACCCGCGCTAGCAAGACCTGTCGCATACTGGGGTGTGTAGAGCCCCAGTCCTACCAAGGCCCCCAGCAACTCGTCCATCGACATGAAGCGGTCGGCAGGCAGTTTCTCCAGGCATTTCCGTATCACCTTCTCCAGTCCGGGCGGCACATCGTCCCGCCAACGACTCAAAGGAGGAGGAGGAGAACTCAAGTGCTGGCGGGCGATCTCCGGCATGTTGGCACCGTCGAAGGGTGGCTTGCCGGCCAGCATCTCGTACATCACCACGCCAAGGGAGTAGATGTCAGACCGCTGGTCGACGGGCTTGCTGCGAATCTGCTCGGGAGACATGTAGCGGGCGCTGCCGATGATGGAACCGGCGCGTGTGACACGAGTCCAATCCGGTCCGATGGCGATACCAAAGTCCGTGATCTTCACGTGGCCCTGCCGGTCGATCAGGATGTTCTGCGGTTTGACGTCACGATGGACGATGCCCGCCAGATGGGCGGCGGAGAGTCCCTCCACCAGCTGTCCGGCGATGCGCCCGAAGGTGGCAAGGTCCAGAGGCTTCTCCTTGACCATCTCCTTCAGCGAGCGACCCTCGACGTATTCGAACACGAGGTACTCATCGGTGTCGGTGGAGCCCCGGTCGATGAGCGTTACCAAGTTGGGGTGGGAGAGCCGGGCCAACGCTCGTCCTTCGCGGTCGAACCGAGCTCGGGTCCGGGCGTCCTGGTTGAGCGGGGGTTCTAGGCGCTTGATGGCCACGTCACGCTGCAGACGGGTGTCCCAGGCCTGATAGACGATGCACATGCCGCCGCGCCCCAGCACCCGGCCGAGTCGGTAACGGTTCTTCAGAAGCGGCCCGTTCTGGTTGACGGTGCCGGAATCAGTCATGTCCCCGTCCGGACGTCTCCGACTGCACTACACTGGACATAGCAAGACCAGACACTATCATAGAACACGTCGACGTATTGGAGGGCCGGCCCTGTGATCTATTACGTGATTCCTCGAGAACTTGCCGACAAGTACTACGAAGAGTTCAAAAAACGTTTCGAGGGTGTCGAAGGCGTCGAGGTCATCATAGACCGGCGGCATGGTGAGCGACGCACAAAAGCGGAAGGCGGGGGTCAACGAGTGATCCGTGACCGCCGGCGTCGCCGGGCGTTGGGCTCTTTTCCGGAGGTATGACCGTTCGCCTCGCCGGCTTCAAGCTGGACCTGCACAATCACACCGCATATTCGCTGGATGGCCTGATGTCTCCGGCGGAGCTCCTTGCCGCAGCCAAAGCTCAGGGCTTGGATTTCGTCGCGGTGACCGACCACAACACGGTCGAGGGGGCTCTCGAGGCGGTCGCTCTGGCGGAGGGGGACCCCTCCCTCCCCGGCGTGATACCCGGGATCGAGGTGTCGACACAAGGGGGCGAGATCATCGGGTTGTTCGTCCGGGGGGATATCCCGGCGGGACTCTCGCTGCGCGACACCGTAGAGTGTATACGGGCGCAGGGCGGCGTAGTGTATCTGCCCCATCCCTGTGATCGTCTCCGTCGCGGGGCGGTAGGTAGACGGGAGCGAGGAGTAGCTCTGGCCGAGGCGGACCTGGTAGAAGTGGCTAACGGACGTTCCCTCACCAGGTTCGCAGGTGATAAGGCGGTGAAGTTGGCCCGGCGAGCCGGCAAGCCTGCGGCGGCCGGCAGCGACGCGCACCGGCCGACCGAGATCGGCCAGGCCTACGTGGTGGTGGCGAGTCGTCCCACCCGCGAGAACCTGGTGTCGTTGGTGGCCGCGGGTTCGGTGGTTCATCGTCTGGGATTACGGGAATACCTACTCAACTGGGTGGTCCAGGGGCTGTCTCCTCTGACTCGCACACGGCGCCGCCTAGTGGGTATGTGGTCGCGGAGGTGAACGCCATGGTTACGAGTGAGCCCGCACCTGCGCAGGCGGCGCTCTGGGAGGTCTGGCGGGGAGGCCCACGGGTCCACTGTTATCTCTGTGCGCATCATTGCCGCATCGACCCCGGGGGGGTGGGGCGATGCGGAGTCCGGGAGAATCGGGGCGGCGTGCTTTATACACTGGTCTATGGCTGCCCTGTCTCCACCGCTGTCGACCCCATCGAGAAGAAGCCGCTCTTCCATTTCCTACCGGGTACCTTGAGTTACTCGCTGGCCACGGTGGGCTGCAATTTCACGTGCCGTTTCTGCCAGAACGCGGATATCAGCCAGATGCCTCGCGAGCGTGGCCGCGTGGTGGGAAGGACGCTCTCCCCCGAAGCAGTGGTGGCGGCGGCTCGGGCCTCGGGGTGCGCCAGCATCTCGTATACCTACACAGAACCCACCATCTTCTATGAATACGCCCGAGATTGCGCGCGTCTGGCGTCCGCGGCGGGCCTGAAGAACGTCTTCGTCACCAATGGCTACATGACGGCCCAAACCCTGGACGATATCGACGGTGACCTGCATGCGGCTAACGTCGATCTCAAGTCCTTTTCGGACGATTTCTACCGCGACATGGCGGGAGCCCGACTCCGACCGGTGCTCGCCACCATCCGGAGGTTGTGGGAGAAGGGCATTTGGACAGAGGTCACGACTCTGCTCATCCCGGGACGCAACGATAGCGACAGCGAGCTACAGTCCATCGCGGAGTTCTTGGTCTCGATCTCGCCCGATCTGCCTTGGCATGTGTCGCGTTTCTACCCGACCTACCATCTCCTTGATGTCCCGCCCACTCCTTTAGAGGCAGTCGAGCGGGCGATACGCATCGGCAAACAGGCCGGACTCCGCTACGTCTATGGGGGCAACGTGCCAGGGCACAGCTCGGAGTCGACGAGTTGCCCACGGTGCGGCCGGCTCCTAATACGCCGTTCTGGTCTGCGCACGCTGAATGTGGACTTGGCCGCAGGGCGGTGTCCTAGCTGCGGCGAAGAGGTGGCTGGTCGGTTCAAGGAGGTGCAGGCATGACGCTAGTGGGTTGCTTCGCCGCCCCTCATCCCCCTATCATCGTGCCCGAAGTAGGCGGCCCCAGTCTGCGAGAAGCACAGTCGACCGTTCAGGCCATGACTGAGCTGGCGGGCCGGGTCGCTTCTTTGGACCCGGACACCATCGTGCTCTTATCGCCGCACAGTCCACTGGCACGCAGCCACATGGGGGTGTCGCTGGGGGCGGCATACCAAGGGTCCTTGGCCTACTTCCGGGCTCCCCAGGTGCGTCTGCGCCTGGAGGCCGACCAAGCCTTGGCTACTGCCCTCATGGAAGCGGCTTCTCGCCACGGCATCCCAGTGACGGCTACGGCCTCTCCGGGGGAAACGGTGGACCTCGACCACGGGGCGATGGTGCCCCTGGTTTATCTCACCCGGGACCTGAAGAAGCCGGCTCGTCTGGTACTGCTTTCTTTCTCTTACCTCAGCCTGGAAGAGCACGTGCGTTTCGGGGAGGTGGTAGGGGAGGTGCTGCTTGACTGGCCGCAGCGGGTGGTGTACGTGGCGAGCAGTGACCTGAGCCACCGGTTGATCCCGGGGGCACCTGCCGGGTACGACCCACGCGCGGCGGCGTTTGACCGGCAGGTGGCTGACGCTTTTGCCGCGGGTGACTGGGAGGCATTGCTGACGATTGATCCAGGCCTGGTGGCCGCAGCGGGTGAGTGTGGCTATCGCTCATTGGCTGTGCTATCGGGGGTGGTTCGGGCGGCGCACAAGGCTGGATTGGGCAGCGAGAACCGCCTTCTCTCCTACGAGGGTCCGTGGGGGGTCGGCTACTTGGTGGGAGAAGTCGAGTTGACCTCAGCTGAGGCACCGGCTGAAGGCAGGACCAAAGACTCTCCCTTGGGGTCCGAGCCATGACACGCCCTAGCGAGAATGAGCCCGACCCCTTGGTGGCTTTGGCTCGCCAGGCAGTGGAAGCCTATGTCCGCCGCAGGGAGGTGCTGGAACCCCCGGTGCTCAAGGAGGCGCGACCGCGTCGGGCCGGGGTGTTCGTGTCGCTTCACTCACCGGATGGCTCGCTGCGGGGGTGCATCGGCACCATCGAGCCAGTGCGCTCGCGCATAGAAGAGGAGATCGTGCACAACGCTATCAGTGCTGCCACTCAGGACCCACGTTTCTACCCGGTGACACCGGACGAGCTCGAAGGGCTCGACATCTCGGTGGACGTTCTGACGGAGCCCGAGACGGTGGCCGGTCCAGATGAGCTGGATCCCAAGACGTACGGGATCATTGTCGAGACCTCTGATGGCAGGCGGGCCCTTCTCCTCCCTGACCTCCCGGGGGTCGACACGGTCGACCAGCAGTTGAGGATCACTTGCCGCAAGGGCGGCATCGACCCCGATCGTGACCGGTACCGGGTCTACCGCTTCCGAGTGGACCGGCATCATTGAACCCGACGGCGATAGATGGTGTGCGAAGGCGGCAAGCTGCTGTATCATCCAGTAATGAGTGACAACGTCGTGGAGCGACCGTCATGAACAGGGGAGTGCCCGTGCAAAGCAGTGGTTCGAGTGCGGTGATAGTCGGCCCCCGCCCACGGTCACGAAGGCGCCGGCGTCTGGGGACCGGTCGCCTGGTGTGGGGCGGCCTGCTGCGTATCCTGCAGCGATTGACGCACTACAAGCGCACCGACAAGCTCGAATTCCGTATGAGTTTCTCGGTGCATGACCTCTTGGGCGACAAGGGACGAGCCGTCAAGGACCAGGTTGAGGCGCTGCTGCAGGCGGTGCAGAAGGCGGGCTCCTACCAAGCCAAAGAAGAGGCTGCTAGGGCGGTGCGGGCTGTCACCGACGCCTTGAAAGACCGGGTGCCGCCAGACGTGCTCGTCAAGTTGAGCGAGTCCCTACCGGTGCGTGAAGCCGCTCGCATGCGACGGGCCGCCGCCCTGCGCCGGGGTCGGGCCCGCACAGGCGTCGAGGCTTCACCTGTCTCAACCACCGATCAGGGCCCGACTCCGCGCGAGTCTTAGCCTTTGACCACGCCCAGGGGCCGCAAGCGGACCACTTTCGGTGAGATGCCTGCCCCATCCATCACCGAGACCACGCGCTCCACGTCCTTATAAGCTTCCGGCATCTCCTCGCCCAAAGTCTTCGGGCCTTGGGAGCGCACCACGATCCCTGCGGCTGCCAGTTCGCGGTCTATCGCGCGTCCGCGCGCTCGCTTGAGAGCCTGCGAGCGGCTCAGCACCCGGCCTGCGCCATGGCAGGTGGAGCCGAACGTGCGCCGCATGGCCTCGTCGGTGCCCTTGCAGACGAAAGAGGCGGTACCCATGTCCCCGGGGATGAGGACCGGTTGGCCTACCTCACGGTATGGCGCGGGCACTTCCGTCCGCCCCGGACCGAAGGCCCGGGTGGCGCCCTTGCGATGCACGCAGGCAGCGACCGGTCTGCCGTCCACCTCGTGGGTTTCCAGCTTGGCGATGTTATGCGCCACGTCGTAGACGAGGCGCAGCCCCAGCGCCTTGGGCGACATGCGCAAGGCACGGAGGAGAGCCTGCTCGACCAGATGCATGATCATCTGGCGGTTGGCCCAGGCATAGTTGGCCGCACAGGCCATGGCCGCTAAGTAAGAACGCCCTTCCGGGGACGATATCGGCGCACAGGCCAGCTGGCGGTCGGGTAGCTCGATGTGGTAGCGCCGCACTGCTTCGGCCATCACCACCAGGTAGTCGTCGCAGATCTGGTAACCCAGGCCACGACTGCCGCAGTGCACCATGAGGGTCAACTGGCCCTCCCACAACCCGAAGGCCTCTGCGGCCTGCGAGTCGAAGACTCGGTCGACCACCTGCAGTTCCAGGAAGTGGTTGCCGGACCCCAGAGTGCCGACCTGGTCTTGACCCCGGGCGTATGCTCGCTCGCTCACGGCGTCTGGGTCGGCGCCTGGGAGCGCCCCTCCATCTTCCGTCCGCTCGAGGTCGGCGGCCGTGCCGTAACCGCGTTTGACCGCCCAGCCGGCGCCTTCCACCAGAAGCTGCTCCAGCTCCTTCCGTGAAAGCTTGGCGATGGCGCCGCTAGAGCCTACCCCGGACGGCACGTCTCGGAAGAGTTGATCGACCACTCGCTTGAGGTCGCTCTTCACCTCGTCGGCCCTCAGATCGGTGGCCAACAGCCGGCACCCGCAGTTGATGTCATACCCCACGCCTCCCGGTGACACGACTCCTTCCTCTACGGAGAAAGCGGCGACTCCCCCGATAGGAAAGCCGTACCCGAAGTGGATGTCAGGCATGGCCAGTGAGCAGCACAAGATGCCGGGAAGATGGGCGACGTTCGCCACTTGCGCCAGGCTCTGGTCTTCGCGCACCATATCGATCAGCTGATCGTCGGCGAAGATGCGCCCCGGAACGCGCATTCCCCCGGTCGCGGGCAGCTCCCAAGTCCAGTCATCAAGGCGTCTCAATTCGGTCGCGCCCATGGTCGTTCGCCTCCATAAGTCACCGTCTAGCCAGTTCTCCAGTCAGATGTCGAAAAGCACGGTAGCTCGCCACGCGCTCCCTCCGTCTGTGACGACCTTCTCTACCGAAAGAAGGTGGTAGGTGACGGCCTTTATCTCGGTGGTCAACACGTGGCGGTGCGGGTCCGCGTTCTCGCCGCGAAGGAACGCCCTGACTCTCAGAGGCCCAAGCTCTTCCGCAAGCGCTCCCGGAGCGGGCCCCTCGACCGTGACTGATGCTTCAGTGCCCACGAAGCGTTCGGTGTCGAAGTGGTACAAGGCCTCGGAAAGGAGGTTCCGCAGCGCGTCCGCCGGCTGGTCGCCGTGCACCTCGAGCGTCAACTCCCTCCGCGGTTCGAAACCGGCCAAGTCCGCGCTCTGGTCATAAAAGGCGATGAGGGCGTTCGCCAGCAGGCCCGGCAAGTCCTGCGCGCGGATCTCAAGGAGTAGGTCGGCCGGGTGTTCGAGCTCGCGATAGACCTCGGACCGTAGCGCCGCGCTCCACCGGCTACTTCCTTGCGCCATCCTTGGCTGCATCCTTGGCCGCCCCCCTTCCCGACTTCTTCCGGGTGAGCGTCTTGGCCAGTACTTCGTCTACATGGGTCACGTAGCTGATACGCAGCCCGTCGAGCAGGTCTTGCTCCCGGATCTCCTGCACGTCAGCCTGGTTGCGATCGGGCAGGAATACCCGCGTTATCCCTGCCGCTCGGGCCGCCAGGACCTTTTCTTTGATGCCACCCACAGGTAAGACCTGTCCGGTGAGAGTGATCTCACCGGTCATGGCCGCCTCCGGATCGACCGGCCTCCCGGAGACCATGCTAGCCAGCGCTACAGCCATCGCTACCCCGGCCGAGGGACCATCCTTGGGTATGGCGCCTGCCGGTACGTGAACGTGGATGTCGTGTTTCTGGAAGAACTCGGCGTCGACCCCCAGGCGCTCCGAGACGCTTCGCACGTAGGTCAGGGCTGCTTGGGCGGATTCCTTCATCACATCGCCCAGCTGCCCCGTCAGGATGAGCCGGCCGGTGCCGGGCATGGCCCTGGCTTCTATGAACAGGATGTCGCCGCCGGCTGGGGTCCAAGCCAGTCCGGTGGAGACTCCGGGTTCACTCGTGCGCCGCTTGGTCTCCCGGAAGACACGCTGCCGGCCCAGGAATTTCACCACCTCTTTCTCGGTGACCGTCATGCGCCGTCGTCCTTCTTCTGCCACCATGCGGGCGAACTTGCGGGCGATGGTACCGATTTGCCGCTCCAGGTTCCGTACGCCGGCCTCACGGGTGTAGTTCTCGATGATAAGCCGCAAGGCATCGTCAGTGATCGCCAGCTGGTTCTCCTTGAGCCCGTTTCGCTCCAGCTGGCGTGGCAGCAAGTACCGGCGGGCGATGTGCAGCTTGTCCTCTTCGGTGTAACCAGCGATGGAGATTATCTCCATGCGGTCCCGCAGGGGACCGGGGATGGTGTCAAGCATGTTGGCGGTGCAGACGAACATCACTCGCGACAAGTCGAAGGGCAGGTCTAGGTAGTGGTCACGGAAGGTAGTGTTCTGCTCGGGGTCGAGTACCTCCAACATGGCACTGGAGGGGTCGCCCCGCCAGTCCGAGCCCATCTTGTCGATCTCGTCGATCATGAAGACCGGGTTACTGCTGCCCGCGTCGCGTATGGCTCGGATGATGGTCCCTGGCATGGCCCCCACGTAGGTGCGCCGATGCCCCCGTATCTCGGACTCGTCGCGCACGCCGCCCACGCTGATGCGGATGAACTTGCGGCCCATGGCCCGGGCGATACTTTTGCCGAGGCTGGTCTTGCCTACGCCCGGCGGACCTACGAAGCACAGAATGGGGCCGGACACCTCGCTCTTCAGCTTCTGCACCGCCAAGAACTCGAGGATGCGGTCTTTCACATCCTCCAAGTCATAGTGATCTTCATCGAGTACGGCGCGAGCATGGGCGATGTCGAGGTTGTCAGCTGTCGTCACCGACCAGGGCAGCGACAGGATCCAGTCCAAATAGGTGCGGATGACCCCATACTCGGCGGCCGCCGGCGGCAGTTTGGACAGACGGTCCAGCTCGCGCCGGGCCTGCTTGTCGACTTCTTCAGGGAGTGCGGCTTTCTCGATGCGTTCCCGTAGCTCGTTGATCTCGGCTTGGGTCTCGTCGGTCTCTCCCAGCTCCTCCTGGATGGCCTTGAGCTGCTGCCGGAGCACGTACTCCCGCTGGCTCTTCTCCATCTCTGACTGGACCTGGTTCTGTATCTTCGAGCCCAGTTCCAGGACCTCTAGCTCGCGGTTCATGAGGGCGGTGAGCCGCCGGAGCCGTTTGGAGACGTCGACCTCCTCCAGGAGCTCCTGTTTCTCCTCGGTCTTGAGGCGCATCGTGGAAGCGATGAAGTAGCCGAGGGCGGCCGGGTCCTCGATATTGGCGGCGGCCATCTCCAGCTCATCGGGCAGATAAGGCACGAGCTGGATGATGCGGGTGTAAACGGCCACCAAGTTGCGCTGGAGGGCTTCCAGCTCGGTGCCGGGTCTTACAATATCGGGCAGGTCGCGGACCTCGGCGACCAGGTAAGGCTGTTCGGCGACGAACCGCTCGATGATTATGCGTCGCACCCCCTGCGCGATTATGCGCAGCGTGCCGTCGGGCGCCTTGATCATCTTCTGGATGTTGCTAAGGACCCCGATCTTGTGCACGTCGTCGGGACCAGGGACCTCGATGTCAGCGCTCTTGGCCGCGACCAGGCCCACCTGGCGGTCGCCTCGCAAGATATCGTCGATGAGAGCGACCGAGCGCGGCTGCCCCACCGCGAGCGGCATCATCGTGTCGGGGAAAACCACAGTGTCTTTGAGTGGGAGGATGGGGAGCGTCATGGGTCCGGCCGCTCGTGCCGGTTCCGACTCTCGTGACACGATGATGAAGTCCGTGCCGGCGGCCAGCAAGCGCCTGGCTTCGTCTTCGCTTCCGTCCGCGAAGAACGGGCCCAAGCCGATTTGACGAGCGCTCATCAGGCCTCCCCTCCTTGCTGCTCGTCTCGCCTCTCGATGGCGATCTTCTTGCGCTCAGGTCGGGGCTTCATGGGCACGACTACCTCCAGATAGCCGTGGGAGTAATCGGCAGTGGCCTGCTCCGGGTCGACCCCTGGGGGGAGCATGACCACGCGCTCGAAGGGTCCGTAGGTGATCTCCATCTGCTGGTAGACCGCGTCGGGGTGTCGCTGGTCGGTGCGGACCCCGCTTATCCGTAGTGCGCTTTCATCGACTTCGAGGTCTACTTCGGCGGGATCGATGCCAGCTAAGTCCAACCTGACCACGACCGCGTTCTTGCGCTTGTCGAAGTAGACGTCGGCGTTGGGCCGGAAGACCACCCTGCCCAGGCGCGCGGCTCTTTCCGCCCGCAACATCTCGAAGAACACACCGTCGATGTCGCTGCCTTCGAGTCGCCCGAAACGGGAGCGTTCGGGTTTGTGCCTTGATTCCACTGCGAGACCTCGCCTCTCGGTCGCTTTTCCTCTAGTATCTCCGCAACACGGGTCGGACAAACCGAAGGTCCGGTTCGCCCGGGTGGAGCGCACAATGATGCGCGGGTCAAGTTTCGGTTCCTAGCTGCCCGGGGAAAAGGAGTCCGATGCGACTCTCCTTTAAGATATTCCGAGCCTTCGGCATCGATGTGCGCGTCCACGTGACGTTCGCCTTCATTGTCGCCTATTTTGCCTACATCTGGGGCGTTGTCCAAGGACCAGGGGGCGTGCGGGGGGCCTTGTACGGGGTGCTGCTGGTCATCCTGCTTTTCGCCCTGGTCGTGATCCACGAGCTGACCCATTCCCGCGTGGCTCAGCACTACGGGGTCGCCGTCCGCAGCATCACTCTTCTTCCTATCGGTGGTGTCGCCGCGATGGAGGAGATCCCCGAAGAGCCCCGCAAAGAACTGGCCATCTCCGCCGCAGGGCCGCTCTCCAATGTGGTCATCGGGGCGATCATGCTGGCTTTGTCGCCCCTGGTCATCGATTGGGGGACGCAGAGCTTCACTGGTTTCTTCAGCGAACAGGTCCTGGAGCGGAGTCCTGCCGGGGCCTACGCCTACATCCTGGTAGTCAACTGGTTCCTCGCCTTGTTCAATCTGCTGCCTGCTTTCCCGCTGGATGGAGGCCGGGTGTTCCGCGCCCTTCTGGCGCTGCGGATGGACCGGGCCCGGGCCACGCGCATCGCGGTGGCGGTCGGCCAGGTGCTGGCCGTGGCGATGGCGGTCTACGGGTTCTTCGGGGGCGGGCTCATCCTGGTTTTGGTCGCCATCTTCATCTTCTTCGGGGCGCAAGGTGAGGGCATGCACGGCGAGGTGCAACGGGTACTGCGGGAGCTCAAGGTCAAGCAGGTCGTCAACCCCAACGTGCATGTGGCTCGCCGGGGGCAGACCCTGGGCGAACTGGCGGCGCGCCTGTTCCACACCTATCAGGAGGATTTCCCGGTGCTGAGCGGCCGGGGTGATTTGGAGGGCATCCTCACCCGTGACCGTCTCATAGCGGAGCTAGGTCGTCACGGTCCGGACTACCCGGTGGCGGAAGCCATGCGCACCGATTTCCCGCTGGTGGGCCTGGAGGATGAAGTGTCTGAGGTACTGGCCAAGATGCGGGCGGGCAATTTCAAAGCGGTTCCCGTGGTCGACCATGGTGTGCTAGTGGGGATGCTTTCGGTGGACGACATCTCCGAGGTGTACTCGCTGCTCTCTGCTGGGGGGCGGGAGCTCCTGCGCCGCGTCCCGGCGGTGGAGCCTTCACTACGTAAGCACAGCGGGCGGGCAGGGGAGAACGAGGAGCTGTGACGTCAAGGGGCCGGCTGCAGCGCGGCAGCCAGCGCCTCAAGCACCCGGCCTAACTCGGCTATCAAGCGACTGTATTCGGTCGTGTTCCCGGACTGCTGTGCGGCGAGAGCGGCTTGGTAGTACTTCTCGGCCAAGGCGCTGAGGGCCGCCGGGTCAGTGGGCAAAGCACCCGGAGGGCCGGAAGGGGTAGCCGCGGAACCCGGCGGGACAGTGGCGTCGTCCGGCTTGGCGGTCTGACCCTCGGTCGTCGTGCTGGTGTCTAAGTCGATCTCCTCTCCGAAAAGCTTGGAGAGGGCCTCACTCAGGCTCGGCTCCATCACCACTTTGTCCGCATAGGCGACGATGACCCGGGTCAACTCGGGGATGGAACTCTGCTGGGCCTGCAGATAGAGGGGCTCGAAGTACATGAGCCCTTCGCCGACCGGTACCACCAGGAGATTACCGCGGATGACCTGGCTTCCGGCCTGATCCCACAAGGTGAGTTGGGCCGATATCTCCGGTTCGTTGGTGATGCGCGCCTCTACCTGTGCCGGTCCGAAGACCAGGGAGTCTTTGGGGAAATCGAGCACGACGAGCTTCCCGTAGTCTGCTCCGTCCTGGCGGGCTATCAGCAGGGAGGACATGTTCTGCTTACCGAGCGGCGCGAACGGTAGGAGCAAAGCGAACTCTGGTTCGGCCTTGCCGGGAAGAGCGAGCATCTCGTAGTAGGGGACCACGGGGATCTGCTCTCTTCCGTAGACCTCGGTGGGGATTTCCCAGACGTCTTCTTTGTTGTAGAAAAGCACGGGGTCGGTCATGTGATAGAGAGCGAACATGTCCGCCTGCACCTTGAACATGTCCTCCGGATACCGGAGGTGTGCACGCAGGTCGGGGGGCATCTGGTCACCGGCCTTGAAGAGTCCGGGGAACACCTTGCCCCAGGCGTTGGCCAAGGGGTCGCTGGCGTCGATCTGGTAGAAGGTCACCCCACCGTCATAGGCGTCGATCACCACCTTGATGGGATTTCGGATGTAGTTCACGCCGCTTGTGTGTGGCTGCGCGAACGGGAAGCGGCGCGACGTGGTATAGGCGTCCATCATCCAGCACAGCGAGCCATCTGCCCGAATGACCAGATAGGGGTCGGAGTCGTACGAAAGGAAGGGCGCGAGAGCCCGCACGCGCTCGCGGATGGTCCTACGGAACATTATCCGCGATTCGGCGGTGAGCGAATCCGAGAAGAGCAACTTGGGGGTGCGGAACTTCAGACTGAAAGCGAAGCGGCGCAGCGTGCTGCCGATGGCGATGCCTCCCCGGCCTTGATAGGTGGCCGTCTGGTTACTATCGCCCTTGGGGTAGTCGAACTCGGGATTGGTCGTCTTGACCACCACGTAATCGTTTCCGAGTTCCCCGAAGTAGATCTCAGGGCGGGTAAGGCGGAGGTCAGTGTCGGTGCGAGGGGGGATGTCTTTCACCCACAGCACAGGTAACCCGTCGCCCCCTGCCTCGTTCACCGGGCTGAGCACCAGTCCGTAGCCATGCGTGTAAGTGAAATGCTGGTTCACCCAGGTCTGGGACTGCGGCTGCAGTTGGCTCTGGTCCAGCTCGCGGGCGCTCAGGAGGACTTGCCGGTACTCACCGTCCACCAGGTAGCGGTCCACATCGACGTCGGTGAAGGAGTAATAGAGCCTGATCTCTTGGATCTGCGCGTAGGTGGAAAGCGCCGGGCGGGGTTCCCACAACCGGACGCTCTTGAGGGTCGCCCGGTTGTTCTTGATATCGGCGGCGGTCAGCGTGTTGCGGGCTGGGAAGGACACCTTCTCGACTTTGTCCAGGCCGAAAGCGAAACGGGTGGCCTCGATGTTGTTGGCGATATACGGAGACTCGGCCGAGATCTCATTGGGAGTCACTTTGTACTGCTGGACGATGGCCGGATAGGCTTTGCCTGCCAGAGCCCAAGTGAGGACCATGACAAGAAGAGCCAGCGCGGGGAGCCGCCAACCTTTGTACCGGATGTTGGCTACGAAGATGGCCGCCGCCACCAGCGAGACCACCGCCAGGAAATGAAGTACGGGAAGCAGGGCGTGGACGTCAGTATAGCTGGCACCCAAGACCACGCCGCGCTGCGAGTAGGCAAGCGCCCAGGTCTGCAGCATGTAATCGCCCGCTTTCGCCACCATGAGGAGAGCCAGGATGACGGAGAGATGGGCTTTCACGTGGGGGGCTGGCCGTATCTTCCCATTGCGGTCTAAGACAAGCGCGCGGTCCGCCAGATAAACAAGAGCCGTGGCCACGACGGTGAAGAGCAGGAGCAGTCCCGCGAAGTTGACTAGCATCCGCCAAACAGGCAGCGTGAAGACGAAGAAGGAGGCGTCCTTACCGAATACCGGGTCGGCGTAGCCGAAATCACTGCGATTAACGAAGAGAAGAACCTGCTCCCACCGGCTGTTGTAGACCGCGCCGACGATGAGGGCCGCGATGCCCGACCCCACAAGAAGGAGAAGCCCCGGCCAGCGCCGGCGGGCTCTTTGATCCAGGAACTCCATCTCGGCCGGGTGACCTGCCGCACGGTACCGGCGGGAGAGTCGCCGTGCAGCCCACAGATTCCCGTAGAAGACCACGAAGAAGACCGCAGCGAAGAAGAGGCCCACGCAGAGACGTGCGAGCGCAGGTGTCCAGAAGACGGTGGTGTAGCCCAGTTCAGCGAACCACAGGTAATCGGTCCACACCCCGGAGAGCACACTGCCCAAGCCGAAGACCACAAGCAGGCACACGACGACGATAAGGGCCCGGCGTAGGGGGCCGGGTCTCAGCGGGAATCGAAGACGCCGTGGCGATGCCGGTCCTGCTCGGTGCTGCCTAAAAGGTAGGCGGGCGATAGCTGGAGTCCTTCCTCAGCGGGTCGGGGTGAGCACGATGGTGGTCCGCTCGGCCGGCAGTGTCTCTCGGGTGAGCTCGATCGAGCCGGTGTCTTCTCTCTGGACTCTAGCTTGGGTGGCCAGGAACTTGTCTACCGGACCAATAGGGAAGTCGACCTTGCCGGTCTTGTAGTGCATGGGGATGACCACCTTGGGGGCCAGACTGTCCACGACCGTCGCCGCCTGGACGTGATCGATGGTGAAGTGACCGCCCACCGGGACCAGCAGCACATCGACAGTCCCTATGGCTTGGACCGTGCGGGGATCGAGGGTATGGCCGAGGTCGCCCAGGTGCACTACCCGCACATCACCATCGTCGAAGATGAGGACGGAGTTGCGGCCCCGGCTTTTGCCGAGTTCGTCATCGTGGTAGACGTCTACGCCACTGATGCGCCACGGCCCGACCTGGGCGCTCGTAGGATGCACGAACACCTGGGGGTTTCCAGAGATGGTGTCGGTCGCTCCGTGGTCGTCATGGGCGTGACTCGCGACCACCGCCTGCGCCGAGTCCTGTATGGCGCCGTAGCGCAGTGCCCCGCCGTAGGCTCCGTGACGATAAGGATCGACGATGACCCTTGTACCGTCGGCGCTCTCCAGCAAGAAGGCGGAATGCCCGTAGTATGTGATCTTCACAACGGCACCTCCTCCGCCGTCCGTCAAAGCACGCATAGGTTAGCCGATGCCGGCTATGGGTAACAACCCATGGCGGGCGCGGCGGGCATAGGTCTCAATATACCCTTCCAGGTATACGCCGTGTGCTATAATACCCCCCTGGGTATAGCTTACTGCACGTGCCGGTGGGCAGACTGGAGGCTAACATTGTCATACACGGATGACTCGAAGACCGGTGGGCCGGTCTGGAGCGAGCAAAGGAGAGAACGATGAGTGCTGGTGGAGTGCAAGAGGTCAACGCTCAGGAGTTCGACCGGATCATCTCGACCTCGACCGTCCCCGTGGTCGCCGATTTCTGGGCTCCCTGGTGCGGTCCTTGCCGTATGGTCGGTCCGGTCCTGGAGAAACTCGCCAGCGATCACGCGGGCAAGGTGAGCGTGGTCAAAGTCAATGTCGATCAGAATCAGGAGCTGGCTGCGCGCTACGGGATCATGAGCATCCCGACTGTCATCCTTTTCAGTGGGGGCAGGTTGGTAAAGCAGCTCATCGGAGCCCGCGGCCAGGAGGACTACGAAGCGGAGTTCGGCCTCGCCTAGCTAGCCCGGACTGCTGCGTTCTCGTGCGCCTGGCCCGTGGTACTGGGCCCGCGTGCCAAGGTTAGTGACAGGGCGCGAAGCGCCCAAAGGAGTTGAAGTATCTGTGAGTGATGACAAGCGATTGATAATAGTGGGCTCGCGTTACGCGGACTGGTGCAGGAGCGGGGGCTGAGGACCGCGTCTATCTCTGGAAGAGGTAGTACGGTATCTGAACGCTGACCTGAGCCGACGGACGGGTGGCTTTGAACCGCTGCGCTACGTGGACATCGACGACCCAGAATTAGCTGAGTTCCCGCAGTTGGCGGCGGCGGTCTCCGAGAGGATGCGGCTGCCCATGGTCCAAGTGGGTGAGCAGGTAAAGCATCCCAGTGGCATCAGCATCTACTGGATCGAAGCGCAGCTCGCGTCGCTGGGGGTGGAGCCGTTCGCCACCCCTGAGGTCTCACCGGCGGTAGTCGAGGAGGGCAGTTGAGGCATGGCTTCCTACGATCTTAGATGCCGCTCGTGCGGCAAGGATTTCGAGGTGTTCGTCCTCGGCTTCCTCAAAGATGAGGCGAAAGTGTGCCCTGACTGTGGAAGCCGCGAGGTCGAACAGCGCATCACCGGCTTCGGAGGCGTGACCGGCCTCGTTTCCGGTGCCTGTCTGGATACGGGTCGTTGCGCGCCTAGCAGCAGTTGCTCCCCTAGGTCTGGTTTCAGCTGAGTGAGTTGAGGGGGATCCGTGGGATCTCAAGAAAGCGGTGGGCGGAGGGGTACCGATCTTCGCCCACCGTTCGCGATGTCACCGCGTGAGATAATGCGACAAGCCTGACCAGGCTCCCGCGGGCGCATCATCTGACCGAGATAGGAGTCGTATGTACCCGGAGCTTTTCCATATCGGCGGGTTCACCATCAACTCGTTCGGCGTGATGATAGCTCTGGCCTTCATCTCGGCGGGGTTCATAGCCCATTGGCAGTTCAAGAAACGGGGCGTCAAGCCCGACTTCATCTATCCGTTGCTTATCGCTGCCATAGTCGGCGGGTTGCTCGGCGCGAAGGTCCACTACTTGATCATCCATCCCGAGCAATGGCCGGACAATCTGCTCAGCGGCGGAGGGTTGGTATGGTTCGGTGGTCTCTTCGGGGCCATAGTGGGTGTGGTCATCGTGACCTTGCTGAGTCGACAGAGACTGGCTGCGGTCATGGACGCTGGCGCCATCGCCGTGTCCGTCGGCTATGCGGTGGGTCGCATCGGCTGCTTCTTGCGCGGGGATGACTATGGGGTGCCGACGGACCTTCCCTGGGGCATGGCGTTTCCCAAAGGCCTTCCGCCCACTACTGTCCCGGTGCATCCCACCCAACTCTACGAGAGTGCAGCTTCTCTCGTGATATTCGCTCTCTTGGTATGGCTCATCAGTCCCCGCTTCACCCGTGAGGGACCGCTCATCTTCGCCTATGCTGTGCTGGCCGGCTGCGAGCGCTTTCTTGTGGAGTTCATCCGCACCAATGAACCCGTAGCCCTGGGCCTGACTCAGCAGCAGTGGATCGCTATAGGCATGATCGTGGTGGGGGCGGTGGGGACATGGTACTTCGCTAAACACGGGCGGCTGCGCCCGGCTGTCGCGGCGGGGCAGAAGGGCGCCTCGCTCTCCACTGCCACGAGTGCGCGCGGGGACCGTAGGTAGGCCGGTGGGTGGGTATGGTGGCGGTTCGTGTGTTCGGGGAGGGAGCCCGGAGGCGGCCCGGTAGGCGGTCCGTGCTAGCTCGTCTCTTGCCCGGCGGCTTTCCCGGCCTGTTACTCTTGGCTGCGGCAATAGCCGTCGCGACTCTTGTGGGGTGTAGTGGGGGCAATGACACCGCGGTGGGGGCGACTCCCGGTAAACTGGCGCCCTCCTTCTCCGGGCAGACCTTGCAGGGGGCTACTCTATCTCTGGACAGTTTCCGGGGGAAGCCTGTCTTCCTCATCTATGCCACGAGTGGCTGACCGGCCTGTCGGGCCGAAGCGCCTGACCTCGATAGGTTCTATCGAGAGAAAAGTGATCTAGCCGCTCTGCTGGTGGTGGCGCCGGCCAGGGATGGGCGCGGGATGCAGGAACTGGTGGCGACAGAAGGGTACGCCTTCCCGGTGCTTCTCGACCCGGGGGAGATCGGCTCCGCCTATCGTGTGCGCTATGTGCCGACGCTATTTCTCATCGACCCTGACGGGCGGGTCGCGGAGCGGATAGTGGGAGCGGTGGATCTGGCCCGCTTGGTCGAACTGGTCGATGACCTTACCCGCTGAACTAGGACCCGTCGCTTTCTTGGTCGCTTTGGCTGCTGGCGCGGCCAGCTTCTTGAGCCCCTGCATCCTTCCTTTGCTACCCGCCTACTTATCTTTCATGTCCGGGGTCAGCGTGGAAGAACTTCGCACAACCGAGCGACGCGTGCTGGGGAGTACGCTGGGATTCGTGTCCGGCTTCGCCCTCGTGTTCACTCTCTTGGGGGCAGGTCTTTCTCTTCTAGGCGACGTTGTGCCTGATCAACGTATCTTGCGGTACGTCGCCGGAGCTCTGTTGCTTGTCCTGGGAATGCTTGTAGCCGCCGCTTCGCTACCGCGATTCTTGAACCGGGACGTTCGCCCCCTTCTGAGCCGGGCTCCCCGTGGCCCAGCTGGCGCTTTCGTCCTCGGAGTCGCCTTT